>WNFB01003331.1_pt1 | contig 14158 bp, 13 predicted proteins | sample 5400501 | NCBI WGS metagenome assembly WNFB01 (sample SAMN13153341, study PRJNA577476) | soil metagenome | isolation source: 200 cm saprolite under Douglas fir tree site 2 hole 1 | place: USA:California | collected 2015-04-18
CCTCGGCTTCGTCGCCGCCCTCCTGCTGGTCGTGTGGGCGGCGCTCACGCTGGCGAGCGGGGCATTCCTCGGCCAGGGGAGCGTCCGCGCCGACACGCGGACCACCTTCGCACTCGACGCCGGCGTGGCCTATGCGATCGCGAACGAGGACTTCAAGATCAAGGGAGCCGGATGCACGCCTGACCTTCCGTGGCAATTCCCCCTGAACTACTCGAGCGGGACCATCACCGTGTTCATGCAAGCGACCGCAACGCCCGGCTGCAAGCCCGGCAAGCCGAGCTACATCGTCGTCGTGACGGCCACCGGGACCAGCCGCCAGCTCACTGCTCAGGTCTCCTCGTCCAACGCGGGCAAGAAGGCGTCGTGGACGATCGACTGGGAGGCGTACCAGTGACCGCTCGCCTCGCCCTCGACCTGGGAGCGCGTGAGCTCAAGATCCTGGAGGCCAACGGCCGGAAACTGACGCGACACGCAGAGATCCTCCTCCCTGAGGGCGCGCTGACGGACGGCATGCCGACGCCATTGCTGACCGCCGCCATCCGCGGTGCGCTGGAAGCTGGCGGTTTTGTGGCCACCCGAGCCCGCCTCGCCATCGCTGAGACCGGGACCGCCTTTCGGGACTTTCGGTTGCCGGCGGTGCCCGCCAGCGAGCTCACCCGCGCCGTCATGTTTGAAGGTCGCCGGCAGGTTCCGATGGACGCGGCCGACGTCCACTTCGCCTGGCACGCGATCCGCGACAAGACCGGCTACGCCGTCTACCTGGTCGCAGCCCGACGCGACATGATCGACGCCATCGTGGCAGCGGTCAGCTCGGCCGGCCTGCAGGTCGAGCGCATCGACCTCAAGCCGTTGGCCCTGGCCCGTGGCATGGGGGTCTCCGATGGCCTGCTCCTCGAATGGGCAGGCGCGGAGGCGACGCTGGTGCTGATGGTCAAGGGCCGTCCGCGGTTTTTCCGGACCTTCGCCCTCGACGCCCCCGCCGACGATGCCGAAGGCCAACTCGAGGAGCTCACCCATGCCCTCAATGCGCTGGTGAAATTCATGCGCGGCACCGCATCCGACGTCCCGATCACGCCGGCAACGACGCTGGCGTTAGGTGGGCGGTTCGCTTTCCTTCCCGACGGGTTTCAGCGAGCCGAGCAGCGCTTCGATTTCACCGTCACCGTCCCGGCCACGCGATTCACCTCCGCCCAGAACTTTCCCTGGCAGGCGCACTTCGCCGGACTCGGCCTGCTCTTGCAAGCTCGCTGGTACGACCGCCTCACCCCGGCAGAGGGAGGTGACAGCCGTGTCGCGGCCTGATCACGCCCAGGTCGGCGTCGACTTCGCTCCGCCGCGGCGGCCGAACCGTGTCCGTCGACAGCTGCTGGCGCTGGCGCTCGTCGCCGTGGCGCTGGGCGCGATGACGGTCGCCGTCACCCAATTGCTACTGCGCTGAGCGAACTTTTACAGATCTCGCAAGATTACGGCTCTACGCTCGACAGAGTCTAAGGAGGTAAACGACAAAATATGCTTCTCGCCATACTCAAAGATGCGCGCAAACGCTCGCATCGTCACCAGGGTGGATTCACCCTCGTCGAGTTGCTCGTCGTCATCGCAATCCTGGGCGTGCTCGCCGCCATCGTCCTCTTCAACATCTCGGGTGTGAACGCCAGCGCGGCGTGTAACGGGATGAAGACCGACGGCGCGACCCTCCAGGGCGCCGCCGACCTCTACTGGAATACGTACGGCGTCTACCCCGTCGGACAGAACAGCCCGGCGACCATCCCGGGTGTTAACGACGTGGCCACTCCCGCAGCGGGTGCGTACGTCAACGAGCAGGAACTCCTGATGGCCAACCTGCTGCACAGCGCGACCAGCGGCTGGAATACCGCGGCGCCGCCGCCGGCCGCTACCGAGATCTTCACCTATAAGGCGTCACCGCCTCAGGGCACTGTGCACGGCGCGATCCAGGGCAGCGCCTGCGTCTACAACTAAGCGGTTAGCAGCAACGAAGCATCGAGGTTCGGCCGGCCTTCGGGCCGGCCGAACTGTTTTTCCAGCCGTCAGGCACAGGAAGGGCGCTCGGCCTGCGGCCTCGCTGTTCTGTTACGCGATCTTCGCCGCGTCACCCTCGACAACCCCGGCGATCCGCTGGGGCAGCGACGAGGTGGCGAAGGCGGCGGTCAGGCGTGGATCCCACTGACTGCCGGATCCGGCCGCGAGGATCTCGAGGGCTTTGGCAACCGTATGCCGCGGCCGGTAGGGGCGGTCCGTGATCATGGCGTGGAAGGCGTCGGCAACGGCGACGATGCGGGCCATCATCGGGATCGCCCCGCCCTGCAGCTTGTCGGGGTAGCCCGTTCCGTCCCAGCGTTCATGGTGGTGGCGGATGGCCGGGCCCAGGACGGTTGCCGGTCGAAAGGGGCCGGCGAGCGCGGCACCCAGGATCGTGTGTTTCTGGATCTGGGCAAACTCTTCCGGCGTGTAGCTCCCCTGCTTGTTCAGCAGTTCTTCCGGCAGGCCGATCTGCCCGATGTCGTGCAGCAGGCCGGCGTGGAAGGCGACCTCCTGGTCCTCCGCGTCGAGGCCGATCAGCCGCGCCAAGGCTTGGGCGGTGATGGCGACCCGGTCATCGAACGGCTCCTTCGACTCGGTCGGATCTTCTTTTTTCACCAGCTCCCGCAGGCTTTCCTGGGTGCTTCGGAGGTCGCGTCGCAGCTCCTTGAGGCGAAGCAGTGCCCGCACGCGGACCTGGAGGTCGCGCATCGGGATCGGCTTGACGATCAGGTCGTCGCCGCCCGCCTCCACCATCTTGGCGCGCTCCGGCCGGGGGTCGAAGCCCGTCATCATCAACACCGGGATCTCGGCGGTTTCCGGGTCTGATTTCAATTGCTTACAGGCCTGGTGCCCGTTCATCACCGGCATCTCGATGTCCATCAGGATCAGGTCCGGCTTCAGCCGGCGGGCGGCGCGGACGGCCTCCTCGCCATTGGTGGCGGCTTCCGTCCAGAAGCCCAGGGTGGAAAGCTGTCCGCAGAGCAGGTCCCGATTGGCGCTGCTGTCGTCCGTGACCAGGATGGTCCGGCGTTCCGGCATTGGTCCGAACGAGAAGCCTTCCACTGGCAGTAAGACGTAGGAAGGTGGACCTTCCTTCGTTGCAGAGAGCAGTGAAGCGTCGCGTCACACAACCGTCTGTCTCGCTGGCGCTGAAGCTGCCAAACCTGCTGTCGGTCGAGCAGGTGGCGGCCGCCATCCACCGGCATCCCGAGGTCGTCCGGCGCCAGGCGCGCGACGGCCGTCTTCCCGCGGAAAAAATCGGCCGGGTCTGGTTCTTTCGCCCCGAGCGACTGTCCGAGGCCGGGTTCGCCCAGTTCTTGCCACAGATGGCCCCCGAGCGCGCGGACCAATCCCCGACTCCCGGGGCGCTGTTCAGCGCGCTCGCCGATGCCGGCCTCCAGGCGCTGCAGCGGCTCGACCGCGAAGCGATCTTTGCGGCGGTTGGCAACCGCCTTGCCGAGGCCAGCCTGTCGACCTACCTGTTCGAACTGGCGCCGGACGGCAAAGGGTTGGTGGTGGCATTCCGACACACCCTCCAAGCTCCCGCTGAGGTTGGCAAGCTCACCGGCCGGCAGGCGGTCGGCAGCTTCTTGCCTTTTGAGCGCATTCCGATCCTGCACCAGGTTTGTACGACACTCAAGCCGCATTACCTCAGCGACCATGATGAAATGGTCGGGCGTCTGGCACTCGCTCTACCGCCCAGCGCGGTCGGAAACGCCCGCAAGCTGAGCGAACTGCTCCGTCTCCACACGCTGATCTCGGCGCCGCTGGTGCTCGAGGGCAAGGCCATCGGAGCGATCACGGTACTGGGCCCTGGTCTGAAAGAGACCGACCTGCCAGCCGTCATGGCCTTTGCGAACCAGACGGCGGCGGCCCTCGAGACGGCCCGCCTTCTCGACGAATCGCGGCAGGTGGAAGAGGCCGCCGTGCTCACGCTCGCCGGCGCCATCGAGCTCCGCCAGGCGATGCACAGTCGTGCCAGAGAGTATGCCGAGCTGGCCGAGCGCTTCGCCGGCCATCTCGGCTTCGATGCGGCGCGGCAGCGGCGAGTGCGGTACGCGGCGTTGCTCCAGGACCTGGGCAAGCTCAACGTCCCGGAAAGCGTCCTCAAGCAACGCGGCCGGCTGAGCGCAGAGGAGCGGGCGCTGATCATGACCCATCCGATTGTGGCCGCCGACCTGCTCGGGCGGTTCAGACCGCTGGCTGAGCTGGCACCGCTCGTCCGATCACACCATGAGTTGTTCAACGGCGAGGGTTATCCCGACGGGCTGGAGGGCGAGGCGATTCCGCTCGAGACACGGGTGATCTCGGTGGTGACCGCCTTCTTCAATGTGACGCTCGACCGGCCGGGCAGCCCCGCGCCCACCTTGGCCAAGGGCCTCGACGAGTTGGCGCGTCTCAAAGGCGTCGACCTGGACCCCGGCCTGACCGACGCCTTTATCAGCCTGTGCCGCCAGGCCGAGTCGAGCCATGCGCCCTGGTTCGAACAAGTGCTGCAGGCCCTGAACCGTCCCCCGTCGTCAGCGCCGGCCGCCCGGCGCGATATCTTGTCCGTCGCCGACTCCCGCGAGCTGCGCATCATCTATCGCATCGCGCAGGAGACCACGGCTGTGCTCGACCTCGACACGCTCCTGGACCGCATCGTGACCATCATTCACGAGGTGATGGGCTACTACATGGTGGCCCTCCTCTTGCCGGGATCACGGCCGGACGAGCTCCGGGTCGGCGCCCACAGCGGCTACGCCGTCGATATCACCGGGCTCACGATTTCCGTCGACGAGGGCATCACGGGCTGGGTGTTCGCCAATGGCGTCGCCAAGATCGTCCCCGATGTCAGGGCCGAGCCCCGCTACATCGGGGTCGACGACAAGGTTCGATCCGAGCTCGCCTTTCCCTTGATCAGCCGAGGCCGCGTCGTCGGGGTCCTGAATGCGGAAAGTCAGGAAGTCGATGCTTTTTCGGAGGCGGACGTCGTGCTGATGTCGGCGGTGGGATCGCAACTGGCCTCATCCCTCGAAGTCGCCCAGCTCCACGACAGTCTCAAGCGCGAAGCAAGCCATGACCCGCTGACGCGGCTCAATAACCGCCGGCTCTTCCTCGAACGCATCCAGCAAGCGGTGGATCGGACGGCAGCCTCCGGCGATAGCTTTTCCATCGTGTTCCTCGACGTCGACGGGCTGAAGCGGATCAACGACACCTACGGCCACCTCGCCGGCGATGCACTGCTGCGCGAGGTCTCCAATGCGCTGACCGATGCGGTCCGGGGCGAGGATGTGGTGGCGCGCTATGGCGGCGATGAGTTCGTCGTGCTGCTCCCGGCGACAGGTGCAGCGGCGGCCGCGGTCGTGGCCCAGCGCATCTCGGACGGCATTGCCCGGCACCGCTTCATGGCCGGGCGCGATCTCCTCCAGATCCCCGGGGTCAGCCTCGGCGTCGCGACCTTCCCACAGGACGGCACGACGGCTGAGGATCTGCTGGCCGCCGCCGATGCCACCCTCTACCGCCAGAAACGCCGAGCGAGCTAACGACCAGTTGGGTTCTACCTGCTGGCTTCGATAGAGCTTGCTCGCAGTGACCTGGATCTTTCGAGCAGGACTCCCCAACGCAGCTAGCCGAAGACGAGTTGGAGGTCGTAGAGCTCGCGCGGAACGCGGCGGGTTTCCGCGACGACATCGCGCAGCGGCACGATCGCAACTTGACCGTCTTTGCGAATCGGAATCAGACCGGCCTTCCGATCGGCCAACAGGTCGGTTGCGGCAACTCCCAGGCGGGTGGCCCAAATGCGGTCGACCGGCGAGGGTGACCCGCCGCGCTGTATGTGACCGAGCACGGTAACGCGCGTCTCGAAACCGGTTGCCTCCTCGATCCGGGTGCTCAGCGCATCGCCGACACCTTGCTTGGCGAGCTGCACGTGGCCGAAGGCGTCACGTTTCTCTGCGCCGACGGCGACCGGCACGGCCGGTTCGAGCGCCCGCATCTTGACGCCCTCGGCGATGACGATGATGCTGAAGTCCTTGCCCTCACCGCGACGGTGATGCAGATGCTGGACGACGGCGTCGAGCTCGGCCGGAAACTCGGGGATGATGATCATGTCGGCGCCACCCGCCAGCCCACCCACCATCGCGACCCAGCCGGTGTCGCGGCCCATCACCTCAACCACCATCACCCGATGGTGCGCGGACGCGGTCGTATGTAGCCGATCGAGCGCCTCGACGACGACCCCCACCGCCGTATCGAAGCCGATGCAGAACTCGGTGACCGAGAGGTCATTGTCGATCGTCTTGGGAACGCCCACCACCGGATAACCGGCGTCGCTCATGGCCGCCGCGACCGAGAGCGTGTCATCGCCGCCGATCGCGACCAGCCCCTCGATGCCCGAGGCGCGCAGCAGGCTGATCACCTTCTCGATCCCGCCTTTTTCTTTGAGCGGATTGGTTCGCGAGGTGCCCAGGATGGTGCCGCCCAGCGGAAGAATGCCGCGGACCGATGCCGTCGTCAGGTCCTCGAGATCGCCGTCCCCGAGCAAGCCGGCCCAGCCATTCTTGATGCCGCTGACCTCGAACCCCCGCTGGAACGCGCGGCGAGCGACGCCACGGATGGCGGCGTTGAGTCCGGGGGCGTCGCCACCGCCCGTGAGGACGCCGATGCGCACGACGCCTAGTTTAGCCGGGCCTACCTCGAACGCCGACGGCTGGAAGTCAGATTGAGGATGAGCAAGAACGCGCCGATCGCGATGATCAGCGCGCCAACTGCCACGCCCGCCGAGCGCCCGAATTCATAGCCGCCGATGCCGATGATGCCCTCGAAAAATGCGACGCCGAGCAGGAACAGCACCACGCCGATGCCGACCAGGCGGGTCCCCGCCCGCACGTTGCCGGGGCGGCTGGCGACAAGACCGTACAGCACCATCCCTGCCCCGACCGCACCCGGAAAAATCAGCGTCCAGGCGTATGCCCAGCTCTCGAAGTGGTCGGTGGCGTTCTGGTAGAGCAGGATGAGCCCGGTGACGGTGACGATGCTGCCGAGGATCGCAAGGCCTTCGCCGAGTGCGCCCCTCGCGGTAAGTGCGAGGAAGAGGATTGCGACGCCAGGCGCGATCACGAAGAAGGGCCAGCCATAGTGGCCGACGTCGATCTGGACGACTTGTCCGAGCAGGAAGATCGCCCCAATGAGGACGAGCAGCCCACCCAACACCATCGACGGGCGTCGCGACTGGCGAGGCGCCTGACTATCGGCCATGGGCCAACCTTACCCCGCGCCGAGTGGGTGTCAAGGGCCGCCGCCGGGCTTTCGTCCGCACCGTCGACGAGGGGCAGAAGTCGTTCAGCACACACTCCGGGCACCGCGGCGCCCGGGCAACACAGATCCGACGCCCGTGCAGGATCAAGCGCAAGCTGAACCCGGTCCATTCCGACGGCGGGATCAGTTTCGTTACGTCGGCTTCGATCTTGACCGGGTCGCTACTCTTGGTCAAACCGAGGCGCCGGGTGAGCCGCTTGACGTGGGTATCGACGGCGAAGCCCGGAACGCCGAAGGCGACACCCAGCACGACGTTGGCGGTCTTGCGCCCGACGCCGGGAAGCGTGACCAGGTCCTCGATACGGCTCGGGACCTCGCCGTTGAAGCGCTCGACCAGCGCCGCGCTGGTGGCGATGATCGTCTTTGCCTTCACGTGGAAGAACCCGGTGGGCTTGATCATCGCCTCGACCTGCCGCGGGTCCGCGTGGGCCAGCGCGGCGGCATCGGGATACCGGGCAAATAACGCCGGCGTCACGGAATTGACCGAGCGGTCGGTTGTCTGCGCCGACAGGATGGTGGCGATCAACATCTGGAAGGGGTTGACGTGCACGAGCTCGGAGAGGGCCGGGTAGACGGCCTTGAGCCGCTCGACGGCGAGCAGCGCCCGGTCCCGAGCACGCAGTCCTGCCATCGGGTCAAGCGTAGTCGCCCCCGTCACCGCGGGGCGTCGCCCCACGCGAGCCGCGCTTTAGTGCGATGCGAGCGTTTGAGACGTTTCCGTAACGAGGCGAGGAGGAACAGCGCGCAAAGTTGAGTTCAGCGACCCGTTACCTCGATGTGGGCGCAGCACCCTCGGCCGACGCCCGTCGGGCCTCCATGCACAGCCTTCGCTGGTACATCAGCGTCGGCTTCCTGATGGTCGGCGTCGTTCCGCTCATCTTCTTCGGCGCGCAGCGCATCTCGGCACTCTTCGCAACCCAGAACGCCAGCATCCAGCAGAAGCACGAGCCGATGGCCGAAAGCCTGGCGCAGGCGGTCTACGGATACCTGCTGGACCAGACTGCGGCGTTGCAGAGCACGGCATCCCAGATCGAGTCTGACAACGACCTGAGCATCGCCCGGCTCAACGACGCCAGCTTCAATCCCGACCACTTGAACATGGAACTCGCCGCCGCCCACTCGGCCCAACCGGCGCTTCTCCAGCTGTACGTCGGCAATCTGGCCGGTCGGGCCGTGGCCGCCGCCCCGCCCGCCGGCGTCGGCGTCGACTACAGCGTCTGGAACTACGTCAAGGAGGTGCTCAATCCGCGCCGTATCGGTCCGAAGTACTCGGACGTAGTGCGGTCTCGCGGCGATGCCAGCGTGGCCGCGGTCGTGATCGCGGTTCCCATCCTGGACTCGCAACGTGCCCTGGTTGGCTTCCTCGCCGGCACCGTCGGCCTCTCCGAGGTGCAGCGCCTGTCGAACTACAGCCGGATCGGTCAGAACGGGCAGGCGGTGGTCGTCGACCGTCGCGGTCGCGTCATCGCCCACCCGCGCGAAGACTGGCGGCTCGCCGCCACGGACCTCTCGTCTTCGGGCATTTTCCAGCAGGCGCTCGGCCAGGAGACCGGCGTCAGCTGGTACACCGACCTCGACGGCAACGTACAGCGCGCCGCCGGTTTTGCCACCGTTCCGGAGGTCGGCTGGAAGGTGTGGGTGTCCCAGCCGGTCGCCGATCTTCGCTCCGAGCTAACACCCCTGATCGTGAGCACGATCGAGTGGCTGCTGATCGCCATCGTGCTCGCGCTTGTGCTCGGATTCCTGGGCGCGGCGTGGATTACTCGTCCGGTCGACGAGTTGACCGGTGCCGCCGCGCGGATCGCCCGTGGCGACTTCCTGACCCCGATCAGGGTCCGTGAACGCTACGCGGCGCGCGAGCTCCAGGCACTGGCGACCACCTTCAATCAGATGACCAGCCAGCTGAGCGGCGCCTACCAGACGCTCGAGGAAAAGGTTTCGCAGCGGACATCTGAACTGCAGGCCGCCAACCAGGAGATGGCCCGGGCCAACAAGTTGAAATCAGAATTCCTCGCCAATGTGTCGCACGAACTGCGCACCCCGCTGTCCGCCATCATCGGCTTCTCGCAAATCCTGCTCGACGGTATCGACGGGCCGATCAACGAGGAGCAGCAGCAGGACATCCAGCAGGTCAATAAAAGCGGCCAATCGCTGCTGGGGTTGATCAACCAGATCCTCGACCTCAGCAAGATCGAGGCGGGCAAGATGGAGCTGTCGCTGGAACGCGTCGAGGTCCCGGGACTGGTCAGCTCGGTGCTGGAAAGCATCAGCCCGCTGGCCCAGGGGAAGGGCCTGCGGATCGACACCAGGTTCGCTCCCTCGCTCCCCGCGGTCGAGGCCGATCCCGTGCGCCTCAAGCAGATCCTGATCAACCTGCTCTCCAATGCCGTCAAGTTCACCGAACGCGGCCACATCGAAGTGAGCGCACAACCGTCGGGCCGCATGGTTCGCATCGCCGTCAAGGACACCGGCACGGGCATCTCGGCCGAGTCGCAGAAGGTGATCTTCGATGAGTTTGTTCAGGGCGACGGCAGCAGCACCCGGCGGCACGGCGGGACCGGCCTCGGCCTGAGCATTGTGCGCCGGCTGGTCGAGATGCACGGCGGTGCCATCACGCTGGTGAGCGAGCCCGGCCTGGGCAGCACCTTCACCTTCACCATCACGGCGTGGGCCGCCGGGCAGGCCGGGGTGGCACCCGTCCAGCGGCGGCCGCTTCGCCGGCCCAACCAGGGGCTCCCCGGGACTGCCATCCTGGTGGTCGACGACGACCCCAGCGTCCGTCAGCTGATCTCGAGACACCTCGAGCAGGAAGGCTGGAAGACGGTGCAGGCGTCGAACGCGGCCGACGCCCTCCAGCTGGCGCGCGAGGCGCGCCCGATGCTGATCACGCTCGACATCATGATGCCGGATGCCTCCGGATGGTGGGTGCTCGAAAAGCTGAAGGAGGATCCGCAGACCGCCGGCATTCCCGTCCTGGTGGTCACCATCGTCGAGGATCAGCGGCTGGTGTTCGCGCTCGGTGCCTCGGACTACCTCGGCAAGCCCTATGACAAACGCGTGCTGATCGCCAAGATCCACCGTTTGCTGCCCACCCTTGAGGGCAAGCGGGTGTTGGTCGTCGATGACGAGGCGAACGCCCGGTCGATGATCGCCAAGATTCTCAAGGAAGAGCATGCCGAGGTAGTGGGCGCGGCCAGCGGCGACGAGGCGATGGCGATGATCGCGATCTCACCGCCTGATCTCGTCCTGCTCGACCTGATGATGCCGGGCATGAGCGGCTTCGAGATGGTCGCGCGGCTGCGTGCCCAGCCTCGTGGGGCCAGCATCCCGATCATGATCGTCAGCGCCAAGCAGCTGACGGCGGAAGACATCCTCACCCTGAATGGACACGTCCAGCGATTTGTGACGAAGGGATCGATCGAACCGGAAGGCCTGACCAACGCGGTTCGTCAGCTGCTCGGTCAGAGTAAAACGCAAGGAGCCGCCGCATGAACCAACTGATTCTCGTGGTCGAAGACGACGCGATTATGCAAAAGATGGCGCTCAAGATCCTGCGCTCTCGCGGCTTCAGCTGCGAGCTCGCCGTCACCGGCCGGGAAGCGGTGGCGAAGGCGCGCGCCTTCCGCCCCGGCTTGATCCTCATGGACCTCTCGTTGCCGGAGATGAATGGCTGGGAAGCCACCCGGGCGCTCAAGGCGGACCCGGCAGTGGCCGGCATTCCGGTGGTCGCCGTCACCGCCCACGCGATGGTCGGGGACCGGGAAACGGCGATCGCGGCCGGGTGCGCCGAGTGCGTGACCAAGCCATACGAACTCGAGGAATTGGTCAGCGTGGTCGAGCGCTACATCGGCCCGGCCCAGCGCGAGGCAAAGATCGCCTGAGAAACGTACGTCTGTGCGATCGTGTCAAGAATCGTAAAGAGCGCTGACGCTCGCCTTTCCACACCGGGGCTCGCTGACGTGACGATCGTGTAAAGCGCGCAAACCCAGGCGCCGCGTCCGCGTTGCGCGACCCATGGCCAACCTTGTTCGCCGTTGGCGTGGGCCGCTCGTTGGCGGCGTCGCGATCTGGCTCCTGAGCTTCCCCCTGTTCATGTGGCACCCCGCGGCCGCGAGCCACCCCGTGTATGCCGAAGGGGTTGCGGTTGCCAAGGCTGACGCTGCGGACCACCGCCTGGTCCGGCAGCTGGAGCGGGACCGCGTGGTCGCGGCCCAGGCCGCCGCCGCACGAGCCGCCGCCGAGGCCCTGGCGGTGGCCGCGAGCCAGGCAGCGGCGGACGCCCCCACGGCGACCGCGGTCCTGCCTGCCCCTGCCGCCGCTCGTCCGGTCGCGGCGGCCCCGGCCGTCCGCGCCAATACCATCGTCATCCCGCGGCTTGGCTTGGTCCAGCCCGTGGGGTGGTACACCGACTGCCTCGGACAGGCCGCCGTTCCGCACTGGGGCGCCTGGCGCTGGAGCTGCGCGGGGAGCAACAACATCTATGTGATGGCCCACAACCCCGGGACCTTTACCCCCATCCTCGGTCTGCGCGCCGGCGATATCGTCAAGTACGGCGACCCATCGGGCCGCGTCCATACCTATCGGGTGAGCTACACCACCATCGTCAGCAACACGCAGATGTGGCCGCTGGGCGCCACACCCGCATCCTCGTTGACGTTGCAAACGTGCTGGACCTGGGACGGCAGCCGGGACTTCATCGTCCGCGCGCTCGAGATCTAGAGCGGGCTTCTAAACCGGCGCCCGTTCTTCGACCCGCTCGCGGTCCGGATCGAAGTAGAGGCGAGAGCGCGTGGTTGGATCCCGCGCAAAATAGACCAACTCCCAGGCATCGCCGCCGATCCCCTGTTGACTATGGATGTCGCCGGGCGCGTCAGGAAACCACGCGATCTCGCCAGGGCCGAGCTCACGGCTCTCGACGACGCGCAGCCGGGCGCGGCCTGGCTTGGAGCCATCGTCCTCGCGGGCCCAGAGAATGTGGCGGTCGCGGCCGCGGATCACGCAGATCACACCCCAGGAATTGTGGTTGTGGATGGGCGTTGGGGCGTCGGCGGGAAAACGCCCCAGCATTAGCGTCGACCCAGCGGTGCCGTGCCCGAGAATGCTGAAGCCGGCGCTGGAGGCGTGGAGCGCGGCAAGCCTGGAGGGATCGACGAGATTCGGATCGGCAGCGAGAGGGCGCAGCATGGCACCAAGGCGAGCGAACGTATCAGCGCCCGGCCCGTACTCGGCCAGCAGCCCCTCGGCCACGCGGAAGAATTGCTGGAGATCCGACTCGGACGTCACGCTGCCATTATCAGGCGGCTTTCAGTTCGAGCAGGTCGCGGCAGCGATCGAGCCAGCGGGTCAAGAGGCGCTCTTCCTCCTGCAGCTCCGCCATCTTTCCAGGGAACTGGTCGATGTTGGCGTGCAGGAGATTGAAGCGGTCGCGGGTGAGCGGATCGACCCCGAAAATCTGCTTGAGCACCCTCGCGCGCTGGTGCTCGCGGCTCAGCTCGGCCATCTGCTCCTGAACCCGGTCGAGCTCTCCGCGCATGTCGGCGGCGATGTCGCGCAAGATCTCCATGTCGATGCGCTCCGGCTGTTCGACGATCATCGGCGCACCCCCAGCGTAAAGTCCGGCGCTTTGCGGTCGGGAAAGAGGGCGGCGAGTGCCGGCGAGATCGCCACCCTTTTCGAGTAAATCTTTGCCATCGCCTGCGGGCGGATCCCGGTGGGGCTCAGCTTGCCCTGGATGCGGCCGTTGCCATCCACGCCCGTGTCCTCGAAGAGGAAGACGTCCTGGAGCGTGATGGTGTCGCCTTCGCGGCCGACGATCTCGGTGATGTTGGTGATCCGGCGCGAGCCGTCTCGCAGCCGGGACTGCTGCACGATCAGGTGGATCGCGGAGGCGATCTGTTCGCGAATGGCGCGCTGCGGCAAATCGACCCCCGACATCAGCACCAGCGTCTCGAGCCGGGACAGCGTGTCGCGCGGGGTGTTGGCGTGGATCGTGGTCAGCGATCCGTCGTGGCCGGTGTTCATCGCTTGCAGCATGTCGAGGGCCTCGCCACTGCGGCACTCGCCGATGACGATGCGATCGGGCCGCATCCGCAGCGCGTTTACGACCAACTCACGAATGCTGATCCGTCCGGTGCCGTCGATGCGCGCCGGCCTCGACTCGAGCCGGACCTTGTGCGGCTGGCGGAGTTGCAGCTCGGCGGCGTCTTCGATGGTGACGACCCGCTCGGTGTCGGGGATGAACGAGGACAGCAGGTTCAGGGTGGTCGTTTTGCCGGACCCGGTGCCACCGGCGACCAGGATGTTGAAGTGCGCTTTGACGCAGGCTTCGAGGAAGGCGGCGGCCTCTACGGACAGGGTTCCAAATTTGATCAGGTCCTCGACCGTATAGGGGTCCCGGGCGAACTTTCGGATCGTCAGCGACGCGCCGTCAAGCGCAAGTGGCGCGATCACGGCGTTGACGCGGGAGCCGTCCGGCAGCCGGCAGTCGACCATCGGGGAGTCGTCGTCGATCCGACGCCCGACGAAGGCCGCAATGTCACGGATCACCCGGACCAGCTCGGCATCGCTCGAGAACCGGACATCGCTCAGGGTGAGCTGTCCCTTGCGCTCGATGTAAACCTGGTGGGGGCCGTTGACCATTACTTCGCTGATGCTGTCGTCAAGCAGGAGTGGCGTTAGCGGGCCGTAATCGTGGCCTTCCAGCGACCGGTCGAGCGCCTCGGCGGCGGAGTCGGGTCGCTCGGCGGTGGAGTCGAGCTCCGCGAGGTGCAAAGTAACAGCCGATCCCACGGCGCCGAGAATACGGCCGCAAGCTTACGGC
>WNFB01003333.1_pt1 | contig 14154 bp, 10 predicted proteins | sample 5400501 | NCBI WGS metagenome assembly WNFB01 (sample SAMN13153341, study PRJNA577476) | soil metagenome | isolation source: 200 cm saprolite under Douglas fir tree site 2 hole 1 | place: USA:California | collected 2015-04-18
GAGAACGAGCTGATGACGGAGGCCGAGCGCGAGCAGTACCACGCCCGCTTCCGGCACGAGGCGGAGGCGGCCGGCCGGCTCACGCACCCCGACATCGTCCAGATCTACGACATCGGCCCGTCCTACCTCGTGATGGAGTTCCTGGAGGGCCGGCCCCTCGGCGCCTTCCTCAAGGCCGGAAGCTCGTTGTCCGTGCGGCAGGCCTGCTCGCTCGTCCTGCGCGTGGCGGACGCGATCGACTACGCCCACCGCCATGGCATCGTGCACCGCGACATCAAGCCGGCCAACATCATGATGATGGACGACGGCTCGGTGAAGGTGCTCGATTTCGGCGTGGCGCGTCTGGACTCGTCGAACCTCACCGCCGCGGGCACCGTCGTCGGGTCCGTGCAGTACATGGCGCCGGAGCAGATGATGGGCGAGCGCGTCGACGGCCGGGCCGACGTGTTTTCGCTGGCCGCGGTCGCCTACGAGCTGCTGACCGGCCGGGCTCCCTTCCCGGGCAAGACCATCACCGAGGTCGTGTCCCGCGTGGTCCACGGAAGCCACGTGCCGCCGCGCGAGGTCGACCCGCGCTTCCCGGAGGTGGTGAACGGTCCGTTCGCCCGCGCGTTCGCCGTCGAGCCGGCCGCGCGCACGGGACGGGCGATGGACTTCGCCCGGGAGCTGTACGAGGCGGCCCAGCCGATCCTGGACATGGAAATGATCCACGGCGCGCCGGAGGCCGCCCCGACGCAGGTGCCGGTGCCGGGCACCACCGTGCAGGTGCCGCCCGGACTCGGCCCGCGGCCGGCGCCGGCGCGCCTGGGCGTGCTGATGCTCGACAGCGACCCTCCACGGGCCCGCGTGTACCTGGACGGCAGCCCGGTGGGTGAGACGCCGCTGCCCGGAGTCGAAGCCGCGCTCGGCCGCCACGTGGTGCGGATGGAGGCCGAAGGGCGCGAGGCGGTGTCGGCCGAGGTGGAGCTGCAGCGGGATCGGCCGCTCCGGGCCTTGAGCTTCACCCTTCCCTTGCCCACGCCGGCCGATGCGCCGATTCGCCCGGGCCAGCTCGTGGAGTTCTCGCCGGCGGTGACGCCGCCGCAGAGGATCTCGGGCGCGGTGCCGGCGTACCCGCCCGCGGCCCACGAGCGGGGACTGGAAGGCGCGCCGGTGGTCGAGCTGTGGGTCGGGGAGACCGGCCAGGTCGTCGACGTCGCAATCGTCGAGTCGGCCGGAGCCCTGCTCGACGCGGCCGTGCTCGAAGCGGTGGCGGCCTGGCAGTTCACTCCCGCCCGGCTACGCGGTGTCCCGGTCTCGGTGCGCCTCACCTTCCAGCACCTGTTCCGGCGCTAAGGACATCGACTCTTGCTCTTGGGGGTTCCGCGTCGCGACGCGGCAGGGGCCCGGACTACTTCCGCTTGGCGTACCAGTCCGCATCCATCTGCGTGTACTGCGCCCACTTCTCGGGCAGCTCTTCCTGGGGGAAGATCGCCTGTACCGGGCACACCGGGACGCAGGCGCCGCAGTCGATGCACGTCTCGGGGTCGATGTAGAGCTTGGTCTCGGCCTCGAACTCCGCCTCGTCCTTCTTCGGATGGATGCAGTCGACCGGGCAGACCTCGACACAGGCGGTGTCCTTCGTGTTGACGCAGGGCTCTGCGATCACGTAGGTCATGGGACGGATCCTCCTTGGCGATCCAGCTCCCGGGACGGCCGGGTGCCTCGGAATCCTACTCCAAAATCGAAACCCTTTGCGAATCGCTACCGCGTCCAGTCGCGCGGGGTGGCCGGGGCCCACGGATGATGCTTGACGCCGCCGCCGCCTCTCTCTAGCCTCGCGCGATGGCCATCCGCGAAGGCAAGTGGCGTTGTCCCTACTGCTCGGTGGCGAACCGCGGCGCCGCGATGGCGTGTAGCGGCTGCGGCGCCACCCGGGACAAGGACGTCGCGTTCTTCCTGGAAGACGATGCGGAGGAGGTGACCGACGACGCCCTGATCGCCCGCGCCCGGGCGGGGGCGGACTGGCTGTGTACCTTCTGCGGCGACTCCAACGCTCCCGAGCGCGACCACTGCCGCAATTGCGGCGCGGAAAAGGGCTCCGCTCCCTCGCGGCCGGTGCGAGAAGTCCCAGAAGTGCCAGTGCCTCCCCCCATTCCGCAGGCAGCCTCGCCAGTGTCCGCGCGCTTCCGGCCGTGGGCGATCGCCGTCCTTCTCGTGCTGGTGGCCTTCGTCGTGGCCGCGGCGTACTTAGGCGTGCGGCGCACCGAGGAGACGCTCACGGTCGCCGGCTTCGAGTGGGAGCGGCGCGTCGCCGTCGAAGCCTGGCGCACCGTGCGCGAGCAGGCATGGGAAGGCAGCGTGCCCGCGGGTGCGCGGGTCGTCTCGCGCCGGCAGGAGGTCCACCATACGGAGCGCGACCAGGTGGGGACGCGGCGGGTCAAGGCCGGCCACCGCGACCTCGGCAACGGCTTCTTCGAGGACGTCTACCGGGACGAGCCGGTCTATCGCGAGCGGCCGGTGTACCGTACCCGTGTGGTCTACGACGTGCAGCGATGGGTCCCCGAGCGCACGGTCCGAGCCTCCGGTCAGGACCACGCCGCCCACTGGCCCGACCCGCAATTGCGGACGGGCGAGCGGGAGGCTTCGCGCGCGGAGAAGCTCGTCGTGCTGCTCAACGGAAAGAGGACCTATCGGACGGAGCTGCCGGAGGCGCGGTGGGCGGCCCTGCAGCCCGGGCAGGCCGTGAGCGCGGTCATCCGCGGGGGACGGTCGGTGCTGGAGCTCAAATGAGAGCGGTAGTTCAGAGGGTCGCGGAGGCGACGGTACGGGTCGAGGGCAAGGTGGTGGGCCAGATCGGCGCCGGCCTGCTCGTGCTCCTGGGCGTCGGGCAGGGCGATGCGGAGGCCGACGCCGACTACCTGGCCGAGAAGGTCCTGCACCTGCGGATCTTTCCCGACGGGGAGGGCCAGATGAACCTCTCGGTCCTGGACACGCGCGGGGACCTGCTGGCGGTGTCGCAGTTCACGCTGTACGGGGACACGCGCCGCGGCCGCCGGCCCGGCTACTCCGCGGCGGCGCCCCCCGAGGAAGCGAACCGGCTCTACCGCTACTTCGTTGGCCGCCTGCGCGAGTCCGGGCTCCGCGTCGAGGAGGGGGTCTTCGGGGCCATGATGGACGTGGGCCTGGTGAACCGCGGACCGGTCACCATCCTCCTGGACAGCGCGAAGACCTTCTAGGCCGTGGCCGGCTGGACCCCCTTGCCCGACACGCGCTTCGTCACCCACATGACGAGCGCGGCCACCAGCCAGAAGACCAGCGGGGCCAGGATCATCCCGATGCCGACGTGGCCGAGGATGTGCCAGCGCGTCCGCGTTTCGCCTCCGAACTCGGGTGCGGTGAAGACGTTCGCGTGGTGGGTGAAGCGTGCGATCAGGATCCCGACGATGGCGATCGTATTGGCGAGCACGCTCTGGATGAAGAGCAGGGGCAGCAGGTGCTTGTAGCTGCCGAACCCCGTCGTGGGGACCCGGATGCCGTAGTAGAAAACGCCGGCGATGCCGACGACCGTCATGCTGAAAAACTTCACGACGTCGTTCGAGACGCCGGCGAGCGACAGGAAGAGGCGGGCCAGGCCGACCACGAGGATCAGTCCCAGGATGATCCGCTGGAAGCGGACGTACTCCGACAACGGCTTGCCGAAGATCATGTGCGCTCCTTTGAAACGGGCAATCATTGCGCCGGTCCGGTGGCCGCTGTCAAGGAGAAATGCAGTTGCCGGCGGGCGGCCGCCGTCCTACAGTGGGGCCATGGACAGGATGGAGATCGAAGCCGAAGCGCTGCTGCCCGGCGACGACGTGAAGTAGGAGACTGAGGTCATGGCCACGCCCGTCGTCAGCAATTTCATGCGCCAGCAGGGGTTCCCGGACGAGCCCGCCGACGCCTGCAACATGCGGTTCGCGGGCCTCTACTTCCAGCCGCGCATCGTTTTCCCCCTGGTGATCGTCGGCATCGTCCTGCAGTCGCCGTGGGTCTTCCTCCTGCTCTCGGCCGTGCTGTGGTGGAACGTGCTCCTCCCGGGCTTCAACCCTTTCGAGCGCGCGTACAACTTCTTGATCGCCACCCCGCGCGGACGGGTCCCCCTCGGAGCGGCCCCCGGCCCGCGACGCTTCGCGCAGGGCATGGCCGCAGCGTTCCTGCTCGGGGCGGCCCTCAGCCTGCTCGCGGGGCTCCACGTGCTGGCGTGGGTCTTCGAAGCGTTCCTGGTGGTGGCCTTCAGCGCCCTCCTCTTCGGCAAGTTCTGCATGGGGGCCTACGTCTTCCACCTGCTGCGCGGTGAGGCCGGCTTCGCCAACTCGACGCTCCCCTGGGCGAGGCCTCCCCGCTCCGGAGGCGCGTAGGACGAGGCGATGCCGCTGAAGATCCTCTGCGCCGGGGGCTCCAAGGAAGAGAAGGAGGCGGTGGAGACGGCCGTCCGCGCGGGGATCGGGGCGCGTCCGGCCGGCGAGACGTGGGCCGTCTCCCTCGTCAAGGTCGGCCGGCAATGGTCGGTGACCCTCGACGGTCCGGAGAAGTCCTCCCCGCGCTCCACCTTCATCGCGGGCGAGGGCCGGCTGCGCGAGGCTATCTCGCAGTCGCTGGCCCAGCGGGGCGCCGGCGGCGGTGGCCGAGCGGCCGTGACGACCGGCGTGGCCGCCGTGCCCTCCGGCGGCGCGACTGCCGTGTCGGGACCCGCCGGCCAGCGGCGCAACTCGTACACGTGCCAGAAGTGCGGGAAGGCCTTCGTCGTGAGCTACGACGTGGAGGAGGGCGAGGGCGAGGAGACCGTTCCCGCCGCGTGCCCGCACTGTTGGGAGATCGGGAACGTGAAGGTGGGCATGACCGCCGCGGTCAACAACGACTACCGAGTCGACAAGGCGTAGCGGCGGACCTCATCCTGGCCCCGGTCGTGATAGGGTCTACGGCCTCGTGCAATCCATCCTCCGGAGAAGAGCGATTCCGCTGCTCGGGCTGGCCCTCGCCGGCGCCGCGTGCCGCGGAAGCGACCCCCGGGCCCAGGGCCCCGGCGGGGTGCCCGTCAAGATCGAGGTGGCCCGGATCGTCACGGTGGACGACAGCAACGAGTACATGGCCACCCTGAAATCGCGCCGCTCCGCCGCGATCATGCCGCAGGTCGAGGGGCACGTGACCAGGATCTTCGTGCGCTCCGGGGACCGGGTTGCCCTCGGCACGCCCCTCATGCAGATCGACCCCGCCAAACAGCAGGCCACCGTGAGCAGCCAGCAGGACACGCGCACCGCCAGGGCGGCCGCGCTCGAGTACGCGCGGCAGCAGTACGGAAGGGTGAAAGGCCTCTCCGCCACCGGCGTCATGAGCAAGCAGGACCTGGACCAGGCCAAAGCGGCGCTCGACGCCGCCGAAGCCGACCTGCACGCGGTCGAAGCGCAGGTGCGGGAGCAGGAGGTGCAACTGCACTACCATCGGGTGACGTCCCCCGCCGCGGGGATCGTGGGCGACGTCCCCGTGCGGGTGGGCGACCGGGTGACCGTCTCCACCCTGCTCACCACGGTGGACAGCCCCGGCGGGCTCGAAGCCTACATTTCGGTGCCGGTCGAGCGTGCAGGGGCGTTGCGCGTCGGGATGCCGGTCCGGGTCGTCGACGACACCGGCGGCGTCCTGGCCGACAGCCGCCTCACCTTCGTCTCGCCCCAGGTGGACGACCAGACCCAGACCGTGCTCGCGAAGGCCGCGGTCGACGGCGGCGGAAGGCTCCGGCCGGCTCAGCTCGTCCGGGTCCGCCTCGTGTGGGGGACGCGCGAAGGGCCGGTCGTCCCGGCGCTGGCGGTGTCGCGCATCAGCGGCCAGTACTTCGCCTTCGTGGCCGAGGGCGAGAAGGGCGCGCTGGTGGCGCGGCAGCGGCTCCTGAAGCTCGGGCAGATGACGGGCAACGACTACGTGGTGCTGGCGGGGATCAAGGCGGGCGACCGGGTGATCGTCTCCGGCACCCAGTTCCTGCGGGACGGAGTCCCCGTCAGCCCGGTCGGCTAGCGGACCCGATCATGTTCGTCGATTTCTTCATCCGGCGCCCGATATTCGCCACGGTCTGCGCGCTGATGATCATCCTGGCCGGAGCGGTGTCCATCCCGACGCTGCCCATCGCCCAGTTCCCCGCGCTGGCTCCTCCCCAGGTGACGGTGCTCAGCAACTACATCGGCGCGAGCGCCCAGGTCGTGGAGACCGCGGTCACGATTCCCCTCGAGCAGCAGATCAACGGCGCGCAGGGGCTGAAGTACCTGACCTCGAGCAGCGGCAACGACGGCACCAGCTCGATCGTGGCCACCTTCGACCTGACCCGCGATCCGGACCTGGCGGCGGTGGACATCCAGAACCGGGTCAACATCGCGATGGGCCGGCTGCCCAACGAGGTGAAGCAGACCGGCATCAGCGTGGTCAAGAGCGCCAGCAACTTCGTGTTCGGCGCCGCCGTCTACGCGGAGGACGGCCGCTACGACACCGCGTTCATGAGCAACTACCTGGACGTCTACGTCCGGGACGCGCTCAAGCGGGTGAGGGGCGTCGCCGACGTGTTCATCTTCGGTGAGCGCCGGTACGCGATGCGGCTCTGGCTCGACCCCGTGCGCGTGGCCAGCCGGGGGCTGAGCGCCTCGGACGTCGTGGCCGCGCTGCGCGAGCAGAACGTGCAGGTGGCGGCCGGCCAGGTGGGCCAGCAACCGGCGCCGGCCGGACAGGCCCTGCAGGTCAGCGTGCGGGCGGTCGGCCGCCTGAGCGAGCCCGCGGAGTTCGAGAACATCATCGTGAAGGCCGCCGGCGACACGACCGTCCGCCTGAAGGACGTCGGGCGGGTCGAGCTCGGCGCGGAAGACTACGCCTCGACGCTTCAGTTCAACGGCCACGACGCGGTGGGCATCGGGATCACGCAGCTCTCCAATGCCAACGCCCTCGAGGTCGACCGCGCCGCGCTCGGGGAGCTGGAGCGCCTGTCCCGGAACTTCCCGCCGGGCATGAAGTACCGCGTGGCCTTCGACACCACCGACGTCGTCAGCGAGTCCATCCGGGACGTGCTCGAGACGCTGGCCGCGGCCATCGTGCTCGTGATCCTCGTCATCTTCATCTTCCTCCAGGACTGGCGGAGCACGCTCATCCCGGCCGCCACCATCCCGGTGTCGCTCATCGGCACCTTCACCTTCGTGAAGCTCCTGGGGTTCTCGATCAACACCCTCACCCTCTTCGGCATCACCCTGGCCACGGGACTCGTGGTCGACGACGCCATCGTGGTGATCGAGAACATCGAGCGGCACATCCGCGAGGGCCAGCGCGACGCCCACGCCGCCGCCTCGACGGGCATGAAGGAGGTCACCGGTGCGGTGATCGCGACGTCGCTGGTGCTGGTGGCGGTCTTCGTCCCGGTGGCTTTCTTCCCCGGCACCACCGGCATCCTCTTCCGCCAGTTCGCCCTGACGATCGCCTTCTCGATCGCCATCTCCGCCTTCAACGCCCTCACGCTCACGCCGGCGCTCTCCGCCCGGCTCCTGGGACGTGAGCGCGGGACGAAGGGCCGTTCCTTCACCGCCGTCGACCGCTCGATCACCCGCGTCACCGAGGGCTATCGCACGTCGCTCCAAAAGGTCCTCGGCCACCGCCGCCTGGCCGTCGCCCTCTTCCTCGTCGGCCTGGGCCTGAGCTACTTCGTGTACCGGACGGTGCCGCGGTCGTTCGTGCCCGACGAAGATCAAGGGTGGGGAATGATCCTCGTCCAGGCGCCCGAGGGCGCCTCGCTCGAGTACACGAAGAAGGTCGGGGAGCAGGCGCAGGCCGTGCTCCAGCGGCAGCCGGAGCTGGACACCGTCTTCGCGATCACCGGCTTCAGCTTCGCCGGGACCGCGCCCAACCGGGGGCTGATGTTCTTCGGCCTGAAGCCGTACTCGGAGCGTCGCGGCGCGGATCATTCGGCCCAGGCGTTGATCGCCCGCTTGCGCGGGGCCTTCGGGGGGATCACCGAGGCGATGGTGCTCCCCTTCCTGCCCCCCGCGGTCCAGGGACTGGGCACCTTCGGCGGCTTCCAGTACGTCGTGCAGGACCAGGGCGGCCATACGCTCGAGGACCTGGCGAAGGTCACCCAGGAGATGGTTCAGCAGGGCAACGCGAGCAAGGACGTGACCGGACTCTTCACCAGCTACACGGCCAGCGATCCGCAGTTCGTGATCACGATCGACCGCGAGAGGGCGAAGGCGATACGCGTTCCGCTGCAACAGGTCACCGACGCGCTGCAGATCTACATGGGCTCGGCCTACGTGAACGATTTCGATTTCAACAACCGCTCGTACCGCGTCTACGTTCAGGCCGACAAGCAGTTCCGCTCGCACCCGAGCGACATCCGCCAGTTCTACGTCCGCGCGGAGGGCGGGACGATGGTCTCGCTGGACAACCTCGTGAACGTCACCCAGTCCACCACCCCGGGCGTGATCACGCACTACAACCTGTTCCGTTCGGCGGAGATCGACGGGGCGGCCGCCCCCGGCCGCAGCTCCGGGGACGCCATCGCCGCGATGGAGGCGCTGAGCGGCAAGGCCCTGCCGCGGGGCTACAGCTACGAGTGGACGGGGCTGTCGCTCGAGGAGCTGCAGTCCGCGGGGACATCGGCCCTGCTGTTCGGCCTCGGCGCCCTCGTCGTCTATCTGACCCTGTCCGCCCAGTACGAGAGCTTCGTGCTGCCCTTCATCGTTCTCCTCGCCGTGCCCATGGCGCTCCTGGGCGCGCTCGGCGCGCAGCGGCTGCGCGGCCTGGAGAACGACGTGTACTGCCAGATCGGGCTCGTGATGCTGGTCGGCCTGGCCAGCAAGAACGCCATCCTCATCGTGGAGTTCGCCGAGCAGCTGCGAGAGCGCGGGCTACCCGTGGTGGACGCGGCGGTGGAAGCAGCGCGCCTGCGCCTCCGGCCCATCCTCATGACCTCGCTCGCCTTCATCCTCGGGGTCGTGCCGCTCGTCCTGGCCCGGGGCGCCGGCCAGGCCGGCCGGCATTCCGTCGGAACGACCGTCTTCGGGGGAATGATCCTTTCGACCGCGCTGAACCTCTTCTTCATACCGGCGCTGTACCTGGTGATCGAGCTGGCGCGGGAGAGGCGAGGGGTGAAAGCGGCGAGGTAGGGCGTTACTTCTTGCCCACCATCTTGTCCGGCTTGACCCATTCGTCGAACTGCTGGGGTGTCACGAATCCCAGCTCGACCGCGGTTTCCTTCAGCGTCTTGCCGGTCTGGTGGGCGGTCTTGGCGATCTTCGCCGCGTTGTCGTAGCCGATGTGGGGGTTGAGCGCGGTCACCAGCATCAGCGAGCTGTCCAGGTGCTGGCGGATCCGCTCGCGGTTGGGCTCGATCCCCTCCACGCAGTGCTCGCGGAAGCTGCGGCAGCCGTCGGCGAGGAGGCGCGTGCTCATCATGAAGTTGTGGATGAGGAGCGGCTTGAACACGTTCAGCTCGAAGTTCCCCGAGGCGCCGCCGACGTTCACCGCCACGTCGTTGCCCATGACCTGGGCGCACAGCATCGTCATCGCCTCGCACTGCGTGGGGTTCACCTTGCCGGGCATGATCGAGCTGCCGGGCTCGTTCTCCGGAATCGTGATCTCGCCGATCCCGCCGCGCGGCCCCGAGGCGAGCCAGCGAATGTCGTTCGCGATCTTGTTGAGCGCGGCGGCCAGGCCCTTCAGCGCTCCGTGCCCGTAAACGGCCGCGTCGTTGGCCGCGAGCGCCTCGAACTTGTTGGGCGCGGTGACGAAGGGGCTCCCCGTCAGCTCGGCGATCTTCGCGGCCACCTTCTCGGCGTAGCCGGGCGGCGCGTTGAGGCCCGTGCCCACCGCGGTGCCGCCCAGGGCCAGCTCGCCCAGGTGGGGGAGGGCCCCTTGGAGATGGGCGAGGGCGTGGTCGAGCTGGGAGACGTACCCGGAGAATTCCTGGCCGAGCGTGAGCGGCGTCGCGTCCTGCAGGTGCGTGCGGCCGATCTTCACGATGTCCTGGAACGCCTCGGCCTTCTTCGCCAGCGCGTCCCGCAGCCGGGCGACCGAAGGGATGACCTCGCGCCTTAGCGCCTCCGCCGCGGCCACGCTCATGGCCGCAGGAAAGACGTCGTTGCTGGACTGGCTCCGGTTGACGTCGTCGTTGGGGTGGACGAGGCGCGCCTCCCCCCGCTCGCCGCCGAGGATCTCGCTCGCGCGGTTGGCGAGCACCTCGTTCATGTTCATGTTGGTCTGGGTGCCGCTGCCCGTCTGCCACACGACCAGGGGGAACTCGTCGTCGTGCTCGCCCGCCAGCACCTCGTCGGCGGCGGCCACGATCGCACGTCCCCTCTTCTCGTCGAGGACCTTCAGGTCCATGTTCACGAGGGCGGCCGCCTTCTTGATGAGGGCGAGCGCGCGGAGCAGGCCCCGCGGCATCCGCTCCCCCGAGATCCGGAAGTGCTCGAGCGAGCGCTGGGTCTGCGCTCCCCACAGCCGGTCGGCGGGGACCTCGATGGGGCCGAACGTGTCCTTTTCCATGCGAGTCTTCATGGAAGCCCCATTCTAATCGAGGCGCGAGGCGCGGGTTATCATCGGATATGGGCGCTCACGCCGCCACCGCGCTCCTGCTGGCCCTCCTCGCCCCCGCGGGGGCGAGGCCGGTGCTCGCCATGGGCGCGCCCCCGGGAACGCCGGAGGCGCTCCTGGAGGAGATCGATCGGCTCGGCGCCCGCACGGTCGTGAGCGAGCTGTACGAGGACGACCGGCGCTGGGACGCGGTGCGCTCCGGCGTGACCGCGGGCTCGAAGGCCTGGCTCGAGGTGGCGCGGCGGCTGAAGCGCGAGGCGGAGACGAGCGGGCCCGGCCAGGACCTCACGGAGGCCGTCGCCTCCGCCCTCGAGCGCGCGCCCGGCCCCGTCCTCGCCGTTCTCGACGGCGAGTCCTTCGACGCCGACGACGTCTGCTCCCTCAACACGATCGAGGACTCGCTCGGCTCCGACTTCCACGCGGCCCTGCGGACGGTCGAGCGGCGCGCGCGGGCGGTGGCGTCGGTGGCCGCGCCGGCCCTGGCCGCGCGCAAGCGGGACTGCCTGGGCTTCCTGCGCGAGCTCAGGCGCGAGGTGATCCGCAACCGCGCCGAGTGGTATAAGTAGGAAATTCGGGGGGGTGCGGCCAACGGCACCCCCCCGCGCGCATTCGCGCTCCCCCCCCGTCGCTCGCTCGGGAGTGAATCCCTCGCTCGCTGCTTATTGCTTGTTGCTGGGCTTGACTACCACCGCGGGGACGTTCTGCTCCCGGACCAGCGCGTTGAAGGCGGGGACGTCGGTGTCGATCACCTGGCGGAGCCGCGCGAGCTGGGCGTCGATCTTCGCAGTGAGGTCCTCATAGACGACGTAGGACTGGTCGGTGGGCGCCGCGTCGCCGCCCACGACGCCGGCCAGCGCCGCGAGCTTGTTGTTCATGCGGATCGGGAAGTTGAGGGGGTCCTGGCTGCTCTGGTTCTTCGTCTGGTACAGCTCCTCCTCGACCGCGGTCACCTTCTTGTCCAGCGCGTCGGCCGCATCGGCGATCGCCTGGTTTCCCTTCGCCCGGTCCGCGACACCCTTCACCTGGTCGCGCGTCTCCCGGATGCGGCTGATCGCGTCGTGGGTTTCCGTGACCTTGTCGCGGATCTTGACGAGCAGGTCGTACTGCTTCCGGTAGTCGTCGTCGCTCGTGGCGAGGCGCGGATCCTTGCGCACCTCGAGCGGCTGGGTGAGGGTCCTGCCCCCCGCCGTCAGGCGTAGCTGGTAGGAGCCCGGTGGGAGGACCGGCCCGCGCGTCACGCCGCCCCAGAGGATCATCCCCTTGAAGCGCGACGCATCCTCCACCCGCAGGTCCCACGGAAAACGGTTGAGGCCCGCCTTGGCCGGGATCGTGCGTAGCGCGGGGGGTGGGCCGAATCCCTCTTCGTCGCCGCCGCCCGGCCCCTCGGCCTTGTCCTTGTCCTCCTTGCTCGAGAGCTTCTTCAGCACCTTGCCGGAGGAGTCCAGCACCTCGAGGGTGACTTCCTCGTTCGCCTTCAGCGTGTAGTACACGATCGCGCCGGGGGGCGGGTTCTGGCCCACGAGCGGGCTCGGCCGCGTCCCCCCGCCGAAGAAGCGGTACGCCGGCGCAGGCTTGAAGAAGTGCACGTCGTCCGCGGCGACGTCCCGGCTCATCTGCCGCAGCGGAGACACGTCGTCCAGGATCCAGAACGACCGGCCCTGCGTCGCGACGACGACGTCGTTGTCCTTGACGACCAGGTCCGTCACCGGCACCACGGGCAGCTTGCCGGCCAGCTTCTCGTCCGCGGCGCCCGGCGAAGGTGACGGCGAGGCCGACGGCGAGGGCGCCGGCGAGGCGGCGAGCGTGAGCGTCCCCGGCAGCGCCATCTGCAGCGGCTGCCAGCGCCCGCCGTCGTCGAACGAAACGTAGACCCCGCGCTCCGTGCCGGCGTAGAGGAGACCCTTGCGCACGGGGTCCTCCCGCACGACGCGGACGAACGCGCCGTCCGGGATCCCGCCGACGATCTTCGTCCACGTCTGCCCGTAGTCGTGCGTCACGTAGATGAACGGGCGGTCATCGTCGAGCTTGTAGCGGTTGACGGCCAGGTACATCGTCCCCGCGTCGTGCGGCGACGGGTCGATCTGGCTGACCATGCTCCACTCCGGCAGGTCCTTCGGCGTGACGTTCGTCCAGTGCGCGCCGCCGTCGCGCGAGACGTGGACGAGGCCGTCGTCGGAGCCCACCCAGAGGAGGCCCTTCTCCCTCGGCGATTCCGCCATCGCGAAGATCGTGCAGTAGTATTCGACGCTCGTGTTGTCCTTGGTGATGGGGCCCCCCGACGGGCCGAGCTTCGACGGGTCGTTGCGCGTCAGGTCCGGGCTGATCGCCGTCCAGCTCTGGCCGCCGCTCGTCGTCTTGAACAGCACGTTGCCGCCCGCGTAGATCGTCCCGGGGTCGTGGGGCGAGGCCACGATGGGGAACGTCCACTGGAAGCGGTACTTCATCCCTTCCGCGCCCCAGCCCATAGGGTTGTCGGGATAGACGTTGACGTTGCGCGACTGGCCGGTGCGGTGGTCGTAGCGCTCGATGACGCCGTCGTAGCAGCCCGCGTAGGTGATCATCGGGTCGGAAGGGTTCACCGCGATGTATCCGCTCTCGCAGCCCTCCACCGGGTACCAGTGCACGCGGTCGATGCCGCCCTCGGCGGTGCGGCTGGCGATGGCCACCGTCGTGTTGTCCTGCTGCGCGCCGAACACGTAGTAGGGAAAGCGCGTGTCCGTGACGACGTGGTAGAACTGCGCGGTCGGCTGGTTGTAGATCGACGACCACGTGCCGCCGCCGTCGAAGGAGACGTTGGCGCCGCCGTCGTTGCTCTCGATCAGGCGGCGCGGGTCGTCGGGCGCGATCCACAGGTCGTGGTTGTCGCCGTGCGGCACCAGGATCGCGGTGAAGGTCTTCCCCCCGTCGAGCGAGCGGTAGAAGCCCGTGTTGAGGACGTAGAGCGACTCCGCGTTCTTCGGGTCGGCGTAGATGTGCGTGTAGTACCAGGCGCGCTGGCGGAGCCGGCGCTCGTCGTTGGTCTTGCGCCAGGTCTTCCCCGCGTCGTCGGAGCGGAAGACCCCGCCGTCCTCCGCTTCGATGATCGCCCACACGCGGTTGGGGTTGGCGGGCGAGACCGTGACCCCGATGCGGCCCCACACGCTCTTCTTCGGCAGGTTCTCGTCGGCGAGCTTCGCCCAGGTGTCCCCGCCGTCCGTCGACTTGTAGAGGCCGCTGCCGGGGCCGCCGCTCTCCATGGTCCACGGCCTGCGCACCGCCTGCCAGAAGGCCGCATACAGGACACGGGGGTTCGTGGGATCCATCGCGAGGTCGACCGCGCCCGTCTTGTCGTCGACGAAGAGGACCTTCTCCCAGCGCGCGCCGCCGTCTCGCGAGCGGAACACGCCCCGCTCGGCGTTGGGGCCGAAGGCGTGGCCGAGAGCGGCGACGTAAACGACGTCGGGGTTGGCCGGATGGACGCGGACCTGGCCGATCGCGCGCGTGTCGCGCAGGCCGACGTGCCTCCACGTCTTGCCCGCGTCGGTGGAGCGGTAGACGCCGTCGCCCTCGGAGAGGTTGCCGCGGATGCACGATTCGCCC
>WNFB01003334.1_pt1 | contig 14149 bp, 9 predicted proteins | sample 5400501 | NCBI WGS metagenome assembly WNFB01 (sample SAMN13153341, study PRJNA577476) | soil metagenome | isolation source: 200 cm saprolite under Douglas fir tree site 2 hole 1 | place: USA:California | collected 2015-04-18
GCACCATCGAATGGCCGCAGATCGAGGCGGCGGGCGCCGGCGCGGCGCGCCGCATCGGCTTCGTGTTCCAGGAGCCGACGCTGATGCCGTGGGCGACGGTCGCGGCGAACGTGCGCCTCCCGCTCAAGCTCGCGGGCCTCATGCCCGACGCGGAAGAACGCGTCGGGGTGGCGCTTTCGCGGGTCGGGCTCGCGGGCTTCGCGCAAAGCTATCCGCGCGAGCTCTCCGGCGGCATGAAGATGCGGGCGTCGATCGCGCGCGCGCTCGTCACCGAGCCGCGGCTGCTGCTCATGGACGAGCCGTTCGCGGCGCTCGACGAGATCACGCGCTTTCGCCTCAACGACGACCTGATCGCGCTCTGGCGCTCGCTGCGCAAGACCGTCGTGTTCGTCACCCACTCCGTGTTCGAGTCGGTCTACCTCTCGCAGCGCGTGGTCGTGATGACGCCGCGGCCGGGCCGGGTGTTCGCCGAGCTTGCGATCGACGCGCCCTATCCGCGCGACGAGCGCTTCCGCACCTCCGCCGAGTACGCCGGCTACTGCCGCACGGCGTCGGAGACCCTGGCGCGCGCGATGGGGGACGGGGGGTGATATGAGCCGGGCGGGTCTTCGATCGGCCTCATGCTGAGGAGCATCGCAGCGCAGGTCACGCACGTGTACTGCAACAAGCACGGTCGCGCTGCGGCGCAGACAAGTTTACGCAGTCTGCGCAAGCTTGACTGCGATGCGTCTCGAAGCAGGAGGCCGCCCCGGAGCACTGATACTGCCGATCTCGGGTAAACCCGAGATCGGTGGCCGCCCCCATCCCCCCGCCTGCGCGGGGGCAGGCTTCGAGACGCGCGCGCGTGCGCGCGGCGTGCGAACCGCGATCTCGTGCGCGCGCTCCTCAGGACGAGGGCGGAACAAGCATCGGGTCGAGGCCGCGCATGACGGCCGCCGATCACGCCAGGTGCGGGATCTTCGGCCGCTCGCCGCGCGCCTTGCCGCTGATCGGCGGGCGCGGCAGCGCGCTCTTGCCTTGCTCCATCACGAAGGTATGCGACAGCGAGTACCAGGGACCCTCGACGTCGGCGGCCGGCGCCTTCTCGTTGTCGTGGCGCACGTAATCGCCGACGAGGTGGCGGGTGACGCCGAACTGCACGTCGCTGTCGAGAAACTTGTCGTCCTGCACGTAGACCTGCGAGATCAGCGTCTTGAAGCCGTCCTTCCTGGCGAGGAAGTGCAGGTGCGCGGGCCGCATGTTGTGGCGGCCCTGCGCGCGCAGGAGGTCGCCGGTCGGGCCGTCGATCGGGATCGGATAGCCGGCGGGCTTGACGCTGCGGAAGGCGATGCGGCCGTCGCCGTCGGTGAGGAATTTGCCGCGCAGGTTCATGTCGGCCTGCACCGGGTCCTGGTTCTCGTAGAAGCCCTCGGGCGAGGAGTGCCAGACGTCGACCTCGGCGCCGGCGATCGGGCGGCCGTGCGCGTCGCGGAACGAGGCATCGACGAACAGCGCCGGCCCCGGGGTCGGCGAGCGCACGATCGAGCCGCCGTTCGGCGTCGCCGGCGAATGCATGCGCCAGAACGGCCCGAGCATGTTGTGGTCGGTCTCGGTCGCGCCGCGGCCGCCGTTGTTGATCAGGCAGATCAGCGCGGAGAGGCCGAGCGAGCCGGCCATCAGCACCGCCTCGTTGTGGGTCTCGCTGCTGTGCTTGCCGAGCGCGTTGACGTAGGCGAGCGCGGCGTGGAATTCCTCCTCGGTCAGCCGCGCCTCGCGCACGAAATCGTGCAGGTGGCGCACGAACGCCGACATGATCTCGCGGAAGCGGGCATCGGGCGCGCGCTTGAGCTCGGACAATACCGCTGTCGTGACGTCTTCCTGGCGTTCGATGATCATGGGGATCGGCTCCAGCGCGCGCCGCGTCGTGTCGTCCGCGACAGCGGACGATCGGCGTCGGCGGCGGGAGTTATAGCAGAACGTGCGGGGAGCTCTGCGTTGAGATGTGGTCACCGCAAGCGGCAAACTCGGTCATCCCTCCCCTGCAAGGGGAGGGTGGCAGAGGCGGCCCCTTCGGCCGCCGTTCTTAGCATCAAGAACGCCGACGCGGAGCGTCGGCTATGCGAGCGCAGCGAGGCGGGTCGGGTGGGGTGCTTGCCTCAAGCGCCACGCGTAGCGAGCCTCATCCCCCACCCCGGCTCGCTTCGCTCGCCGACCCTCCCGCGGGCGTGACGACGAACATCGACTGGTGGCCGCCGTAACGGAAGATGTAGACGTTGTCGGCGACCTTGGTGGTAGCGAGAGCCCCTCACCCCACCCCTCTCCCCGCAAGCGGGGAGAGGGAGCAGACCGAGCTTGCCGCTTGCGATGATCACACCTCACCGAAACGCGCGCCGGCGTCTCCCAGCTCAACCCCGTCGGCTCGATGTTATTCCGAATGCCGGCGCGAATCAGGCGCCTACTGGTTCGGCTCGCCGCCGAGGAAGCCCGCGATCTTCCAGCCGCCCGCGTCCTTGACGTAGCACAGCTGCTCGCCGCCGATCGGCAAGAGCGCGTCGACCGGCACGTAGCCGACGGTGCCCGGCGGCGTCATCACCTTGACGAAGGCGGCGAAGACGGCGTTCGCGGGCGAATCGTCGGGGAGAACGCGCACGAGGTGGAGGCCGAGCTTGTCGACGACCGCGGCATCCGGGCTCGCCTTCGCGCGCACCTCGATGCCGTCGCGGATCGGGAACGCCCAGTCGGCGGCGTCGGTCTGCGTGACATTGGCGAGCTCGTCGGCGGCCTTGTCGTCGAACGACGGCTCGGCCGGCGCGCAGACCACGCCGCTGCGCTGCGGATCGGGCATCGTGCTCGCTTCGGCGGCGTAGGCGCCGAGCGCCTCCCAGCCCGGCGCATCCGCGCCGTCGAGGATGAGCGCCTTGGTGAGGTTGTCGATCGCGGGCTTGCTCTTGTCGGCGAGATCGGCCTCGGCGGGCACCCAGAAGAAATTCGCCGCCACCACGCCCGCGAGCGCGGCGCGGTCCTTGCTCTTGGCGAGCTCGGCGAGCCGCTTGCGGAAGTCGTCGAAGCTCGGGTCGCTCAAGGCCGGCGGCAGCGTGATGGCAACCGGCTTGTACGGGCCGGGCGGCGGCGCCGGCGCTGCTGCCGGTGCTTGGGACGGTGCCGGTGACGGTGCTGGTGACGGTGCTTGGGCGGAGACCGATGCCGGCGCGAGCGCGACGGCGATCAGGGCCGCGAGCGCGACGGTCGGAGAGACGGTCGGGGACAAGCGTGAAGGCCGCATCGCGAATTCTCCGGGGTTCGAGCCGATCGAACGACGGAGGCGACTTGTAGCACGCCGGCGGCCCGCGGGCCGACAACTGTTTGCGAACCGCGACATTTCAGGATGCGGAGATAATAGGCAATTCCCGCGCGGGGCGCGGGCGGCGTCCAGCGGGCTGAATGCGCAGGAGAAAATGCGGTTCCGGCCGCGGGGCATTTGCGGCCGGAACCGCCACGCGGGACAAACAAGGACGCTACCGTTTACGAAAAAGATATGGGGGCGTTTCCTCCGCCGGCACGTCTAGCGGGCGCGTGTTACAGGGGCGTGACGATGGCGCCGCGGCTGTGGGAAACGTTGGCGTGCCGCGATCTCCGCGGTCATTGCCGGGCTTGACCCGGCAATCCATCCACTTCGCGAAGAGTCTTCTTGCGAAGAAGATGGATGCCCGGGTCAAGCCCGGGCATGACGACCGAGGGGATCCGCTAACCACGGCAGGCGCTGCGTTCATCGGTCGTTCAGGATCGGTGTGTCGATCGTGGTCGCAGTCGCAAAGCCTGCGAATGTTTCATGCGGCGGTCATGATCGCGAAAGGTTTGCTGCCGCAATCTTGACATCGCCGGCGCGGACGATGCGCATCACGTCGCGCTCTTGGCTCCGCCCTCATGCTGAGGCTCTCGAAGCATGAGGGCGGCCCCGGTCCCGGGCCTCGTGCTTCGAGACGCGCGTAAACGCGCTTATGGCACGAGGATCGACAACCGTGCTCGGCGTCGCGTCCCTGAGAGAAGGACATTGGCGCATGGCCGTCCCGTCCACCCTCGATCCGAAGGCGCAGGCCGCGCTCGCGCTCAACCGGTTCGGCCTCGGGCCGCGCGCCGGCGCGATCGCCGCGATCGCGTCGGATCCGCGCGGCGCGCTGATCGCCGAGCTCGAGCGCCCCGACGCCGGCCGCATCTCCGATCCGGCCTTGCCCACGACCGCCGCCGCGGCGCGCGCCGCCTTCGAGTTCCAGCGCGCGCAGCGCGCCGCGCGGGAAGCCGAGCGGGCCGCGCGCACCGCGCCGCGCGACGCTCAGCAGCCGGCGCCGCCGGCGGCGCCGCCGCAGCCGGGCGTCCCCCAGCAGCTCTATCTCGCGGAAGCGAAGGCGCGCATCCATGCCGCGCTCGGCGCCGCGATCGGCTTTTCCGAGCGGCTCGCCTGGTTCTGGTCGAACCACTTCTGCGTCTCCGCCGACAAGGGCGGGGTGCGGCCGATCTGCGGCGCCTACGAGCGCGAGGCGATCCGCGCCCACATGCTCGGCCGCTTCGGCGACCTGCTCCTCGCCGTTGAATCTCACCCGGCGATGCTGATCTATCTCGACAACGCGCGCTCGATCGGCCCGGACTCGCCGGCCGGCATCCGCCAGAAGCGCGGCCTCAACGAGAACCTCGCGCGCGAGATCCTCGAGCTGCATACGCTCGGCGTGCGCACGGTCTACGCCCAGGAGGACGTCACCCGCTTCGCCAACGTGATCACGGGGTGGACCGTGATCGGGCCGCGCCAGGACCCCTCGCGCGTCGGCGAGTTCGCGTTCAATCCGAACATGCACCAGCCGGGCGCGCAGACCGTGATCGGCAGGAGCTTCCCGGACGACGGGATGGAGCAGGGCCGCGCGGTGCTCGCCGCGCTGGCGCGCCATCCCGCCACCGCGAGGCACGTGGCCGGCAAGCTCGCGCGCCATTTCGTCGCCGACGAGCCGCCGCCCGCCTTGGTCGAGCGGCTCGCCAAGCGCTTCCTCGACACCAACGGCGATCTCAAGGAGCTGGCCAAGGCGCTCATCGCGGCGCCGGAGGCATGGGACGCGCCGCGCGCCAAGCTCAAGCGCCCGGGGGAATGGATCATCGCGGCGCTGCGCGCCGTCGGCGCGACGGCGCCCGAGATCGGACCGGTGATGCAGGCGCACAACCTCCTGGGCGAGCCGCTATGGCGGCCGTCGGCGCCGAAAGGCTTCCCCGACGACAGCGCGCCCTGGCTCGACGGCCTCGCCGAGCGCCTCGACATCGCCAACCAGCTCGCGCGCCGGATCGGCGCGGCCGCCGATCCGCGCGAGGTGCTCGAGGAGACGCTCGCGCCGCTCGCCTCGGCCGAGACGCGGCAGGCGGTCACGCGCGCGGAAAGCCGTCCGCAGGCGCTGGCGCTGCTGTTCATGGCGCCCGAGTTTCAGAGGAGGTGACGCGCCGTGGCGCAAAAAACCGGCGTCATCCCGGCCAAGCGTTGCAGGCAAGTCCGCAGGGCTTGCACCGACGGCGGTGTGCAACGCGCGAGCCGGGATCGACCAAGCGAGGTGAGCCGATGACATTCGCTCTGCACGCCGCGAGCCGCCGCGAGCTCCTGCTCGCCTCGGGCACGCTGTTCGCCTGGGCGTTCCTGCCGAAGCTCGCGCGCGCGGAAGGCCGCGACCCGCGGCTCCTCGTGATCGTGCTGCGCGGGGCGCTCGACGGGCTCGCCGCGGTGGCGCCGGTCGGCGACCCCGACTGGATCGGGCTGCGCGGCGACAAGGCGCCGACCCTCGACGGCAAGGCGCTGCCGCTCGATTCCTTCTTCGCGCTCAATCCGGCGATGCCGAATTTTTATCGGCTCTACCAATCCGGCGCCGCGACCATCGTGCACGCGGCGGCGACGCCCTACCGCGAGCGCTCCCATTTCGACGGCCAGGATGTTTTGGAGAGCGGCCTCGCCAGCCCGGGCGCGACCGATACCGGCTGGCTCAACCGCGCGCTCGCCGCGCTGCAGCCGGCCGGCCGCGCCGGCGGCGCCGGCGGCCGCGATGCGTTCGCGGTCGGGCCGATCGCGCCGCTGGTGGTGCGCGGACCGGCGCCGGTGCTGTCGTGGACGCCGCGGCGGCTGCCGCCGGCGGGCGAGGACACGCTGACCCGGCTGATCGATCTCTACCGCCACACCGATCCCGCGCTCGCGCGCGTGCTCGAGGAGCGGGTCGGGCTCGCGACCCTCGCGCGCGCCGGCGGCATGGACGCCCCGCAGCCGCCGCGCCCGGCGGGCGCCGGCGCGGTGCGGGCGTATTTCGCGGAGTCGGCGGGCACCGCCGCGAAATTCCTGGCGCGGCCGGACGGGCCGCGCGTCGGCGCGCTCGCCTTCGACGGCTGGGACACCCATGCCGACGAAGGCGCGATCAACGGCCGGCTCGCGAACCTGCTCGGCGCGCTCGACGGCGCCATCGCCGCGATCGAGACCGAGATGAAGGATTCCTGGCGCGAGACCGTGGTCGCTGTAATCACCGAGTTCGGCCGCACCGCGCGCATCAACGGCACCGAAGGGACCGACCACGGCACCGCGACGGTGGCGCTCATCGCCGGCGGCGCGCTCAAGGGCGGCCGGGTGGTCGCCGACTGGCCCGGGCTCAAGTCACTCCATGACGGCCGCGACCTCAAGCCGACCACGGATCTGCGCGCCGTGCTCAAGGGCCTGCTCGCGGACCACCTGCGCGTCGACGAAGCCGCGCTCGCGAGCAAGGTGTTCCCGGGGAGCGGCGCGGTGAAGCCGATGCACGGGCTGCTGCGGCAGGGGTAGCAGTCAGCCGGTAGGGTGGGCAAAGGCGCACGCCTGCACCGGTCTCACCTCGCGCGCCAATCCCCAATGCGTGCGCCGTGCCCACGCGTAACACCTCCGCACGAATTCCGCGTGGGCACGGCGCTGCGCCGGTTGCCGAGGAGAGGCCGAAGCTCGCGTCCCGCGCCTTTGCCCACCCTACAAAAGGCGGGTCACTTGCCGCCGCGGAGCGGCTGGCCGGCGAGCTCCATGCGGCCCTCGATGTCGGCCTGCGACCAGCCGGTGAGGCCGGCGAGGTTCTTCGCCTCCTCGCGAAAGCGCGCCGGCAGCGACCCGCGATACTTGTCGCCGGCCTCGCAGCTCGCCGCGCCCGGCCAGGGATGGCGCAGCACGTAACGGCCCTGGAAATTGTCGCGGTCGCCGGTCTCCATCAGCGCCAGATCCTCGGGGAAGGTTTGCGCGTCGTAGCGCACGTGCAGCCGCGTCACGTAGGCGCTCGCGCCCTGGCCGCGCCGATAGGGGTTGGCGTCGTCGCTGCCGATCCAGCGCGCGCCGAGCTCGACCAGCTCTTTGTTGCTCATCGGGTCGGCGGCGCAGGGATCGCACCAGCCCATGTCCCAGGCATATTCGACGAACACCGCGCGCATGCTCTCGCGCGCGACCGCGCGCTCGAACATGGCCTTGTAGAAATCGCCGAACTCCTGCTTCACGTAGAGCGGCACGTCGACGTTCGAGGGGAGCTTGACGGTGCGATAGTTCGTGGTCTCGACCCGGCCGTTCTTGGTGAGCGCATAGACGATCAGGTCCTGCGGGCCGGCGGCGTTGACGGTGCCGAGGCGCAGCGGCAGCATGAACTTGGCGGTCTCGTAGCGCACCTGCAGCGGGCGCAGATAGCCGGCGCCGAGGAGCTGCATGCGGTCGAGGTTCACCTTGGCGACGAAGAAGCGCATCTTCTGCCTGATGTAGCTGCCGAGCACCGCGTCGGCGCCGGCCGGGATGCGGTAGCCGTTGTCGTTGAGCCAATTGACGAGGCCGTCGCTTTCGCTCGCCGACAGGATCGAGACGTCGTATTCGCCGACGTCGTAATTCGCCTCGACCGTGACGCCGCGGTAGCGCACGACGTCGGCGGTCTTCGCCAACGCGGTAGGCGCCGGCACGGCGCCGCCCATGCGATAGGCGATGATCGGCGCGCAGGGATCGGGATCGTGATACTCGACCAGCCGCGGCGCCGTGAAGGCGTCGAGATGGTCGATGGTCCTCATCTCGACCACGCCGATCTGCTTGCGCTCGATGAAGGTCGGCACCGGGATGACGAGCGCGAACTCCTTCGGCTCGCCCTCGTAGTCGCTGGCCATGGTGATGGCGGTGGTGGTGCCGTCGCGCGCGAGCACGACCTTCGACGACTTGTTGAACAATTTCGAATCGGCCTTGGCGACGTAGAACCCGCAAAACGCCGCCGCCGGGGAGGCGAGCGCGGCGAGCTGCGCGAGCACGGCCGCCAGCGCGACACCGGTCTTGAGCCGGGACTGCAGGCGAGGACGGGGGATCATTGCGAGGCTCCTTGGCTGGCCGGGCGGCTCCAGGCGAACCGCTCGGCGGGACAGATCCGGTCGATGAGGAGGATCAGCGGCGAGAGCGCGAACAGCGCCACGTAAAGGGCCGGCCGCATCTGCATGAAGAACGCGAGATAGTGGGCGAGGAGCGCGACCGCGAGCGCGAACAGGCAGCGGCCGAGCCGCGAATCGGGCGTGGTGCGCGGATCGGAGATCATGAAGAACGCGAAGATGAGCAGCGAGCCGCTCTCGAGCTGATGCAGCGGGATCGCGAGCGGGTCGCCGAGCCACCAGGCGCGAGCGAGCAGCAGCGCGGCGTGGCTCGCGAGGAAGAAGATCGCGACGTCGGCGCGGCGGGCGGCGCCGAGCACCAGGATCGCGAAGAACGCGAGCAGCGCCGCGAACCAGGCCGCCGAGCCCCATTGCCCCGGCGAGATCCAGACGCCGTCGGCGGTGGCGAGCAACACCACGATGGCGAAGCCGGCCGGATTCCAGATGTGCTTGCCGTCGACGCGCAGCACGAATTTCGAGCCGATCGCGATCACCGCGGCGAGCGCGGCGAGCCAGGGCGCGTCGGCGCGCAGGAGCAGGCTCAGCGACAATCCGGTGATCAGCGGCGATCGCGGGTCGAAGGCCGGCAGGCCGAAAACGCGCGTGCACAGCGCCTGCGTCATCAGCGCCGCCGCGATCGCGAGCGCGCTGGCAATGGGCCGGGCGCCGAAATCGAGCCAGCCGAGATTGTAGACGAGCAGGCACGAGAGCGCGGCGATCTGGTAGTGACGCGCGTCGGACCAAGAGCTTCGCGAGAAGAGACGCGACATCGGCGCCATTCTTTGCGTGGTCGCATTTTCGGACGGAAAACCGGTTCCCACTTTTCCTGAAAATGCTCCAGCCCCTCCGACGCTCGCAGTGATGCCCAAGCAAAACGACGCAATGAGGACGGCGCCGGGCCGGAGTGAGGGCGGAGCGTCGACGGAACTGCGTCGCCGCGATGGCTAAACCGGCGCGGACTGCGCGCGAGGGGTATCCGCGTCCGGGCCCCGTTACCATAGAGGTCGTCATGCGCGGGCTTGACCCGCGCATCCATCATCTTCGCAAAAAGATTCCTGGCGAAGAGGATGGATTGCCGGGTCAAGCCCGGCAATGACAGCCTTAACTCATCGCCTATGGGGCCCGTTACGACCCGGCGGCGCGGAAGGCCTTGGCGAAGCCGTCGAGGTCGGCGGCGGCGAGGTCGGAGACGGCCCAATAGGTGATGCCGCCGTCGCTCCAGGAGACGATGTTGTAGCCGGCGATGGTGCGCGACGGCGCCGCGCTCGGGATCGCGCCCGCGGGCAGCGCGCTGAGGCTGATCAGATGCTGGCGGTGGCGATAGACCAGCGTCGGCACCGGGACGCGGCCGATCACGTCGACGCGGCCGCCGACCAAGGGAAAGCCCTCGAGATCGACGACCCGCGGCGCCGCGGGGATGCGCCCGCTGAACCACGGCTTGACGGTGTGGCGGTCGGAGGAGGCGACGTCGAACGGCTGCGGCGCCATGAGCGCGCGCAGGTGGTTCGACACGACCATGTCCGCCACGGTGCCGGCCGGGCCGGGACGCAGCACCCACCAGGTCGAGCCGCTCGCCACGCAGGCCGCCAGCACGACCGAGGCGGCGAGCGCGCGCCAGGACGGGCGTGAGGACGAAAGCGACGGCGGTCGCGCCGTCGCCGCCGGCGCCCCGATGGCGGCCTCGATCCGGCGCGCGAGGCCGGGCGGCGCTTCCTCGCGCGGCAGCCGCTCCGCGATCAGGCGGCGCAGCGCCGCGACGCGCGCATGCTCGGCCGCCAGCGCCGGATCCTCGGCGAGCCGGCGCTCGATCTCGAGCGCATGGGCGGGATCGAGCTCGCCGTCGAGATAGGCGTGGACGAGCAGGCGCGGGTCGGTCGGCGAATCGGTCATGGCGCGTCCGTTGCAATATCGGCGATCAGCCGGGCGCGGGCGCGCGCCAGCCGCGACATCACCGTGCCGATCGGTACCTTCAACACCTCGGCGATCTCCCGATAATCGAGCCCTTGCAGGTCACGCAGCACCAGCGCCTCCCGGAACGGCAGCGGCAGCGCGGCGATCGCGGATTGCAGCCGCGCCGCGTCGGCCTTGGCGATCAGCGCCGCCTCCGGCGTCTGCGCTCGGGCGTCGCAGTCGGTGCCGCCGCGGCCCGCCTGCCGCTCCTCGACCGCCGCGAGATCGTCGACCATGACCAGCGCCGCCGAGCGGTTCTTGGTCAGCCAGGTATAGGCGGTGTGGCGCACAATGGTCAGGAGCCAGGCCCGGGCATTGACGCCGGCGAAGCCGGCGATCCCGCGGAAGGCGCGCAGGCACGCCTCCTGCACCACGTCCTCGGCGTCGGTGCGATCGCCGGTGAGCCAGCGCGCGAGCGCATAGGCGTCGGCGAGGTGCGGCATCACCACGCTCTGGAAGCGCGCCCGGTCCTGGTCGCTGCTCGGGCTTCCCATCGTGACTGCGCGCGGCTCCGGTCATGGAGGAGAAGACCGGCCATTTGGGCGTTTTATTCCCGGCTTCACAAGTCCCGACTTATCCCTCCCACGCGAAGCGGGGGAGGGTCGGCGAGCGAAGCGAGCCGGGGTGGGGGATGAGGTTTGCTACGCGTGGCGTTTGAGGAAAGAACCCCACCCGACCCGCCTCGCTGCGCTCGCAGAGCCGACGCTTCGCGTCGGCGTTCTTGGTGCCAAGAACGGCGGCCGAAGGCCGCCTATGTCACCCTCCCCTTCGGGGAGGGATAAGTAGACCGAGCTTGCCGCTCGCGATGAGTTTCATGCTCCAGGCGGCCCGTCACTCCGCCGCCTGCAGGTCGCCGGCGTCGATGAAGCCGCCGGACTGGCGCCGCCACAGCGCCGCATAGTGGCCGCCCATGCGCAAGAGCTCGGCGTGGGTGCCCTGCTCGACGATGCGGCCGCGCTCGAGCACGATCAGCCGGTCCATGCGGGCGATGGTCGAGAGCCGGTGCGCGATGGCGATCACGGTCTTCCCCGCCATCAGCGTGCCGAGGCTCGACTGGATCGCGGCCTCGACCTCGCTGTCGAGCGCGGAGGTCGCCTCGTCGAGCACCAGGATCGGGGCGTCCTTGAGGATCACGCGGGCGATGGCGACGCGCTGGCGCTGGCCGCCGGAGAGCTTGACGCCGCGCTCGCCGACCTGCGCGGCGTAGCCGCGTCGCCCCTTCCAGTCCTCGAGCTCGAGGATGAACTCGTGGGCATGGGCGAGCTGCGCCGCCCGCACGATCTCGGCCTCGGTCGCCTGCGGGCGGCCGTAGCGGATGTTTTCGCCGATCGAGCGGTGCAGCAGCGAGGTATCCTGCGTGACCATGGAGATCTGCGCGCGCAGGCTCTCCTGGGTGACGGCGGAAATGTCCTCCCCGTCGATCAGGATGCGGCCGCCCTCGAGGTCGAAGAACCGCAGCAGCAGGTTGACCAGCGTCGACTTGCCGGCACCGGAGCGGCCGATCAGCCCGATCTTCTCGCCCGGCCGCACGGTCAGCGTGAGGCCGTCGATGACGGCATAAGGGCGCAGACGCCCGTCTTCGCGGGCTGATGCGGCGCGGCCGTAGCCGAAGCGCACGTCCTCGAACCGGATCTCGCCGCGGCCGACCGCGAGCGCGACCGCGTCCGGCCGATCGGTGAGCGCGATCGGCCGGGCGATGGTCATCATGCCCTCCTGGATCACGCCGACGTTCTCGAAGATCGACGTGATCTGCCAGGCGACCCAGCCGGCGATGTTGACGATCTGCCAGGCGAGCGGCAGCGCCATCGCCACGGTGCCGACCTCGACCTTGCCGCGCGTCCACAGGACGAGCGCGAGCGCGCCGGTGCCGGTGACCAGCAAAGCGTTGAGCGAGGACAGGCAGAAGCCGAACAGCGTGTTGAGCCGGAGCGAGCGGTAGAACAGCCCGGTGTGCTGATCGATGGCGTCGCGCACGTAGGCGTCCTCGTCGCGCGCGCGGGCGAACAGCTTGACGGTGAGGATGTTGGTGTAGCTGTCGACGATGCGCCCGGTGAGCAGCGAGCGGCCCTCGGACACCGCCTTCGAGCGGTCGCGCATGCGCGGCACCAGCACGCGCAGCATGACGAGGTAGCCGAGAAACCACAGCACCACCGGCAGCGCGAGCCAGGGATCGGCCGAGCCGAGCAGGATCAGCGCGCTGGTGCCGTAGACCAGGATGTACCAGACGCTGGTGAGCAGCGCGACCAGGGTCTCGCGGATCGCCGGCCCGGTCTGCATCACCCGGTTGGCGATGCGGCCGGCGAAGTCGTTCTGGAAGAACGCCCAGGACTGGCGCACCACGTACCAGTGGTTCTGCCAGCGGATGCGGTTCGACACGTTGGCCGAGATCGCCTGGTTGGCGATCAGGTTCTGCGCGGTCAGCGCCAGCGGGCGCGCGATCAGCAGCACCAGCGCCATGCCGAGGAGGTGCGGCCAGAATTTTTCGAACAGCTCGGCCGGGGGAGTCGCCGTGATCAGGGTGACGATGCGCCCCATGAACACGGGGATCGTCGAATCGAGCAGCGCGACCACGAAGCCGGCCGCGAACAACGCCGCGAACAGGCCCTTTGCCTGGCGGGCAAAGTGCCAAAAGAAGGCGATGAAGCCGGGCGGCGGCTCCGCCCGCTCCGGCGTGTCGGTCGGCTTCAACAGCCGCTCGAAGAGCGCAAACATGGGCAAGCTCGCAACGGGCCGCGCGCGCGGGCGATGCCGGTTGCGGCGTCGACGCGCGATGCGACCCTCAATGTATCGGATCGGAGCGAGCGGGTAGAGGGGCTTCGTGTCGGGAGTATGACGATGGGGGCGGGAGCGGCCGCAGCCGCAGCCGCAGCCGCAGCTTCTTCACCTCGCCGGCGCCAGGCGCAGAATCCGGCCGGCGGAATTGTCGGTCGCGAGCCACAGCGCGCCGTCCGGCCCCTGGCGCACGTCGCGAATGCGCTCGCGCAGCTCCTTGAGCAGGCGCTCCTCCTTGACCACCCTCTCGCCGTCGAGCTCGAGCCGCACCAGCATCTCGCCGGCGAGCGCCCCGACCAGCAGGTTGCCGCGCCAGGCCGGGAACGCGTCGCCGGTGAGGAACGCCATGCCGGACGGCGCGATCGAGGGCACCCAGTACCAGACCGGCTGCTCCATGCCGGGCTTGTGCGTGCTCTCGTGGATCTTGGCGCCGCTGTAATCGATGCCGTAGCCGATCACCGGCCAGCCGTAATTGCGGCCGGGCTCGATGATGTTGACCTCGTCGCCGCCGCGCGGCCCGTGCTCGTGCTCCCACAGCTTTCCGCTCGTTGGGTTGAGCGCGAGGCCCTGCGGGTTGCGGTGGCCGAAGCTCCAGATCTCGGGCTTGGCGCCGGGACGGCCGACGAACGGATTGTCCGGCGGCACCGAGCCGTCGGGCCGCACGCGCATGATCTTGCCGAGATGGTTGCCGAGATTCTGCGCCTCGTTGCGGCCGGTGAAATGCTCGCCCGCGGTCAGGAAGAGGTTGTCGTCGGGCGTCTGCGCGATACGGCAGCCGAAATGGTTGCCGCTCGAGAGCGGGCCGTCCTGGCGGAAGATCACGCGGACGTCGTCGAGCCGGGGCGAGCCGCCGAGCTGCCCGCGCGCGAGCGCGGTGCGCGCGCCGCCGCCCGCCGGCTTGGCATAGCAGAAATAGACGGTCCGGTTCTCGGCGAAGCGGCGGTCGAGCACGACGTCGAGCAGGCCGCCCTGGCCCGAGGCGTCGACCCGCGGCACGCCGGCAAGGGGCGGGGAGAGCTTGCCGTCGGCGCCGACGATG
>WNFB01003335.1_pt1 | contig 14144 bp, 13 predicted proteins | sample 5400501 | NCBI WGS metagenome assembly WNFB01 (sample SAMN13153341, study PRJNA577476) | soil metagenome | isolation source: 200 cm saprolite under Douglas fir tree site 2 hole 1 | place: USA:California | collected 2015-04-18
CCGAACACATAATCTCCAAGCCCGGACGGCTTACCCCGGAAGAGTTTGAGAAGATGAAGATTCACCCGCTGGTAGGGGCGGAGATTCTCGAGCGCGTTCGTTTCCCCTATCCAGTTGTGCCAATCGTCCGCGCCCACCACGAAAAGTGGAACGGCAGCGGATATCCTCTTGGTCTCAAGTATGAAGAAATCCCAATGGGGGCTCGCATTCTTTCAGCAGTTGATTTCCTGGATGCAATGGCTTCAGACCGTCAATACCGGCGGGCTTTGCCATTGCAGGAGGTGATGAAACGCCTCGAAGAGGAATCCGGCAAGTCGTTTGACCCCAAAGTGGTCACTGTGCTCAAGAGGAGTTATGTGGATCTTGAGAAGTTGGTGGAGAAGAGCTCCGGTCAGATTGCCTGGTCGAAGTTGACTACCGAGGTAAAGGTGGACCGCGATGTTGCGCCCGCCGCAGGATTTGAAGAGATCGGCGCAAAGGAGCCGCACGAGACAAACTTCCTCTCCTCCATTGCCGCAGCACGGCAGGAGGCGCAGACGTTATTTGAACTTAGCCAGGATCTGGGCGCATCACTCAGTTTGGGCGAAACTCTCTCGGTATTCTCCGTCAAATTGAAACGGTTGGTCCCCTACGATGCCATTGCCATCTACGTACGGCGCAATAACGAGCTTCTGCCAGAACACGTCAGCGGCGATAACTTCCGCCTGTTTGCCTCACTGCGCATACCCGTGGGACAGGGACTTTCCGGGTGGGTCGCGCAAAACAAGAAACCTATTATCAACGGCAATCCTTCGGTGGAGCCCGGCTATTTGAATGATCCTACAAAGTTCAGCACTTTGCGTTCGGCAATGGCTATTCCACTCGAAGGAGTGGACGGGGTAGTAGCAGTGCTAACGCTGTATCACGGGGAGAAGGATGCGTTCACCTCCGACCATCTCCGCATGTTATTAGCCATTAGTTCAAAAATGGCCCTGGCGATTGAGAATGCGCTCAAATACCAGCAAGCCGAGAGTTCTGCCACCACCGACTACCTCACAGGTCTGCCAAATGCGCGCTCCTTGTTCCTGCAACTGGATCGTGAGTTGGCACGCTGTAAGCGTGATAATTCGTCGCTCACGGTAATGGTTTCGGACATGGACGGATTCAAGCAGATCAATGATCGCTTTGGACACCTCGAAGGAAACCGTGTTCTGCGATTGTTTTCTCATGCTCTTAAGGAAACCTGCCGTGAATACGACTACGTGGCGCGAATGGGCGGCGATGAATTCGTGGTCATTGCGCCGGGGCTCACTCCGGAAGCAGCCCTGAAGAAGGCAGAGAGCCTCCGTGAACTGGTGAAGCAGGTCGGGAAAGAGGTTTGCAATGAAGATATTTTGTCTCTAAGCGTAGGACGCTCCGTGTATCCGGACGATGGCCTAGATGCAGAGGAACTTCTCGCTGAGGCGGATCGCCGGATGTACGTCGAGAAGCAGAACCAGCCAAGCCGGAAGAACCGCAGACTCTATCCGCGGCTGAAGGGGCGTCTCACGATTGAACTGCATCCCGAAAACGAGAAGGTTCCCATTCTCGGCAATCTGACCAATATCAGTCTGGGAGGCTGCTATGTTGAAACCAGCGCTCTCTTGCCACCAGATTCAAAGCTCAAACTGATCTTCTCCATGGACGATGGCAAAATGCAGGCCGAAGCCAGAGTGCTGCGCACCGATCCGGGCTGCGGAATTGCGATGAAATTTCCCGAGGGCAGCCGCGATGATCGCGCAAACATGCAGCAGATCCTGGAGTTCGTCGACCGCACCACGAAGGTTTACGACAACTATTACCTTTCGAAAATGCTGAAGCAGTAAATCCTTGATTAGCGGACGTAGCACAGGAGTAGTGGCGGACTTTGTTCAGATTGGGAAAACACGTAGCCAGAATTCTGCTTACCGTGCTTCTAGGCGGTATCCTGGGAGCCACGCTGCTGCGCGTGGCACCCGGTTTTGGCGTAGACGAAGAGGAACTGGACAGCCGCCTGAATGACCAAAGCATTCGCGCTCTGCGGCAGGAGCAGCAAACTGACACAAATGTCCTTACTTTCTATTTTCGTTATTTGGACCGGATGCTTCATGGTGACCTGGGTATCTCACGGACCCTGCGCCGGCCTGTGTCCGAACTTCTCAGGGAACGCTTACCGGAAACCGCGAAGTCCGTCACTTTAAGCCTTGCGCTGGGATGGGCATTGAGCCTTGCTCTGGTCATCCTTGCTTTGATGTCACGGTCATGGAGCGTCGACCTCTTCGGCAGCGTCATTAGTGGATTCCTATTGTGCCTGCCGGCAGCTGTGCTGTCGGTCTTGTTTGTCCTGACTCGCGCCCCAGCACGACTTGTGCTGGCGCTGATTGTTTTTCCTAATGTCTATCGATACGTGCGCAACCTGCTGGTGCGGAGCGCGTCCCAGCCCCACGTTCTGATGGCGCAAGCCAAGGGACTTGGCAACTTTCGGATTATGCTCTGGCATATCCTCTGGCCGGCAGCGCCGCAATTGCTGGCTCTGGCTGGAGTTTCCGTCAGCCTTGCGCTCACAGCAGCGATCCCGGTGGAAGCTCTTTGCGACTTGCCCGGAATTGGGCAACTGGCCTGGAAAGCCGCCCTCGGCCGTGACCTTTACCTCCTGGTGAACCTGACCATGGTGGTGACAGTGATCACACTGCTGGCCAACTCGGCCTCGAACCTTTTGGGTGAGGCTCTCCGACCGAGTGCGGCATGAAATGGGCACGCACTCTGGCGGTGTCACTTCTTGCATTGACCGCGGCGGCGTGCGTGTTTGCAGATGTCATCGCTCCTGCTTCCTATACCCACCAATTCCGCGCTGAGCCTGATGCTCCGCCTTCGCGGCAGCATCTTCTGGGAACAGACGACCTGGGGCGCGACCGCTTCTCGCGCCTGCTCTACGGGACGCGGGTGTCGTTGCTACTGGCGCCCGCAGCGGCACTGCTGTCGAGCCTGCTCGCAGCTCTCATTGGTGGAACCGCCGGCTTCAGGGGAGGCAGGGTCGAGAAAATCGTCATGTCAGGGACCGACCTTTTTCTTTCCTTACCCTGGCTCTTCCTGCTGATTACAGTACGAGCGCTGATGCCGCTGAACGTGTCGCCGATCGTTTCAGCCGCCATAACGTTTCTTCTACTGGGGTGCCTGGGATGGGCCGCAGCCGCTCGAGTGGTCTGCGCCGATGCGCGCTCTTTGCGCAATTCTGATTTCATATTGTTGGCGCGGGCGTCCGGCAGTTCCGGGTTTCGCTTGTTATGGCGACACATGTTGCCAAACCTTCTTCCAGTCCTCCTTGCGCAGTTCTGGATATCGGTTCCAGCCTTCATCCTGACTGAAGCCAATCTTGGCATGTTGGGTCTCGGAGTTGCCGAACCGCTGCCCTCATGGGGCAGTCTGCTGCGGGAGATGCAAAGCTACCCATCGTTTGCGGGCAATCCCTGGCGGTTCATTCCGTTGTTGTTGTTCATTTTGCTCGTAAGTTGCTTCCAGCTTGTCATGGTTCAAGAGGAGTTGCCGGCATGAAACAACATCGCCTTCGCATCATTCTAGTGGTTGTCAGTTTTCTAGGCGCCATAACTGCATTGGCGCAATCGGGCAGCGAGCTTCGCTTCTGCCTGCATTCCGAGCCCAAGACTTTCAATCCGCTGCTGGCGGAAGATGATTCATCCGAAACCATCCGTTATCTCACTGGCGGGGTACTCATCCGTGTGGACCGTCTCACACAGGACGCCGTACCTGAACTGGCCACGGCTTGGAAAATCAGCAATGCGGGCAGGACAATTACTTTCAAATTACGCGATGGCGTTCGCTTCTCGGACAACACTCCCTTCTCCGCCGAAGATGTTGGTTACACCGTGCGGCAGCTCATGGATCCAGCGCTGCACTCGCCCACCGCGGATTCCTTCCGCTCGGGCGAAGGCGCGGTTGAGATTCAGGTCTTATCGCGCAATCGGGTTGCGATCACCTTTCCCGCACCTATCGCCGGTTTGGACAAGCTATTCGACCAAGTCGGAATCATGTCGGCCAAGTCTCCCAAAAAAGAAATGGCAGTATTGGGGCCATATCACGTCGCCGAATACAAAGCCGGCTCCTATGTTCTGCTCCAGCGAAACCCGAATTATTGGAAGCACGACGGCAGCGGCAAACAATTGCCGTATATCGAGTCGATCAAGTTAGACATTAAGCAAAACCGGGACACCGAGATTCTGCGCCTACTTCGTGGAGAACTTGATTTCATCAATTCCCTGGATGCCGAATACTTCGACAAGATCCTATCCCAGGATTCTTCAATGGCACATGATGCAGGCGTGTCACTCGATTCCGAGCAGATGTGGTTCAATCAGGTCGCAAGCTCTCCTTTGCCTGATTACAAAAGAGAATGGTTCCGTTCCACGAATTTTCGCCGTGCGATTTCCGAAGCGATCAACCGTGACGACCTCGCTCGCATTGTTTTTCATGGACACGCGCGGCCAGCCGTCGGACCGGTTTCTATCGCAAACAAATTCTGGTTTAACTCCAAGCTGCAACCTCATCCCTTCGATCCCACCTCCGCGCTCCAGCGATTGAGTCAGGATGGTTTCCAGCTAAGAGATCGTGTTTTGCGCGATCGTCAAGGCCACAGCGTCGAATTTTCAGTAATTACTAACTCCGGCAACAAGTACCGGGAGCGCATGGCAACCATGATCCAGCAGGATCTGGCCGGAATCGGGATTAAATTGAACATCGTCACGCTTGATTTTCCTTCGCTCATCGAACGTATTACCCGCAGCTTTAACTATGAAGCCTGTCTTTTGGGACTGGTAAATAACGATCTCGATCCCGATTCGCAAATGAATATATGGCTGAGTTCGGCCGAAAATCACCAGTGGAATCCGAACCAGAAGAGTCCCGGAACCAATTGGGAAGCGGAAATTGACAAATTGATGCGCGCCCAAGCTTCCACGCTTGATTCGCGAAAGCGCAAAACCTATTTTGACAAAGTGCAGGCAATCGCCTGGGAACAGGAACCGTTTATCTATCTCGTCAACCGTAATGCGCTGTCGGCAGTTTCACCTTCGGTGCACAATGCACACCCTGTCGTCCTGCGACCCCAGGTGTACTGGAACATCGATCAACTGGTATTGGGCAACGAGGTCGCGAGGAAGCATTGACACCGAATCAGCCAGTCCTGTCGCTCCATCTCTCTGCAGACTACCCGGGCAGAGCCTCCGTGCTGCGTGACCTATCGCTGGAGCTCAATCAAGGGGAGATCCTTGGATTAGTGGGCGAGAGCGGCTGCGGGAAAAGTACTTTGGCTCTGGCAATTCTTAGATTGCTGTATTTGAAGCGCGGCAAAGCTGATGGCTTTATACATTTTGGAGGCCGCGATCTTATGTCGCTCGCAGAATGCGAGATGCGTAGGCTGCGGGGTAAAGAGATAGGCCTGGTATTGCAGAGTCCGATGTCAGCATTGAATCCGGCGCTTCGGATCGGGACCCAACTGCGCGAAGCCTGGAAAATACATAAGAGTGGTAGTCGAGATGAGTGCCGAGAGGCTTTACTGCACGCATTGGACCTGGTCAGCTTGCCGGTTGAGGAAGACTTCCTTAAAAGATACCCTGCCCAGGTCAGCGTTGGACAGGCGCAGCGGGTACTGATCGCGATGGCAGTTCTACATCGTCCATCGTTGTTGATCGCCGATGAACCGACCAGCGCGTTAGACATCGTCACGCAATCAGAAATTTTGAGATTATTCGCAAGCCTCAGTCAGAGGCTCGGCATAAGTATTCTTTACATCTCCCACGATCTTCTTTCGGTGGCCACCATCAGCAACCGTGTCGCAGTTATGCAGCAAGGTCAGATTGTGGAGTGCCGCGACGCAGCAGGCATTTTCCGGAGTCCTGAGCACCGCTACACCCAGGAACTAATTCGCGCCTTACCCGTAGTACCGCAGTTTGCCGCACATGCCGCTGGACGCGGCTAAAGAATCCCCGCCAAAAACCCATTGCTTAACTTTTGAGACTATTTTCTGCCGGGATGGAATTCTCCCTTGCGGGAAAACTGGGAATAAGGCCAGTTTTGTTTCTTCTTGGGATCGGGGGTAGGCGTTGAAGGCAAGATTCTCGCGGGCGCAGTTCCCCAGTCTGCGGGCGGGGACTGCACACCCCAGACATTTCCTGGCTCATTCAATGCCAGCCCAACCAGCCAAAACTTGCCATCCGTTCCAAGAGCCAGGCAATTGGCCACGCGAGCGGTCACGCTCCCCACGCCGGGCAGACCGTCCAATTGAACAGCGGTGCCGACTTCTGGTGCACAGGAAAGACGAACTCCGCACCCTTGTGGATTGACCACCAGCGTCTGGCCTCGCTCCGCGAATGGGTGGCCAGCATTGAGACTGGTGACCCGGATGGGAATTTCCCATCGAACTCGCGTCATGCGCCGGGGTGTTTCAGTGTTGTCGGCAGAACTCGTCATAAAACACGTCTTGTTCAAATTTTACGCTGTAACCAGGGGCGATGAAGCGATCGGCGCCGGATTACGCACCACTAAAGTAACAGTACGCCAGCACTTGCGGTTGAGGATCGAGAGGAGATTCAACCCAGAAACTACATAACTAACGGCTGTATTTGCACAAGTTGGACGGTTGAAGCCAGCTTGCTCTTACGAAGCATGTTGGCGGAGGGGATTCCGGTGCGCTGAAGCGATTTTTCGCAGTCAGCAGTGGACGGACCGCGCATATTGCCCTCCATGTAAGCCAGCCCCGGGCATCGTGTACAACTGCCTACATGCGAGCAGGTTGAACAAACCGGCAGATTCTTGGCGCGGATCGAGCGCACATCAGCTAACTGCGGCGAGTATCTCCAGATATCGAGGAATTTCTGCCGTCGTACATTGCCACTGGGCAGAGGAAATTGCACGCACGGAAAGACATCACCGTAGGGAGAAATATAGCAAGCCGTGTGTCCGGCGCTGCAAGGAAAACTCTCCAGCTCGTCCTCGCTCGCTGGTTGGGGCGGAGCGCAGAATTCCTGCACGTTGCCTATCAAGGACTCATTGCGGAAAACCTGGCGAAGTTCGCTGCCCGGAATACGCAGGTTCAGAATTGACATGTCCCCGTCCATCTTCGGGGTAATTGTCGGGTCGAGGGCGTAAATGACGTCCAGCTCTTTCGCCAGCGCCTGAACTCCAGCATGATCAAACATGTTGGCTGTCATCAATACATTCGCCATCGTGACCTTAAGTCCTTGAAGTTTCAGAAAGCGAATGGCTCTAATGGTTCGCTTGAGTGAACCGGGCACCTTCGTAATGGCGTCGTGGATTTCGGAACGGTGCGAGTACACGCTGATTTGGATCTGCTCAACTCCAAGAGCTTTCAACCGTTGAGCTTCATACTCGCGAATCATGACCGCGTTGGTTTTCACTTTCACATTGAACTGAAGCTGGCGAGCGTAAGCCACTAGTTCGAGAAAGTCGCGACGCATGAAAACTTCGCCGCCACTGAAAGTCAGAAAGAAGACGCCAGCGTCGGCGAGTTGGTCGAGGATGTCCTTGATTTCTACGGTATTCAATTCGCCATGGTCGTCGTGATCGAGATAGCAGTGGACGCAGCGCTCGTTACAACGGTAGGTGACATCAATATGCACATCGATGGGGATATTTAGATCCAAGGCCTTAGTGGCCATCTCCGCCATCAAACTCATTGCGCCTCCGAGGTGGGGAAAGACGGAAGGGCTATCGGCTTGTCCGATACCAGCAAAATGCCATGTTTCGACAGCTCATCTACAAACTGTTCCGCGTCGCGAAGGGCTGAGGCGGGATCCACGTCAAACTCGGGGCAGATCTTTTCATCGACGATCTCGAAAAGTGAAGTACGGCCATCGGCCGCCTGCCATATTAAGGAGGCAATTTCATTCAAGGTAAAAAAGGTGGAATCCGCAGCTGACATGATCATCATTTCGCCGCCCATCATGCGGGCCGCGATCTCCGAGCTTCTGGCAATGTACTTGTCAGCCATTGAATTGTTCGCGGGATTCCCCTCTTCTAATCGATCAGATCCCAAACACGCCCATCCGGGAAGAAAGTCAGCCGGCGCACGGCGACGCCGGTCACAAAATCGAAAGCGGACCGAAATACCAGTTTCACTAGTTCCGAATCATTAGCGAAGAACAAAATGTTGCGTAACAGGCGTCTCACCGACTCACCAGTGGACATAGGCTCAATGCGATTCTCAGGTCCCTGCTCGAGGAAAAACAAGGTTGACAGCGGCGCCGAGCAGTTTTCTCCCAGCCGCGCCAATTCACCGGCAAATGGAGTACCACAGGCGCGATAGCCTTGGCCAAATCGACGCACGTAGGAGATTTCGTCGCTGAGAAGTATCACATCTGAAGGTGCCAGCCGCGAGATAGTGGTCTTGCCAGCACCAGAAACGCCTGAAAAAAGGAAAGCACGATTATTGCGGATGGCACTCGCTGCATGGACTAGAAATCCGCCTTCGCGCGCCAATATAAGGCTGTGGACAATGCGCAAAACAGAATCAATCGAATGAGGATTAGCTGACTGGCGAATCCAGCCCTTTCCCGCGTTCGGGTCCCATTCGGAACAAAAGTCTCCACGCCGCAGTGACCACTTTCCGGCGTGCGTGTGGACTTGAACATCATCGTCGGTGGAGGCCGTGGGTGATATCAGCTCTACATTGAACTCAAATTTCGGCTTGGCGGTTGAACTAAGGAATCCTGCATAGCGACTCTTCAATAAATCGCGGAAGGATGCGTCGCGGGTGCGCAGCAGGACCGGAAGACCACCGATCTCAACCGCTACTTCGTGACCCGTGACGAATTCGTTCAAGGCGTTTATACCCGCTTTCTGAGCATCCCTGTGTTGCACTCCGGCGCACCCAATCGATCTATTCCATTGCTGTTCGGTTGGCCCGAAAGTCCAAATTCATTCGCCTCGATTTTGCCCGTCACGCCTGGAAACGGAGCGCAAGGTCACAGAACAGGTCGCACCGACCGAGCAACAGGCCAATCATACGGCGAATGGCTGAGAGTTTTCGATCAAAGTCGATCGTATTGCTGCCGCGGCGAATAGCGACAACTCTACCCAGCAATTCTTCCGCGTGCACCGGCGGATCGACGCCAGCCATTGCGTCACCCCGCATAGTCAGACGTCGCTCACCTGCCAAATCGGACTTCATGGTTACACGGTGAATAAAAAAGCGATTCTGTCTCGTATACAACACGATGTCCCCAGGCAGAACTTGCTCGAATTCGGCGAATTGTATGTTCAAGAGATCGCCAGGCCAGATGGTGGGGAGCATGCTTGTACCAGTCGCTTTTAGACTTATTTCACCAAAACAGCGCAGTACTTCTGTCGCCAGTCCGCACTTGCTGTCCTGTCGCGTCTGCAGTTCCTGGCTCATGTAGTTCGCGGGACTATCACCCTTTAACCGGCGTTTAACTGGCGCGTTGGCATCTTCTCCAGAAGTTTGGTTCTTCTGAGCAATAGTCAGTCCAAGAGTTGTACCTGTGCCCGACACCAAGTCGCTTGCATGGCTGGAATTAGTTGGGAGTGTACAACAGACGGTTTGAAAAATGCGAGGCACTGTTGTCTCTCCAGATACCGCCAACTTGAAAGTAAGAACACGCCAGGACATCAGTAAAAGGAAAGAGTTCCCTCCAACCGGGAACGACGCAGCGTGTACGAGAAGATTGCGAGACTCAAAGGCAAAAGCACCAGAGAAAACAATGTGAGCACCACAATTTCGTGAGCCAGCACGGAAAACGGTGCACCTCGCAGCAACGCCGAGCGCATGCCTTCGAGAGAGTGAGTGATCGGAATGAACCCGGAGATAAACCGCAGCCCCGCCGGCAAGGTTGTGACCGGAAACATGGTTCCCGTTAGAAACCACAGTCCTGAGCCCAACGCCCATACGACCGCTGAACCTTTCTGGATCGCCAACTGCAAAGCGGCGGCAAAAATACCCAAGGCGATGGCGATCGTCAGGGAAAGTACGAAGATCACCACGCAGCCGGCGATATTGGGATGTAGTGGTGCTCCGAACAGCAGCAATCCGGCTAGCAGATAAAAAAACAAGCTGACGGTATTGCCCGCAAAAGCTGAAATCGCACTCAGAAACACCAATATTTGAGAAGGAGTCGCGGTCGTCATCAGGACTTCCAAAGTGCCGTTTTGCTGAGCTTCCTGGACGGTTACGAGAAATGCGTGCACTCCCATCACCAGGAATGTGTAGAAGCCTGTACCTACGAGAAGAAATGGGAAGTAGTCCACTCCTTCGGGACGAAAACCGGGACCAATCGCGCGCGACAAATAGTAAAAAGCGGCCAGTTCCGCTAGCGCGCCAGCGGCGGTGAGCATAAAACCGGTGCGATAGCGAATTGAGGTGAGCAAGTCCCGCCGAACAATGGCAAGCAGCTTGTCCAGCAATGAGGCCCAGTTCAACACCGCCCTCCTACGGCCATCTCCGGGACTTCCTCGAACTCGCCAGTGGCTCGAAAATAGAACTCCCGCAGATCGTCAAACCCGGTACTGGATGAAAGCAGGAGAGAGCCGGCCAACGTTCCTCGATAGAGCACGGCTACCAAGTCGCCCACCGCCGCAGCTTCTGAAAAGCTATGGGTGGCCAGAATCACGGTCGAACCCAGATCCGGCAACTCCCGGACCGTTTCCCAGAAACGTATTGCGGAACCAGGATCGAGGCTGCGCGTTGGCTCGTCCAACAAAACCACGGAGGGCTTTTTGATCAGGGCGCGCGCCATGCCGAGCCTCTGATACATCCCGGTGGAAAATTTCATGACCAGGGTGTCGGCTACTTCGATCAGCCCAGTAAGCCCAATCACCTGGTCAATCTTGTCTTTCCGCTCGTGCCGTGGAACATCATCCAAAGTCGCAAAAAAGTCGAGGTTCTCTCGAGCGGAGAGGCGGGGAAAAAACGATCTCTCGGTAGATACCGCGAACCCTACATGCCGGCGGACGCGGTCCCCTTCCCGGCGCGTGTCGGAGCCTTCGACCAGGACTCGTCCAGAATCGGGCAGCAGCATGGTCGAAATGAGCTTAAGCGTAGTAGTCTTCCCGCTCCCGTTCGGTCCCAGCAGGACCAGAATTTTTCCAGGAGCGATGCTGAGCGACAGATCATTTAGCGCCTGGGTCTCTCCTTCCCGCTCCCTTCCCATCCAATTAAACAGAGCGGGATGATGGCGAAATGCCTTGCTCACGGAATCGAATACGATGCTTTGCATGCTTTCGAATCTGCGCGAGGACTGGCTCGCACCAGGTAATGCATTCATCCCAGAATGTTGCGAAAGTGTCTGTATTATAGTGTGCGGTGCCCGAGTCTCCGCCGTTAGATTTGGGGACAGCGCACAAGAAGTAAAGATGCTACTGCCATGGCCCAACTGTCGTCGGCACTAGTGCGTCCAATCGAGAAACCTTCCAGTCAGAGTATCGTCTGCAGTAATGAATTTGCTCTGCTGCTGGCCTGTTGTGCTGGAGACGCTGATCGCTCCGAGCATATCCACGCTGCGCTACAGCAGTCGCTGGACTGGGGCGAAGTCACTCGCCTGGCAGAGCATCACGATGTCATGCCCGCACTTTATCGCGGCATGTGCCTTTTTCCCGGAAATGTTCCGCGCGGAGTACTTGAGCGGTTATCCGAGTTCTACCGACGAAATACGCAGAAAAACCTGCGCCTTACACACGACCTGATCAGGATCTTGGAATGTCTGGAGTCGCACGGAATCACCGCCATCCCATACAAAGGCCCGGTACTGGCGGAATCCTTGTATCAGGATGTCGCACTCCGACAATTCTCCGATCTGGATGTTCTGATCCAAGCGGCTGATCTGGCCCGTGCCAGGACGGCGGTTCGCGAGCTGGGTTATTCCCCGGTCGTGGCGCTGACCAGAGCGCTGGAGCGCACTTATCTCGGCTCAGGATATGAACTGGCCTTCGACGGACCCGCGGGTAGGAACCTGCTCGAACTACAATGGCGCATTCTGCCTCGTTTTTATGCTATCGACTTTCAAATGGATAAGCTTTTCGACCGAGCTTCCAGTCTCGAGTTAGGCGGGAAGAAGATTCGCTCCCTCTCATCTGAAGACCTCTTGGTTGTGCTTTGTGTTCACGCCGCAAAGCACCGTTGGGGCCGACTGTCATGGCTTCAAGACATCGCTGAAACCATGCGAACGAAGGCAATCGACTACGACTTGGTGTGGCATGAGGCTCGGGCCTTAGGCATCCGACGAATTCTTGCAGTGAGTTTCTGGCTGACGCAGAACTTGGTGGGAGTGCTTCCACGTCTCCTTCCGGCCGATGTCGCCAATGATCCGCAAAAGGAGCCTTTGGCTCGAGAGATCCGGCACTTGTTGATTCAGAGTTCTGAGTACACCACGGAGTCCGTGGATTATTTTCGTTTGATGATGCGTCTTCGAGAACGCCGTCGTGACAAGACTCGCTTTGCCGTGCGGCTCGCCTTTACCCCCAGCACGGGAGAATGGGAGACAGTTCGGCTTCCGGCAGCACTTTTTCCGCTATATCGTGTCGTGCGCCTGGTTCGCCTGATGGGACGAACGGTTGGGGCCAGATTCTAGCTAGCTCTATTTCGCGTTTGCCCGTGTGCGTTTCATGCCGGCACGCAAACCACGTTCAACGATACTGGGGTAGCCGCGCTCGTCCATGATCGCCATCACCGTCGCAGCGATTCCGCCAGGAGTGGCCGCTTCGCGCAGCAAGTAATTCAATGAGATGTCGCCTTCTCGCCACGAGACAATTCCATCCGCCAGAGCATGCGCCGCTGCTGTGAGCGCCGTCTTTTGATCCAGTCCCAACTTTTGGGCTGCTCCAGCAAGTGCGGCCAGCGCATGATATCCATGACTGGAAGAGTAAGTAACGGTGAAGGCGTCGAACTTGTCTTCTGGAATTTCTAGAACTTTTCCTACCTGACTGAAGAAGCTTATGATTTCCCGTCGTGCTGCTTTGGACAGGTTCCGATCGAAGGTTACGGCCGTCAACCCTCGTCTGCTGCGGCATACGGGACTGGGCATTGCTCTCGCCCAGCGCGTCTGCGAGCCAAGCCGCGATCGCAACTTTGAGAGCGGCATACCGGCTGCGACGCTGACTGCAATCACGTCACGCTGAACCTTCCCAATCTTTTTCAGCAGATCATCAACCCCGTCAGGCCGAACGGCGATGATCAACATATGCGCCTGGGATATGGCGCGATGAAGGTCGGGCTCGGTGATGATGTCATACTGCTTGCGAAGCTGTCGCAGCTTATTCGCATGGCGGTCGTGAACAATGATCGGACTGTTATATCCGGAAAGACGCAACCCGGCCAGCAGCGCACCCGTGATGCGGCCGCCACCGATGAAGACTGTAGCCTTCACGAAAGTTCGGCGCAGGCCTGGTCGGCCACTCGCACGAGTGTAGCGACATCACTCTCGGTGTGGGCGGTGGAGATAATCCAATGCAGGCCGTTGGAAGGTGTCATATAGATGCCGTGTTCGAGCAGCAGTTGGACAAAACGAGCATAGCGGCCAGTATCTACATGTTTGCAATACTCGCGATAGTCATGGATAGCCTCGCGCTCGGTGAAATAGATTTGAAACATAGGGCCAAAGCCCTGCACGATGGCTTTCAGTTTGTGCCGGCGAAACACCTCACGTAATCCCGCAATGGCGGCATCGCCAATAGCGTGTAGCTTGCGATAAGTTCCTTCCGCAGAAAGCAGGTCAAGATTGGCGGCAATTACTTTCATGGTGAGCCGGTGACCGTTGAAGGTGCCATAGTGCAGCACCATGTTGTCGCTCCAACGCATGCTATCCAGGATGGCACGCGGCCCGGCCACTGCTCCGATCGGGAATCCTGCGCCTAGCGCCTTGCCGAAAGTGCTGATGTCGGGATGAATGCTGTAATACCCCTGGCATCCGCCCGGCGCATAGCGGAAGCCGGTAACAACTTCATCGAGAATTAACAACACGCCGTAGTCTTGCGTGAGTTCGCGCAGACGATCGAGATAGCGCTCGCGCGGCAGTATGCACCCCATGTTGGCCATGATCGGCTCCGTGATGACCGCGGCCAACTCACGCCCGTGCTCATGCATGACGCGTTCCAGTGCGGCTACA
>WNFB01003336.1_pt1 | contig 14143 bp, 13 predicted proteins | sample 5400501 | NCBI WGS metagenome assembly WNFB01 (sample SAMN13153341, study PRJNA577476) | soil metagenome | isolation source: 200 cm saprolite under Douglas fir tree site 2 hole 1 | place: USA:California | collected 2015-04-18
GGCTGCGCCGTCGGCACTGGGATCACGAACGGAGACGCACCGCCGGCCTGGGCCAGATCGAACACGGCAATCGAGCTGTTCGACCCGTTCGCGAACGGCACGATCAGGGTACTGCCCCGGGCCGCGATGCTCGTGGCATATCCCGGAATCGCCGACAGATCGAGCGAGCGGACCGTGAGGTCACTCACGGAGACGAGCGAAATCGTGCGGTCGAGCGCGCTGACGACCGCCACCACCTGCCCCGCCGTCGTGTCCTGCTCCAGCGCGTCGCTGCAGCCCGTCGCGAGGACCAAACCGCACACCAGCAAGCGCTTCACGTCTGGAAAGATAGACGCCTCGCTCCCCGAATGCGCGGCTCGCGCGGCGCCTCAGGGGCCGAGCTCGACCTCCGCTCCCACGAGGATCGTGCGGCCGCGCGCCGGAAAATGCAGTACCTCCTCGTAGTGGCGGTCGAACAGGTTCTCGACGCGCGCGCTGAGCGCGACGCGTGCGCCCTGCCCCCCGCCCTGCCCCCGTCCCCCGGCCGGGATCACCGCGAGCTCCCCCGCGAGATCCATCCGGGTGTAGTCGGGAAGCTCGACGCGCGGAAACGGGAAGATCGAGAAGTCCTGATCGACCCGCTGGCCGACGTAGGTCACGCCGAGGGACACGGTGCCGCGGGCCGCCACGCGATAGCGCGCGTCGAGGCGGGCCGAGTGCTCGGGGCGTCGCAACAGCGGCTGCCCTGCCGCGAGGGCCGCGCCCGAGGATGGGTCGAACCCGGGGTTCGTGACGTCCGTGTGGAGGTACGTGTAGCTGGCCGCCAGCGACACGGCTGCGACGGGAGCGACGCGCACGCCCAGCTCCACGCCGTTCGCGCTCGCCGCCGCGACGTTGGCGTAGTTCGGGGCTCCCGCCGCCGCGCCGGGGTCGTAGTCGATCATGTCGAGGAAGCGCTGGTCGAAGAAGGTGGCCGCGACGCTCGCGCGCCCGCCGGCGAGGGACTGCTCGAGTCCCAGCTCCCAGCTGCGCGAGTGCTCGGGTCTCAGGTCCGGGTTCCCGACCGAGTAGCCGGTCGAGTAGTTCTCGAAGAAGGTGGGCTCGCGGAACCCGGTGCCGGCGGTGGCGCGGACGCGCGTGCCGCCGGGGAGCCGGTACGCCGCCCCCGCGCGATACGTGGCATAGGTGCCGAAGCGCTGGTTGTCCTCGAGCCGCCCGCCCGCCGTCACGGACACCCGGCCGGCGACGGTGGCGACCACCTGGGCGTAGAAGGCCCCGTTCCAGCGCGCCGTGTCGATCGGCGGGCTGCTGCAATCGCCGAACTGCGTCGCGCACACGTTGAAGCTGTGGTCGCGCTCCTGCTCCAGCGCCGCCCCCGCGGTGAGCACCGCGCCGTCCGGCAGATACCAGTTGGCGCGGACGTCGACGCTCGCCCGCCGCAGGTTGTCGAGGCTGCGAAACAGGTTGTTGTCGGCGGCGCTGTCTGGCCGGTTGTCCAGGCCGCCCTCGGTCTCGCTCGCGGCGAGGAGCAGGCGCGTCTCGAACCGCGGGCTGAAGCGGCGTCCGATCTCCAGGCCCAGAGTCGGGCCGCTCCCGTAGTTGAACTGGTTGTGGTCCCCGGGGACCCCCGCCCCGTTCGTGGGGAAGTGATACCGGTCGTCGCCGTATCGCACCGACAGCGTCGCGTCGGTCTGGGCGTCCGGCGCCACGCGTACGAGCCCCGAGACGACGGTATTCGTGTAGCGATTGTTGAAGGCATAGACGCCGTCGCTGGTGAAGCGCGACACGGACACCGCGTAGCTCGCCGCGTCGCTCCCCCCCGACGCCGCGGCGTCCCAGGCGAGCGTCCCGTACGTCCCCCCGCGCACGCTCGCCGTCGCGCGCGCCGTGCCGACCCCACGCCGGGTGAAGATCTGCACGACGCCAGTCACGGCGTCGGAGCCGTACAACACGCTCGCCGGGCCGCGCAGCACCTCGATGCGCTCGACGTTGTCGGTCGTCAGATGCGCGAAGTCGAAGGCGCCGCCGGGCTCGTTCACCGGAACGCCGTCCACGAGCACCTTGACGTACTTGCTCTGGCCCCCGCGCAGGAACAGGGACGTCACCCCGCCGAAGGAGCCGGTCTGGACCACGGCGGCCGCCGGGACGCCGCGCAGCGCGTCCAGCACCGCGCGGATGCCCGGCGCCCGCAACTCGGCGCCCGAGATCACGGTGACCGCGGCGCTCACCGCGTCGGCGGGCGTGGGGATGCGGGTCGCGGTGACGACGACCGGTGTGAGGATGACGGTGTCCCGGGGCTCCTGGGCGGGGAGCGCGGCCGGTGCGAGGGCGACGAGCATCAGCGCGGTGTGGAGTGTCATGGTTCCCTTCCTTTGCGCAGCGGGATCATCTGGGGGCGGCCGTCGAAGGCCTCGATCGCGACGGGCCAGGCGAACACGCGCTCCACGGTCTCACGCGTCAGGACGTCGCCCGGCGGGCCGTCGGCGACGGGGCGGCCATCGGCGAGCAGCAGCACGCGATCGGCGAAGCGGGCGGCCAGGTTGACGTGATGCGTGATCATCATGACGGCGAGGCCCCGCCCGTCGGCAAGCCCGCGCGCCAGCTCGAACAGCTCCATCTCGTGGCGCAGGTCGAGACCCGCGGTCGGCTCGTCGAGCACGAGCAGCCGCGGCTCCTGGGCGAGCGCGCGCGCCACGCGCACGCGCTGGTACTCGCCCGCCGACAAGGTCCACAGCCAGCGGTCGGCCAGCCGGCGGGCGTCGCAGCGCTCGAGCGCCCGCTCGACCGCCGCCCGGTCCTCGGCACGCTCCGCGCCCCAGAGCGACAGGTGGGGGTAGCGGCCGAGCATGACCGTATCGCGGACGCGCTGCGGGAAGAGATTGTCTTCCCGCTGGGGCACGACGCCCGCCACGCGCGCGAGCTCCCTCCGCGACCAGGCGGCGGGCGGTCGGCCGAGCACCTGCGCCGACCCCGCGTGCGGCGCGACGAGGCCCAGCGCGACCCGCACGAGCGTGGTCTTGCCGCTGCCATTCGGCCCGATGACCGCGAGGAAGTCCCGGGCGCGGGCTGCGAGACTCACGCCGGCGAGCGCGTCGTGCGCCGTGCCGGGGTAGCGGTAGGCGACCGCGCGCACGTCGAGGATCAGCTCGCGGTCCATCGGCGGAGCATCAAGGCGAAGAGGGGGACGCCGACGAGCGCGGTCACGATGCCGACGGGCAGCTCGCGCGGCGCGACCGCGACGCGCGCGGTCGTGTCGGCGAGCGTGAGCAGGGCGCCCCCGGCGAGGAACGACGCGGGGAGCAGCGACCGGTGGCGGTGGCCCCACAGCAGGCGCATGGCGTGCGGCACGATCAGCCCGACGAACCCGATCACGCCGGACACCGCCACCGCTGCCGCCGTGAGCAGCGACGCCGCGAGGTAGACGCGTCGCCTGAGGGGCTCCACGTCGGCGCCCAGGTGGCGCGCGGGCTCCTCGCCCAGGGCGAGGAGGTCGAGGGGCCGCGCCGCCGCGAGCAGCACGGCGACCGGGAGCGGGAAGTAGACGCACACCACGAGCACCGTGTCCCAGGACGCGCCCGAGAGCCCGCCCCACAGCCACAGGAACGTGTTGCGCAGCTGCGCGGCCTCGGACAGCGACACGATGGCGGTCGTGATGGCGGAGGCGAAGGCGCCCACCGCGACGCCTGCGAGGATGAGGACGCGCGGGTCGAGCTCCGCGCCGCCCACGAGCCCGAGCCGGTAGACCAGCGCCATCGCGGCGAGCGCCCCCACGAAGGCGGCGAGCGGCAGCGCCCAGGGGCCCGTGACGTGCAGTGCGATCGCGAGCACCGCGCCGAGCCCTGCGCCGCCCGAGAGGCCGAGCAGGAACGGGTCGGCGAGCGGATTGCGGACGAGGGCCTGCAGGCTCGCGCCCGCCAGGCCGAGCGCGCCACCCACCAGGAGGGCGAGCACGGCGCGCGGCAGCCGCAGCGACCGCACGATGTCGGACGAAGCCAGCTGGGCGAGCGGGACGTGGGCGGGCCCGAGCAGCACCGCCAGCGCGAAGGCGATGGCGACGGCGAGGCCGAGGCCGAGCCACCGGGTCATGGCAGCGCCTCGAGCCGCCGCCGCAGCTCCGCCACGGCCTCCGCTGCGCGCGGGCCCGGCCGCCCGAACAGGGAGCCGGGGAGGACCACGAAACGCCGCTCGCGCACCGCGCGGATCGTACGCCATTCCGGGCGCGAGGCGTACGCCGGCGGGGGCGCACGCGCCGAATCGGCCAGTACCACGATCGCGTCGGGATCGCGGGTGGCGATCGTCTCGAGCGACACGGTGGCCGAGGGCGCGGCGATGTCCCCGAACACGTTGCTCCCGCCCGCCATCCGCGCCAGCTCGTCCAGGTAGCTCGCCGCCCCGATCACCATGGGTGGGTTGTCCCACGCCACGAAGGCCAGACGGGCGTGGGGCGCGGGGCGTGGGGCGGCCACGATGCTGTCCACGAACCGGGCGATCGAGTCGCCCGCCGCCGCCCGGTCCGTCAGGCGGCCGAGCAGTCGCGCCCCGCGGGCGACGTCCTCCAGCCGGTCCTGCCGCAGCACGACCGCGGCCACGCCCAGCCGCTCGAGCTGGCGTGCCGCCGTCTCATTGAGGGTCGACCGGTACAGCACCACGAGGTCGGGGCGGCGCGCGCTCACCGCCTCGATGTTGGGATTGAGCCCGTCGCCGACGCTCGGCACCGCGCGCGCGGCGGGCGGGTAGTCGCACCAGGTGGTGCGGCCGACGACGCGGTCCCCCGCGCCCAGCGCGAACAGCAGCTCCGTGACGGTGGGGGAGAGCGACACGATGCGCCGCGCGGGCCGCGCCAGCGCGACCGGGCGGCCGGCGTCATCGGTGACCGCCAGCGCAGCGGCGCGGCCGGGGGGGGGAGCGTGGTCCGATCCCCGGCATGCCGCGAGGGCGGCAAAGACGACTGCGAGGTGAGTGCGAAGTGGCGAGCGGCGCTCCACCGTCCCTCCCGCGAGGGATTTTTCAGGGTGGCGCGAACGCGGACGTCTCCTGGCTTCGGGCGAACGGCTCGCCTTCCCGGTGATCCCAGTGGCGTTGAGCCGTGCTGCTTGCCCGTTACAGTGGCGGGGCCGCGCCGGACTCGCACCGGCTTCCTGCGCAGCGCAACCTCCAGACCGACGATCAGCGCCAGGGCGAGCATCCCGACCACCAGCGGCACGAGCTGCTGCATGCGGAACGGCCCGTGCGGTAGGGTCACCGCAAGCTGCGCCGGCACGGCGGGCGCGCTCACGCGGTAGCGAGCGAAGCGGCGGCGCTCCACCGCGTCCACGCCCAGCGCCTCGACCCCCGGAGCGGCGACCGTGGCCGTCGTGTCTTCGACGAGCAGGTCCACTTCTTTCGTGGGTTGATCGATAGGGATCGTCACGTGGTCCGCGTCGGCCGGCAGCACGTACGTGTAGCTGAGCTGCTTCGCCTCGCCGGGCGGAAGCGGGGCGAATACGGCGACGCCGTCGCCGCTGCGCGCGACGGCCTGGGGGGAGACGTCGCCTTGGCCCACCTGGAACTGAATGCCGCGGGACGGGATGGCGCCGGCCCAGACGGGGTGCGCGCTGTCCGCCGCGACGCGGGTCGCGGTCCCGGGGTTCTCGAGCTCGACCAGCTCGAGCACGTCCCGCGTGCCGTCCCGCTGCGGCCGCGCGATCGTGATCACCCGGCGCGCCACCCGCACCGCCGGGCCCGTCGCGCTGGTATCGTACACGGTCAGGGGGGCGACACTCACCGCCGTGCGGCGGGCGGGCCGGATCGGCTCCGAGAAATAGGCGATCCCGTGGTACCAGCTGCTCACCACGTAGATCGCGTCGCTGTCGGGCCGCGCGATGGCGAGGGCGTAGGCGCCGCGCGCGTCGCTGCGGGCGGAATCGATCGGCCCGCCCCTCCCGCCCATCGACACCTCGTGGAGCACGACCCAGGCGCGGGCCAGCGGCGTCGCCGAGCGGCCTCCGTGATACAGCCGGCCCGTCACCGCCACGCCCACCACCCCCGCCACCCGTTGCGCGTCGAGATCGACCGCTCCTCCGCCCACGAGGGCGAGGAGCACGAGCGCGCTACGGCGTGAACTTGCCGAAATCTTCAGGATCGAGGTTCTGGAGGTAGGTCTTCAGCGCGTCCGCGTCGAGCGCAGCCGGGCCGGCTTCGCCCCCGGCCTCGGCCGTCTCGATCGAGGTCAGCGCGAGCAAGGTCTCGCTCGTGAAGATGGGCGCCTTGAGCCGCAGCGCGACGGCGATAGAGTCGGAGGGGCGCGCGTCGATCTGAATCACCGCGTCGCCGCGATAGATGTGCAGCTCGGCGTAGTAGGTGTTGTCCTTCACCTGCGTGATGATGACCTTGCGGAGGTCGGCGCCGAGTCCCGTGATGACCTGCTTCAGGAGGTCGTGCGTGAGGGGCCGTGCGAACTTCACTCCGGCGAGCTCCATCGCGATGGCGCTGGCCTCCGCGGGACCGATCCAGATCGGGAGCACGCGCTCCCCTTCCCGCTCCTGCAGGATCACGACCGGCGTGTTGGTCGTCCGATCCAGCCCGAGGTGGGCCACCCGCACTTCGATGACGCCGTCGCTAGGTGCCAAGGTCCCAAGAGGCCAGGTATTTCCGCTGTTCCGGGGTCAGCGTGTCGATCCCGACCCCCATCGCCTGCAGCTTCAGGCGCGCGATCTCGCGATCCAGCTCCCGTGGAATGCGGTGCACGTCCCGGCCGAGCCGTGCCCCCTGCGTCACCACGTACTCCGCCGCCAGCGCCTGATTCGCGAACGACATGTCCATCACGCTCGCCGGATGCCCCTCCGCCGCCGCCAGGTTCACCAACCGCCCGTCCGCGAGCACGTACAACCGCTTGCCGTCGAGCCGCCACTCCTCCACCAGCTCGCGCAACCGCACGGGACCCTGGGCCGCCCCCCGCAGCGCGTCCAGGTCGATCTCCACGTTGAAGTGACCCGAGTTCGCGATGATCACGCCGTCCTTCATCAGCCGCATGTGCTCGAGCCGGATCACGTGGATGTTGCCCGTGAGCGTCACGAACACGTCGCCCACGCGCGCCGCCTCGGCCATCGGGGCAACGCGGTAGCCGTCCATCTGGGCCTCGAGCGCCTTGAGCGGGTCGATCTCGGTCACCACCACGTTCGCCCCCGCGCCCCGCGCCCGCAGCGCGAAGCCCCGCCCGCACCACCCATACCCCGCCACCACCACCGTGCTCCCGGCGATCAAGAAGTTCGTCGCGCGCAGGATGCCGTCGAGCGTGGACTGGCCCGTGCCGTAGCGATTGTCGAACAGGTGCTTCGTCTCGGAGTCGTTCACCGCGACCACCGGGAACTGGAGCACGCCGTCCTGCGCCATCGCCTTGAGCCGGATCACGCCGGTCGTCGTCTCCTCCGTCGACCCCACGACCCCCACCACCAGCGCCTTGCGCTCGCCCGGCGTCAGCGTCTCCACCCACGCCCGCACCGGGGGCGCGAGGTCGTCCAGCCGGTTGAGCGCGATCATGTGCAGCGCGCCCACCAGGTCCGCCCCGTCGTCCATCGTGATGTCGGGCCGATGGGCGAGCGCGGCACGGATGTGCTCGTAGTAGGTGTTGTGGTCCTCGCCCTTGATCGCGAACACCTTGATCCCGTGGTGCTTCACGAGATGGGCGGCGACGTCATCCTGCGTGGACAACGGGTTCGAGGCGCACAGCGCCACGTCCGCCCCCCCTGCCTGGAGCGTGACCGCGAGGTTCGCCGTCTCGGTCGTCACGTGGAGGCAGGCCGAGAGCCGCTTCCCGGCGAGCGGGCGCTCGCGCGCGAAGCGCTCCCGAATCTGCCGCAGCACCGGCATGGAGCGCTCGGCCCAATCGGTGCGGCGGCGCCCTTCGTCCGCGAGTGCGAGATCCTTGATGTCGGAGGCGACGTGCTGGGCGGTGGTCGTCATGCCGTCGCCTTCGCCGCCTGGTAGTGCCCAGAGCGCTGCACCGCGAGCCGCAGGTCTTCCACGCGGTTCACCCGCTCCCAGGTGAAGCACTCCACGTCCTTGGTGACGTCGGGATCGACGAAGCGCCGCCGCTCGGGCGCGCGCCCGAAGTGGCCGTACGCGGCGGTGGAGCGGTAAATGGGGTTCCGCAGGCTCAGCGCCTCGATGATCCCGCGGGGTTGCAGGTCGAACACTTCGCGCACGGCGTCCTCCAGCGCCTCGTCCGGCACGACGCCGGTCCCGAACGTGTCCACCATGACGGAGACCGGATCCGCCACGCCGATCGCATAGGCGACTTGGGTCTCGCACCGCTTGGCGAGCTTCGCCGCCACGATGTTCTTGGCCACCCAGCGCATGGCGTAGCAGGCACTGCGGTCCACCTTGGACGGGTCCTTGCCGCTGAAGGCGCCGCCGCCGTGGCGCGCCATCCCGCCGTAGGTGTCCACGATGATCTTCCGGCCGGTGAGCCCCGCGTCGCCCTGCGGGCCACCCACCACAAAGCGCCCCGTCGGGTTGACGTAGAGGTCGGGGTCGGCGACCTCGAGGCCCGCTTCCGCGAGCACCGGCCGCACCACCAGCGCGATCACGCCCGCCCGGATCTCCTTGTTGTCGATCTTGTCCGAGTGCTGGGTGGAGACCACGAGCTTGCTGACGCCCACCGGCCGGCCGTTCTCGTACACGACGCTGACCTGAGTCTTGCCGTCGGGCCGGAGCCAGGGGAGGTCGCCGCCCTTGCGGACGATCGCGAGCCGCTCGGCGAGGCGATGGGCGAGGACGATGGGGAGAGGCATGAGGGAGGGGGTCTCGTCGGTCGCGTACCCGAACATCATCCCCTGGTCTCCCGCGCCGCCCGTGTCGACGCCCCGCGCGATATCGGCCGATTGCCGGTCGATCGTGGTGAGCACGGCGCAGGTTTGGGCGTCGAAGCCGAAGTTCGCGTCGGTGTAGCCGATGGAGGCGATGGTGCCCCGCACGATGTCGGGGATGTGGACGTAGGTGGACGTCGTGATCTCGCCCGCGATCACCGCCATCCCGGTCGTCACGAGGGTCTCGCAGGCGACGCGCGCGTCCGGGTCCTTGGCGATGATGGCGTCGAGGACGGCGTCCGAGATCTGGTCGGCGATCTTGTCGGGATGGCCTTCCGTGACCGACTCGGAAGTGAAAACGTGCCGTTGCGCGGGCATTAGACGTTCAAACTAGCGGCCCGCCGTCCCGCGGGCAACCGGGCGTCGGGGTCGAGCAGCTTAAGATCGACCGCATCGGCGAGCGTGAGTCGCAGGATGTCGAGCACTTCGTCCGCGGTGCGCGCCGCGAGCGCGCTCTCGGCGGCGGCGCGCGCCTGCGCGGCGCTGATCTGGCGCACCGTCCACTTCACGAGCGGCAGCGCGGGCGGCGCGACGGAGAGCGTCTCGTAGCCCAAGCCGATCAGCAGAAACGCCGACAGCGGCTCCGACGCCATCTCGCCGCACACGCTCGCCGGCTTCCCCGCCGCGCGAGCGGCGTCCGCGATCATCTTGAGCAAACGGATCACGCTCGGGTCGTGCGGCGTGAAGCGGTCGGCGAGCCGCGCGTTGCCGCGGTCCACCACCAGCGTGTACTGCGTGAGGTCGTTCGTCCCCACGCTCAGGAAGTCGCTGATCGCGGCGAGCCGGTCGGCGATCACCGCGGCGGCGGGCGTCTCGACCATCACGCCCACCGGCAGCGTGCGCGCGGCCTGAGCGCCGCTCGCCGCCAGGCGTTCCCCTTCCTCGGCGACGATGGCGCGGGTGCGCTCCACCTCGTCGAGCCGCGTGACGAGCGGGATCATCAGCCGGATGTCGGCGTGCGCCGCCGCCCGCAGCGCCGCGCGCACCTGCGCGTGGAAGATCTGCGGCTCGTCGAGGCAGACCCGGATCGCCCGCCAGCCGAGCTGCGGGTTCGCCTCCCACGACACGCGGAACGGCGGCGGCAGCTTGTCGCCGCCCAGGTCGTAGGTGCGGATCACGACCGGCTGGCCCGGGAACGCCTCGCCCACGCGCTGGAAGTACGCCGCCTGCTCGTCCTCCGTGGGCAGCGTGCTGTGACTCGTGATGAGGAACTCCGTCCGCAGCAGCCCCACCCCTTCGGCGCGATGCGCCTGCGCGGCCTTGATCTCGTCCGGAAGATCCACGTTGCCCATCAGCACGATGCGCACCCCGTCCGCCGTGACGGACGGCTGCGCCACGACTTCCTCCAGCTGCGCCGCCAGCGCGCGGCGCCGCTGCTCGCGCCCCTGCGCGTCGGCGACTTCGGCGCGCGTGGGGTCGAGCAGCACCGTGCCCCGCGTGCCGTCGAGCACGAGCACCGTGCCGGGCAGGATCTTCTCGAGCGCGCCGGCGCAGCCCATCACCGCGGGCATCCCCATCGAGTGCGCGAGGATCGCGGCGTGCGAGGTGCGCGTCCCCTCCTCGCTCAGGAGCCCGACGACGTGCTCGCGGTCGAGCTGCACCGTCAGTCCCGGGCCCAGCTCCTTGGTCACCACGATCGAAGGCTCGGTGATCTGCTCCCAGTCGTCGTCCTCCGAGCGGTGCATCAGGTGCCGGACCACCCGAATGGTGACGCCGTTCAGGTCCGCCAGGCGGTCCTTGAGGCGGGTGCTCCCCGTGGCGGTCCACAGGTCGCGCACCTCGAGCGCCTTGAACTCGAACGCCTTCTCCGCCGTGAGGTGGTTCTCGCGGATCAAGTCCTCGGCGCCCGCAAGGAATTCCTTGTCTTCGAGCATCAGCAGCTGGGCATCGAAAATTCGGGCCTCGTCCGGCCCGGCGCGCTCGGCGGCCCGGGCCTTGACCTCCTCGATGTGGCGTTTCACGTCCCGCACCGCGGCGCGCAGGCGGCGCACCTCCTTCTCCACCTGGGAGCGCGGCACGACGTGGTGCGGCACCTCGGGCAGCGTCCAGCGCACCGTTACGGCCGGGGCGATGGCGATGCCCGGCGAGACCCCGATTCCTTTCAGCAGCCGCTCGCTCATGGCGTCTCCGGGGTCTCTTGACCTTCGGTTTCCTCTTCCGCGGCGTCGGCCGGCGGCTCCATCTCGTGGAAGCCGTCGGCGACGAGCGCGAGCAGCGCCTCCATCGCCTCCGCCGCGTCCGCGCCGTCCGTCTTGATGAACAGCGAGGAGCCGCACTCCGCGGCGAGCATCATCACGCCCATGATGCTCTTGCCGTTCACGGCCAGGTCGTCTTTGCGCAGCTCGACCGCGGACTGGAACCGGTTCGCCACCTTGACGAGCTCCGCCGCCGGGCGTGCGTGCAGCCCGAGCGGGTTCACGATTCTCGCCTCGCGCTCGATCACCGCCACGCCTGCCCCACCACGAGCGCGCCGACGAGCAGCAGCAGGCCGAAGCGCAGGCCGTCCAGCTGGCCCCGCCGCCACACGAGCAGGGCCGTCCCCGTGGCCGCGAGCCCGGCGAGCACCACCCGGGCGCTTGCCGGGAACGGGGCCGCCAGGTAGCGAGCGGCGAGCGGCAGGGCGAACCCCACGGCGAGCGCCATCGCCGGCGCGCTCCAGGCGGCCGCCCGCTGCAGCAGCGGCTGGTGCAGCGCCGAGCCGACCGACAGGCCGTGCGCCCACCCCGCGCGCAGCGCCCACCAGCGCAGCGCCACGTGGCCGAGGTTGTAGACCACGAGGAAGGCCCCGACGGCCTTCAGGCCGAGCCCGAGCGCCACGCCCGTGATGGCGAGGGCGGTCGTGCACGGCAGCCACCCCGTCCACACGAGGCGGTCGCCCAGGGAGCCGAGCGGGCCGCACAGCGCGGCGCGCAGCCGCTCCACCTGCTCCGGCGCCGCGCGCTCGTGCTCCGCACGCGCCGCCGCGCCCACCACGAGGCCGCACAGATAGGGGTGCGCGTTGAAAAAGTGCGCCCCCCGCGCCACGGCCGCGCGATAGGCCGTCTGGTCGCCGTTCCGCACCAGGGGGCGCAGTAGTGGCTCTTCCGCCACACCCACGCCGATCCCCTGCATCCGCTCGTAGTTCCACGAGCCCTGCACGGTGAACAGCCGCAGCAGGCTCTGCCCGAGCGCCGGCTTCACGAGAGCCACGCAACCACCGTGCCGCCGGCGAGCCCGGCCGCGAACCAGCGGAGGGCGGGCCCCCGTCCCACGCGGCGCAGCGTGCCGGCCGTGCCCACCGCGAGCGCCCCCGCCACACCGGCGACGGCGAGCCCCGCGACGCCGCGCAGCGTGTAGGCGCCCGCGAGAAACACACGCACGAGCTGCGCCAGGACGAGCCCCACCCCCGTGACGAGCGCGGCGCGCGCCGCGTCCCGCCCGATGCCGGCGACGTGCAACCGCACGAGCACCCGCGGGTCGCCCGCCTCGAGCGCCGGCACGGCCGCCTCCACGGCGCGGGCGTTGAGCCGGTGCACGAGATGGAGGCTCACGCCGCCCAGCAGCCCCGTGGTGAGGCCCACCAGCACGCCGAACCCGAGGCCGAAGGTCCCCGCTCCCGCCTGCGCCGCGCTCACCGCCGCCACGGTCGCGGGGCCGTACTCGGGATAGCGCGCCGCGCCCAAAGGCAAGATGTCGTACTGGAACAGCTCGAACACCACTCCCAGCGCCAGCCCCGTCGCGACGTCGCCGAGGATCGCCCCGGCCACGGGCCCCGCGACGATGGGGCGCGCGATCATCATCTGCGGCACGCTGATGAGATCGAGCCCCACCAGCGTCCCCCAGGCGAGCAGCACGAGCTGCAGCTCGAGGGTCACGTGAACTCCCCGAGCGGCACCGGACGCGCGGTGGGCACGTCCTGGGCCGTGATCTCGATGCCGCGCGCCGCGAGCTCCCGGAGCTGCGCGGCCTCGGCGTCCGTCAGGTACACGTAGCGCAGCCGCTCCGTCCGGCCGGTGCGATGGTGGATCCCGCCCACGTTGATGCGCTTGATCTGGTGGGAATTCGCGCCCAGCGCGGCGAGCGTCGCGATGTCACCCGCGAGCACGATGCCGGTTCGCCGGTCGGCCTCCCATTCGGGCAGCCGGCGCAACGCCTCCGCCACCGAGGCGAACACGACCTCGATGTGCGGCGGGACGCCCATGCGGTAGAGGTCCTGCTCCCACGGACTATCGCGCACGGCGTCGTCCACGAGCACGATGAACCCCAGGTTGAGCGGCTGGCCCCAGCCGACCACGACCTGCCCGTGAATGAGACGGTCGTCGATGCGGTAGAGCGCAATGGTCATGCCGCCGGCGTGCGAATCGCCTTGCCCCCGGCCTCCGCGGCGCGGCGCGCCGCCTCCGCCGGCGACAGGTCGCGATGGAACACGAAGTCGAGCAGCATCGCGAGATTCACCCCCGTCACCACGGCTACGTCCGTCTTGCCCCGGGCGAGCCGGATCGACGTCGTGAGGCAGGAGCCGCCCGGGAGATCGACGAACAGCACGGCCGGTCGCCCGTCGATCGCCTCCGCCAGCCGCGTGGCGAGCGCGCCCGAATCGCAGCCGTCGTTGCTCACGGGGACGAGCGCGTCGCCGATGCCGGTGATGGCGGCCACGGCCGCCCGCAGCGCCTGGGCGACGGCCGAGTGCGACACGATCACGCCGCGCAGCGGCTCACTCATAGTCCTCCTCGAGGTACTCCTGCAGCTCGCGCTTCTCGGCCATGCGGCGGATGAGACGCTCGTTGAAGGCCTGGGCCGAGTCCACTCCGCCGTAACGCAGCAGGTGGTTCATCGCCACGACCTCGCAGATCACCGTGAGGTTCTTGCCCGGGTTGAGCGGCACGGTGACGAGCGGCAGCGCGACTTCCAGGACCTTCGTCTCCTGGCCCTCGATGCCGGTGCGGTCGTACTCGCGCCCCGCGTCCCAGTCCTCGAGCTGGACTACGACCTCGATGCGCTTCTGCTGCCGCACCGCCCGGATCCCGAACAGGGCCTGGATGTCGATCAGCCCCACGCCGCGGATCTCCATGTAATGGCGCGACAGCTCGTGCCCGCGCGCGATCAGGACGTCGTTGCCGCGGCGGGTGATGTGCACGACGTCGTCCGCGACCAGGCGGTGGCCCCGCTCGACCAGATCGAGCACGCACTCGCTCTTGCCGATCCCCGAGCGCCCGAGGAAGAGGAGCCCCACCCCGAACACGTCGGCGAGCGAGCCGTGCACCGTGATGCGGGGCGCGAACGCGTCGTCGAGAAACGGCTTCAGCCGGCTGTAGAACTCCGCGGTCTTGAGCTTGGTG
>WNFB01011275.1_pt1 | contig 14143 bp, 12 predicted proteins | sample 5400501 | NCBI WGS metagenome assembly WNFB01 (sample SAMN13153341, study PRJNA577476) | soil metagenome | isolation source: 200 cm saprolite under Douglas fir tree site 2 hole 1 | place: USA:California | collected 2015-04-18
CACGTGCTGGAGGCGCTCGCCTCGCGCACGGCGGACGCCGTGTACACGAACGCGGAGGCGGTGCGCGACATGTGCGTCGCGCAGGAGGGCATCCCCCCGGACCGGGTGGTGGTGGTGCACAACGGGATCGAGCTCGAGCAGTTCGACCGCGCCCGCCGCGAGCCGCTGCTCGCTCCGGTCCCGGGCCTTGCGGAGGGCGCGGACGGCAAGTCGCGGCGCCCGGCGGTCGTCATCGCGGCGAACCTCTACGCGGTCAAGGGGCACCTCGATCTCATCGAGGCCGTCGAGATCGTGCGGCGCGCGGTGCCGGAGGTGCTGGTGCTTTGCGCGGGCGAGGGGCCCATGCGCCTCGTGCTGGAGCAGCAGATCGGCGCCCGCGGGCTGCGCGACAACGTGGTGCTGCTCGGGCACCGCCTGGACGTGCCGGCGATCCTGCAGCGCGCCCACCTGGGGTGCCTGTGCTCGCACGCGGAAGGGCTCTCGAACGCGGTGATCGAATACATGGCCGCTTCCCTCCCGGTGGTCGCCACCGCCGTCGGCGGCAACGTCGAGCTGGTCACCGAGGCGGGATCGCGCGCGAGCGGCCACCTGGTCGCGCCGCACCGCCCCGCCACCCTCGCCGACCGCCTGACCGGCTTGCTGCGCGATCGCGCGCGCTGCGTCACCCTCGGCGCCGCCGGCCGCGCCCGCGTCGAAGCCGACCTGACGCTCACTGCGATGATCGACAAGACCGGCGCTCTGTACGACCAGGTTCTCTCGTCCGGCCGCTCCACCCAACGCCTGCGCGCCGCCTGAGGCAACTCGTCCCGGGACGAGTTGCTCCACTCAGTGTATTGCATTGGCGTGCCGGGAGGCGGAGGGAATCCCCCGGACCGCCTCTGTACAGCTCGTACATGTCGGCTGGCGCCAAGTCCCCCGCCGCCCGGGAGATTCCGTTGACTTCACGGGTCCCCCACGGTACATCGCTCCGCCGCGCCGGGTTCGGGGCATTAGCTCAGCTGGGAGAGCGCCGCAATGGCATTGCGGAGGTCGCCGGTTCGATCCCGGCATGCTCCACCAATCAATCCAGCAAGTCAGCAAGTCTTGAGGGTTGTCCGGGCAGGCGACTGCTAAAGCATTGCTAAGGGTCGTCGTGGTTGTCGGCGACACCGGCGATCGGCACGTGCCACCTACCGCCGACGCGCCGGGCGCCGGCCACGGATCCGCGCTCGACGCGGCTCCGCAAAGCCTTGGCGGTCAGGCCGAGGCGGCGGGCGGCTACGGGGAGCGGGAGCAGCTGCGCCGCGTCGCGCTGGCGTTCCTGCTGCCGGTGCTCGGCGACCGCAGCCCTGGTGCCCGCTGGGTTCTCACGGTCTGCGACCCTTCGATTTCTTCTCGAAGCCCGGAAGCGCGGAGGGGTGGACGACGGTCTGGGTGATTTTGACCCGCGAATCCTTCCCTGCTAAAGGCGGACCTCTCATGTCAACGGAGCAGAAGGGGCTCGGGAAGAAGATCAAGCGGCTTTTCCTCGAAGAGGGCGACGAGCGTGCCGCGTCAGCTGGCGCGACGGAGGAGGTCGCGGAAATCGCGCAGCAGGCCGAAACCACGCGGCAGGCGCAGGCTACGGCAGAGGCGGGACGGCAGTTGGAGCCAGCGCAGGTAGACTTCGGCAGCATCTACCGCGCCGCCGGCCTTTCGCAGGATGAGCTGGACGAGGTGGATCGCACCGAAAAGCTTCTGCGCACGCTGCCCGCCAATCTTGCGCTCGAGACTCAAAAGCAGATTCTTGAGGGCACTCTGAAAACGTTCGGCGTAGCTCTTGAACGCATCCGCCACACCATCGCGCGCCAGCAGCGCTCGCTGGTGGCTTACGCCGGAGTGGTCAAGCAGGACGCGGAGAAGCGCGATGCCGAGGCGCGTGCTCGCATTGAGCAGCTTCGCGCCGAGGCGCTCAAGCTCGAGCGTGGCATCGAAGATCGGGCGCGGGGCAGGGCGGCGGTAGAACTCGCCTGCAAGAACCAGAGCGATGCCATCGGACGGATGATCGGCTTCCTGCCCTCGGGGGGCGGGGGGGAGGGGACGTGAGACTGACGCCGTTCGCGAAGTTCTTCATCTTCATCGTGGTCGTCGGGGTGGTCGGCTTCGTCGCCTGGAAACGCTACGGCGCGCAGCGCGCCGGCGCAGGTGGGCAGGGCAGCTCGCCGACGCAGCCGGAGGGCGACAAAAGCATCTTCGGGCGGCTGGCGCAGCCGCAGGATACCGGCCATGACACGAGCAGCGTCGCCGGCCGCAGCGCTGGGAGCGGCAAGCTGAACCGGCCCCTGGTGGTCGCCATCAACACTTGGGCTGGTCACGCCCCCGGCCTGGTGGCGAACGGTGGCCTCGACCAGGCCGCCGCGTCGATCTATGCGAAGAAGGGAGTGCCGGTGAGCTTCAAGCTCATCGAGGATCCTTCGGCCAAGCTGACCTCGCTCATTTCCGGACAGGTGGACGTAATGTGGGACACGGTCGACTCCTGGGCGCGCGAGGCCGGCGTCCTTCAGGAGAAGGGCATTCCCGCCCGTGCCGTCATCCAGGAGGACTGGTCGCGGGGCGGCGACGGCATCGTGTCACTCAAGTCGCTCGAGTCGGTCGAGGACCTGAAGGGCAAGAAGATCGCCACCACGCAGTTCACGCCCTCGCACTGGCTGCTACTCTACCTGCTCGCGCAGTCGGGCCTCACCCGCGAGGAGAAGCAAACGATCGAGAAGGGCCTCGTCTTCACCGCGGAGGCGCCTCTCGCGGCCGCCGCCTTCAAGAGCGGCAATGTGGACGCGGCGGTGACCTGGGAGCCGGACCTCACGCTGGCCGTGAACGCGCGGCCGAACGATGCGCACATCCTCATCAGCACGGCCGCGGCGACGCACATCATCGCCGATGTGCTGGTGGCGCGGCAGCAGGTGATCGACGGCGCTCCGGAGACGCTCTCCGCCTTCGTGGCGGGCTGGTTCGAAGCCATCGACGAGATGCAGAAGAACCGCGCGGCAACTACGGCGGTGGTCGCGAAGGCGCTCAAGCTCACTTCGGACGACGTGGACGGGATGCTTTCCGGGCTCAAGCTCACCGGCTGGCCGGACAACGCATGGTTCTTCGGCCTCACCAGCCCGGCTGGGACGCCGTCGCACTACCAGAATCTCTTCGACGCGGCGAGCGTCATCTGGCGCTCCCACGGCGCCATCAGCAAGGTGGGCGACGCGCGCGAGCGCTTGGAGCCGAAGTTCGTCGCCGCGCTGGCCGACAAGTACAAAGGCCAGACCGTGACGGAAGTCTTCCCCGGCACCAGCAAGCCCGGCGAGCACAAGGCTCCGGCGTCGAAGGGGGTGATCAACAAGATTCTGATGATCCATTTCGCGCAGAACTCCGATCACTTGTTGCCCGGCTCGGAGTACGTGCTCGACTCCCTCGGCGAGACGCTCACCTCGTTCGGCAACACCACTCTGCAGGTCGAGGGCCACACCGACGCCGTCGGATCTGCGCGCGGCAACCTTTCCCTCTCCGAGCGGCGAGCGGCGGCGGTTCGCGACTACCTTGTCTCGCACTTCCAGGTGAAGCCGGGGCGTTTCAAGACGTACGGCTTCGGCGCTACCAAGCCGATCGCCTCCAACGAGACGCTGGAGGGCCAGGCCGCGAACCGCCGGACGGAGATCCGCGTCCTGTTGAACCAGTAGCGATGGCGCAAACCGAGGCAAGCCCGCGCGCAGCCGCGCCGGCTCCGCAGGCAGCCGGTGTACGCCGCCGCGAGTTGTTCGGTATCCGCACTCCGGTGCCGGAGGCATGGCGGCTGCCGATCGCGGTGGTGCCGCTCTTGATCTTGCTCGCGGCCTGGTCGGCGGCGAGCTACGGCGGATTCGTCAACCGCTTCTTCCTTCCTTCGCCCACCGACGTGCTCGACGGCCTGGTGCAACTCGTCGTCGATCAGGGGCTGCTCAAGGCAGTGGGCGTGAGCGCGCTGCGCATCCTCGCGGCGTTCGCGCTCTCGGTGGCAGTAGCGTTCCCGCTCGGCGTGTTGATGGGGAGCTTCGACGCGTTCAACCGCGCTTTCGATCCCATCGTCGCGCCGCTGCGCTACATGCCGATCACCGCCTTCATCCCGCTGCTCATTCTCTGGTTCGGCATCTACGAGAAGCAGAAGATCGCCTTTCTCTTCCTCGGCACCTTCGTGTACCTCTTGCCCGTGGTGGTGGACGCCATCCGTGCGGTGCCCGAGGAGCTGGTCGCCACGGCGTTCACGCTGGGCGCCTCGCGTCCGCAGATCGTGCTCACCGTCCTGGTGCCCGCGGCGCTGCCGCAGATCTTCGACAGCTTTCGCGTGATGAATGCCATCGCCTGGACCTATGTCATCCTCGCCGAGTTCGTGAACCCGCAGCAGGGCATCGGGTATCTGCTGAACCTCGCGCAGCAGCACAGCAAGCCGGAGTGGTCGCTGGCTGGCATCGCGGTGGTCGGCGTGATCGGGCTCGTTACCGACTTCTGCATCGCCATCGTCAACCGGATGCTCTTCCGCTGGCGGGAGTCGGAATGATCGCCACGCGCCTCCTCTTCGATCGCGTCACCGTGCGCTATCCCGATCCGCGCTCGAAGAAGCGGGTCGAGGCGGTGCGCGAGGTGAGCTTCCGCGTCGAGGACAAGCCCGGCGTCGGAGAGCTCGTGGTGTTCCTCGGCCCGAGCGGCTGCGGGAAGTCCACGATTCTGAAGGCAATCGCTGGACTGCTTCCCATCGATGAAGGGCGCATCGAGCTGCTTGGCGAGCCTGTCGGGCCGCCTGGCCGCGACCGCGGCATGGTTTTTCAGGCGTATACGTCATTCGCTTGGCTGACCGTGCGGGAGAATGTCGAGTACGGCCTCCGGCTCGCTGGCGCCCCGCTCCCCGAGCGGCGCGAGCGCGCCATGGAGATGCTCAAAGCGGTGGGCCTCGCGGACTTTGCCGATGCGTATCCGAAGGCGCTTTCCGGCGGCATGAAGCAGCGCGTGGCCATCGCTCGCACGCTGCTCAACAACCCCAAGGTGCTTCTGATGGACGAGCCCTTCGGCGCGCTCGATCCCAACACGCGCTGGGGCATGCAGGGGCTGGTGCTCGACATGTTGCGCCGCAGCGATAATACCGTGCTGTTCGTCACCCACGATGTGAGCGAAGCGGTCTACCTCGCCGACGTGATCTACGTCCTTTCCAGCCGACCCGCGCAGATCCTCCACCGCGTCGACGTACCGTTCTTCGCCGACCGATCCTTGGCGGTGAAGAGCTCGCCCGAGTTCCGAAGGATCGAGGACCAGCTTCTCACGTTGCTCCACGAAAGTTCGCAGGTGCAGGGCAACATTCGCGTCGGGGTCTAGAGATGCAATTGCCCGAGCGCCCCAACTATCTCAAATACGCGTTCGCGAACGCCTACAACCTGTCGCTCTTCGGCGGCGCGATGGCGGCCTCGGCGGCGACCGGCGACTGGGCCCTCGCGGCGATCGCCGGCGGCCTGGAGGCGCTCTGGCTCTTCATCGGCGCGGATACGGCGCCCTTCAGGCGCTGGGTCGATCGGCAGCACCGCGCGCGGCTCCTGGAGGCTGCCCGGGCGCGACGGCGCCAGCGCATTCTCGCGCTGCCCGACCAGCGCGACCGCGAGCGCGCCATCGATCTGGTCGCCGCGCACCGCGAGATGGGCGCCGAGCTGGAGAAGAACGAGAGCTGGAGCGGCGAGATGGTGCGCGGCGAGTACGACCGCCTCGAATCGCTGCTCGACGCCTGGGTCGATCTCGCGGAAGCCGCGGACCGTTTCGAGGGATACGTCGAGCAGCTCGACTTGAACCGGCTCCAGCGCGAGCTGCAGGTCCAACAGAAGCTCGCCGAACAGCCCGGGCAAGATCCGGAGTCACGCGCACTGGCGGCCAAGAACGCCGACCTGCTCGGGAAGCGCCTGCGCACGCTCGAGGACATGGGCACGCTGGTAAAACGCACCCGCGGACAGATGGGCGTAATCGAGAACACGTTCCGGCTCCTACGCGATCAGATCGCAAGCCTCAAGGTGCCGCAGGATATCCACGGGCAGATCGACGAGATCGTCACCAACGTGGACGCCGTGCGCAGTGTGTTGGCAGAGAGCGACCAGAACTTCCGCGAGGTCGCCGAGCCGGCGACGTCCGTTGAAGAAGAGTCGGCGCCGCGCCCTCGCACGCGCGTCCGGTAGTGCCATTGCGGCACCGAGCGCGGAGGAACAGATCGCGCGGGTAAGCCGGCGCGCTCCACAGACCGGGGAAACGAATGTCGAAGCGGGTCAGATACTCTTCGGTGAAGTGGGGAACCGCAAAACCGGCCTATCCCTTGGTGAAGGACAAGGTGCCCCAAAAGCTCGCGGCCTGCCCCGAGGTAGCCGACAGCGAGCCGGAGAAACCGTTCCCCCCGTTGCAGGCCGAGCCCTGTAGGAAGAGGTTCCCGTCCACGCCGCTGCCCGACATGGCCCCCTGCTGTATCGAGACCGTCTCGCTGATGTCGGACCCGCAGCCTGTCGTGGACAGGCGCGTCGCCCCCGTCTGCGCGTTGGCGCAGTAAGTGAACAGGGTGCCGCTGAAAGCGCCGCCCGACACGGTCACCGTGGCCGTGTTGGAAAAGCTGTAGCAGCTGTTGATCTGGACCTGGACGGACCAGTTCCCGTCGTACGAGACCGGGCCGGGACCCGAAGGGCCCGCGGGTCCGGCGGACCCTGAACCGCAGCTTGCCAGCACGAACGCGGCTACGAAGAGCATGCGCATGGACATGGAGCACCCTCCGCCGGTCACGATAGCGGTGAACTGAACCGCCTCTAAATTTTGCGCGCTGAACCCACGCTTGCGGTGGCCTCCGGGAGGATGGAACTGTAGGGCGAGGTGGCGTAGGGTCCCCGCGCCAGTAGGGGGAGCCATGAACATCGTCCTCGGAATGCTCACGGTGCTCTGCGCTCAGGCGCAGCAAGCGCACGTCCAGCTCCTGCGCGACGTGTACAAGGAGCTGATCGAGATCAACACCACCGACTCGTCGGGTGACACCACTCGAGCAGCCAACGCGATGGCGGCACGGCTGCGCAAGGCGGGGTATCCCGCCGCCGACGTGCAGGTGCTCGTCCCGCCGGGCGCGGCGAAGAAGGGGAACCTCGTCGCCCGGCTGCGCGGGAAGGGCGGCCGCAAGCCGTTGCTCCTGCTCGGGCACCTCGACGTCGTGGAAGCCAAGCGCGAGGACTGGAAGCGCGATCCATTCACGCTGGTCGAGGAGAACGGGACGTTCTACGCGCGCGGCGGACATGAAGGCGATCACGCAAGATCCTCCCGACCCGCAGGCCGTAGCGAGGATCACCGCCATCCCGAAGTACGTCGGGATGATCCGGACCACTTGTGTCGCGACGATGCTCGATGGAGGGCACGCCACGAACGCGCTGCCCCAGAAGGCCAGCAAGTCGAACTGACTCTAACGCACCGCTTCGGCGAGCCCCTTCAGCGCGTCGCGCACGGCAGAGTGCGCCATCACGGTTGTGGGGCTCTGCTGCAGGACGTCGCGGTAGCGCGGCGAGAACGTCTCGTCCTGCAGCAGCAGGCGCTCGACCTGGTTGCGCACCACGGCCGCTTCCTCGGGAGCCACCGGCACCTCGCGGCGCGGGTCGAGCAGCTCATCGGCCACCGCCATCAGCTCGGACAAGGGGTGCAGCCAGGCGAAGTCGGGGTGGCGGATGAGCAGCTGCAACAGCTCGCCCGGCCCCTGTACGGGACCGTGCTGCCGCTCGTACGCCACCTGGGTCTCCTTGGTGAGCGCGAGGTGCAGCGGGCGCAGCGCCGCGGTCAGCTTCCTGAGGCGCTCGCTCAGCTCGGCCATGGCTCCTCCACGGAGCAACCTAGTTCACGGAGCCCGGCTGCGTGAGCGGGAAGGCCGCGATCTCGGCGTCGAACTGGCGCCCGTCCTCCACCATCATCCGGTAGGTGCCCTGCATCGAGCCGTGCGGAGTCCTCAGCACCGCGCCGCTGGTGTACTCGAACTGCTCCCCGGGCCGGAGCATCGGCTGGTTGCCGACCACGCCCTCGCCGCGCACCTCCTCGCGCTTTCCGTTGCCGTCGGTGATGATCCAGTGGCGGCTCTTCACGTAGCGGCCCACCCCGGACTGCTCGGGCAGGAAGCGGCTTTTCACGCTAACCCGGATCCCCTGGGTAACCGCGGTGGACATCCTCCAGCGAGGTTGCCCCGTTCCGGAGCTTGAGGCAACAGGGAGGTGCATGAAGCGTCCGCCGCCCGGGAAGCGCTACATCACCAAGGCAGGTTTCGAGCGGCTCCGCGAGCAGTTCCGCGTGCTGCTCTACGAGGACCGCCCCCGGGTCACCCGGGAGGTCGCGGTGGCCGCGGCGCACGGCGATCGCAGCGAGAACTACGAGTACAAGCTGGGCAAGCGGAAGCTCCGTGAGATCGACGCGAAGATCCACCGGCTGCAGAAGATGCTCGAGTCGTTCGAGGTGGTCGACCCCGCCACCCGGGAGCCCGTGGGGCGCGCGTTCTTCGGCGCGACGGTCACCGTGGAGGACGAGGACGGCGAGCAGGCCACCTACCAGATCGTCGGCGGCGACGAGCTTTCCCACGACCTTGGTCCGGGCCGCATCAGCTACGAAGCGCCGCTGGGGCGCGCGCTCCTCGGCAAGGGCGAGGGAGACACGGTGCGCGTCCGCAGGCCGGCCGGCGAGGTGGAGCTGACCGTCATGAAGGTGGAATGGAAATGAGATAGGGTGCGCTCCCCTCGCTCCCCGGGAGGCCGCCATGCGCATCGCCCTCACCGCCGCGCTGCTCGCCGCCGCGTGTTCCCAGGCCCCGCCCAAGCCCGTCCCGGAAGCGACCCGCGAGGCCGCGGGTCAACCCGTCGACGCGGGGCAGCGGGCCGCCAACGAGCCTGCCCCGGACGCCGGCCAGGACGTGGCGGGCGGTATCAAGCAGGGCGCGTCAGAGGCCGCCGGGAACGTCGCGGCGGGAGCCAAGGAAGCCGCGCAGAACGTTGCCCAAGCCGCCTCCACCGCCGCGGCCGACCTCGCCGAGGCGCTCCAGAAGCTGCCGCCCGCGCCGCCCATCCCCGACACGCCGATCTTCCTGCCGGCCGTCGAGGAGCCTCGCGACAACCCGACCACCCCCGAGAAGGTGTGGCTCGGCTACCAGCTCTTCTTCGACAAGCGCCTCGCCAAGGTCGACAAGCGCCTCGCCAAGGACGGCTCGATGTCTTGCGAGAGCTGCCACCACCCGGAGCTGGCGTGGACGAGCGGCAATCCCACCGACCCCAAGGTGGGCGGCGGCGCGAACAAGCGCAACGCGCCGACGGTGGAGAACGTCGCCTACTACCACTCCTTCTACTGGGACGGGCGCGCCCCCACCATGGAGGCCGTCTCGGCCGCGGCCTGGAAGGGGCAGCTCGGCGCCGATCCCGACGCGGTGGCGGCCAAGCTGAACGCGATCGTCGCCTACCGGGCCCAGTTCCAGCGCGCGTTCAAGGAGGACGCGACCGGAAAGAACGTGCCCATGGCGCTGGCGGCGTTCCTGCGCGCCCTGAAGACGGGCAACGCTCCCTGGGACAAGTTCGAGCAGGGCGAGGGCGACGCCGTTTCGATGGAGGCGCGGCGCGGGTACCGCGTCTTCCAGAGGGCGCGCTGCACGCTCTGCCACGTGCCGCCGCTCTACACCGACGCCGAGTTCCACAACGTGGGGGTCGGCTACGACAAGCCGGAAGCCGAGCGCGACCACGGCCGCATGGACGCGACCAAGGACCCGAAGGACGACGGCAAGTTCAAGACGCCCACCTTGCGCGACATCGCCAAGACGGCGCCCTACTTCCACGACGGCAGCGTCAGCTCGCTGTCCGACGCCGTCGACTTCATGCTCAAGGGCGGCATCAAGAACCCCAACCGCGACGAGAAGCTCAAGCCGAACCGCCTCTCCGCCAGGGACCGCAAGGCGCTGCAGGCGTTCCTCGAGTCCCTGACCGGCACGCCGACCTACACCAAGGCGCCCGAGCTCCCGTAGCGCATGCCAGAACGTCTACTCCGCGACCGGCGAATCGGCGCGGACCGGCTCCGGCTCGCGCACCGGCGGCAGCCGCAGCCGCATCCCCGGCTCCGGCCGCGCGCGCCGCTTGAACGGCGGCAGCCGCACCGGGCGATCGTCGTGCGCCGAGCGCAGCAGCGCCTCGATCACGCGGACGTCCGCCAGCCCTTCCTCGCCGCTCGGCTCCGGCTCCACGTCGCGCACGATGCAGTCGGAGAAGTAGACCAGCTCGGGCCCGAACTGATCGGTCTTGGGGAAGGTGCGGGTCCGCTCCTTGTCGTCGATGGTCGCCACCAGCTCGCGCTCGCCCTGGTACTCGTACGCCTGGTCGAGGCACAGGTCGCCCCGGGTGCCCACCAGCCGATAGGTCGCGGTGGGGGCCGCCTGGAAGCTCACGTTGAAGGTCGCGAGCTGCTCGTCGCCGAAGCGCAAAAGGCAGCTCATCCCGGGCTCCACGCCGGGGTCGAAGCGCCGGTCCGCATCCTGCGCGGCGAAACCCGTCACCTCGACGGGCTCGGCGCGGAAGAGGTAGCGGGCCGCATTGATGCAATAGATCCCGATGTCCCAGAGGACGCCGCCGCCCGTCTCCGCCTGCGTGCGGATGTTGTCCGGCTTGACCTGGTACGAAAAATCCGAGCTGAAGAATCGCGCGTCGCCGAGCCGGCCGGAGGTGACGAGCTTCACCGCCTCGAGATTCGCCGGCTCGAAGTGCAGCCGGTAGGCGATCATCAGCCACACGCCCGCGTCGTCGCACGCGGTGATCATGCGGCGGCAGTCCGACTCGCTGGTCGCCATCGGCTTCTCGCAGAGCACGTGCGCGCCGGCCTGTGCGGCGCGCACCGTGTACTCCGCGTGCATCGTGTTGGGCAGCGCGATGTAGACCGCGTCCACGTCGTCGCGGCGGAGGCACTCCTCGTACTGCTCGTAGGAATACGCGTCGCACTTGTACTTGCGCGAGAGCCGCTCCCGCTTCTCCTCGTCGTCGGAGATCAGCGCGACCAGCCGCGAGTTCTTCGCGTTCTTGAAGGCGGGCAGCACCGCCGTCTGGGCGATGTGTCCCAGCCCCGCCACCGCGTACCCGACCGTCCTGCCGCCGCGCTTGCTGCCGTTCGTGCGCCTGCTCGCCATGGTGCGGCCCTCCGCACCGGAAGATCGGCACGGGGCAGCGGCGCCGCCACGCAAGCGGGCGGGCGCGCCTGGGCCCGCCCGTCCGACTCAGCGGACCTCGAGCTTTCCGACGGCGAAGTCCGGGTTCGAGAACACGTCGCTGCCGGAGCGGTCGCGGATCGCGGCGCGGAACTTCGCTCCCAGGTTCGCGCCGTCGAACACGGTGCCCACGGCCGCGCCCGGGATCAGCCGCAGCCGCAGCGAGTAGTAGAACGAGGCCGCGCCGGGGAACGGCCCGACGGAAGCATCGCCGAGGAGCGTGGTCGTGGCGCCCACGGAGGCTCGCTTCTGGCTGATGCCGCTGTACAGCACGCCCGTCGTCGTGTTGATGAGCGCAGCGACCGCTTGCGGCGCCGGGCCGAGGTTCAGGATGGCGGTGCTGCCGGCCGGCGGCGCGGTGCTGATCAGGGTCGTGTCCGCAGTGACCCTGGTGATGTCCAGCGGCAGGTTCATGCCCGCCCCGAAGGCGCCGTTACGCCGCGAGCATGACGTCACCGCGCAGTTGGGGATCAGCGCTTCCTCGGCCGCCGACCGGACCGTCAGCAGCAGGGCGTTCGACACCAGGTCGAGCTGCACCAGGCTCGCGCTCGAGACGGCGTTGGCGACCAGCCGCACCTTTCCGCCCGACGGCGGCGCCGTGTAGACGAGCCCGTGGACGGTCTGCAGGCCGGTGCCGGTGGTCGCCGGCGCGCCGACCTGGGTGGCCGTCAGGCTCTGCGGCCCGATGGTGTTGAAGGTGATCCCGACGGTCGTCGAGCCACCCTCGCTGCCCGTCAGAGTGACGTTCGCCAGCGGCTTCGGCAGGGCGGCTCCGTCGGAGGTGGTGAACGCGATCGTGCCTGCGAAGTTCGTGATGCTGTTACCGAAGCCGTCCTGCGCCCGGACGTTTGCGCTCACAGCGTTCCCGGCCCAGGCGTCCGGACCGGCAGGGAACGTCACCGTGAACAGCGCCGCGCCGGGAACGACGCCGACCGAGCCCAGGCAGGCGATCGAGCTCGCCGCGTCGGTGGCGGTGACGCTCTGCGTGCCAGCGGTCCGCAGCTGCGCGCTGAACACCCGCGAGCCCCCGTCGGTCGACGTGAAGGTCGCCGGAGAGGACAGCTGCGCCGCCGTGTCTGACGAGGACAGCGCCATCGTCCCCGTGTACCCCGTCGCGACGTTCGCAAAGGCATCCTGCGCCGTCACGCGGAGCCCGAGCTGCGCGCCCGCCGCCGCGCTGGCGGGAAGACCGCCGACAACGCAGCCCGCCGCCGCCGCGGGTGCGATGGAGAACGCGCCCGTTCCGGAGAGAGAGCGCGCCGCATCCGTCACCGTGACGGTCTGCGCGCCCGCGGTCTTGAGCGTCACCGTGAACGCGCGCTGGCCCGCGTCGGCCGTCGCGAACGTATAGTCCGGAGGCAAGGCCGCCTGCCCGTCGCTGGAAGTGAACGTCACCGTTCCCGTGTAGGACGCGACGGTGTTCGCATACCTGTCCTTCGCCGCGATCGTCGTCGAGGCCCCCGCGCCCGCCGTGGCCGAGGTACCCGAGACCAGGAGCTGCACCGCGTCGCCGGACACCACGTTGACCGAACTGGTGCTGGCGTTGAGGGTGCCGGCGACCTCGGTCACGGTCGCGGCGTGCGCCGCCGCCGTCACGAACGCGAGCGACACGCTGCGGATACCGCCGGTGAATCCCCCGTCGGCCGGCAGGAGATCGGTCGGATCGGTCGATGAGACGTGCGCAATGCCGGCGTAGTCGGTCACCAGGTTCCCGTGACGATCCGTTGCCTTGATCGTCAACGGGAGCGGCTCGCCTGCGATGGAGCCCGCGGGCAGTAGCGACAGCGAGTATGCGAATGCGGCGCCGTGCTTCACGCGCGTCGCCGCGCTGCCGCCCAGCGACGCGTTCAGGGTGTCGCTCACCACGATCGACTGGTCGCCGTCCGTGTAGAAGACGACGCTGACGTCCTTGGTTCCCAGCATCGCGGGATTGAACGCCACGTCGGCGATCGGCGGCGCGGCCGTGTCGGTGAGCACGAAGTGGAGCGTGCCCGCATAGTCGGTGACCGGGTTCGCGAAGGCGTCGCGCACCGTCACGGTGACGGTCGCTGCGGTGTCGACGGTGACCTGGGCAGGGAGCCCCTGGATCGTCAAGCGGCTTGCCGGCCCGTGGCGGACGTCGACCGAGGAGGTGCTCGCGGTGATGGTGCCGCTCGCCTCAGCCACCGTAGCGGAGTGGACCGCCGCAGTGACGAACGCGAGGGACACTGTGCGCACGCCGCCGGTGAACCCCCCGTCGGCGGGGAGTTGGTCGGTCGCGTCCGTCGATGAGACGTGCGCCGTCCCCGGGTAGTTCGTCACCAGGTTTCCGCGCCGGTCGACGGCCTTGATGGTCAGGGCCAACGGCGTCCCAGCGACGGCGGAGGCGGGGAGCGCCGAAAGAACGTAGGCGACTGCGGTCCCGTGGTTCGCGTGAGTGGCCGCGCTGCCAGTCAGGGCCGCGTTTGCGCTGTCGCTGACCACGATGGATTGATTGCCGTCGGTGAAGAAGACGACCGAGATCGTCGCCGTTCCACGCATGGCCGGAGTGAACACGACGTCCGCGACGGCCGGCGCGGCGGGGTCCGTGTTCGCGACGTGGAGCGTTCCCGCATAGTCCGTCACCGGATTACCGAACGAGTCCCTCACGGTGAGCGTGACCGCGACGGGGCTCTCGACAGCCACTTCGGAAGGGACGCCGTCGACGGTGATTGTGCTCGGAGCGCCGTGACCGACCGTCAACGTGACGGTCGAGGTGCTCCGAAGCGTCCTTCCCCAGTCGGGCCTGCTCGCCGTCAACGTGTACGTGGTGGTTGCAGTCGGGGTGACGGTCACCGAATTCTTCCCGGTGACGTCGCCGATGCCCTGGTCGATGCTCAGCGAGGCAGCGAAGTCGACGGAAAAGACGAGCTCGGTCGA
>WNFB01003339.1_pt1 | contig 14137 bp, 9 predicted proteins | sample 5400501 | NCBI WGS metagenome assembly WNFB01 (sample SAMN13153341, study PRJNA577476) | soil metagenome | isolation source: 200 cm saprolite under Douglas fir tree site 2 hole 1 | place: USA:California | collected 2015-04-18
GAAGCAAGGCCGGTAAGCCCGCCCTGCGCTCAGCGCCCCGTCGCGCCCGCCGCTGCCAGCAGCGCAAGGAACAGGGACCGCGTGGCCCTGCCACCGGCTCCAGCCAGGCGACGGTCCGCAGCAACGGCGCCCGACCTGCGCATATCGGCTGCATTCATCGTCGACGGAGGCCGCAGCTCGGGCCGCATGACCGCAATGGCCCCGGCCAGCCTCGCCCGGACAGCACCGCACCGACCTCAGCGGCAACAGCGCACGGACGCTTGGTCACGTCAGACCAGCTGTAGCGCAGCGTAATGATCCCGTCGGCCGCAGCGGCATTGTCCCTCCGCACGTCCAACCACCGGGCCTCGACCGGGTGCGCAAGCCGACCGTCAGTCTCCACCGCCACCAGGTACTTCCGGTAGAGCACGTCCCGATACTCGCTACGGCTGCCGCGGATCACCCGTACTTGCCGACTGCCGCACGGGAGACCATGGGGCCGCTCCACGTCGTGCTTGTATCGGTATTCGAGGACGGCATGCACGCCATCGGCGATGTCACCAAGCGCCAGTCGCAGCGCCTCGCGGAAACGTAGCTTCGCGCGATCCGACATCGCTGCATGGACGCGCTGGGGCGTAGTCAGCCGCCCGCTGCAGGCAGCGGATACCCAGCCCAGGGCCTCGTCAAAGGTCCGCGCCGCCTCGGTGAGATCGAGCACGGTCTCCTCGACCCGAGTGCGGGGCGGCGACTGGGAAGGATGACGCGCCACGCTGATACGCCCCGAGCGATGAATGACGATGCCCGCAATCGAGTCGAGCCGACGGTTGCCTGGCACCGTCACATGGATGAGGCTCGATGGCTTATGCGCGAGACCATGCAATTCGGCCGCGGTCTGATAGCTCAAGGCGGCGCCCGCCCCGGCGCGCAACACGGCCGCCCAGAGCAGCGAGGAGCGGCCGGGTTGTCCGCTAAATGCGGCGAAGACGCCGAAGTAGAGCCGCTGCCACTGGCCACCGTCAAGCCTCGCCCGAATCGCGTCCCTCGTCAGGCCTGCGCTGAGCGCCTGACGGCTCGTGATCACGCCATACTGGAACTCAGCCAGGCCCTGCAGGCTGTCCGGGAGATTGAGCATGTCCTTCAGCGTGGTTCACGGCGCTGCTCACAGGCCATGCCAATATTCAAGCCTGTGGATAACCAGGAGACTGTCGATGCACAGCGCAGCCGACGGTCCCTTCCCGCCTCGCCCTTACGAGCTCTCGTTCCTTGATCGCGGAGGATTTTGGGTGTTATAGCACCCAAAATCCTCCGCGATCAAGGAATGCCTGGGTGGACACGACAAGGGCTGGGCACGGCTGGGCAGACACCGGGCTGAGTATGGTGCCGAGCCCCTCGAACTCCCACGGCACCGGGCCGCGCCGCCGACCCCGGCGAGAAGCCGGTCGACGGCCTGGCGGGACGGCTCCCCGGCAGTGGAGGCCGCGCTTGAGGTCGCCGATCCGTTGTCGCTGCCGTGGATCGCCGCCGCGATGGACAGCATTGCGGACGTACTCGCCGATTTTGGCCGGTAGGGAACAGCCCACCGGGCTTTGCAACGCCGGGCGTTTCTTCATCCGACCTTCATGACATACGGTTAGCGTTACTTGCATGAGGCGGGTCAGCCGGTCGGCAGGAGCGGCCGATGGCCCGCCAGTGACCATGGTTGCGGGTCGGCGATGACCAGACCGCGACTGCTGGCGGCATTCCCGGCGCGGCCTGCCGAAAGAGCACGTCAGGATGCGATACGGGAATGCCTCCGTTGGAGGCGGAGGGGACGGGCATGACACGTGGCCAACACGGCCAGGGCCGGTTCTCGCTGCAAGAACCGCGGCGAGCAGCCGGGTCGGCAGCGCAGCGGCGGCCGGGCGAGATGGTCGGCCAGCCGTCTTCTCGCGGCCCCGTGACGTCACGCTACCGGCAGCCGGCCGAATCGCGACCGGGGCCGAGCGGGTACCAGGAGCAGGAAGAGGGCTACGGCACGCGATCCCGGACGAGCGACGACGAGGACTGGGAGGATCTGTACCGCCCGCGAACGCGGGCCAGCGCCAACGAGGATCGAGAGGATTATCCCCCCGCGGAGCCGCCGTGGATGATGCCGGCTGCCTCCTTTCCGCAGCCGTTTGACCTTGGCGCCTTCATCGCGCGCCGCCGGGCGCGGCGTTCTCGCCTGCGCGCGATCCGGGCCGCGCGACGGACCTTCGCGGGCCGCCATCCGTTCCTCACGGTCTTCTGCGCGGTCAGCCTCGTCCTCACTCCCGTCTGGGTATCGATCGGCAGTGCGCTGAGCAACCCGAGCCTGGGCTCGTCCGTGTCCGCCCGGTTCGCCGAATGGGCACGCAGCCATGGAGCGAGTTCGGAAGTGAACTGGATTGAGAATGTCTGGTACTCCCACCATCCGCCGCCGGTCGGCGGCACGCCGGCGAAGGGTTCCATTCCCGGACTGTCATCAGCCGGGCAGGGCTCGGGCAGCGCCAGCGCCCACGGCCCGGCGCACCTGCCGCGCCCGGCAAGGATGACTACCCCGGCGAGGCATCCGATCGCCGGCGAAGGGGTCTGGCGCCCGGCTGGCCGACTTGTCGGCGGCGTTCCCGCCGTCTACGAGACCTGGGTCCGCCCTGATGGCGTGCACACGAGCCTGGTGACCGGCGTGGCCTGGATGGACACCAAGCTGCTCCGGGCGACGCTCTACTCCGGCAGCCTTATCCCGGGCGGCGGGCCGTTCCGGCACACCGCCCCGGTCGGCGCGGCCAGCTCGAGAAGCCTGGTGGCTGCGTTCAACGCCGGCTTCCTCCTGCAGAACGCGCAGGGCGGCTACTACACGGACGGCAAGACGATCATGCCGCTGCGGAAGGGCGAGGCGTCCTTCGTCATCTACCGCAACGGGTCGGTCAACATCGCCGACTGGGGCAGGGACGCCACGATGAACCCGAGCGTGGTCTCGGTGCGCCAGAACCTCGCCCTGCTCGTCGATCACGGCAAGGCGGTCCCCGGACTCAACCCCAACGACACGACGAAGTGGGGCTTCACGCTCGGCAACTCGGTCTACGTCTGGAGGTCTGGGGTGGGCATGACGGCCAACGGGGCCCTGGTATACGTGGGCGGCCCTGGCCTCAACATCACCACGCTGGCCGACCTCCTCGTCCGGGCCGGGGCCATGCGTGCCATGGAACTCGACATCAACACGGACTGGGTCGACTACGCGACGTATGACCCGTCCAGCCCCACGGGCGCGGCCTCGGCGGCGAACGGGAAGGCGCTGCTGCCTGGCATGGTGGGCGGGGTGGGTCGCTACTTCGCGTCATGGTGGTCGCGCGACTTCTTCGCCATGTCCGCCCGGGTGCCGCTGACAGGCACCGGGGGGAAATGACGGGAACCACGGCCTGCGTCTCAGCTGAAGGTCGTTCGGAGCAGAACGACGACGGGCACCGGTTTGGTAGTAGTCATTGCTTCAGGCCCGCTTCCCTGCGTCGCGGTCCGGTTCACTGTTCGTGGCCGGCCGGCCGGAGGTAGCTAGCGCCCGCCGCCCGGCCGGCGGCGCAACGTAGCGGTAACCGAAGCCGCGGACCGCCTCGATGGGCGGGCCGGTGCCCTCGCCCTGGCCCAGCTTGCGGCGCAGCCGCATGATCGCGAATTTCACCCGGTCCGGGCCAACGTGCTGCGGGTCGTTCCAGGCCTGCTCGAGTAGCTGGTCGGCCGAGAGGGTCTGCCCCGCGTGCCGGACGAGGGCGGCAAGCAGGCGGAACTCGTTGGGCGTCAGCGGGGCCGGCTCGTCGCCGATGCGAACCTCGCGGGATCCGAAGTTCAGCTCGACCAGGGAATCCGCGTACACCTCTGCCTCCGGCCTGGCTGGCCGGCTCCGCCGCAGCAGCGCCTGGACGCGCGCGACAAGCTCGGCGTTGCCGAACGGCTTGGTGAGGTAGTCGTCCGCGCCGAGCTGCAGGCCGCGGACCTTGTCGGTCTCCTGGCCATGCGCGGTCAGCATCAGGACCGGCACGTCGCTCAGGTCGCGGATGCGCTCTAGCACCGCCCAGCCGTCGAGGGTTGGCAGCCCGACGTCGAGCAGCACCACATCCGGCCGCTCGGCGTGGAAGGCACGCAAGCCGTCTCTGCCGTCGGCGGCGCCGACGACGTCGAACCCGGCCCGGCGCAGCACCATGCCGATCGCAAGTGCGATGTCCTGGTCGTCCTCGATGTACAGGACCTGCGTCTTCATGGGCTTACCGGCAGGTAGACGCTGACCGTGGCGCCGTGCCCCACGGTGCTGCGCACCTCGACGCTGCCGCCGTGCAGCTCGGTGATCGCCTTCACGACCGACAGCCCGAGGCCGGTCCCCGGCAGACCAGCCGTCCGGGCGTTGGAAGCCCGGACGAACCTGCCGAACAGCCGGCCGAGCTCGTCGGCCGGGATGCCGATCCCGCCATCCGTCACGTCGATCCGCCATAGCCGGCCGTCGTAGGTCGCCTCGACCCGAATCCGGCCATCCTGGCCGGAGAACTTGATCGCGTTGGACAGCAGGTTGTCAAGGACCTGCTGGAGCCGGAGGTCGTCGGCTAGCAGCTGCGGCCCGGCGGCCGCGGAGACCTGCACGGTGATGCCGCGATCGGCCGCGGTGGCCGACACCGAGCGGACCGCCTCCGCGACCAGGTCAGGGACCGAGACGGCCGCGAGGTCGAGCGGGATGGCCTCGCCTTCCAGGCGGCTGAGCAGCAGCAGGTCGCCCACCAGGCGGAGCAGCCGCTCGGCGTTCCGCTGGATGACGGCCAGCGAGCTGACGGTCTCCGGGCTGAGCTCTTGCTGGTCGTCCATGATCAGCTCGATAAACGCCACTATCGAGGTCAGCGGGGTGCGCAGCTCGTGCGACATGGTGGACAGGAACTGCGTCTTGGCCTCGTCGAGTTCCTGCAGCCTCGCGTTCTGCTCGGCCAGCCTGAGCTGTGCCCGCTCGGCCGCCTCGCGGGCGGCGAGCTCGGCCTCGAGCAGGCTCTCACGCTGCTCCTCCAGCGCCTTGCGCTCGGACATGTCCAAGACCAGCCACAGATCGCCGCGGTACTCGCCGTCTACCAAGATCGGCCAGTAGTCGCACTGGAAGGTACGGCCGTCTGCGCACGCGATCCGCTCCCCGTCGACCGGCTGGCGGGCAGTGAAGGCCATGCCGGTGCGGCGGACGAACTCCCTGGGGTCTGCGAACGCGTCCTTGATCTGCAGCACGAGCTGCGCTGTCGGGGTCCCGATGAGCTGGTCGGTCGCGTCCTCGATGCCGAACAGGTCGCAGAAGCTCCGGTTGACCTGCGCGACCTGGCCGTTCTCGTCGGAGACGAGCACGCCGGGGATGGTGGCGTTCACCAGGCCATTGAGGCGCTCGGTCTGGTCGGCGAGACTGCGCCGGGCGTCCCGTTCAGCGCTAAGCAGCCGCTCCCTTTCCGCCTCCGCCCGCTTAAGGCCGGAAATATCGGTGACCGCGCCGAGGAATCCGCACGGGCGCTCGTCCGATCCCAGGATGGGAACGACCGCAAGATGCACCCACACTTCGCGGCCGTCGGCCGATCGCAGGCGGCAATCGGTGCGCAGTTCGCTGTCCCTCGCGGACGCCTGTTCCCGTTCCCGTGCCAGGCGCCCCACGTCATCGGGGTGGATTCCCGCTGGCCAGCTCGCGCCGAGAGCGCGGGCCATGGTCATCCCAGTGAGCTCGCACCAGCGCACGTTGGCGAAGGTGTACTTCCCGTTCAGGTCCGTCTGGATGATCCCGACCGGCGCCAGCTGAGACACCAGCCGGAAGCGCGTCTCGCTCGCCAGCAGGGCGCTGCTGGCCCGCTCTAGCTCGCTGATGTCATGCAGGAAGCCGCAGAAATGCACCCGGCCGTCGACCGCGATCGGGACTCCAGTCAGCTCGACCATGCGCTCCGAGCCGTCAGCGCGCAGGACGGGCAGCCGCGTCCGGCCGGCGAAGTCCCTGCGCTCGCCGGACTTCAGGTACGTCCTGGTGCTCGCCATGACGGCGGCCCAGTCCCGCTCAGGGACGAGGACTTCCACCACGTCCTTGCCCAGCACCTCGTCGCGCCGCCAGCCGGTGAGCTCCTCCGCCGCCTCGTTGAATGCCAGCAGCCGCCGGTCAGCGCCAGCCACGACGATAGCGTCCGGCGATCCCTCGACGATAGCCGTCGTGAGTGCCTGGCGTTCGGCCAGTTCAGCGGTGTCATTGGCGTGCCGGATCTGGGCGGCCACGATCGCCGCTATGCCTCGCATGGTGGCCCGGCACTCCGCGCTGAACCGCTTCGGGTCACCGATCAGCGCGATGGCGCACAGGCACCGCCCGACGCGCGGCGCCGCATAGGCCAGCCGGACGCTCATCGGCCGCGGGCCGGAACTCAGCGAAGCCTCGACGTATCCGCCCTCGGCGGCCAGGTCGCCATGCTGTGCGTACAAGACGCTGATCCCGGCGAGCAGCACCCTGTCTGTGGCTGCATACCGGGGTTGGGCCGCGAGTACGACAAGCTCACGGCCCGCATCCTGCTGGAGCGCAAGCGCGGCGGCGCAGCCGAAGAGGCCGGCCAGACCGCCGAGAATCGCCGGCAGGGCCCCGACATCAGCTTCGTCTCGCAGCACCTGCCCGACGGCGAATTCCAGCAGGCCGACCGGTGAGTCGGCCGGCCGGCCGGCCGCCGTTGCCAGGCCGGTTGCTGAGCTAGCCTGAGATGTCCCCATGACTTCGCAGTCCCACCTGCCCCGTGAGTTCGCGGTCCGCTGCGGGTGAAAATGGCATATTCCGACTGATCATTAGCCCATTAAGGAATATCCGCATTCAGCACACATGCGCCGCATAGAATTTCCCCCCGTATCCCCTGTCACCGACATTACTACCCGCCGCCGGACGGCCCGAATCAGGACCGCCGGTCGTGCACGCGGCTTATCGGCAGGTAAACGCTCAACGTGGTCCCGTGCCCCATGGTGCTGCGCACCTCGACGCTGCCGCCGTGCAACTCGGTGATCGCCTTCACGACCGACAGCCCGAGGCCGGTTCCCGGCAGCCCGGCCGTCCGGGCGTTGGAAGCCCGGACGAAGCGGCCGAACAGCCGGCCGAGCTCATCAGCCGGAATGCCGATCCCGTCATCCGCCACGTCAATCCGCCACATCTGGCCATCGCGGCTGGCCCCGACCTCGATCCGGCCATCCTGGCGGGAGAACTTGATCGCGTTGGAGAGCAGGTTATCAAGGACCTGCTGGAGCCGGAGCCGATCGGCCTGGACCGGCGGCCCGGCCGTGGCGGAGACCTGGACGGTGATGCTGCGCTCGGCTGCGGTGGCCGACGTGCTACGAACCGCCTCGGTGACCAGGTCAGAGACCGACACGGCCGAAAGCTCGAGCGGGATGACCCCGGCTTCCAGGCGGTTGAGCAACAGCAGATCACCCACCAGGCGGAGCAGCCGTTCCGCATTCCGCTGGATCACGGACAGCGAGCTGACGGTCTCCGGGCTGAGCTCGTGCTCGTCGTCCATGATCAGCTCGGTGAACGAGACGATGGAGGTCAATGGCGTGCGCAGCTCGTGCGACATGGTGGCGAGGAACTGGGTCTTGGCCTCGTCGAGTTCCTGCAGCCTGATGTTCTGCTCAGCGAGCTTGAACTGCGCGCGTTCGGCCGCCTCGCGGGCGGCCAGCTCAGCCCTGAGCAGGTCCTCCCTCTGCTCCGCCAGCAGGTGGCGATCGGTCGAGTCATCGACGCCCCACAGATTGCCGCGATAGTCCCCGTTGACGAACACCGGCGCGTAGTCCCACTCGAGCGTGCGGCCGTCGGCGCAGGCGATCTCTTCCAGGGCGACCGGCCGGCGCTCGGCCACCAGCTCGCGCGTCCGGCGGAGGAACTGGTCAGGATCGGCGAACACCCGCCGGATCCGGACCGCGATCCGGGCGGCCGGGCTGCCGATGAGCTGGCTGGGTTCCGTGCTAATCCCGAACAGGTCGCAGAAGCTCTGGTTGACCTGCGTGATCCGGCCGTGCTCGTCGTCCAGGAGTATTCCGGGGATGGCGGCGTTCACCAGGCCATTGAGGCGCTCGGTCTGGTCGGCGAGACTGCGGCGGGCGGCCCGTTCCGCGTTAAGGAGCTCTTCCCTTTCTGCTTCCGCCCGCTTACGTCCGGAGACGTTGGTGACTGCCGCAAGGAATCCGCACGCGCGTCCATCGGCGGCCAGGACTGGCACGACCGCGATATGCACCCAGACCGGGTCCGGGCCGGCCGGCCGCAGGCGGCAATCGGTGCGCAATTCCCCGTCCGCCGCGGCCGCCCGTTCCCACTCCTGACTAACCCGCTCGATGTCGTCGGGGTGCAGGCTCGCCGACCAGCCGACGCCGAGCGCCTCTTCCGCGGTCATCCCGGTCAGCTCGCACCAGCGGTCGTTGGCGAAGGTGCACGATCCGTCCAGGTCCGTCTGCACGATGCCGACCGGCGCCAGCTGAGACAGCAGTCGCAGCCGCGCTTCGCTCTCCAGCGCGGCCATGTGGGCCCGCTCCAGCTCGCTGAGGTCACGCAGGAAGCCACAGAAGTGGACCTGGCCGTCGACCATCACCGGGACGTGCGTCAGCTCGACCGTGCGTTCCGAGCCGTCAGCGCAGAGGATGGGCATGCGGGTCCGGCCGGCTAGCGCCGCGGCGTCGCCGGAATCCAGGTATTTCCTGGTGCCCGCCATGAATTCTGGCCGGTCACGCTCCGGGATGAGGACATCGGCTAGCCCCTCCCCCAGCACCTGGTCGCGCCGCCAGCCTGAGAGCTCCTCGGCCGCCGGGTTGAACACGACCAGCCGCCGGTCAGCGCCGGCCACGACAATCGCATAGGGTGATCCGTCGATCAGCGCCGAGGTGCGTGCCTGGCGGTCGGCTAGCTCAGCAGCGTCGTTGGCGTGGCGGATGTGGGCAGCGACGACAGCCGCGATGGCCCGGATTGTGGCCCGGGATTCCGCGTTCCAGCGCGCGTCATCTCCGACCAGCGCGACGGCGCACAGGCAACGTCCGGCGTCCGGCGCCGAGTAGCCCACCAGGACGCTTATCGGCTGGCCACCCGGCGGGTCGCGATATCTCAGCTGGGCCTGGAAGAATCCGCCCTCGGCGGCTGCGTCGCCATGCTCCGCTGACAGGGCGCAGATCTCAGCGCGCAGCGCCCGATCCGCGCCCGCCTGCCGGGGGTGAGCCGCCAGGATGACGAGATCCTGACCCGCATCTTGCTGGAAGGCCAGCGCGGCGCGGCAGCCGAAGAGCTCGGCGAGCCTGCCGAGGATCGTCGGCAGGGCCTCGACTGCGGTTTCCTCCCGCAACACCTGGCCGACGGCGAACTCCACAAGCTCGACCGGCGAGGCTGCCGCCCGGCCGGCAGCCGACGCCGGATCTGCTGCTGAGCTAACCTGAAATGCCCCCATGACGCCGCGGTTTCACCTGCCCCCGTGACTGCGCGGTCCGCCGGGCCGGCAATTCGCTTATTCCCGCCGAAAGCCATCTCGTCGAGTAATATCCGAATTAAGGCACATGCGTCCCGGATAGCTTTCCCCGTCTCCCCCGTCACTCGCACTATTACCCATCGCGGACCGCCCGAATCAATGCCGCCTGCGCCTGGTGTCCGTATCAGCGGCCAGTCAGCACGGCGTTATGCCACCGGCAGTCAGTGGCAGCAACTCGGGCCGCTTGGCCGAGGCGGCGTCGCCAGAGGAGACGCCGCGCAGCCGCCTGCTCACCCAGGGCGCCGCATGGTCCCTCGCCCAGCGCGCGTCCAACCGGCGCGCGGCGAGCCAGGCAGCCGACCTGCCCGCCCAGCCGCCAGGCGGCTCGATCACCGGCAGCGGCATGCGCCAGTCGGCGTCGACCGGCATGCCCATCACCTCGCACGCCCGCAGCGCCACCCGGCGGTGGCCGTCGGATGACAAGTGCAGGCGGTCCTGGCTCCATTCCCTGGGGTCGGCCAGCACGCTCATCGACCAGAGGTCGACCAGGTGGCAGTCGCGGCGGGCGGCGATCGTGCGCAGGTGCATGTTGTAGACGGCGGCCTTGCCGCGGATCAGCCGGATCAGCGGGAAAGTGCCTGGATCGAATCCGGCGAAGACGACCACCTGGCAGTTGGCCTGGCGCAGCCGCGCCACGACGTCGTCGAACGCGCCGGCCAGCGCATCGGGATCGGCCCGCGGCCGCAGCAGGTCGTTGCCGCCCGCGGCCACGCTGACCAGGTCCGGCCGCATGCCGATGGCACGGGGCACCTGCTCGTCGGCGACCTCGCGCAGCACCTTGCCGCGGACGGCCAGGTTCGCATAGCGCAGGCCGGGCCTGACCTCGGCGAGCCGCTCGGCGAACCGGTCCGCCCAGCCGCGCAGGCCGCTGCCGTCCGCGCTCAGGTCGTCGAGACCCTCAGTGAAGCTGTCGCCGACTGCCACGAAGGAGCCGATGCCGCCGATCCCCCGGTGTGCCGCCATGCAGGCTATTTTGCCAGGCCCGGCTTGCCCCATTTCGCCGCGCCCGGCACCGGCCGGACTCGGCTGCGTAAATCCTCGGTAAGAGCCGTCCGCACGCAGGACACGATGCGTTCGATGTCATCGCGCGCCAGTCCGGGGTGCACGGGTAGCGCCAGGACCTCCCTGACCGCCCGGCTGGCGCGGGGCGTCTCATCGATGATCAGCTGGGGGTGGCCCCGATAGCAGGGGTAGCCATGGACAAGGGCTGGGTAGTACGGCCGCGAGTCAATCCCGGCCGCGTCCAGGCACTTGCCGAGCTGATCGCGGTCGATCGGGGCGGCCGCGGTCACCTGCACGACGTACTGGTGCCAGGCATGCAGCCGCCCGCGCGGGACGACAGGCAATACCAGGCCAGGCAGCCCGGCGAGCCCTTCGGACAGGCGGGCCGCGTTGCGCGCCCGGCTGGAGTTGATCTGCGGCAGCCGCCTCAGCTGTGCGGTGGCGATAACGGCCTGCAGGTCGGTCAGCCGGTAGTTGAACCCGGGCAGCACGTAGTCGTACGGCGCCCGCATGCCGTGGTTGCGGAGCAGCCGCAGCCGCCGGGCGATATCGTCGTCGCTGGTCGTGACGATTCCGCCCTCGCCGCAGGTGATGTTCTTGGTCCCGTAGAAAGAGAAGGCGGCCGTGCCGGAGGAGCCGACGGCCGCCCCGGCAACCCGTGCGCCGTGAGCCTGCGCCGCGTCCTCGATGACGGCAAGCCCCCGCTGGCCGGCGATGTCCGAGATTTCCGCCATCGCCGCCGGCAGGCCGTAGAGGTGGACGGGCATCAGCGCCCTGGTGCGCGGCGTCACCAGCCTGGCCAGCCCGGCCGGGTCGATGGTCAGGTCGTCGGCGATGTCGGCGAACCTGGCCGTGGCCCCGACTTCGAGTATCGCGTTGAGTGTCGCCGCGAACGTCAGCGGCGTGGTGATCACCTCGTCGCCGGAGCCGATGCCGTGCGCCCGCAGCGCGGCAACAAGCGCCGTCGTGCCGTTGCTCACCGCGACCGCGTGCGCCGCGCCATGCGCGCGGGCGAAGGCATGCTCCAGTTCAGCGACCCGCGCGCCGCCGGCCAGCATGCCTGACCGCAGGACGCCGAGGACGGCTTCCTCCTCCGCTCGCCCGATCTCGACCTTGGTCAGCGGGATGCGGGGCAGGCGGCCGGCCGGCCCTGGGTCAGCTGGCACTGGGTCAGCTGGCACTGGCTCAGCGGGCACTGGCTCAGCTGGCACTGGGTCAGCTGGCACTGGGTCAGCTGGCACTGGGTCAGCGGGCACTGGGTCAGCGGGCATGCCGCCCCCGGTACAGCGCCCTGGGAAGTCCACGGCAGAGCGAGTCCAGGGCCTGGCTGACCGCAGCGTCGATGGTGCGGGCACAGTCGAGGAATGCCGCCGAGGTGGTGACCGGGTCGGCTATCTCATCCTCGGCCGGCGCCACGTAGGGCACCCGGCCGCGCAACTGCGCGATGCTGGCCACCAGGTTCCGCGCGTGAGCTACGGCGGAAACGCCCATGGCCGGACCGGTAGCGGCGCCCGGGGCGAAGGCCGCAAGGCGGGCGAATTCGCGCAGCAGGTAAGCACGCCGTGACGCGCCGGGCCGCATCGCCAGGACCTCGTTCCTTTGCTCGTGGCCGACAGCCAGGATCAGGTCAGCCGCATCGACATCGGCCGAAGTTAGCGCGTGACTGACGAAGCCATCGGCATCAGCGCCCAGCCAGCTGAGGGCCTCCGCGGTGTACGGGTGCACCGGGCAGCCGTCCAGGCCCGCAATTCCGGCGCTCGCGACCCGGAACCGGCGGGCATCGGCGCCGAGGCGAGCCCGCAGGCCGCGCCGGGCGAGCCGCTCGGCGATCACCGACCGGCAGACGTTGCCCGTGCACACGAACAGGATGCCGAACTGGCCAGGGCCCGGGGCATCGCCCGGCGCCGTGGCGGGCACCCGGTCGAGCGCTGGCCGGGCCGGCAGTGGCACGGCGGCCGGGATCCATGCGGCCACCGTGTCAGCTGGGCGCCGCGGTGGTCACCGTGGACGGGTGCTGCTGAGCGAACGAAGCGACGGCGTCGTGCCTGATCGCGTTCCACAGCTGGTGGCTGACCGGGCCGTTGAGGTGAGTCCCCTGCACCGGCGCCGTGACGAACGTCCCCGAACCGGCCCCGAGCAGGTGCAGGTGCATCGCCAGCGACTGCAGGTCGGAGTTGGAGAAGTTGCTGTCCACGCTCAGCGCCTTGGTGAAGGCGTTGAGGATGCCGAAGGCCGACGCGGGATCGCCGAGCAGGTTCTCCTGGGCGAGCTTGTCCAGGATCGCCCGGAGCAGCGCCTGCTGGCGCAGGGCGTGGCGCTCCTCGGAGAGGGACGCCTGCTCCGCGTAGTCCAGGGCGGTGGCACTGGTCAGGTGGTTGACTCCGGCGTGGAACGCGACGCCGTTGCTTGTCGTTGCGGCCGGGAGTGACACGTTCACCCCGCCGAGCGGCCCCAGCGCCGAGGCGAGGCCGGCCACGTCGACGACGACGTAATGATCGATGCGCACCCCGGTGAGCCGTTGCACGGTTCCGATCAGCAGGGACGGGCCGCCGAGCCGCAGCGAGTTGCTTATCTTCGTCCGGCCGTGGCCTGGAACGTCCACCACAGTGTTCGCCGGAATGGAGACGATCGCGCCGGCCTTCCGGTTGGCGTTGAGGTGCACGAGCGCGATCAGGGCGCTGGGCTCCTGCGGGGCCGTGGACGATCGGTCGATGCCGCTGCCGCCGCGCTGGGCGGGCACCGTGTCCGATCCGGTCAGCAGGATCGTCATGCTGTGTCGGGTGGCGGCCGGCATGACCGGCGTGGTGACCGCCGTCAGCCTGGTAAAGACATTCGGGATGCGGTGGATATTGCCTTCCAGATGGCGGACGGCGAGGAATCCGCCGAGCGCGACGACGCCGGCCACGGCCACCACCGAGGCGACAGCGATCACCGCGATGCGGCGGGCACGCCTATGCCGCCTGGCTGGCTTAGCTGGTCTGACTGGCCCGGCCGGCCCGCTTGCCTCGGCCGGGCTGGCCGGGCTGGACTGGTTGACCGGAGCGGATTCCGTGGAGTGCTCCGCGCTTGCGGCTGCCTCATAAGGCATGGTCAGCTCATGTTGGATGGGTGTTTCGGACATCTCCTTGCCCCCCTTGTCGAGAAACGTCCAGAAGGTCTCGTGACCGAAGTCGTGTCGCCTAGGGCACAGCGGCGTGACTGCTCGTTGGTGTCCGCTCGCCGACCGTCGCGTCGCCGACCGTCGTGTCATCGTCGCTGTAGACGTGCCTGCCGTGGTCATTGGCTGGCCGGTAGCGCCGGTATCCGTAGCCGTATTCCGCGTGCCGCCTGGCCGGGGTCATGTTCAGCACGCTGCCGAGAATGGGAGAGCCGACAGCTCCTAGCGCCTCTCTCGCTTGCCGTAGCTGGGCCGTGCGGGCCTTTCCGTGCCGGACGACGAGGATGGCGCCGTCACAGGCAGGTGCGGTGGCTACCGCGTCCGCGAACGGCAGGACCGGCGGTGCGTCCACGAGTACGAGGTCGTAGCTGCTGCGTAGCTGCTCGATGAGCTGGCTCATGCGCCGCGAGCCAAGCAGGTCGCTCGGGTTAGGCGGGGTCGGGCCGCTGGCAAGAACGTGGAACAGGTCCTCGCCCCAGGTCTG
>WNFB01006551.1_pt1 | contig 14136 bp, 12 predicted proteins | sample 5400501 | NCBI WGS metagenome assembly WNFB01 (sample SAMN13153341, study PRJNA577476) | soil metagenome | isolation source: 200 cm saprolite under Douglas fir tree site 2 hole 1 | place: USA:California | collected 2015-04-18
CTTAGCAATCGGCATGATGCCACGTACAAGTTCGTTGCCAACGGCTTGCTAGCGGCTGGTCGTTTGCTTGCGCTCCATCTCCAGACGCCTGATTTCGCGCCGCCGTCCGGCATCTCCGTAGCGGCGCCTTTGCTCATCAGTCTCAGGAACCACGGCGGGAACGGGAAGATGCCGGCCAGCGGCATCGACGGCGACGAAGGTCAGGTAGGCGGAGCTGACGTGCTTGCAACTGTCGTGCACGTAATTCTCCACCCAGACTTTCACTCCTACCTCCATCGAAGTGCGGTAGACGCGATTCACCGAGGAGCGCAGGATTACCAGGTCGCCGACGTGCACCGGGACTTTGAAGTCGAGATGATCGATGGAAGCGGTCACAACGTAATTGCGCGAATGGCGGTGCGCAGCCATCGCGGCGGCCAGGTCAATCCAGTGCATGAGGCGTCCGCCCAGCAGCGCGCCCAGCACGTTGGAGTCATTGGGCAGGACGATCTCGGCCATCTCTGACTGCGAATCCCGGACTGGCCGGGGCATGGCGATATCTTCGGTGTGGCTCATAAGTCTGCGCTCGGGGTAGCGGGTTGGATTCTACGCAATAAGTAAGACTGAACGTAACACTCCAGCATTTTCTGGATGTTCGGATGGACGCTTAGGTCGGGATGCGAAGAGATCCACGTTCCGTGTTCCACGTCATATTCCACGGTGCCGTGCTTTGCCGGGCGATGGCCGGTCTCGCACACAAACCACACCAGCAATCTCGAACCCTGATCGCGGGCAACCGAGAAGCGGACGGCGTCGCAGTCGCGCTGGCTGGGCAGCCGTGAACATCTCGCGGCGTACCCCAGATTGCAGAATTCGTGAAGTTCTTGGTCGGAGGGCTGTGCGCCTTGATGGCCCGGGGCGGAACAATGGCCGTCCCATCCACCGCCTAAAGGCAAACGCGCTGGATGGAGCCAGGCACCGTTTAGCTTCTGCACCGGCATGAAGAAAGGACACGCCAAAAGTTGGGCTCTCCGCGGTTGGGTGATGGACATTGTACTCATCGGTGAGGCGCATCGCCAAATCAGCACGCTAAAATCAATAACCACGAAGGACACGAGGGATCACGAAGGAAAACCCGCCAAGAAGTGCTCGTGCCCTGTTGTAGTAATCTCGTAAAGCGGTTGTTGTGAAAGAGCTAAAAGCTAGGGGCTAGAAAGCTGATTTATGGACCGCGTCACATTGCTTACCGAAGTCCTCTCGCAGAATCCTTCGGATGCCTTCGCCCGCTACGGCTTGGCCATGGAATATTCGAAAACTGGAGAAGTCGAACGGGCGCTGGAGGAGTTCGGCAAACTCCTGGCGGCCCACCCCGATTACACTGCCGGCTACTTTATGGCCGCGCAGACACTGGCCAAAGCGGAACGATTGGACGAGGCCAAAAAAATGCTCGCGGACGGAATCGCTTCCGCGAAGAAGACGGGCAACGGCCACGCTGAGTCTGAGATGGAAGCCATGCTGGCGGAACTGGGTTAAACAGATTCTGTTCTGTCAATCTACCCGGCGCGCCATCTTCACCATCGTTCGTTCCACCAGGCCGGGAAATAACTGATAAATCTTGATTGCAGGGTGCATCGTCCAGGGCACGACCACCTCCCGTTTCTCCTTCAGATAGCCGCGGAGCACGGCGCGAGCCACCCGCTCAACGCTGATTCCACGGACGGCGGAGGGTCTCACCGTTTTCGCATCTTTTCCCCTGATGGCGTTGACGCTGAAATCGGTGCGCACGTAGCCTGGACAGACAGTCACTACATTGATTCCGGCACTCTTAAGCTCCACGCGCGCCGCTTTGCCAAAAGCGTTCATGGCAAATTTTGTGGCACTGTAGACGGCGTGAAACGGCAGTGGAATGTGACCTGCAACGCTTGAGATATTGATAATCGTTCCGGCACCTTGCTGCTTCATCACCGGCAGCGCAGCCTGCATGCAGGCGACGGCCCCGAAAAAATTGGTGTCGAAAGTCTCGCGGCAAGCGGCCATATTCACGTCGGCCACGGAATCCAGCAGGCCGTGTCCGGCATTGTTGACCCAGATATCGATTCGCTGGTAGTGGTGAAGAGTGAGGCTGACCACCCGATCAATTTCTTCCCGGTTGCTGACGTCGCAGGAGAGCGCCAACGTGCGATCGGAGTGGCCGATTCGGGCGCGGGCGGCTTCGGCGCGTCCGGCGTCGCGCGAGAGCAACACCACGCTCGCGCCTTGGTCGGCAAAAATCCTGGCAATCGCCTCGCCGATGCCCATCGACGCGCCAGTTATTACCACTACTTTCCCGAAGAGATCGGTTTTGCTCGAATTCATGCCAACTCTTTCTCCCGGCGCTTTCACATCAATCGCGGGCGTACAATCGTGGAATCCCCGGCACATTCGCCGTGAACATTCTGGAGTCTCTGCGTGAGCCTTCTCCCGCTGTTTCCGTTGGATTTGGTCCTATTCCCGGGCACTTCCTTGCCGCTGCACATTTTTGAACCGCGCTACAAGGAGATGATCTCCGAATGTCTGGACCGGAAAAAATCGTTCGGCATTGTCCGGGCCAAAGAGGAAGGCGTCGCGGAAATCGGCTGCACAGCAGAGATTATCACCGTTGCCAAGAAATATCCCGACGGGCGTATGGACATCGTAACCGAGGGCCGGGAGCGTTTTGAGGTGATGCAAGTAAGCCAGGAGCGATCCTTTTTGCAGGCTGAGGTGCTCTACCTGCGCGATGAACCAAGCCAGGCCTCGGCAGAGGAAATTGCGCAGGCGGTGAAACTGCAGGGTGAAATCATGCAACTGGCCGGGTCCGATCCCGCCAGTCGTTCGGACTCCGACAACTCACAACTCTCGTTTCATCTGGTTGGAGCACTTCCTCTTGATCTCGATTTCAAACAGACCTTGCTGGGTATGAAATCAGAAGTGGAGCGGGTACGAGCCGTCATTTCCTACTTCGAGGCCATTTTGCCGAATTTGCGGCGGACGGTGCGGGTACGTCAGAAGGCTGGCGGAAACGGCCACGTTCATTAAACAGGCGTAGTGCTCGGCCCGAATCCAACTGGCGTCATCCCGAAACTGGGTGCCAGCCCAGTGAGGGATCTTGCGCGTCCCGGACGCGCCTTTCCCGTGCACAGCCGCTGCAGCGCTGGGCGGGCGAGACACTGGTCGCTTGGTCAACGGCGTATAATCCAACTCAGAATTTACTGAAGAACGACTGAGTACCCGGCGCGTGAAGGATGAGATGCGCGACAACCTGATCGTAAAGCTGCGCCAGGGCAGTTCCATTTTCCCGGGCATTGTCGGATACGACGACACAGTTGTACCCCAGATCGTCAACGCCATTCTCTCGCGTCACAATTTCATTCTGCTCGGACTGCGCGGCCAGGCCAAAAGCCGCATCCTGCGCGCCTTGACCTCGCTGCTCGACCCGCAAGTTCCTTATGTCGCCGGTTGCGAGATCCATGACAACCCGTACGCTCCCATTTGCCGGCGCTGCCGCGATGAGGTCGCTAGGCTGGGCGACAGCACGCCGATTGCGTATCTCGCGCCGGACGAGCGTTACGTGGAAAAACTGGCCACCCCCGATGTCACCATCGCTGATCTAATCGGCGACATCGATCCCATCAAGGCCGCTCGCGGCGGACACGAGCTCGGCAGCGAACTTACGGTGCATTACGGATTACTGCCCCGCGCCAATCATGGCATTTTTGCCATCAACGAATTGCCCGACCTCGCGGGCAAAATCCAGGTGGGTCTGTTTAACATCATGCAGGAAGGCGACGTGCAAATTAAGGGCTACCCCATCCGCCTACCGCTCGATGTTGCGCTGGTGTTCAGCGCCAACCCAGAGGACTACACGGCGCGGGGAAAGATCATCACGCCCCTCAAAGACCGCATCGGATCGGAAATTCGCACTCACTATCCCGTCACGGTCGAAGAAGGCATGACTATCACGGCCCAGGAATCCTGGACCCAACGCGACGGATACAAGCTGCACGTGCCCAAATATGTGCAGGAAGTGATCGAGCGCATCGCCTTCGCGGCCCGCGACGATAAGAAAATCGACAAACGCTCCGGCGTCAGCCAGCGCCTCCCTATTTCGTGCATGGAAAATGTGATTTCAAACGCCGAGCGCCGCGCCATCCATCAAGAGGAGCCTTTGGTAGTACCGCGCATCGCCGATATTTACGCTGCCATGCCCGCAATCACCGGCAAGCTGGAACTGGAGTACGAGGGTGAGATGAAAGGAGCCGACCACGTCAGTCGCGAGCTGATCCGGGCGGCCATCGCCAAAACCCATGACGGATATTTCAAAGGCACTGACATGCAACAGATCGTGCAATGGTTCGACCTTGGGGGAGAGATTCAGTTGGCCGATATTGCGAGAGCCTCCGAGGCCTTGCAGTCACTGCTGGGCATCCAGGGCTTGATGGAAAAGACGGTCAAGGTCGGTGTCGGCCCCAAGGACAGTCCTGAAGTCCAGGTTTCAGCGGCCGAATTTATTCTCGAAGGCCTGCACGCACACAAGCGCATCGGCCGCAACGAGGAACGCGTCTTCACGGCAGGAGAGAAGCAGCCCAAGCAGACTGAAAAGCCGTTCGAGCGAGAGGAGTTGCCGTTTCGCGGCCGCAGACCGTACAACTAGCGAAGTGGTGGCTAGCAGACTCGATCTTCAACCTGCCAAATTTTCACCGGCTAGCCACATTCACTTCACTTTTTTACGAAGTACTGCCGCAAGACCACCTATGGCCACGATGGTCGTGACCGCTAACAACTAATGACTGACGACTGCTCTTATGAAACGGATTCGTTACAGCAAATACGTGCCCGACCCCGCCGGCGAAATGAGCATGGAGGACCTGCTCAGCGCGCTCTCTGACTATCTACTGCAGAGCGGGTTCCATAACTACGTGTTTGACGACATGCCCGATGGCGAGCAAACGCTCGACGATTTGCGTCGCGCGATCGAGCAGGCGTTGCTTGAGGGAGATCTGCTGGATCAGGAAATGCGCGAACGGCTTCGCCAGATGCAGATGGATGGCACGTTGGACGAACTGATCGAACAACTGATTGAGCGCATGGAGCAGGAAGACTACATCAGCGTGGACGAGCCGCACGATCGGTCGCGGCAATCAAGTGTTGGTGGGCAAACCGGCGAGGCCCAGCAAGCCAAGTTTGAAATCACTGACAAGAGCCTGGACTTTCTCGGATTCAAAACGCTGCGCGATCTGATGGGGTCGCTGGGCAAGTCCAGCTTCGGCCGCCATGACACGCGCGATCTAGCGACCGGCGTCGAGGCCAGCGGCGCTTCGCGGACCTACGAATTCGGCGACACGCTCAACCTCGACATTACGGCAACACTGTCCAGCGCCATCCAGCGTGAGGGTCTGAACCTGCCGCTGAACATCGAGTATTCCGATTTGCAGGTGCATCAGTGCGAGTACCAGTCTTCCTGCGCGACTGTGCTCATGCTCGATTGCTCGCATTCCATGATCCTCTATGGCGAGGACCGATTCACGCCCGCCAAGAAAGTCGCCATGGCGCTTTCGCATTTGATCCGTATGCAATATCCCGGCGACTCGCTGTCACTGATTCTGTTCCATGATTCCGCCGAAGAAGTGCCGCTGTCGCAACTGGCGCGCGTGAAAGTGGGGCCGTATTACACCAACACGCGGGAGGGTTTGCGGCTGGCACAGCGCGTCCTACAGCGCCAACGAAAGGATATGAAGCAGATCGTAATGATCACCGACGGCAAACCCTCCGCCTTGACCCTGGAAGACGGACGCATCTACAAAAACGCCTTCGGTCTCGATCCCATGGTCGTGAGCCAGACGCTTGAGGAAGTTTCCAAGTGCAAGCGGGCCGGAGTCATGATCAACACCTTCATGCTGGCGTCTGATTATGGGCTAATACAGTTCGTGCAGAAGGTAACGGAGATGTGCCGCGGCAAGGCCTACTTCACCACACCGTACACGCTAGGCCAGTATCTGCTGATGGATTACATGTCACGAAAGACGAAGACCATCCATTGATCGGGGTGGGGATAAACTCGGTCTGTTAGGGGTGGGTTTTCAGTTGCCAGTTTTTCGGATCTCAGTTCTGAAGTTGACCTTCACGCTTTTGTAATCTCCCCGACCGCGCGATAGGCATGGTCAATCGCGCAATCCGTGTAGGCATAAGCGCCGGCGTCTGCATTGGCAATCGCTATTTGTCCAAAAGGCCGGCGCGCGACCTCGCAAGGCGTCTCCCCGCCTTCCCGCCAGAACTTGTCCCACAAGGAGTTGTATTGGTAGGCGTAGCCATGCGGCCAGCGGTTTACCGTGATTGCCGTGATGTCGGTCGCCGGATCAAAACCTCCCGGCCCTGCCACGCGAGCCAACTGATCGCGGATATTTCGCTCCATGGTTTCAAACGTCGTGCTGAAAAGCTCGACGCGGCCCATAAGGTGCTGGTCGCGCGCGGGACGTCCCGGCTTGCACGGCGTCTTCATCATGTGTACCACGATCGGGTCCTCCGGTTGGCGCGAACATTCGTAGCCGCCAATGCTTACGGGCAAGTCCAGATTCAGGTAGGAGTGATATCCCCCTGGAGCATAGATCGCGTTTGTACCCAGCTTCTGGAATGCTTTCCAGTTCCGCAGAGCGACGTTGGTATAGAGGAGCGGAACTTTGGCTGCGGATGATAGGGCCTGTTTCTGCTGGTCGGGCAACTGCTCGCAAATGTAGGGGATCACCACGTGCCAGCAGGCCAGAATGCAATGCGAGGCGCGAATCGTGTACACCTTGCCGCCACGGGCGTAGGCGACTTCAACTTGTTTCGCGCTGGCGGGATCTCCCTGATGCTTCACTCGTACGGCCATGCTGTTCAAACGAATGCGAACCGGCGAGCCTTTCTGGTCTAGCTTTGCGTAGTTTGCTCGTGCCAGGACTACATCGGTCGCCGACTCGCCCGGAATCGCTTCCGGAATCAGCTTGCGCACCAGCAGGCGCGCGATGGACGCATTACCGTCCGGAAAGTGGAAGAAGTATTTATCCGCTTCGTCGTTGGGGATGGCGTCGCGATTCATGCCTTTGCCCGGCGTGGGATCGAGATTCATGCCGCCGAAGCCGGGCGCTCCCAGCCCCCAGGCGTCCTGCGCAGCCACCGCGTCAAATCCTACCCCGAACAGGGGCTGCGGCATGTTCTGAAACAGCTTCACCAGGTCGGGGCTGACTCTCACCAGATCGGTAAGAAAACTGTTGTAGCTCATGCGGGAAAGGCGGGCTTTCTTTTCGTCCGAGGTCAAGCCCGGGAGATAGTCCTTCTTTTCGGTAAGCAGGCGAGTGTAGTCGGCCTTGGCTTGTTCGGAGAGCGGAGCCTCTTTCAAGAACATCTCCAACGCGTGGGCTCGGGTTCGGTTGTTTTCGCTCTTTCCGCCAACCCGCGGCATCGGATTGGTGGCAAGCGCGTCAGCGCCGAATGTCTCTTTATCGAAAAAAATCTTCGGGCCTAAGCCAAACGAGCGATACAAGTCCTTGGTCAAGTACTTGGGGTAGGACGGAACATCAATCCCCAATTCTTCAATCAAGCCCTTGGCCACCGGGCTGTACGGGGCCGGGCTCTCGATGGAAAATGTTCCGCCAAAACCCAGCATAGTGCGCTGGGCGGAGTGAAACTCGTTGCGCTTGGCGTGTCCGCCAAAGTCGTCGTGATTGTCGAGGATGAGTACCCGCGCTTTTGGCCCGGCCACTTTGCGGAAGAAATGGGCTGCCGAAAGCCCGCTGATTCCACCACCGACGATGACCAGGTCATATTTCTCGTCCGCGTTGACCAGGGTTCCTGCCTGCTCCCAGAAGGTTCCGTCGCGCAAGCTATGGGCCGCGTCAAACGACCCGGGATGACTGCCGCGGAGCCCGGTCAGAGCGGGTGGATAATAGTCCGTGGATTTCTCTGGTCCCGCAGGAATCGCCGTAGCGGCAAGCAAGTCAGAAGGAAGAATAGCCGCGCCGACCGTGAGTGCGACTCCGTTCAGGAAATTACGCCGCGTAATTCGGCGGTGCATTCCCAGCTCTCGATCTTTCCAATCGTTCACAGGCCTATCATTCACAGGGTCCTCAGAAGTCGATGCGACGCGGAGGATCTTCGGGTTCAGCTGTTCTCAGCTTTCTTCACTGCTAGCTCCGCTCCCTGGAACCCAATGCGACTGTGGGTGCCATCACAGAATGGTTTCGTCACCGATCCGCCACAACGGCAGAGAGAAAACGCCGGCTTGCCGGTCAGGTCGTACTTGTTGCCGTCGGCGTCGACCAGCTCGATCGAGCCTTCGGGCGCTTCCACCCGATATGGACCATTCTTCCTGACAGTAATTTTGACTGCAGCCATGAAGCCTCCCGGGGAATGTCTCGAGTATCGTTAAAAAGATAGCAGCTTTGGCAACGCCTTTCAGCCCTCAGCTATCAACTTTCAGCCAGCCCTCCGGGATCAGATGCAGCCAAGGGTGAAAGCTGAGAGCTGAAAGCTTCTACGCCGCTGCCCGCTTCGTTCCCAGCAGGCTTTGATAGAGCTCCAGGTACTGGTCAATCATGCGTTTGGAGGTAAAGCACTCGCGGGCCCGTTGAAAGGCGCGATTCGCATAGGTACGGCACAAGTCCCGCTGTCTACTCAGGCGCCGGATCGCCGACGCCAGGCTAGCGGCGTCATTCTCGTGGAAGTAGAGGACAGCGTCACCCCATATCTCCCGGAAAGCGGGGATGTCGTTGGCGACGATGGCACAGCGGGAGAACGCGGCTTCCACCGCCGCCATATCGAACGGTTCATAGCGCGAGGTAGCCGCGTAGATCGAAGCCCGGCTGTATAGCGAGCGCAACTGCGCTTCAGTTTGTGGGCCCTTCAACGCGACGTTCATCTCGTCTAGCGAAAGTTTTACGTCCGCGCGAATCGGAGTTCTGCTGGGACCATGGACAAGCATGTCCGAGCCCACGATGCAGACTGGAAGGGGATGGTTGTGCTGGGTGAGCAGCGAGACCTGCTTGCCGGCATCCAACAGCCGGCCCACTGCAAGCACCGAATCATCCTTGCCCACGTAGGGATTGAAAAAAATTGGGTTGCGCCCGTTATAGATCACAGTGTCGTGCCCCGCCCGGGTATAGCAATCGCGGACAGTATCACGCATCCACACCGAAGGAGCTACCACGACACTGGCCATCGCCAGACCGCGCTTGACGGTTTCCCTGTACCATTGCAACCAGCGGTCCTGCTTGGGCTCCCGCCCGTGGACCGCCTTCCACCAGGTGATCAGATCTCCATGCGCTACCACGACCCGCGGCACTGCCACCGGAAGACTGCCGTAGCACAACTGGTTCAGGTGAAGCAGATCTGGCTTCAACTCTTTGACAAGCGCCGCGAGATAGGCTGAGGACTCTCTAAGATCCAACTGGCCTTCGTCCATCCAGTCGAGGCGGAACGCGGTGGGGCGGTATTCCAGGCCATGCAGGTGATCCATCCACAAGGTTTGCTGCGGCAGGGGGATTTCCCCGAAGCTGACCAGGGTGACGCGCACGCCGCGACCTACCAGCCCGGCGACCAGCTCGCGGGTATAGGTCCACGTGCCATTGAGAGTGTCCGATGTAACCAGAACGTGCACGAAGTCTCCTGGGAGAGCGCGGAAGGCCGTGGGAGGACGGCGACTCCACCCTCATGGCTGCTGCGTTATTGTAGTGTGGGATGGTAACGCCAGAAAAAAGATTTTCGCCGGAAACAGCGCGTGGTGCGCAAAAGGTTGCACATGAGAAACGAGAATTCCGGCGCGAAAAGCAGCAGCCTAAGCTGAAAGACTCCGGTCTTTGGGTAGAGCAGCGTTTCTGGCACTAGGAAAGCTAGGAAATCCGGGCAAGTCCTGTAGGGGACGACCGAAAGTAGCCTGGGGTTTTCAACGCCGGCTGGGATGGCAACGCGGTGGTTCCCGGTACCGTGGGGACGATAGAAATCCTAACCCACATACTTCAGCCCTGCATCAAAGGGGGGATCTTTAGTAGCCGCGTCAGCCCCCGAGGCAGCCTCCGGTGAGTATTCCCGCAGTCCGGTCAGGAACCGTTGAGCTTGACGCGTACTTCCTGGGCCAGTGTGCGCACAGAACGCATCTGGATTTCAGCCGCGCCCGGCAGATTGGGGACTTGAAGCGCCATTTCGCAGGAAAGCAGCAGCGCGGTGACCGTGTCCTTAAGTTCGTTCCGCAACGCTTGCTGTACTTCTTGCCGCATCAGCAGGACTTCCTTCTTGTGCCGGTGCAGAGCGGAGCGTAAGTCGCGCACCACCCGGTCCATACCGCTGATGGCAAAGTTCACCGGTACCGGGATGGCTGTCCCGATGTGCTCCAGCACCATGTCGCTCTCGACAGGATCGGTCTCGAGGAAGGCCTGATCGATGAGAATCGCCACCTATTCCTGGGCACGCAGCTGGGCCAGCGCCTGAGATAGAGTCGCCGCCACGTGGGTTTCTTCGGAGGTGACTTGTTGAATGGCCTGCGCGCAGCCCCGAGCTTTGGCAGAAGGCGTAATCACTAGCAGCATGACGGTGTAGCTTGCACGTCCCCGGCCACGATCACGCCACTGAAAACATAAGGGTTATGGGCCGGCGCGCACTCTGTTCTTCCCAGCGCGGGAAGCTGGTCCAAAATCAGGACGAGGTCATATTCAAAGAGGCCGCGCGGCATGGGATAAGTTGTCGGTTGCCCGTTGCGTCATTTAGAAATGCGTCCTGCTCACATCCGGCCAGTTCTTCCGAAAGAAACCCGATGACTCTTTCGAGAGAACAGTCGCCTCGCAGGCTTTGCAATGGACTCGTAGCCCCGCGTGCGCGAGATCGAGTTCTCCATGGACGGAATGACTCAGGTTCCTATGAGTCACGCCGAATTGTGAGCGAATATGAGCGCGTTTCCCTTGGGGTTGCGGCGTCCTGCGATGAATAGCAGCGGCTAATCCTTTCGTGCAACGGAGTCGCCCTGCAATTGAGTTCGACGACGGTTATCAGTCGGTTAACAAATAAACGCAAAAAACAGCGTTTTTGGCTGAGTTTTACGCATTTTGCTCTTTCCAGTTGTTACCCGATGTTACCCTGCCGCCTAATAGCGCCATGCCGACATCGTTCGTATCGCTACGGTCGTATGTGTCCATGGCGAGATTAACCTTGGTGTGACCCAGAATATCTGCAATCACTCTGGGGTGGGTCTTGTTTTTGCGCATCGTGGTGGTCAGGGTGTGGCGGAAGTCGTGCCAGCGCGTGTGTGTAATTCCCAGCTTCAGGCAAGCAGGCCCGAGATGGTAACGCGTTGCGGTTTGTCCCTCCACAGGGTTGCCACTGCTCGAAGTGAATATCCACTCGCTGCCAGCAATGCGAAACATCCGCTCTTTCAATTCTTCGGACACCAGCAGTGGGCGGTAGCTTTTCTTCGTTTTCAGCGGGCCGACTTCTCCCCGGTAGATGCGGCGGGGAACGTGGAGCATGTACCCATCGCCTCCATCGGCGTGCATGAGTGTCTTGTCGAAGTCGGATTTCTTCAGCGCGACTGCTTCACCAATGCGCAGGCCAGTTTGCTCAAGCGTCAACACCAGCGTGGCATATGGTTCCGGCAGCATCGCCACCAAAGCATCGATCTGTTCAGGGGCGACACGACGAGTCAAACAACGATTCGTGTTTGTCACCTGTGGCAGCTTGATGCCGATGCAGGGATTTTTCTTGATCAGGTCATTCTTGCAAGCCCAACCCAGAATTTGCCCCAGCACCACCATGATCATGTGTAGTGTGGATTTGGAATAATCCTTCGCCGCCTTCGTCAGACAGTTTTGAATCATCTCGTTGTTGATGACGAGAATGCGCGTGTCCTTGAACAGTGGCAGGACATTCGCATTGAGCACTCTGACGTAGGTGTCAATCGTGGTCTTTTTGTAAGTGGGGCCTACAGCAGTTTGCCAGCGCGTGGCCAGTTGTTGGAAGGTCACATCCGTTTTGGGAACGATATCCATGATCTTGGCCAGTATGTTCAGAGCGGCATTCTTGGTCGGGACTTCAGCGAGTTTGCCGATTCGGACTTTGCGCTGTTTGCGCGCGATCTTTCCTCTGACCCTCACGTCTTCCCTGAAAATGCCGTACCACGTTCTGTTCTCACCTTTGCCTAACAGAAAAATACTTCCTCGTTGATACCGATTAGGCTCCATTAGAGTCCTTTCCGATTTCAGCGAGTTCCCGGCAGTGACTTACCCCGGAGGAGTTGGGAAAGCAATGCGGAATCGAAGCGCAGAGATCCGCCCATGCGAACGGCTTGTGGTAGTGTCCTAATTTGACGGGCGCTTCATTTTAAGGCCAAGGCCGTAGGATGCTTCGGTTGATACAGGCCGACCTCGCCCCCACCGGGAAGCCGCATCTTGGTAATGGAGCCCCATCTTGGTTCTTGAACTTTAGAGCACTTAACGCCCTTCTTTGCGAGGGAAGCCATTTCGGCTTTCAGATCTTCGCACATGAAATAGAGTTCGTGGGAGCCACTCTCATCGGACGGGTGGACTGCGGCTTCTCCCGGCGGCAGGGCGAAGATCAGCCAGCCATGACCCGCATCCACGTACTTGAAATCGAGGACATCGCGGAAAAATGTGCGATCCGCCTCGGCGTTCTTACTGTAGACGATTACGTGAGCGCCAGAGATCATTTGCCCCTCCCAATAAATGCCCGGAATTCCTATGACGCCGCATGTTCTGTGGAATCTCGAAAACCCAATCGAGATCAAATTAGGACACTACCGACGTTTTGGTAGTGGGCTGTTTTGAATTTATTTCGAGTAATGCAGTTGGTGCCGAAGAGTCTCAACGATCAGACCGATCAAACCATACGTGGCGGCATTCGCAACAATAGACCAATATAACCCAAGGGCAAAGTGGAGATGGATACTAGCAAACACAACTGGGCAAGTAAGTTCTACGAGATTCACAATCGGGTCGACAGAGGTCATCGCTGGAGGGGTGGTTGCGAATGCGTAGAGTGCCCAGCAACACGCAACGAGAAAACCTGCACTCGCCCACATGCTAATTCGGCATTTCATACTGCCACCCCTTCTGTTCTGGTTTAATAATCCCACCAACTCTTCCGAACTTCAACGTGATCTGCTAGAACTTGTCTAGTCACATCGTCATGGCGAACAAAACACGAACGGTGCTAAACTGCCTCCGTGGACGAAGGCCGCAAGCGCGTGCTTGGGATCATGGCTTCAATCCTTGCAGCGCGGAAACTGGCTCAGTACGATGGCGGGAAGCGAGTTCCTGCTACGATGAGCGCGATAGCGGACGCGATTAAATGGGCAGAGGAAATTATGAAGGAGATTGATAGCCGCTGGCCGACTCGGTAGTTAGGTTCGCCGCATTGCTGCGTCCCGAACGCTTTCGGTCTGCTGCCCAGCCTTCGGCCCGGACTCTCTGAGTTGTGAGTGTACGCCTGATAGCGTCAATCATTCCGAACCGTACTCGCGGCTCCGCGTTCACCCTCGACGGGTCCCGACTAAAAACAAGAACAGCGTTACCAGCAAGGCGATTGTTCCCAACTCGACCAACAACGCATACGAGGTCAGGCGGTCAGGCGCTTCGCGCGGCCAAATCGCGCCAATAACCGGCTGACCGCCAGCCCCGCAATGAAGATCGGCGAGGCAAACAGACGATCCATACAAAACCAGCCCAGGAACGAGTTCCCCTGGTTCACGGCGGGGATGAGGAGAACTCCCAGGCAAATGGGCGCGGTAAGGCTGAGGCCTAGAAGAGTCTGGGAATATCTCGTGTACGCCGTCTCCGATTTCCGGATGACCAGGACAAGCAAAAGCGTCGGTATCAAGAAAAGGCCGCCGATAAAGAGTCCTAGGATCAAGTCGCCAAACGCATACATGCCGCCGTACGACATCACGTCGGCGGGATGATTGACGTACTGGATGTGGCGCACATATACAAGCAACGCTGCAACCAACAAAACCATCGCATAACCGGCTGCAACAGCGCCAAGTTGGACGCGCCAGGGAATCGGTTTCATGCGGAAGATTCTACTGCCTGTGGCCGCACACGCTTTAATCTCAAAAACGAAGGCCTTTACCTGCCGGTGTAGAGCGTTTGGCGATAAATCGCG
>WNFB01003643.1_pt1 | contig 14130 bp, 15 predicted proteins | sample 5400501 | NCBI WGS metagenome assembly WNFB01 (sample SAMN13153341, study PRJNA577476) | soil metagenome | isolation source: 200 cm saprolite under Douglas fir tree site 2 hole 1 | place: USA:California | collected 2015-04-18
AACCGCTACCCATCCGCGAGCTCGGCTGGTGGCTATGGCGGAGCCCAGATCATTGCCGCCGCCCTGAACAAGGTCAACGGCCGAATCGAGCAGACTCAGGATTTCCTCAACGCCCTGTATGCCACCAACGTGACGGCGCCCAAAGGGCCCACCAAGCTCGACTCCAACCATGACGTGATCGAGAGCGTGTACATCAACCGCGTGGTCAAGAAGGGCGACCGCTTCGGACAGGAGATCCTCGCCACCTATACCGACGTGTCGCGCAACTGGGAGCGCACGCCGCAGGAGTTGGAGCAGTTCCCTTACGGCAAGCTGAAGGGTCAATGGGTGGGCATGACCGCCGATAAGCTGCAGGGCATCATCGCCTCGCCGCCCAAGTAAACCAAGGAGTTAGGCACCATGGCACAACGCTTCGTCGATGCCGACGGGCACGTCCTCGAGGACCTGGAGGACATGCGCGGCTTCGTCGATACGTCCTGGGGCGCCGGCGGCTCGGGCGGCGCCGGCCTGATCCCCAGCCTGGAACAGTTCCACACGCCCAGCGACGGCACGCCGCGGCCGCCCGGCACGTTCCTTCCCGCGCCTGCGGAGCGCTGCCTGGAGTTCCTCGACCGGACCAACACCGAGTACACGGTGCTGTATCCCACCACCGGGCTGGCCTACGGCCGCATCGCCCATCTACGAGGAAGCGGCCAAGCTCGACTGAGTCCTGGCGGTCCACGGTGGCAACCACGGCAACCTGGGCTTCGATACCTTCACCGTCTTTCCGCCCACGCGTGCCCTTAGCATGCCCTTCCCGCTGGCCATAGCCTTCGCGGGGATGGTGGCCGAGGGCTTGCTGGACGAGTTCCCGAAGCTGCGGATTGGCTTCCTCGAAGGCGCTACCAGGGAGACTTGACATAAGGCCCGGAAGCGGAGGAGGCAGCTTGGTTGCGTGCGAAACCAAGCTGGCTGCCAGCCTCCCGAAAGCCTACTTGAGCATCGTCTTGGCGATGTCTATTGCTTTCTGGATGTTGGGCTGGTTCTCTTCCTTATTGACGACGATATAGGTCGCGCCCGCCTTCGGGGCAGTTTCAGGCGGGCCCTGGACGTCGAGGCGCCGGCTGTTGCGCTGGCTGAGGCTGGTCCAGGCCGTTTGACCGTCGCGTGAGAGGAGCCAGTTCAAGTACGCCTTGGCGGCGTTGGGGTGCGGTGCCCGGTTGATCAGCATCACCGACCCAAAACCGGGGCTGAGCCTCGAGCCCAGTTGGGAATCCGGCGCCAGGGTCACCACTTGCTTGCCAACTCCCTGGCGCTGATAGTCCAGCAGCGAGCTCGAGTCCCCGCCGATGGCGATGGGATAACGGTTCTGAACGAGCCACTGGATCTGCTGGCGCAAATCGGCCGTGACCGTCACATTCTGCTGGTACAGCGTTCGCAGCCAGTCTTCCCCCTTGAGCATCAGCCAATAGCCGGCAACGCCGCTGCCCGAGCCCGGCGCCATCGGGTCGTTCCAGGAGATCTTGCCCTTCCATGCAGCATCGATCAGCTGCTCCACGGAGCTGAGCTGGCTTTCTGGGACGGACTCGCGGTTCACGTACACATGCTGCGATAAATCGCCTTGAAAGCCATAGGTGAAGCGCCGCTCGCGATCCATGAACCCGTCGTCGAATCCGCCTAGCCACTTGCTCTCCTCCAGCACTTCCGGCAGCATGAGCGCTGGCTTGATGGGATCGAGCACGCTCTGCGGCTTCAAGTTGAAGTTGGGCGTCTCCGGTCCGCCGACGTGGATGTCCCACAGGTACTGGCCCGCCTGCCGCTCGGGCAGGACTTTGGGCGAGAAGTCGCGCCCGCTGAGGCCGCTATATTCGACGCTAATCTGCGGATACTGCTTCTGAAACTCCATAAGCGCCCGGCGGTAAAGGTCGCCCGGTGGCCCGGCGACCACGACCTTGCCCTCCTGCTTGGCGGCAGCTAACGTCGTCTCCCAGCTGGTCCCCGAAGGTGCCACCGGGGCCGGCTTGCTGGCGGCGCCGGGCGGCGTCGCCGAGGCGCTGGCGTTCCGTCCATCCCAGCCGCAGCCCGCCAGGACCGCAATCAGCATCGCGGCCGCAGGCCAGGCCGAGCCCCATATTGGTGCCTTCACGAAAGTGCCACGGATGGGTCGAGCTTTAGCGGTACCTGCTGAGTCATCAGTCGTACCACTGGCCGATGACGGTCTTCTTTTCTGGATAGGCGGGGTCGTCGATGGTCGTCTTGAACGGCGGGAAGATCACGTCCACGATAACCCGTGGCCCCGGAGCGGGCCGGCGCAGCTCGGCAACCAGCTGTTCGAGCACTTGGACCTGCTCGCGGAGGTGGAGGACTTCTTCCAGGATGGCGCGCATGACTGGCTGCTCGGCGTCGCCAAGTGTGCCCAGGCTCGAGGCGCTGCTTTCGGCCTGCTCTGGCTTCATGATCGGGGGCGGTGGTCCATGAAGCACGCCCGGAGGATTCCAGGTGGCAATAGGCCGTAGCGTGCCATCGAAATGGATCGAGAGCTCGCCCGACTCATGTGAGTGGCGGATCGATGCCTCGCCCGGAATGAGCAGCAGCGCCGTAACCAGCACCTGGTCGTTGTGGAGGATGGTGTACCACTTGCGCTTGTGGCTGCCCGGCACGCTCAGGCCGCGCCAGCCTTGCGCCTCGGCGGGCAGTGTGTAGGGATCGATGTGCAGCGACTGCTTTACGGTATCTTCCATGATCCTCGCACTCCCTGGAAAAATGTGGGTTCGCCTGTTTCCCAGTAATTGCGGCTCAAGCTTATAGGACTCGGGGCATTTACGTTGAGGCCCCGTCAAGCAGCTCGATGTCGCGGAGTTCAATCTGTGACAATTGCAATCCGTGGCTGATTGGCTGGTAGGCATCGACATCGGCGGCACCTTCACGGACGTGGCGGCGACGGACGCCGAGACAGGCCGCTTGCATGTTACCAAGGTGCCGTCGATCCCTGCCGATCCGGCACGGGCGGTCATCTCCGGCCTGGAGCGACTGTTCGAGGCCTGCCCGGACATCGGGCCGAAGAAGATCCGCTTGTTCGCCCACGGCACGACCGTCGCCACCAACGCGCTGCTGGAGCTCAAGGGCGCCACAGCAGGCCTGCTGATCAATCGCGGCTTCCGTGCCGTCTACGAGCTGCGCGGCGGCACCAGGCCCAGCGGGTCGGATCTCATCGACACTTTCTACCAGAAGCCGGTGGCGCTCATCCCGCAGAAACGCACCGTTGAGATCGGGGGCCGCATGGCCTGGGACGGCGCCGAGCTGGAGCCGCTGGACGAGGCGGCCGCGCGGGCCGCCGCTCGGCGCTTCAAGGCTGAGGGCATCGACTCGATCGCCGTCTGCTACTTGTTTTCGTTCATGAACCCCAGCCACGAGCGGCGGACGGCCGAGATTATCGCCGGAGAGCACCCCGACGCCCGCGTGTCGCTGTCCAGCGTCGTGCTGCCCGTCATCCGTGAGTATGCCCGGATGTCGACCACGGTTCTGGACGCATACGTTGGGCCAGTGGTGACGAGCTATCTGGGCCGCCTGTCCGGCCGGCTGCGTGACGCGGGGCTCACTACGGAGCAGTTGTTCATCATGCAGTCCAACGGCGGCTTGATGCGCATCGACGTAGCCGCCGACTACCCCAACCAAACGCTGCTGTCGGGCCCCGCCGCCGGTGTAATCTTCGGCGCAACTATCGGCCGCCTGGCCGACGAACGCAACGTCACCACCTTCGACATGGGCGGCACCAGCACCGACATCGCCGTGCTGCCCGGCAACGAGTTCCAGGAGAACCGCCAAGGCAAGGTCAGCGACCAGGACGTCGGTACGCCCATGATCGATGTCCGCACCCTGGGCGCCGGCGGCGGGACTATCGCCTGGATAGGACCCGATGGGCTGCTGAAAGCGGGGCCCCATTCGGCCGGCGCCGACCCTGGTCCTGCCTGCTATCGGCTCGGCGGCGAGGATCCAACCGTCACTGACGCCAACCTGGTGCTCGGGTATCTCGACCCGGACACCTTTGCCGGCGGCCGCATGGCCATCGATCTGGAGCAGGCCAGCCGGGCCATTCATGACAGCGTGGCCAGGCCATTGGGGCTTGCCCTGGAACAAGCAGCGCTCGGCATCGTCCGCGTAGTCAACGCGAACATGGAGGTCGGCCTGCGGCTGTCGCTGGTCGAGCGCGGGCTGGACCAGCGCACCTTCGCGCTGGTGGCTTTCGGCGGCGCCGGGCCCATCCATGCCAGCCGCGTGGCTCGCAATGTCGGCATCCCCCGCGTGGTGGTGCCGCCGTACCCCGGCATCAGCTGTGCCATGGGCCTGCTGCAGACCGACGTCAAGCACTATTATCTGCAAAGCCGCCTGGTACCTCTCGCTGGCCTGCCCGTCAGCGAGCTCAACGCTCTCTTCGGCGAGCTGGAGCAGCGGGCGCATGAGGAAGCGCGGCGGGAGCAGTTCGATGTCGCACGACTCCAGTTGGTCCGCCAGCTCGACTTGCGCTACCCCTATCAGGGCTACGAGCTGACGGTGCCGTGTCCCGTCGGCTCGCTAAGCGACGAGGATAAAGAGAGCGTGCGGCGTGCCTTCGACCGTGTGCACCAGGAGGTATACGGCATTTCCGCCCCCGACGAAGTGCCAGAGGTCGTCAACGTGCGGGTGATTTCCATCAGCCAGGTGCCGCGGCTCCGGCTGGCGGAGCTGCCAGCCGGCGGCAGCTCGCCGGAAGCCGCGCTGCAGGCCCACCGGCGGGTGCTGTTCGAAGAGACCGGAAGCTACGTGGACACGCCCATCTACCGCCGCGAGGCGCTGCTGGCGGGCAACGTCATCGACGGCCCGGCTATCGTCGAGCAGGACGACTCCACGACAGTCGTCCTGCCACAACAGCTCGCCGAAGTGGGCCGCTTCGGCACGCTGACCATCACCGTGGAGGCATAGGAGGCAGCATGGTCGACCCGATTACGCTCGAGGTCATCAACAGCCGCTTGCGGGAAATCGTCTCGACCATGGAGCATCTTCTGTTCCACAGCGGCTACTCGACCATCCTGCGCGAATCGTTCGACGGCTCGGCTGGCATTTGCGACCGCACCGGCGCCGTGGTCATGGCGGTCGGCGCTCCCTACCATTTGATGCCCTACGCGCTGAGCGTGCGGGCGGTGCTGTCGAACTATTCGCTGGAATCGATGCAGGATGGCGACAGCTTCATCCTGACCGACCCGTACTCCGGCGGCAACCTGCACGTACCGGACCTGGTGATCGTGACGCCCGCGCTGGTCGACCGCGCCGTCCTGGGCTTCTGCGTCAGCGTCGCCCATAAGACCGACCTGGGCGGGCTGGTGCCGGGCTCGTCCGGCGCCGGTGCGCGTGAGATCTTCCACGATGGCCTGCTGCTGCCCGGCGTACGCTACTGGACGCCCGACGGCATCGTCCGCGAGGTCGAAGCCATCATCAAGCGCAACAGCCGCAGCCCCGAGACGGTGGCCGGCGACATCCGCGCCCAGGTGGGCTGCACCAAGGTTGGCGCGCAGCGCATCCGCGACTTGTGCGCCGAATACGGCACCGCGAGCATCGATTTCGCCATGGCCGAGCGTCTGCGCGCCACCGAGCAATGGGTGCGGCGGGAGCTGGCAAAGTGGCCCGACGGCGAGTCCGAGGCCGAAGGCTGGGTCGACAACGATGGTGTCGACCTGGACACGCCGGTTCATGTCCAGGTCAAGGTGACGAAGGCCGGCGACAGCATCACCGTCGATTTCAGCAACATGAACGACCAGGCCAAAGGGCCTATCAACCTACGCCCGCAGCACGCCGAGACCGCCGCCCTGCTGGCGCTGCTGTCCTATCTCGACCCCAGCATTCCCATTAACGATGGGGTGCGCCGGCCGCTCACGCTCATCAACCCGGAGGGACGCATCACCAACGCCCGCTGGCCAGCGCCGGTCAACAGCTACTTTGGCTTCACGCACGTGGTCTACAGCACCATTCAGCGGGCGCTGGTCCACTTTAACCCCAGGCGTGCCGTAGGTACGGGAGGCTTCGGGCAAGGCGCCATCGCCGTGGGCTACCGGCGCAGCCGTACCGGCCGGCAGCCGATCCAGTACGAGCTCATGGTTACCGCTCTGGGCGCTACACCTCGACACGACGGCACGTCGCCGGTCATGGCCATGAGCCACGTCACCCCCAGCACGCCGGTCGAGATCATCGAGACGGAGTTCCCCATTCGCGTCCGGCGCTTGGAATGGCTACCCGACAGCGCCGGCGCCGGTCGCTACCGTGGCGGCCCTGGCTATCGCAAGGAGTATGAGATGCAGGACGACGCCCTGGTCACGCTGCGGCTGGGGCACCAGTTCAAGTACCCAGGCTGGGGTGTGCTCGGCGGCAAGTCACCCAGCACCGTATCGGCCAGCCTCAATCCGGGCTCAGCCTCGGGGCGGGCGCTGAGGCCGCTGGAGACTTTGGACATGCACGCGGACGATGCCTTTTGCGTCAACATGCCGGGTGGCGGCGGCTTTGGCGATCCGTTCACCAGGCCCGCCGAAGAGGTGCTGGAGGACGTGCTGAACGGCTACGTTAGCATCGAGGGCGCCGCGCGTGATTACGGCGTGGTTGTCGATCCGCGCGAGCTTACGGTCCTGTCCGAGGAGACGTCCCGCTTACGGGCCAAGCCCCACAAGTGATGGATGATCGCCTCCCGCTCGGTTGACGGACCAGAATAGACCATCCTGCCTTCCTGCATAACGTAGGCGCGGCCAGTGAGCCGCAGCGCTTCGTTCACGTTCTGTTCCACCAGCAGGACGGTCAGGCCGAGCTTGGCTCGCATTTCGGCGATGGTGTCGAATACTCTCTGAACCAGTATCGGCGCCAGCCCCGCCGACGGCTCGTCCAGCAGCAGCAGCTTGGGCTGCGCCATCAAAGCGATGGAGATGGCCAGCATCTGACGCTCGCCACCGCTCAGTACGCTGGCGCGTAGACGGCGGCGTTCGCGCAGGATGGGAAACAGCGCGAACACCTTGTCCATGGCCTCGCTCACAGCCTGGCCGGTCCCATGCCTACTGTAGGCTCCGAGCCGCAGGTTGTCGGCGACAGTCAGGTGCGGGAACACATTGCCTTCCTGCGGTACATAGCCTAGGTCGGTGCGCCGGCTGGCGGGCTGCCCGTCCACGAGGATCTCGCCTGCACGGGCGGGCAGCAGCCCATAAACCGTCTTCAGCAGCGTGGACTTGCCTGCTCCGTTGTGGCCGAGCAGGGTCACGATTTCTTCCTGGGGCACCGCCAGGCTGACGCCGTGCAGCACCTCGAAACCGCCGTAGCCAGAGACGAGCTCGCGCACCTCAAGCATCGTAGACTCGCCCCAGATACTCACGAATGACCTGCTCGTCGTGCAGTACCTGTGCCACCGATCCCGAAGCTATGACTGTTCCGTGCAGAACGATCACCTGGTCGGCGAGCTCGGCGACCAGGTCGATGTTGTGCTCGATGAGCAGGATCGTCCGACCGTTCTGACACAAGTCCGTTAGCAGCGAGATGAGCAGTGGCACTCTGCTGAGCTCGAGGCCAGTGCTGGGCTCGTCCAGCAGCAAGGTGCTGGCGCCGGTGGCGACGGCCCGCGCCAGCCCAACCAGCTTCTGGGTGCCAAAGGACAGGTCACGAGCCACTTCTCTCTGAACGTCATCCACCTCCAGCCGTGCCAGCAGCTCGACGGCCCGCTTGCGGTTCCCGACCTCTGCCTGGCGCCAGCGCGGGCCAAGCAGCCCAGTGAGCCGGTCGCCCGGTTGACGTGGCGGCGCGACCAGGACGTTTTCGAGCGCCGTCATCGTCGGGAACAACCGCACGTCCTGAAAGGTGCGGCCCAGGCTGTAGGCCGCGGCCTGGTGCGGCCGGCGGACGGTCGACGGCTTGCCGTCCAGCAAGACGCGTCCGGTATCGGCCGCCAGCACGCCGCACACGATGTTGATGAGTGTGCTCTTGCCGGCGCCGTTCGGCCCAATGAGGGCCGTTACACACCCTTCCGGCACCGAGAAGGTCACATCGTGAAAAACGCGAACGCCGCCAAAGTGCTTGCCGAGCTGTTCCACAGCCAGCCGGTTATTCATGGAACTCGTATTTGCCAACCAACCCCTGCCTGCGGAACAGCATCAGCACCACCAGCAGCAGGCCATACAGCATTTGTTGGGTCGGTCCGGAAAAGTCGCTAGGCAAGCCGGTGAAGCGCAGCGATTCGTTGAACAGGATCAGGATCAGCGGCCCCAGGATGGACCCCACGATGCTGGCCAGCCCGCCAACGCCGATGTACACCAACAAGAAGAACGAGAACGTGACCACGAACACCGTGGGGTCGATGTAGAACAGGGTGGTGGCGTACAGCGAGCCTGCCAGGCCGGCGATGGCGCCGCTCACCGTCCAGATCGCGATGCGGTAGCGGTCCGGGTTCTTGCCCAGGCTGGCCAGAGCGGCCGGGTCATCCCTGGTTGCCCGCAGCGAACGGCCAAACGGCGAGCTCACGATCCACCAGGCCAGCAACGCACAGGCGGCCAGCGCCGCCAGACAGACGAGGCACCGGCCCAGCGAGCCGTCGATCGGCGGCGGCAGCTTCAACCCGAACAGCCCTTCCGCCCCGGCGACGCGGGGCGCCGTGTTGTGGATGACGTCGACGATGACCACGTTCAGGCCCAGCGTCGCCAGGCCAAAATGGAATGGCCCCAAGCGCAGTAGTGGCAGCAGGGTCAGCAGGGCGAACACGGCTGTGCCGGCCAGAGCCAGCGGGATGGCGAGGTAGTAGTTCACCCCCAGCAGGATGTTCAGGATGGCCGCGATGTACGCTCCCGCGGCCAGGTAGCCAACATGGCCAACGGTGAACAGCCCGGTGTAGCCCAGAACCAGGTTGGCCGAGATGCTGAGCATGGCCCACACGCTGACGATGGTCAGGATGAAAAAGAAGTAGTCCACGGCTCACTTACGCCAGCAGCCCCGCCGGGCGCCCGATGAGCAGCAGGATGAGGAGCGCGAACACCACGACAGTGACCCAGGCCGGCGCGAAGAAGCCAGCAAAGCCGGTAGCCAGGCCCAGCACCACGCTCCCCAAGGCCGCTCCGATCAGCACGTTGCGCGTACCACCCAGGATCACCGCCACAAGCGTGATGAACAGGAAATCCAGCCCCGTGGTTGGCACCAGGCCGGTATCGTAGGCCGTGAACACCCCTGCCGTGCCGGCCAGCGCGGATGCTGTCGCGAACACGGCCACACGCGCCCGTGACACGTTCACACCCACCACCACGGCTAGATCCGGGTTGTCGCTCAAGCCGAGCACGGCCAGGCCACTTCTGGTCCGGGTAAGCCACAGGTGCAGCAGCGTGTAGAGGACGATCACCAGCGCCACGACCACCACGTCTAGCCGGCGGATGGCTACGGACCCAAGGGTGTAGATTGGCAGACTGCCGGTGTGTGCCACGCTGAGGTTGCCACGCGTGGGGATCAGGACCGCGGCTTCGAAAAGCAGCGCAATCCCCAGCGACGCGATGAACATGCTGAACAGGCCTCCACCCCGCCTCCCGATGGGCTGATACACCGCCCGATCGATTGCCCAGCCCAGAACGGCGCCTACCGCGATGGCCGCGAGTGCGCTGGGCAGAAGATCCAAACCCGTGACCCGGTGCAGGAAATACAGCACATAGCCGGAGGCCCCGAAGACCGCCGCGTGCGCGATGTGAAAGATGCGGAACGTGGCGAAGATCAGCGCGAAGCCGACTGCCAGCAGCGCATAGTACCCGCCGAGGCTCAGCCCGCTGACCAGAACCTGAACGAGGACCAGGGGCTAGCCGCCGGGCTTGATGGCGACGGCCGCGCCGTTCTGGATCTTGTACAAGGCCACTGTAGGACGCGACTGGTGATCATCGGCCATAGTGATTGCGCCGCCGCCCGCGCTAGGGAAATCCTTGAGCGAGATGAGGCCCTTGCGGATGCCTTCGGCGTTGTAGCCGTTTTCCTCGACGGCGTGCTTGATCATCTGCACCACGTCGTACATCTCGATCGTCGCGTAGGATGGCTCGTAGCCCAACTTGGCCTTGTAGGCGTCGATCACTGGCTGGGCCTTGTTCTTGTCCAGCACGAATCCGCTGTAAACCATGCCCTCGGACGCCGCGCCGACGGAGTCTCGCCAGCTCTTCTCGGTGAAGCAGGCCGAGCCCTGGTAGAAGGGGGCTTTGATCCCCAGTTCCCGCGCCTGCTTCATGATCGCGCCTTCATCGGCCGTGCACTGGCCGTTGATCACAATAGCGTCCGGGTTGAAGTCCTTGGCCCTGGCTAGCAGACCGCGGAAGTCGGTGCTGCCTAGGTTGAAGCGCGCTTCGTCGTACGCGGCGCCCAGTTCTTGGGCGACCTTCTTGTTCACCGGCGCAAACAGCTCGGCGATGGCGTTGTTGGGGTAGAAGGCAAATAAGCGCTTAGCCCCAACGGCCGTCCATTCCGCTTGCAGAAGCGGCGCTGTCAGGGTATATGTCGGCGCGTGGGCAAAGGCCCAAGGGCTGTTGGCCATCAGGCCGGGAGATTCGGTGGTCGTGACTATTGGCACCTTGAGCTGGTCGGCCAGCGGCAGCTGAGCCGTCACCACGTTGGTGAAGATGGTGATCACCACCGGCACCTTGTCGATCTCGACCATTTTGCGCATGGCGGCGACGCCGGCCTCGGGCGTGCCCTTGGTGTCCTCCGACACCAGTTGGATGGGGTGGCCCTGGATGCCGCCGCTCCTGTTAATGTCGTCCGTGGCGATCTGGATGCCGGGCAAGATGTTGCCGCCGAAGGCGGCCAGCGGCCCGGTTAGGGGAAACGCCACGCCGATCTTGTATGGCTCGCCGGCCGGCTTGGCGGCGGCGCTGGCGGCCGGCTTGGCCGAGACGCTGGCGGCGGCAGACACCGCGGGGGCTGAGGCGCTGGGCTTCGCGGCAGCGGCGGACGCCGCCGGGCTCAATGCCGGGGAAGCCGGGGCAGTGCTGGCTGGGGTGGCAGCCCCGCCGCAGCCAGCGAGCAGGATTGTGGCAAATACCATAGCCAAGGTGCGTGGTTGGATCACAAGCGTCGTCTCCTTAGCAGAATTTGGTGAGGATGATACGGCACCCGAAATCAGCCCGGCGCGCCGTTCGGCAGGATTAGCACCTTGATCGGGGCTTGGCCCGGGATCTCCCGGCCGGCGGTCTTGACTGCCCTCTCGGCCTGATCGAGCGGAAAGCGGTGAGTCACCAGCTTGTGGAACGGGTATCTGCCACGCTGCGCCAGGGCCATCGCGCGCCGCACCGCATGGGTGTCATAGCTGAATACTCCCTGCAGCCGGATCTCGTTGTACAGCAAGGTGTCCAGGGGCAGGGGCGTGAGTGTGCCATCGCCAGTCACACCCGCGCTGACCACCGTGCCTAAGGGACGAACCAGCTGGAGCGAGGCCCGGACGGCCGCGCCGCTGCCGGTCACGTCCACCACCAGATCGGCCATGTCGCCGCCGGTTGTGTCGCGCACCCGCTCCACCACGTCCTCCGCCTCAACGTCCACCACGACGTCGGCCCCAAATTCCCGCGCCAGCGCCAGCCGATAGCCATCCGCCGCCAGACCGGTCGCGATGATGGGCCCGGCGCCGGCCTCCTTGGCGGCGGCAATGCAGCACAGCCCGATGGGCCCCACGCCCTGCACCACTACAGCGTCGCCAAGCTTGGCTCCGCCGCGCAGCACCACCCACTGGATGCCATTTGAGATCGCCACGGTCAGCAGGTTCGCGATTTCAGCCGAGATGCCGTCAGGCACCTTGTAAAGCAGCGTGCCAGGAGCCAGGTACATGTACTGGCCGTACGAGCCCCACAAGTGAGGGGGCCTGGCGCAGGACGCCCGCGTGCCGTAGGACAGGCCTCCGGAGCAGTATTTGTAGTCGCCAGCCACGCAAGCGCGGCAGAAGCCGCAGCGCACCTTGGACTCCACGGTGACCCTGTCGCCCTCCTGCACGCCCCAGCGCTGCGCGGCGGCGGGCCCGATCTTGGCGATGCGGCCCACGATCTCGTGGCCCATGATCAGCGGCAGGGCGTATTTGGTCGTACCGTGGTAGAGGCCTACGTCGGTGTGGCAGATGCCTGCCACCTCGACTTGCAAGAGGCCATCGTCCTCGTGGACTTCCGGCAGGTCGAACTGCCGCAGCACCATCCGCTCGGGCGCCTCCAGGACCGCGCTCAGGACCTTGCCGTCACTCATGTGGCGGTTCACCGCTGTTCAGCATTGAAAGCCTATGATACCGGCCAGGTCGTGATGAGCTACCAGGCCAGCCGCTGCTACACCGAGATCCGCAGGCCGGAGCGTCCCAGCTGCCGGTACTCGAGTTCCACTTGACGCATTGCGCTTCGCCAGCGGCGATCATACGCGGCCTATGTCAATGGCTTATCTTCATCGGGCAGAACCTGCCCGGCTGGTTGCGCGCGAAACCAACAGCTGTTCATTATGCAATCCAAACCGGCGGCCTCACGCGGATCGACCTGGCCGCGCAGGTTGGGATGGCCTACCACGCCAGCCAGCCGCCGTCCAGCGCGAGGGTGTGGCCCGTTACCAGCGAGCTGGCGTCCGACGCCAGGAACACCACCGGCCCAGCAATCTCGTCCTGCCTGCCGCGGCGGCCCAGCGGCGTGCGCCAACGGATGCGCTGTTCGTGCTCGGCTGACGCAGCCGATGAAGGACGGTCCTCGTCCGAGCGCGGCTCGATGTGTGTGGGAGCAATGGCGTTGACGCGGATGCCGGCGGGCGCCCATTCGACAGCCAACGCCCTGGTCAGCCCGATGATCCCCGCCTTGGTGGCCGCGTACGGCGAGTTAGGCCCGATACGACTCGCGACAAGCCCATAGATTGAGGCCACGTTGATGATGCTTCCGCGGCCTCGCGAGGCCATGTCGCCATAGACTGCCTGACAACAGTAGAAGACGCCGTTGAGATTCACATCGACCATGCGCTGCCAGTCTGACGTCGCGAGCTGCTCGGACCGGCGGCCCGACGTGAGCGCCTCGCCCTTGAGGCCGGCATTGTTGACCAGGACGTCGACCGGACCCAGCTGGCGTCGGGCGGCCTTTAGAGCGTCGCCGATCGAGGCCTGGGCCGTGACGTCGAGCTCGAGAGCGATGGCGCTCTTACCCTGTGCCCGGAGCCCAGCAGCGCGGGCCTCGGCCGCGCCCAGGTCCAGGTCACCCAGCACGACCGCGGCACCGCCCGACGCTAGTCCTTCGGTGATGGTCGCGCCCAGGCCGTGGGCGGCGCCCGTGACCAGCGCCACGGACCCCTCTAGGCTGAAAGCGGAGCGCCTTTGGGCTGTGCTCACTCAGGCTGAATCTAGGAGGTGGTCAGAATATCTCGATGGAAGGGCTGTATCTTGCCCTCGTCGATCTCTTTCAGCCGCTCCTCGCTTAAGGGCTGCCCGAACATCTCGTTGCGCATTAATACCCGTTGCCGCGCAAGATCGCGGGTCAGCCGCTTGGCCTTCTCCCACTGCTCCGGAGTTTGGACGGTGCCGCGGAGCCCGGCGGCGCCCTTCCTCATGTGGCCGACTTCGTCGTCGAAGATGATCCGGAAAGCGGCCCTGGGGGAGTTGCTGGAGCTCGCTTGGAGGGACGTAGCGGCCCTCCAAGTCCTCCAAGATATCGGCCAGGAGTGCGTAATGGTGAAACTCCTCGTACAGTTCCCGGGCGATGTGCAGGAACTCGTGTCGCATCTCGGGCGATTGGAGCCCGGGATACAGCTCGGCCAGCCGGTCGACCGAGCGTCCTATGACACCGTTCCCCTCGGCATCGAGCGATCCCCAGAATTCCTTCCAGCACTGCGCCCGCAGCCACCGAATGTGCTCTTGCTGCGTGCGCCGCCGGCTAAAAAACGTCTGCACCACCTCGTGCTCGCCGGCCCAATAGGGCGAGGCCGCGGCCACGAGCTCATCCAACCTCGCGTCAGCGTCGGTGATGTCGGTAGCGATCAGCGGCAATCCCTCGTTAGCTTAGCCTACCATTTGCGGCTGAAATCTAGAATCCGGAGGTAATGAGTTGCCAGGAAACCACAATGATGCGTTCGTAGCTGAGCTCAAGCAGCGCGTCGTCGAGCGCAACGCCAATCTGAGGCATCCCTTCGCGCGCA
>WNFB01003343.1_pt1 | contig 14125 bp, 9 predicted proteins | sample 5400501 | NCBI WGS metagenome assembly WNFB01 (sample SAMN13153341, study PRJNA577476) | soil metagenome | isolation source: 200 cm saprolite under Douglas fir tree site 2 hole 1 | place: USA:California | collected 2015-04-18
AGGTTGGCCGGACTCCGATCTGGCGTGGCTCGGTGTTGGGGCTGATCGGCGCCGTTCGTGAACTCGGGTCGCCTTGAGCTGAGGACGGAGAGTCGTGCCCAGGCGGCTACCAGTTGCGAGCGTGGTGGGTCCGGCCGACTGGTCCGGCCTGTCGACCAAGCGGCGGATCGAGCAGGCTGCGCTGCAACTGTTCGCGGCCAAGGGATTCGAGGCCACCGGGATCAGGGACATCGCCGACCGGGCCGGCCTCTCGACCGCGGCGCTGTATCACTACATGGGCAGCAAAGACGAGTTGCTGCTCGATTTCATGCTGGTCAGCATGACCCAGCTCATCCGGGTGGCCCGGGAGGCGCTCGGGATCGCTGACGGGCCGGCCGCCGAACTCGCCACGTTGGTCCGGGCGCACGTGGGCTTCCACACCCTGGACCCGCAGCGATCGCTCGTTGCCGACGACGAACTGCGCGCCTTGTCCGAGGATTTCTTCGCCCGCGTGATGCAACTGCGCGACGGCTACGAACTGCTCTGGGCGGACACCCTGGAGCGCGGCCTGCGCAGCGGCGTTTTCCGCTTCTCGGACGGCAGGATCACCCGGCTGGCCCTGCTCGAGATGTGCAACGGCGTGGCCCGCTGGTACTCCGACCAGGGCCCGATGCAGCCAGGCCAGATCGCCGATGCGTTCACCGATCTCGCTCTCGCGATGGTCGGTGCCGCACGCAACCAGCGGCCGCTGCGCCTCGATGACCTGCGCTGCCTGGCAACCAGCGAGGTGTTGGACATCATCGAGCGGGAACTGCGAGATCCCGGCGACATGGTGGTCCGGCCAGCAGGCGTCGCCTAACCCGCATCGTCCGCGCATCCAGGCTCAGCCTGCTTCCTAACGACACCGATTCCGCACCGGGCTCGTCCCAACGACACCTATTCCGCACAGGGCTCGTTCCGGGCGGGCATGGAGCGGGCTCTCGGGCGGCTCGCGCCCCCGCCGAGGGCTGTCCGGCTCGCATGCCCGCGATGTCCGGTTCGCTGGGGCGGAAGCGTCAAGAGGGACAGATAGGCCATTGCGATCCGGTCGCGAAGGTCGTCACGGAGCATCCGGACCGGTTCTCCGGCTACGGGACGATATCGATGAATCCCGTGAAGATTCCCCGGGCGCTCGCCCAGGTGCAACGCGCGGCCGACCTGGGCCTGGCCGGGCTGAGCCTGCAGCCCTCGTTCTTCGGGATCCCGATCGATGACCGGGTGCTCTACCCCGTCTACGCCAAGGTTGGGCGAACTGGGCCTCCAGGTGGCGCTGCATACCGGCATCAACTACACGGTGACCTTCCCGATCCGCAACGACCAGCCGATCCAGGTTGATCAGGTGGCCTGCGACTTCCCCGACCTGGTGCTGGTCGCGTGCCACGCGGGATGGCCGTGGGTACCGGAGATGGTCGCGGTGCTCCGCAAGCACCCGAACGTCTACGCCGAGTTCGGCGGGCTGGCGCCCCGGTATGTGTGCGAGGCGAACACGGGCTGGGAAGTCATGTTCAGGTTCATGAATAGCCTGCTCGGCCGTCAGGTCCTGCACGGCACCGACTGGCCGGTCTTCCCGATGGACCGGGCGCTCGCCGAATGGCGCGCCGGAGGTCTGCGGCCGCACGTCCTCGAAGCGCTGACGGGCGGGAATGCGCAGCGCCTGCTGGGCAGGTAGTGATCTGGGGCGGCGTCAGGCGGGCAGCCCGGGCTGGCTCACGAGCAACACGGCCGCCAGGATGAGGATCAGTGAACCGAAGGTGATCAGCGCATACCGCACGGTGTACATCTTGAACGAGCTGCCGATGCCGACCAGGAACAGGACAGCGGCGAGGAAGATCGTGATCCGGATGTAGTCGTCACTTATCTGCCCGTCCTTGCCGCCCGTGTCGAAGGAGGCATTGGCGGCATTGTCCAGCATGATGGCCTTGGCCTGGTCCGGGAGCTTGTACTGGGGCATGTAGGTCGGCCCGGGCGGCGCGTGGGCGTTGTGCAGCGGGCCGGTCGCCAGCCAGGCGTTGAAGGCCACCCGGAGTCCCGGCCGGAAGCGGCGTTCGGCGATCACCTCCTTCTGCGGGCTGTTCAGGGTGAATGCGATGAACCAGGCGTTGAATGTCCCGGCGTCGAAGTTGCGGATCGCTTGCGCGCGGAGGTCGGCCCGGGTAGCGAAGTCTCGCAACGTCGAAGCGTGTGCGAGGTCGACCCGCGAGGCGGTGCCCCAGCGCGCGGCCGCATAGCCCGCCCAGGCGGCCGTGATGGTGACCAACGCCAGCAGCAGGGCCTCGCAGACCTGCACAATTCGCGAATGACGGTCATCGGCGTCGTCGTGGTCATTTCGTCCCGCCGTCTTCAGGCCCAGCTTCTGGCCGCGTTTGTGCAGCGTCTTGCCGACCTCGATCGGGTCGACTCCCTCCGCCATCAGCGTTCCCCCGCCCCCGCCGGATGAGCCGCGCCCCCGCGCTCCGGACAGCCCCGTGCATATTAGCGGAAACGCGTGACACGCGGTTATGTGGGCGCAGGCTCAATGAGCCGCCGGGCCGGAAGTACCTGCCGGGGCAGCGGCAGCCGGCCGGATGAGCCAGCCGCCAGTATGTCGAGGTAATGCCTTCGCGGTGTGAGTTCCGCGCCGAGCGACCGCAGGAAAGGACTGTCCCATTGCGCGTCGATCGCGGCACCGCCCGCCAGGGCACATCGCGCGGCCAGGTCGGCCGCCGCTACTCTTGCGGCATTGGGGCGCCGGTTGAACATCGAATCCCCGCTGAACGCGGTTCCTATGCCGATTCCGAATGCGCCGCCAACGAGGTCAAGGCCCTCCCATACCTCGATGCTGTGCGCCCACCCCATCTGGTGCAGCGCAAGTAAGCTTTCAAGCAGCGGGTCGGTCAGCCAGCGTGGCTCGCGGCCGCCGCGGCATTCCTCGGCCACGCGCTGAAACGAGTGATCGGCAGTGGTCGTCCACTCGGGGCCGCGCCGCAGTTGCTTCCTGACATTGCGTCCGACGTGGATGTTCTCTACCTTCATGACCAGCCGCGGGTCGGGCGACCACCAGGCCACGCTGAACGGATCATCCCGGTCGCTGCCGACCATGGCGATCACGCCCTCGGCGACCTTATCCTCGTACCGGAATTCGTTAATGTTCCTGGAAAACTCCTCGGGTGCCGGGAACGGGACTATTCCCCGCTTGTACGCGCCGAGCAGCCTGGCTGGGCTCAGGTCGCCGCAGAAGGCGACAGGGCTGTCACCCGGGGCTGACGACATGTCCAGCGACGCCCAGTCGCTGTAATAACTGACGGCCATGCGATGCCTCGCGGTTCGAGAGGGCCCGGGGGTGCGCCACCGCATGGTGCCCGTCGCGGGGATCCTTCAGGTAGCCGCCGGCCACCAGGCGCGCGATCTGCAGATCAAGGAGGCCGTCGTCAACGGGCGGGAAGACGATACCGCTGTCGCCGAGCGTTCGCTCCGTACCTTCCCGGCCGTAAGCCGGGAAGATGTGGTCGAGATACATTTCGGCGACAGTCATGTCGGAGCCTGGGGAGCGATCGACGAATAGCGGGACGAATGGGGTCATCGGATGGGAGGGATGTCCTGCGGCATAACGGAGCAGTGCGTCGACCCATTCCTGGTAGGGGATCTCTTGGATCTCGAATCCAAAGTAGCGCAATCGGTCCGTCAGCGATCCAATGAGCGCACGCTTGGGGCTGGCCAAATGGTACGTTTTCCCGGTGGCCTGGACATGCGTGGCGATGTAGCCGATTGCCGCCGCGCAAACATCGGCTGGGGCGAAGTCCAGCGGGAGATCGATGTCCGGGGCAATGCCGGTATCTGTGATGAACCGTATCATTGCGTATATTTCAGTGGACGTGTTCCAGACACCGCCGCGGTTGTCGCCAACAATGTCGAGAGGCCGGTAGATGGCTACAGGGAGCCCGCGCCGCGCAGCGTTGCGGAGCATTTCCTCAGCAACGAAGTTGCACTCGACGTAACCCACAGAGAGATACTCGGCATATGCGAGTGGCGTTTCCTCGGTGACTTCACGCACCCCCGCGCGGCCGAGACCGGCGAGCACCGCGGCGGTGGAGACGTAATGCAAGGGTATGCCCCGGTAAAGCCCGGCGAGGCGGATGAGCTCGCGCGTCCCGGTCACATTAGCTGCCCGCAGCTCGCTGTACGGGTAGATGAAGTTGACCAGCGCGCCGGCGTGGTGGATGACGTCGACGCGTTGCGCCAGGTCCTCGAACGTGTCATGCGGGAGACCCAGATCCGGCTGGGCCAGATCGCCTGCCAGCGGGACGACGCGATCGAGCGGGAGGGCGCCTAGCTCGTACCGCTCGGCGCCCCGCGCGATGCGCTCCAGCCCATGACCCGCGTCCCGCGCCCGGACCAGGCAGTGCACGCGTGCGCTGGTCGTGGCCAGAAGGTCGCGCAGCAGGTGCACACCGAGGAACCCGGTTGCCCCGGTGAGCAGGATGTCGGCCGGCTGCTGCCAGTCGGGAGGAGGCCCGGCGTCGAGCCGGATCACAGTATCCAGTCTGGCCTCGCGGGTGAAGTCGACCCTGGTGTCCGCGCCATCGGTGCTGAGCGTCCCCGCGCGGGCATCCTGCGTCGCGTTCGAGAAGCCGCGTAGCGTCGGGTCGCGCAGCAGGCAGCGGGTGAGCGGCCGGACCTGCTCGGCGTCGATTCCGAACATGACGCGGACGCGCGCCAGCATCTCCGCGGCGAGCAGCGAGTTGCCGCCGAGCCTGAAGAAATCGTCATCGAGGTTCACCGGCCCGACGTTCAGCACCTGAGCCCACAGATGACTCATCCCCGCCTGCAGGGGCGTCTCCAGCTGGCGTTCCGGGTGCGCGCTGACCGGGACCGCCAGTGGGGAGAGCGCATTCCGGTCGACGTCCCCCTGCGGCGTCAGCGGCATGTGGTCCAGCGCGACGAACACGGCCGGGATCATGAAGCTGGGAAGGCCTGCGGAAAGCAGTCCCCGTAGGCTCTCCGCCGATGGCAGGCTCCGGGACCCGGCGGCGTAACGGCTCGTATAGTACGCAACGATTTGCTTGTCGCCGGTGCCGAGGTCGTGCGCGGTGACCGCCACCTGGTCGATATCAGGATGGCTGGCCAGGGCGCTTTCGATCTCGGCGGGCTCGACGCGGAAGCCGCGTACCTTGATCTGGCGGTCTGCGCGCCCGATGACCTCAAGATTGCCGTCCTGCCGCCACTGTCCGAGGTCGCCGGTGCGGTACATCCTCGCTCCGGGGGTGGCGCTGTAGGGATTCGGGATGAACAACTCGGCCGTGAGTCCTGGATTGCCCAGATAGCCGCGCGCGACGCCGGAGCCGCCGATGTAGATCTCGCCCACGACTCCAGGGGGCAGCGTGTTCAGATGCTCGTCGAGGACGAGCATCTGCGCGTGCGGGAGCGGCTTGCCGACCGGGACCGGCGCGCCGGGCGGCGGCAGAAGCTCTTCGGTCGCCTCGAAGAGGGCCGAGGTGATGGTGGTCTCGGTGAGGCCGTAGGCGTTGAGCAGCCTGGCTCCGCGCGCCTTTTGCAGTATCGCCCGGCAGTCGGCCGCGTTCGCACGATCGCCACCGGTGATCATGAGCCGGAGGGACCCCAACTGCCGGCCGCCGGTCGGCGTGGCGGCGAGCACCTGATGCCAGTACGCGGGGGTCAGGTCGGCGACGCTGACTCGCCCCTCGGCCAGATAGCGGATCAGGTCGGTGGAGGCGACCGTGCCGGCCTCGGGCAGCATCAGGGCCGCCCCGCTCAGCAATGTGGCGAGTATTTGCTCCAGCGACGTGTCGAAGCCAACCGATGCCAATTGCAAGACTCGGTCCTGGGAGGTAAGCCCATATGCGCGAATTGCTTCCTGGCCGAGGCGGCCAAGCGAGCCGTGGCTGACGGCTACCGATTTGGGGCGGCCGGTTGATCCCGATGTCCAGATGGCATAGGCGATATTCGCCGCCTGGAGGCTGGCGGGTGGGGTGGTCGACGGGCACGACGCTATTGCGGACGCCATCTCGTCAACCAGAAGTAGCGTCGTGTCGGTTCCCGTGAATGCTCGCGCATTCCTGCTGTCCGTGAGGACCAACCTGATACCTGCCTCCTCCCGCATCTGTGCGAGGCGGCTACTGGGAAGGGATGGATCCAGCGGCATGTAGGCCCCGCCCGCCTTGAGAATCGCCAGCAGGCAGCGAATCGTCTCGGCGCCGCGTTCCAGGCCGACCCCCACCAAGGTCTCCGGCGCCACGCCAAGGATCTGAAGATGGTGAGCGAGCCGATTCGCCGACCGGAAGAGCTGCAGATACGTCATCTCGCTCCCGGCTAGCACGACGGCGGCCGAGTCCGGCTGACGGGAGACCTGCTGGTCGAACAGTTCGTGCACGTATCGCAGCTCGGAGGCGTGCGCAGCTGGCGGGCTGCCTTCCCGCCCCGGCCCTGAGGCATCTGCCGGCGCACCGGCCCGGCTCGCATCGCGAACGCTCGCAGGCACGATGTCCGGCCAGGCGGCCGTGATGGCAGACAGGCATGCCTGTCTGCGCATGGCGTGCCCCTCCTGCCGCCAGCCGGCCGGAACGGTCAACGTGGCTGGCCAGAGCGAATGCTGCCCCTCCTCGTTGACGACCACGAGATAGTCTTCCGCGGAACGAGGATCCGGATCCTCCCGAGGGAGAATGGGGTAATCGTGCGCCGTATAATCCATGATTCCCAACCGTCGTGATCGTGTGCGAAATATCTCACTGCGGTTACCCGGCGTGATTTCCAGACATACGGTAAATTAATAGGCTAGTAAGCCTGACAGCTACGCTGTTGTTCACCAGCTGCCTTTGTGCGCGAGCTAAAGAAATTCGCCCGAGCGTCGAGCCCGGTGCAGCCGATGACTCCCCCCTGACCGGAATCGGGATCTGGCGTACGAAAAGTTGCAGTCCAGCGCCTCGGATGTCTGAGGCCATGGTGGCGTGCGATATCCTTTGCCTGAATTGATGCCAGATTCCAGGAAGGAAGGATATCATCTTCACAGCCAGACCAGAGCCATAAATCTGTACAGAAGCGACTTATCGGGCTTGCTATCTGGTTAGATTGGGTCACTACGTCCGGACTTGGACCGTTGCGGACGTGGCAGATCGGTCAGGCAGGCCATGACATCGCACTGGGACACATCTGCGGATCCGTCGTCGAGGTGGCGCCGGGCACTTCGGTGCCGACTGGTTTCTTCGCGCGGTCGGCCACGGTGGGGTGGGCGCGGCCGGGCAGAAACGGCGTGCCCAGGGGGGTGGTTGCGTTGACGTGGCGGCGAAAGGTGATGCCGGGCTATGCCATCTGGATGACATTGCTCATCATCACTTACTATGCGTTGCCCGGGGTCCGCCTCGTAACGTGGACCGCGCTCGGATTCAGTGGGGTGCTCGCCATCGTGGTGGGCGTCGTCATCAACCGCCCCGCTCGCATGAGGCCGTGGCTGCTGCTGGCCGCCGCGAACCTGAGTTTCGCGGTCGGCCAGCTGATCTTCCTCGTGTTCACGGACATCTTGAAGGAAAGCGTCCCGTTTCCGTCGATCGCGGATGTTTTCTACCTGGCGACATATCCGCTCTACGCGGCCGGGTTGCTGATCTTCATCCGGTGGCGCTCTTCCGGCCGTGACCGGCGGAGCCTCCTGGACGCGCTCACCCTGAGCTGCGGCGTTGCCTTGCTCTCCTGGGTCTACCTGATCGTGCCGTATGTGCACAATCCCGGGCTGACGTCGTTGCAGAAGGCGGTCTCGGTTGCCTACCCGCTCGGTGACCTGCTGGTCATCGCGATGCTGGTCCGGCTTCTCGCGCCGGGTTCCGGCCGCACCCGGTCCGTGCAGTTGCTCACCCTCGGCACCGTCGGGCTGCTGGTGTCCGACGTCTCATTCGGCCTGATCCAACTCTACGGTGGACCGTTCCACACCGGAACAGCTGTCGACTTTGGCTGGGCGCTGTTCTACGCGGCCTGGGGTGCCGGGGCGCTGCATCCGTCCATGACTAAGCTGACCGACCCGGTTCCCCAGCAGCAGGCCGAGAGCACTCCGATGCGGCTGTCGCTGCTCATGCTCGCCTCGCTGATCGCCCCGACGGTGTTGTTTTTCGAGGCCCTCAGGGGTAGCCCGCCCGACGCGGGCGTGATCGCGGTCTTCTCTGCCCTCCTCTATCTGCTCGTGCTCTCGCGCCTGGCGGACGCCGTTGCCTCACAGCGGCGGGCGCTGGGCCGCGAGCGGGCATTGCGGGTCGCCGGCGCGTCCTTCGCATCGGCGGTCACCGTGGAAGAGGCTGCGATCGCGGTCCAGAAAGCCGTGGCCACGCTGATCGGCCCGCAGTCGCAACAGGAGGCGGTGCTCGCCGTGCGCGACAGCGGCACGCTCCGCGCCGTCGGCGCCGCGCCCGGCCATTCCGCCGTGCAGTTGAGCCGCCTGGACACGATGGCAGAAACCGGGCTTTCGCTGCTGGCGGGACCGCAGCCGCATCTCGTCCGGGCCGCGCAACTGGGCACGGGTGTCGCCGAGGATCTGGGCGTCACCGACAGCGTCCTGCTCTGCCCGCTCGCGCTCAAAGACCGGCCGTCCGGCGATCCGCTGATCGGGGTGCTGGCCGTCTTCGGTGACGAGAAGAGCCTGGCGGCGCTGTCCGGGACCCTCGAGATCCTGGCCGGCCAGGTCGCACTGGCGGTCGAACGGGTACTGCTGAATATCGAGGTGAACCGCCGCAACAGCGAGGACTACTTCCGGACTCTGGTGCACGACGCTTCTGACATCATCTTGATCATCGACGACGACGGGAAGATCCGTTACGCGACCCCCTCCGCCAAGACCATTTTCGGCGACGTCAGCGTGGAAGGAGCGCACCTGTGGGACCTCGTCCAGCGCCATGAGCGTGATGACGTCGTTGCCGCGTTCACCCGTATGCGGGACCACGAGGCACAGAACTCTGAGGATTGGCTAATCACGCGCCGTGATGGGACACCGATCGAACTCGAGGGCAGATACAGCGACCTGCGGGACGACAGCACGGTCGGCGGTCTGGTGCTCACGCTGCGGGACGTGACCGGGCAACGCCAGCTCGAGCGCGAGCTGAAGCACCGGGCCTTCCACGACGCACTGACGGGGCTTCCCAACCGGCTGCTGTTCCATGACCGGGCCGCGCATGCGCTGGCCCGGGCCCGGCGGAACGGCACGACCGTGGGCGTGATCTTCGTCGACCTGGACGACTTCAAGGTTGTGAACGACACCATGGGCCACAGCGTTGGTGACGAGCTCCTGATCGCCGCGGGGGTGCGGCTGGCCGCGGTGGTGCGGGAGTCCGACACGGTCGCGCGGCTGGGCGGCGACGAATTTGCGCTCCTCGTCGAGGATGCAGCCGACGGGGGGGTGGCGGAAGTATTCGCCGAGCATATTGTCCGGGCGTTCGGCGAGCCGTTCACGCTCACCGCCGGGTCGGTGATCACGACAGCCACCGTGGGCGTCGCGACGACGGAGGACAGCAGCGAGGCGGGTGGCCTGGTCAGCCACGCGGACCTGGCCCTGTACGCGGCCAAGGCGGCGGGTAAGCGGCAGTGGCGCCGGTACCAGCCAGTCCTCAGCGCGGGGATGCTCAAGCGGCGTGAGCTGCAGTCGGCGATCGCCGACGCGGTCGTCAACTCGGCCTTCACGCTCGTGTACCAGCCCATCGTCGAACTCGCCGGCGGCGAGATCGTCGGGTTCGAGGCACTCGTGCGATGGCCGCATCCGCGGTGGGGCATGATTCAGCCGGATCAGTTCATCACCCTGGCCGAAGAGACCGGTCACATCGTGCCGCTCGGCTCCTGGGTGCTCGGGCAGGCAGCGGCCGATACCGTCCGGTGGCACCGCCGCGTGCCCCACGAGACGCTGCGGTATATCAGCGTGAACGTATCCGCCCGCCAGTTCCGGGACCCCGGTTTCGTGGACACGGTGCGGCGTGTACTCGCGACGTCGGGCCTGGCGCCGTCGGCGCTGCTGCTGGAGCTTACCGAGAGCGTCCTCCTTCGCCGTGACGGTGGCATCCAAGCCGACCTGGAGGAGCTCAAGCGAATCGGGGTCAGGCTCGCCATCGATGACTTCGGCACCGGATATTCATCGCTGAGCTACCTGCGGGAATTGCCGATCGATGTGCTCAAGATAGACAAATCCTTTGTGGAAGGCATCGCGGTTTCCGAGCAGCGGCTGGCGCTCGCGGAAGTCATCATTCGCATCGCTAAGACGCTCAAGCTGACGGTCATGGCTGAGGGAATCGAGAATGAGGTGCAGCGAGATCTGCTCGTCTCGATGGGCTGCCAGTACGGGCAGGGGTATTTGCTGGCGAAGCCGGTGGGAGCCGACCAGGCGGAGGCGCTGCTGCGTATCGGCCGCGGCCTGGTCCCCGAGCTTCCCCGTGCGGGCGGCTTAGTCCGGGCCCGTGATTGACTCGGCCCGTGATTACACGGGCCGACCTCGCGGCGGCCAGGGACCAGACGATCCCCGATGTCGTCGCGGTCGGCTTGCGGGTGCTGTTCTCTGGCATCAACCCGGGCCTGTACTCCGCCGCCACCGGGTACCACTTCGCCCGCCCGGGAAACCGCTTCTGGCCGGCGCTGCACCGGTCCGGGTTCACGCCGCGCCTGCTGCGTCCTGACGAGCAGGAACGGCTTCTTGACCTCGGGCTCGGCATCACCAACATCGTCGCCCGCGCCACGGCCCGTGCGGACGAACTGCGCCCGGAGGAGTTGCGCGAAGGCGGCCGCGCGCTGGGCGCGAAGGCCGCGCGGCTGCGTCCCCAGTGGCTGGCGGTCGTCGGTGTCACCGCCTACCGGACATCGTTCGGCCGCCCCCGCGCCAGTGTGGGACCACAGGATGAGGCCCTCGGCGGCGTCCGGGTATGGGTGCTGCCTAATCCCAGCGGACTCAACGCGCACTGGACTATACCTAAGCTCATAGAGGCGTTCCGAGATTTGAGGCTGCACGTCGAGGGCTAAGCGAGGTCGAGAGGCGAGGCAGGCGTTGCTCAGCTGGCAAGTTCCGCTTCGATAATCTTCTGCTCTAGCGCGTCCAGGTCATGCGCGACGATGACATGAAGCGCTATCGGGTTCGGATGCTCGGTTGCGCCACGGCGATACCCCGCCCTTCCCTGGGCGTCTTCTTCGCCGCGGCGCGGGGATGCGAGTGAAAAGCCGGGTCCAGGCTAGCCAGGCTACCGGCGCAAGAGGCTGACGGCCGACCCGACCCGGCCCTCTTGATCGGATTACCTAGCTGGGCCGGTGAGCATAAGGCAGTGTCGGGGTCGGCGCATGCCCTCATCTGCTGCTAACGCCGTTGGCGGCTGCGGACTTCGAAGGCGATGACGATCTCGGAGATCCCGCGGAACAAGGCGAACAACCCGACCCAGACCAGCAGCAGCGCCCCTTGTACCGACAGGAACTGCTGGGAGGCCCAGAAGCCGAGCAGGATCTCCAGGATGCCGACCACCGTGCCCAGCCACCAGGCGCTGTTGATACCCCTGGCGTCGACGGAGGTGATGATGTCCAGCGTCCCCCGGAAGATGAGCAGCAGCCCCAGGATCGAGGCGAGCGTCCAGAATGCGTCGTAGGGCCGGGCGAACGACCACCCGGCGCCGAAGGCGAAGATGACGCCCATCACGACGTGCAGCCAGCGCCAGTTGGAGCGGACCGAGGCGATCAGGAATTCGTCGAGCATGCCGAACAAGAACAGCACGCCCAGCAGGACGCCCACGGTAGCGATCGAGGCGGGGGCGAACCGCAACGCAACCCATGCGATGATGAGCCACGCGATTCCGGTCAGCAGGAACAACCACCAGGGGCCGGCCAGCCGCCACAGCGCCGCGCGGGCGCCGCGTGTGCGTTCCTGCAGCGCATCAGGATTAACGCTCATACCCGGCTTCCTTCCGCAAGCGCTGTGAGGATCCTTCGGGCGGCCGGTGTCAGACCCCGCGGGTCTTCAAGTCCCGGCGGCTTAGCGATCTTTCCGAACGCATCCTCTCATTGCGCCGACCACCTGACAATGCCTGGCAGAAGCCGGTGAAGGTGATGCCATCGGCCGCGACCCGGGCGCGCGGCCCGCTCGGGGGGTGCTCGGCAACGCGGTCATTCTTGGCGGCATACCTTAATCGGGCATCGGCGGGCGGGTCATCGGCGCGGGCGGCATTCCAGCAGGCCAATGCGGATCACGACTTCACCGAGCAGGAGCTGGAACTCAGTTCATCGGCTCATAGGGCGGGCTTGCCCGTAGCTGACTTGGGGGACCGTCCGCCAGCGTCCACCGGAATCCGTGGAGGAACTCAGCGATCGTCACCCAGTTGGTCACTCAACGTGCTTGGGGTCGTATGCGCGGTGGCGGGCGGCGTACTCTGCACTCGGTCATGGACAAGGATGCGGCCTGAGCCGATATGGAGGCACCAGGATGGCCCAACTTAAGCTGCCGATTAAACTCCTGCACAACCCAGTCGTCCTGGAGGAACAGGCGCGACGCGCCGCGAGCCTTCAGCTGCGGATCGCCGATTTGATCACCGGTTTCGCCGGGTCGATGAATTTCGTCTACCTGCATGTGGCGCTGTTCGCTCTCTGGATGCTGTTCATCGAGAAGAGTCCGTGGCCGACGCTGACGCTGATCGTGTCGCTGGAAGCGATCTTCCTGTCCACGTTCGTCATGATCGGCCAGAACCGGCAGGCGGCATTCCAGCAGGCCAAGGCGGACCACGACTTCACCGAGCAGGAGCTGGAGCTCAAAACCAACACGGCGCTGACCCGGGAGATCGACCAGCTCACGACCGAGCTGCACAGACGGATCATGGGCGACCCCACCCGGTAGCGGTCTTGATGATCGGCAGGTGAAATCGCCCCGTGCCTGACCTGTCCGGTGATGCGGCTGACCTGCCCGGTGATGCTGCTGGCCGGCCGGTGATGCGGCCCAGTAATAGCGCGCAGCCGTTGACCGTAAGGGATGGAATCTGATATATCAGACATCTGATAGCCCCGTCCAGGGAAGGGTGCGCCATGGCCGATGCGACGGACGAGCTGAAGGTCTTCGAAGGTGTGCGGCCCACCCGCACTGGTGACCTGGCGCTGGAGAGCCAGGGCATGGCCCCGATCCCGGCGGATGCCAGGTATGGCGGGGTGCACCGGATGTTCACGGTGTGGTTCACGCCCAACATGGAGCTGTCCGGCGTGTTTACCGGCACCCTGGCGGTGGTGCTGGGGCTCGGATTCGGGCTCGGGCTGGTGGCCATCATCGTGGGTACGATCATCGGGTCCCTGCCGGTGGCCATCCTGTGCACGTGGGGCCCGAAGACCGGCACGGCCCAGGTGCCGCTCGCGCGGATGCCGTTCGGGAAGACTATCGTCCTGCCGGGCACGGTGCAGTGGCTGTCGTCGATCGCCTGGGACGCCCTCGTGGGACTCTTCGGCGGCGAGGCGGCGCAACTGCTGTTCCACGTCCCGTTCTGGCTCGGTGTCGCCATCGTCCTGGTCCTTGAGGGGATCGTCAGCGTCTACGGGTACGAGTTCGTGCACCGGCTGCAGGCGATCGGCTCGGCCGTCCTCATCGTGCTGTTCCTCGTCCTTACCGTGCGGATCTTCCAGCACCACGTGGTGCTGTCGCATAACACCGTGCACGGCGGCGCGCTGATTGGCGCGTTCATCCTGATGGTGACCATCTCTCTCAGCGCGGGAATTTCCTGGGCCACCTACGCCTCCGACTACAGCCGCTACATGAAGCCCACGTCATCGAAGGCGGCTATCTTCTGGCTCACCATGGCCGGCCTGACCGCCTCCTACGTGTGGGTGGAGACCATCGGGCTGGCCGGCGCGAGCGTCCTGAGCAACCAGACCGCGGCGGGCGTGCGCACGCTGACGGGCGGCGGCCTGCTCGGCGTCCTGGCGCTGATCGCGATCGTTTTCGGGGCGATCGCATCCAACTCGATGAACGACTACACCGGGTCACTGGCCTTCCAGGCGATGGGCGTCCGGGTGAAGCGGCCGATCATCGCCGCCGTCGTGGCGGTGCTCGCGTTCGCGGCCATCCTGTGGATGAACGCGGGCAACACCTCGGGGAAGTTCACGAATATCCTGCTGTTCATCGGCTACTGGATCGCGCCGTTCT
>WNFB01003347.1_pt1 | contig 14123 bp, 10 predicted proteins | sample 5400501 | NCBI WGS metagenome assembly WNFB01 (sample SAMN13153341, study PRJNA577476) | soil metagenome | isolation source: 200 cm saprolite under Douglas fir tree site 2 hole 1 | place: USA:California | collected 2015-04-18
CAGCTACGGCGGACGCCACTGGAAGGAACCGGAGAGCACCGCCAACATGGTGGAAGTCCACAACCGGCTCGCCGGGAAGCTCGAGCGGCCGATCGACTATATCCACATGCCGGTCCCGGCGGATCGCGGCGACGACGCTTATTTCAAGCCGCTTCAGGAGATGAAACTGAACTCGAAGACCAAACTCTTCCTAGGGCTCGTGCACGACACCGATGGCGTCGAGGGCACGCGCAAACGCATCGCGGTCGCAGCAAAATACGCCCGCGACTTCGGCATCGCCGCCGAGTGCGGCTTCGGCCGACGGCCGCCCGGGACGATCCCGAATCTGCTGCGCATCCATGCCGGGGTGTGAACCGCACAGGAGGACATCATGAAACGATTCGCGCCGCTCTTTTTCCTAGTATTCGCGGTGAGCTGGCACGGCCTGGCGTACGCGCAATCCCCGGCATGGCCGCAAAAGCCGGTGCGCGTCCTCGTCGGCCTCGCGCCCGGCGGCAATCCGGACACGCTCGCACGCATGCTCTCGGCAAAACTGAGCGGCGCACTCGGCCAGCAGTTCGTCGTCGAGAACCGTCCGGGCGCGGGGAGCACGGTCGCCGCCGACATCGCCGCGAAGTCCGCGCCCGACGGCTACACGGTCCTCGTCAGCGACAGCAGCGTCGTCACCATGGCTCCGCACCTCTACCGGTCCCTGCCTTACGATCCTTTCCGCGATCTCGCGCCGGTGACGCTGGCGGTCGTGGTGCCGATGTGGCTGGTGGCGAATCCCTCGGTGCCCGCCAATTCAGTTGCCGCGCTGGTGACCCTTGCCAAGTCGCGCAAGCAGCCCATGCCGTACGCGTCCTCGGGCAACGGCTCGATCCACCACATCACCATGGAGAGGTTCAAGACCGAGACCGGTGCGGATTTCGCGCACGTGCCGTACAAGGGCGCGGGCCAGTCGGTGCCGGCGATGATCGCGGGCGATGTGCTCGTCGGTTTCGTCGGCTACCCGGCGGCGGCGGGCGCGATGAAATCGGGGAGGCTGAAAGTGCTCGCGTTCAGTCTCGCAAAGCGTTCCACGCTGACGCCGGATATTCCCACCGTGTCCGAGACGGTCGCGCCGGGATTCGACATGTCCGCGCCGCTTGGCGTGTTCGTCGCCGCGCGCACCCCGCGCGAGATCGTCGCGAAGCTGGGCAGCGCGGTGAACGCGGCGGTGCGCTCACCCGAGGTGGTCGAGCGCATGGCTGCGATCGGGATGGAGCCGTTGGGCAACGCGCCCGAGCAGTACGAGAAAATCCTGCGCGAGGATTACGAGCGGATGGGACGCTTGATCAGGCGGATCGGGGTGCGGCTGGATTGAGAACCGACCTTGACTCGATCTAGGCCACCCGCGCATGATCACGGGCTCATGCCTAATACCACGAGCTCGATATTCGGAAACACCGACAGCTCGCCGACTCAACGAGGGCTCCGTGACGATTCAGGGGCCGACTCGGATGCAGCGGCTCATTCGACTGGAATATTGCCGTCGCAGGAGCTCGAATATCTCGTCAAAGCCACCCGGGAAATCGTTGCGGTCGAGCCGATCCAGGAAGACCAGTATCAACCGGCGAGCCTGGATCTCCGATTGGGGCCTGTTGCTTACCGGGTTCGCGCCAGCTTCCTGCCGGGAAAAAACGCGACGGTCAAGCAAAGACTCGAAGACCTCGCGATGCACGAGATGGACATCAGCAGCGGCGGGGTGCTCGAGCGCGGCTGCGTCTATATCGTTCCCCTGCTTGAAGGCCTGTCGCTCAGAAGCCGGATGTCGGCGATAGGCAATCCCAAGAGCTCCACCGGCCGCCTGGACGTATTCACCCGACTCATCACCGACAACGGCACCGAATTCGACCGGGTCCGCGAGCAGTACAAGGGCCCGCTCTATGCGGAGGTGTCGCCGCGGACCTTCAGCATCCTGGTGCGCAGGGGATCCAAATTGAGCCAGATCCGGATACGCCGCGGCAATCCGCCGAGCACCGACGAGGCCATGAGGCGCTTGCAGCAGGAAGTCGAACTCGTGGGGTCGGTCGATCGGGAGGAGATCCGCAACGGCGTCCCGGTTTCAGTCGACGTAAAGGGAGGCGGCTCGGGGCTGATCGGATACAGGGCGAAGAGCCACGCCGGGCTGATCGACGTCGACAAGGTGCGGCATTACGACGCGCGAGAGTTTTGGGAGCCGGTCTACGCGCCCCGACGCGGCGGATTGGTTCTGGACCCGGATGATTTCTACATTCTCGCGTCGGAAAAACCCGTGAAAGTTCCGCCCACGCATGCCGCCGAGATGGTCGCGTACGACACCTTGGTCGGGGAATTCCGGGTCCACTATGCGGGTTTCTTCGACCCCGGTTTCGGACACCCGGCCGCCGGCGGCGAAGGAGCCAGAGCGGTCCTGGAAGTCCGTTCCTATGAGCTCCCGTTCGTGATCGAGCACGGCCAGGTCGTCGGGCGGCTGACTTATGAGCGCCTTACCGCGCAGCCGAAACGGCTTTACGGCAGCAGCGCAAGCTCGTCGTATCAGGGTCAAGGCATTGCGCTCAGCAAGCACTTCAAGCCGCTGTCGTCTCCCGAGTCGCGCTGAAATCCCCGAGGGCGGCCTGCCATGGCGGCGAACGTAAAAGTGACCAATGTATCCGAAGCGCGACGCAAGTTCGGAGAGTTCGTCGAAGATTCGCAGCGGACTCCTGTTGTCATTCGACGTTACGGGCAGCCGAGAGCTGTTTTGTTTGGCGTTGGCCGTAACACGAGCCTGGTCGAACTGATCGCGGAGCTGGGGAAAGTGACGCCAGGAAAGAAGCCGCTGAACGGCCTCAGGCGAGTCCGAAAGCTCAGCGAAGTCCTCGCTGAGACACGGGAGCGTCAAAAAGGACGACCGCTCAAATCGCAGGAGGAGGTCATGGTCCTTCTCAGAAAGGGTTGAAGAGGGGCGCGGAGAGCGTTTCGTGAGCCTGATCAGGCGGATTTGGGATGGGGCTCGATTAAGATAGCGCTGCCTGCACTAGTAAAATTTGGTGCAAACAGCGGGGGACATGCTCTAGTGAATTACCTGGAAATCGGGCCCAGACATTGGCTTGAAGCCCTTGGGCAAACTCCCCGATAATTCGATCAGAATTCGCCGATTAAGAGGAACACCAACCTCGTTGACCCGAACAACATGTGCTGCGACCACGCGTGAGGTAGAAATGGCATTCAAAATGTCGGGCACCAGATACCGCGGAGCCCAGCCTAGGAATTCGTAATTCGAGGTCGTTAGCTGAATCGCCGGTCCTGTTGCCGGGTTGTTCAATTCCAACGAAACCTGCAGCGACTCGGAAGCTTGAAGCTGGAGCCCGCGGCGCTGCCCAGCTTCCGATACATGCCTTAAGCCGTGCAGAAAGAAGCGACACGCGAACGTGTTGTCCTGGCTTTTCTCGATCTTCGGGAAAACCTCAAGGCTATCCGTTTGTCGCGCGCCGCCGCTGATCGCGAGGATCTCGATGGGATCGGGGTTCTGTGGGTCAAGATCCAGAGACCGCAGGTAATCGGCAAAGTCACGTCGGCTCGGATCGAGCACGCGGTTCTTGAACAGGGGGAACAGCTCCGACGCTTCGTACCGGGCGCGAAGTTTCGGAAATGCCGGAAGGGCTTGAAAACCGACCAACTTCTTGGCACGCAGCGCGCCGTTCGTGTACTGGAACACGTAATGGCTCCGTGCGCGGTCAGCGTTCAAGCGACCGACAGGAAACCACGCCCGCGTGGGGGCTTGCCAAGCAAGGAATAGGGAGTTCATTCGATGAGATTCGTTAAAGCTTCGTAAGTATAGGCTAAAAATGCTTTGGTAAAGTCCTTGCTCGTTTCGGACATTCGCGCTGCAGGTACGGGATCCAGAACGTGCTGGAGGTCCGACGCGGAGATTTGTTTAAGCTGCCTAATGGTTGGCAAGAAGTACTCCGGAAACTGGCGTGCACCAAACTCGACGAGTCGCAATGGGTTTGCCCCGTGCTTGTCCGACGTCCCCAAATATATTGCACCCTGACCGCTTCGCACATATTTTCCGACAGCTCCGGAGCGCAAAAGATTCAGTCGCCTGGCGTCCAGGAGTTCCCGGCCGAGTGATGAAGCATGATCAAAGCTGGGGGCGACTTGAAGCTTCAGATCGGCATCATCGCCGACTTTCTTTAGCTGGAACAGCAATGCCCAGTTCTCATGATGCCGGTCCGTATTGCCAATCAACGCATCGAGCACCAAGTAGCCAGCCAAGTTGGCCAAAACTCCTTTGTGAACTGCTTCCGCAGGAAACAATTTGCAGATCGCCTTCTCGATATTTTCCAGGGTGTGGTCAGACTGATGAAATTTTTTCGCCCGGTCATATCCAAGTACGATGCCGGCCAGGATTTCGTTCCCATGAATCAGGGCCTCGCCTTCTTCGGGATGCAAAAACGAGAGCGAGGCACACCCGCGACGACCTTCGAATTCCGCGAGTTCGACAGTTGCCGCCGATACGTCGAATATATGGGCGAGCTCGGATGCGGCCTTCTCGGCCCAGTCCTCGCCGGTGCCCTCCCGCGCTTCCTTGAAAAGCCATTGCTGTGTGTCCCGGCGAAACCAAAATTTCGTCTTGCTGCCCATCGCCTCGTCACCGATAACGTCTTTCGGTAGTACCTGAAGGATTGGATAATCAGACATGGTTCGCCGCTAGGACTTCGTATCGTGCCGCTGCACGACGTCCTGAATCTGCGCCGGCTGAAAGGCTACCTCCCAGCACCACGCCGAAGCCGCCGCTTAAAGCCTATCCCGAAGCCTTGAGTTTGAACGGTACAACGTTAGAGATTTCATGGGCAGTACGCCGAAGACCAGTTGCTTGTTCCTAGAAACGCACTGGATACGACACTCTATCCAAGAATTCATTAAGCTCAAGAACACTATTTTCGCTCACAAATTCCGCTGCTTTCTTTAAAAGTCTTGGTCGCTCAGGCGGCGTAAGGTCGTCCAATGTATAACTCCGTGGGTTTACAGATTGCGCTGGTTTATTGTCAAAATAGATTTGACATGCTAGGCTTTCCGCCATTAAAAAATGAACTGTGCCGCCCGTCTCGTAGAAATCTTCGGCAGCCAAGCGGAAGTCGCCCGCGCGTTCCGGCTCGACCGCGCCGTGGTCAACAATTGGGTCAAATCCGGCTATGTGCCGGCCCGTTGGGCGATGGAAGTCGAGCACGTCACCGACGGAAGAATCCCCGCAGTCGAGGTGCTGAACGAAGCCCACGCCAAGAAGCCGGTGAAGGTCAAATCGCGTCCCGAGGGCCATCTCTTCGGGTCGCCTCTTTCGGGAAAGGAAGCCATGAACGATTTCGCGCCCGCCAAACGCATCAGCTCGTTCCATCCCCCGCAGAGGACGCTCATGGGCCCGGGGCCGACCGAAATCCACCCGCGCGTGCTCACCACCATGAGCCAGCCGGCGATCGGTTATCTCGACCCGGTGTTCGTCGAGATGATGGAGGAGCTGAAGGCGCTCTTGCGCTACGTCTATCAGACGAAAAATCCGCTCACCTTCCCGCTTTCCGGGCCGGGCTCGGTCGGCATGGAGTACTGCTTCGTCAACCTGGTGCGCCCCGGCGACAAGGTGATCGTATGCAAGAACGGCGTGTTCGGCGCCCGCATGATCGAGAACGTCGAGCGCATGGGCGGGAAGGCGATCGTGGTCGAGGACGAGTGGGGGGCGCCGGTCGAGCCGCAGAAGCTCGAGGACGCGCTGAAAAAGAATCGCGACGCGCGCGTGATCGCCTTCGTTCACGGCGAGACTTCCACCGGCGTGCAGTCGGACGCGAAGACCCTCGTGAAAATCGCGCACAAATACGACGCGCTCGCGATCGTCGATGCGGTGACCACGCTCGGCGGCTCGCCCGTGCTCGTCGACGAGTGGGAGATCGACGCGATCTACTCGGCGAGCCAGAAGTGCCTGTCGTGCACGCCCGGGTTGTCGCCCGTGTCCTTCTCCGAGCGCGTGGTCGATTACGTGAAGAGCCGCAAGGACAAGATCCATTCCTGGTTCATGGACATGAACCTGCTCCTTGGCTACTGGGGCGCGAGCAACCGGACCTATCACCACACCGCGCCGACGAATTCGCTTTTCGGCCTGCACGAGGCGCTGCTGTTGATCCGCGAGGAGGGACTGGAAAACGCCTGGGCGCGGCACCAGCGCCATCACAACGCGCTGAAAGCCGGCCTGGAAGCGATGGGGCTCAAGTTCCTCGTCAAGGAGCAGTACCAGCTGCCGCAGATGAACGCGGTGCGCTGCCCGGAAGGGCCGAACGAGGCCGAAGTGCGAAAGACGCTGCTCAACGAGTTCAGCCTCGAAATGGGCGCGGGGCTGGGCCCGCTCGCCGGCAAGATCTGGCGCATCGGCATCATGGGCTACTCGTGCCGCCCGGACAACGTGATGCTGTGCCTCTCGGCGCTCGGCTCGGTGCTCTCCGACATGGGCCTCGCGGTCCACGTCGGCGACGCGGAAGCCGCCGCGCACGAGGCCTATGCGTCGATGCACGCCAAGGCCGCGCAGCAGAAGCAGAAGAGCCGCGTCGCGGCCTGACCCTCCCAACCCTCTCCCGCTTGCGGGAGAGGGTCTCGAGGCCGCGGTCGGGCGGGCTTGCGTTTTTTTGAGCAGATGCTCATAATGCGTGAGCGTTTGCTCAATTCCTGTCTTCCCGTCCAATTCGATTCCGCATGGCCAGGCCTGCTGCAACCCGTGTCAATCCCCATTCTCCGGCGATCGACCAGAAGGAGAAGCTCATCGCCGCGACCGAACGGCTGCTCTGCTCGCAGGGGCTCGGTTGCGTGACCACGCGCGACATCGCGCGCGCGGCGAAAGTCGCCGAAGGCGCGCTCTACCACCATTTCCAGGACAAGGCCGAGCTGATCCTGTCGGTGGTGCTGCACCAGCTCGGGGATTTTCCCGAGGTGCTGCAGAGTCTCCCCCTGCAGGTCGGGCAGAACACGGTGCAGAAGAATTTACAGCGCGTGCTCGAGAGCGCGTTCGCCTTCCATCACCGGATGGCGCCGCTCGTATGCTCGCTTTTCGCGGACCAGGAGCTGCTTGCGCGCGTGCGCCACATGATGCACGAGCGCTCCATGGGGCCGGCGCGCACGACCTCCGTGATCGCGGCCTATCTGCGCGCCGAGCAGCAACTCGGGCGGGTGCTGCCCGCAGCCGTGCCCGAGACCGTCGCCGACCTCATGCTCGCCGTGAGCTTCAACACGGCCTTGCGCGATCATTTTTTCTACGGAGGTTCCGGAGGGCAAGCCAAAGCACACCGCCAGTTGCGGGAGGCGGTTCGTGCTCTCGTCGTCGGCCTCGGCCCGAAAGATGCGGGCAAGCGCACGAGGGAAAAGAGATGACCGCGCCCGTTACGCTCCGAAGCTTCGCCGTCACCGGGACGGCCGCTTTTCTCGCCGCCTGCGCGGTCGGCCCGGACTATCGCGCGCCGGAGGCTCCCGCAGTCGGCCTCTACACCGAAAAACCGCAGCCTGAACAGACCGAAGCGGCCCCGGTACGCGGAGGCGAGGTGCAGCGCTTCGAAGTGGGGGCAAAGATCTCCGCCGAGTGGTGGACCCTTTTCGGCTCTTCGGAGCTCGACAATCTCATGCGCACGGCGCTCACCAGCCATCCGACGCTCGCTGCGGCGCAGGCCGCGCTCCGCCAGGCCGAGGAGAACTTGAACGCCCAATACGCGGTTCTCTATCCGAGCGTAGACGCAAGCTTGTCGGCGAAGCGCCAGCGGATCACCGGCGCGGCGTTTGGAAATCCGGCGATTCCCACCAACGTCTTCAATCTCTATAACGCCTCGGTCAACGTGTCCTACGCCATCGACGTAGCAGGCGGAGCGCGGCGCGAGCTCGAGGCGCTGCAGGCGGGCATAGACTTCCAGCGCTTTCAGCTCGAGGCTGCCTACCTTTCGCTGACGGGGAACATCGCCACCACCGCGTTCCGCGAAGCGTCGCTGCGGGAGCAGATTCGCGCGACGCGCGAGATCGCCGAGTCGCAGGAGCGCCAGGTGCAGCTGGTCGAGAAGCAGTTTGCGCTCGGCGCAATTTCGCGCGTAGATGTGCTCGCTCAGCGCGCGCAGCTTGCGCAGACGCGCGCGAATCTGCCTCCGCTCGAGAAGGCGCTCGCGCAGACCCGCAATCAGCTTGCGGTCCTCATCGGTAAATTTCCCGGCGAAGCGGGCTTGCCCCAGCTCGATCTCTCGGCGTTCCAGCTGCCGCAGAATCTTCCGCTGAGCCTGCCCTCGGATCTCGTGCGCCAGCGGCCCGACATCCGCGCGGCCGAAACCGTTCTGCACCAGACCAACGCACGCATCGGCGTGGCGCAGGCGCTCATGTTCCCGCAACTGACCTTGAGCGGGAGTTACGGCGGCGCCGCGACCAGCACGCCCAACCTGTTCGACCCGGGATCGCGGATCTGGAACATCGGCGCCGGCCTGCTTCAGCCGATTTTCCACGCGGGACAACTCCAGGCGAGAAAGCGCGGCGCAGAAGCGGCCTACGATCAGGCCTTCGCGCAGTATCAGCAGACCGTGCTCGGCGCGTTCCAGAACGTCGCCGACGTGCTGTTTGCTCTGGAGTTCGACGCGGTCGCGCTCAAGGCGCAGGCGGATGCCGAGGCTGCGGCGCGCGAAAACCTCGAAATGACGCGCGGGCAGCTCCAGTTCGGCGGGGCGAGCTATCTCGCGCTTTTCAACGCGCAGCGCCAGTACGAACAGGCGAAGATCGGTCTCGTTCAGGCGCAGGCGGCGCGCTATGCGGACACCGCGGCGCTCTTCCAGGCGCTCGGTGGAGGATGGTGGCGCCGCGGTGACCAGGACCCGGCGCGGCCCACGCTCGCTAAGTGAGCTGGTGTCAGGAAAGAGAATACTAAGGAGTCGCATTCGATGACTAAACGTATGCTCATCATGTTGGGCGCGGCCGGGCTCGTGTTTGGCGGGATATTGGTCTGGCAGCTGCTCGTCAAGCCCGCCATGATGCGAAAATTCATGCCGGTCGGCGTCATCCCGCCGCAGACCGTCTCGACGGCCAAGGCCGGATTTTCAGAATGGCAGGGCGAGTTCCAGGCGGTGGGGACGCTGCGCGCGGTCCGCGGCGCGGATATTGCGTCCGAGGTGCCCGGGACCATCGTTGCCATTCACTTCCAATCCGGGCAGGAGATCGAGACGGGGGCGCCTCTGGTGCAGCTCAACAACGAGTCGGACCTGGCGAGGCTGCAGTCGCTCGCTGCGGCCGCCGAGCTCGCGGAAGTCAACTATCAACGTGATCAGAAGCAGCTGGAGATCCAGGCTGTGAGCCGCGCGGTGGTGGACGCCGACGCCGCGAACCTGAAGAGCGCGAAGGCGCAGCTCGCCGAGCAGCAGGCGCTCGTGAACAAGAAGCTCGTGCGCGCGCCGTTTGCCGGGCGCCTGGGGATCCGCGCGGTCGACCTCGGGCAGTACGTGACCGCCGGAACCAAGCTGGTGACCTTGCAGGCGCTCGACCCTGTATACGTGGATTTCTACGCGCCGCAAAAGTCGCTCGGGAAAATCGCGTTGAAGCAGAAGCTCGGGCTCAAGACCGACGCCTTCCCCGGCGAGCAGTTTACAGGCGAGATCAGCTCGATCGATCCGAAGGTCGACCCGGCGACGCGCAACGTCCAGGTGCGGGGAACCGTGCGCAATCCGAAGCGGCGCCTCCTCCCGGGAATGTTCGCCGCGGTGTCGATCGCTTCGGGCGGGCCGCAGCGCTTTATCACGCTGCCGCAGACCGCGGTCTCCTACAACCCCTACGGCGACACCGTGTTCGTAGTGGAAGAACAGAAGAGCCAGGACGGAAAAGCGTCCCTCCTCGCACAACAGAAGTTCGTCACGACGGGAGGCACACGCGGCGACCAGGTCGCGATCCTGTCCGGAATCAAGGAAGGCGACACCGTGGTCACCGCCGGCCAGATCAAGCTGCGCTCGGGCGTGCCCGTGATCATCAACAATTCGATCCAGCCGGCGAACGACCCGGCTCCCCAGCCCAAGGACCAGTGAGCGGAGTGACAATGAGGAAATTCACGGACATCTTCGTAGAGCGACCGGTCCTCGCGACGGTCGTGAGCCTGACGTTGCTCGTGCTCGGCCTGCGCTCGATCGGTCTCCTGCCCGTCCTGCAGTACCCTCGCACGCAGAACGCGGTCGTGACCGTGACCACCACTTACGTCGGCGCGGACCCGGCGCTGGTCGCCGGGTTCATCACGACGCCGCTCGAGAACTCCATCGCGCAGGCGAACGGCATCGACTACATGAGCTCGGTCAGCCGCCAGAGCGTGAGCACAATCACGATTGCCTTGCGCCTGAACTACGAAGTGGACAAGGCGCTCACCGAGATCAACACCAAAGTGAACGCAGTCCTCAATCAACTGCCGCCGGGCTCGCAGCAGCCGGTTCTCACCGTCAAGGTCGGACAGACGATCGCGGCGATGTATATCGGTTTCGCGAGCGACGTGCTGACCGCCAACCAGATCACCGATTATCTGGTCCGCGTCGTGCAGCCGAAGCTGCAAACGGTCGAAGGCGTACAGTCGGCCGACATTCTCGGCGGCAAGCTCTTCGCGATGCGCGCCTGGCTCGATCCGGACAAGCTCGCCGCCTACGGCCTCACCGCGGCGGACGTCAGCAACGCGCTCGCCGCGAACAATTTCCTCTCGGCAGTGGGCGCAACCAAGGGCCAGATGGTCCAGGTGAACCTCACCGCTTCGACCAACCTCCGCTCGGTCGAAGAGTTTCGCAACCTCGTCGTCAAGCAGCAGGGCGGAGCGGTGGTCAGGCTCGGTGACGTCGCCAACGTGACCCTTGGTGCCGAGGACTACGATTCGGAAGTCGGTTTCGACGGCAAGAAGGCCGTATACATCGGGATCAGCGTCGCGCCGGCGGCGAACCTGCTCGAAGTCATCGCGCGCGTGCGCAACGTCTTCCCGGGCATCAAGGCGCAGCTGCCACAAGGAATGCAGGGCGAGATCGTCTACGACTCGACCAAGTTCGTGAACAGCGCGATCGACGAAGTCATATTGACGCTCGCCGAGGCGCTCGTCATCGTCACCCTCGTGGTGTTTGCCTTCCTCGGCTCGATCCGTTCGGTCCTGATCCCGACGGTGGCGATCCCGCTCTCGCTCGTCGGAACATTCACGATGATGTTCGCGCTCGGTTACTCGATCAACCTGCTGACGCTGCTTGCCCTCGTGCTCGCGATCGGCCTCGTGGTGGACGACGCGATCATCGTGGTGGAGAACGTCAACCGCCACCTGGAGGAGGGCATGAAACCGACGCAGGCAGCGATTCTCGCCGCGCGCGAGCTCGCCAATCCGATCATCGCGATGACCATCGTGCTCGTGGCCGTTTACGTGCCGATCGGGTTTCTCGGGGGACTGACCGGAGCGCTCTTCACCGAATTCGCCTTCACACTCGTCGGCGCGGTCACCGTGTCGGCGGTCGTCGCCCTGACGCTCTCGCCGATGATGTGCGCGCGGCTACTGAAGCCGCACGACCCGAGCCAGAAGGGCTGGGACACGAAGCTCGTGCTGCTGCTCGACCGCACCTTCGATGCACTGCATCGCCGGTACGAGCTGCTGCTGCACAACACGCTCAACTGGGTGCCCGTGACGGCCGTGTTCTCGCTCGTCGTGCTGGGCAGCATCTATTTTCTTTACGCCACTGCCAAGTCGGAGCTCGCCCCGCCCGAGGACCAGGGCGTCATCATCAGCTCTTCACAGGCTGCTCCCAACTCGACGCTGCAGCAGAGACAGCTTTATACGCGCGTCGTGTACGAGACTTTCGTGAAGCACCCGGAGACCGACCACGTGTTCCAGCTCGACGTTCCCGGACTTACGATCGCCGGCATGGTGCTCAAGCCCTGGAACGAGCGCAAGGCCACTGCGGCCCAGCTCCAGCCGGTCGTACAGAAAGAGCTGGAGCACATCGCGGGCCTGCGCGCTGCGGCATTCCAGCCACCGCCGCTTCCCGGTGCCTTCGGCCTCCCGGTGCAGTTCGTCATCCAGACCACGGACCCCTTCGAACGACTAAACGAGGTGGCCTCCGCTTTCCATCAGCAAGCGCAAAAGAGCGGCATGTTCATCTTCATCGACAACGATCTCAGGTACGACCTGCCGCAGTCTACGATCGTCATCGACAGGGAACTGGCGGCCCAGCTCGGGCTTACCATGAAGGACGTGGGCGGGGCGCTGTCCTCGCTTGTCGGCGGCGGCTACGTCAACTACTTCAGCTTTCACGACCGCGCCTACAAGGTCATTCCCCAGGTGCAGCAGGCCGACCGGCTGAATGCCAACCAGCTGAACGACACCTATATCCGCACCGCGAGCGGCGATTCGATCCCGCTCTCGACCCTCGTGCACATCACGACGAAGACCGTTCCGCAGGCGCTCAATCGCTTCCAGCAGCAGAACGCGGCGACCATCGCAGGGGTGCCGTTCCCCGGCATCACCCAGGGCGAGGCGATCGCCTACCTCCAGAATCTCGCCGCGCGCACGCTGCCCCAGGGGTACGCCGTGGACTATGCCGGCCCCTCGCGACAATACGTACAGGAATCGGCCGGGCTGGTCGTCACGTTCTTTTTCGCGCTCGTTATCATCTTCCTTGCGCTCGCGGCGCAGTTCGAAAGCTTCCGCGATCCGGTGATCATCCTCGTCTCGGTGCCGATGTCGATTTGCGGGGCGCTGATTTTCGTGAGCTTGGGCGTGGGCGGGGCGAGCCTCAACATCTACACCGAGGTAGGCCTCGTGACGCTGATCGGGCTCATCAGCAAGCACGGCATCCTGATCGTCGAGTTCGCGAACAACCTCCAGAAACAGGGCCTCTCCAAGCGCGAGGCGATCGAAAGGGCGGCGGGCATACGGCTGCGCCCGATCCTGATGACGACCGGCGCGATGGTTCTCGGCGTGGTTCCGCTCCTCATCGCGACCGGCGCGGGTGCGGTGAGCCGCTCTCACATGGGGCTGGTGATCTCGACCGGCGTCGCGATCGGGACGCTGTTCACGCTTTTCGTCGTTCCGGCGATGTACCTGCTGCTTGCGGAGGACCACTCGAAGCGGGCGACGGTCGAGGTATTGCCGGCGCCGGGCAGGCACACCGGCACGTACTAAAGTCCCGCCCGGCTCCGATGACGGCGCGAGTCTGCATCGTCGGGGCGGGCCCGGTCGGTGTCGTCGCCGCAATCGCCTGCGCCCGCAAGGGGATGCGGGTCACGCTCTTCGAGGCGGAGCGGGAAATCGATCACAGCCCGCGCGCGGCCACCACTCACCCGTCCACGCTCGAGATGCTCGCCGAGCTCGGGCTTCTCGAGGAGTTCCAGTCGTTGGGCCTTGTCGCCCGTCACTTCCAGTTCTGGGACGGGGCGACGAAGACGCTCGTCGCGGAGTTCGATCACGAGGTGCTGCGCGACGAGACGCCCTACCCGTTCGTCGTGCAGACCGAGCAGCACAAGCTCTGCGAGCTCGGCCTGCGGCGGCTTTCGGCGATGCCGAACGTCGAGGTGCGGCTCGGAACGAGCGTCGTCGAGGTTTCGCAGGATGCCAAAGGCGCGCGGGTCACGACGGGAGGCTCGGGGCGGCATGTCTTCGATTATGTGATCGGCTGCGACGGCGGGCGCAGCACGGTGCGCAGATGCCTGGACATCGCGTTCGAGGGCTACACCTGGCCCGAGCGGTTTCTGGTCCTCACGACGCTTTTCGACTTCCGGGCTGCGCTCGGTTGTTGTCCGCGCAGCTACATCTCCGACCCGGAGGAGTGGACCAACCTTTTCAAAGTCATGGGAGACGACCTGAAAGGGCGCTGGCGCGCGGTGTTCCCCGCGCGCCAGAACGAAAGCGACGAGCAGGCGTTTTCGGACGCCGCCGCGCGCCGGCGGCTGGGAAGGCTGTTCGAGGGCCACCCGATGGAGCTCGTCGTGCACCGGAACGTCTACCGCGTGCACCAGCGCGTGGCGAAGTCATTCCGCAAGGGCAGGGTGTTCCTTGCCGGGGACGCGGCGCACGTCAACAACCCGGTCGGGGGGCTCGGTCTCAATTGCGGCATCCACGACGCGATGGAGCTCGCCGAAACGCTGCA
>WNFB01003862.1_pt1 | contig 14121 bp, 15 predicted proteins | sample 5400501 | NCBI WGS metagenome assembly WNFB01 (sample SAMN13153341, study PRJNA577476) | soil metagenome | isolation source: 200 cm saprolite under Douglas fir tree site 2 hole 1 | place: USA:California | collected 2015-04-18
TGGAAGGTGCCGGCGAGGCCCGACACGTGCTGCGTCAACTTCCCGACGTAATGGGCCTGCTGCAGCCGATCGGGGATGAGCGCCAGCTCGGCGCCCAGCTCGTCGACCAGCTCGGTCTTGCTGCGGGCGTTGCCGAGATCGTGTTTGGCCACGATCTGCTGGAACTTGTACTCCAGCAGCGGCAGCGCCTCACTAACCAGCCGCCGCCACAGCTCGAGGTCCTCGTGGATGACCTCGTCGGGATCCTGGCCGCGCGGCAGGTTCATGACCCGAATATCAGCTTTGAGGCGAGACTCGAGCCGCACCAGGCCGTTCATCGACAGCACCGGCACCAGCTCGCGATCGAACACCTGCTGGCCAACCTCGACGCCTCGGCCGGCGGCAATGTCACCCGCGGTGTCGGGGTCAAGCGCCAGGACGAGATTCGTTGTAAGGCGTTTGATCTGCTCCAGCTGGCGTTCGGTCAAGCTGGTGCCCATCGAGCACACGACGTTTGTCTCGCCGTGCTGGTGGGCCATGATGGCATCCATATAGCCCTCCACCACGATGACCTGGTCGCGCTGGCGGATGGCGTTCTTGGCCCGGTCCAGGGCGTACAGCGTGGCGCTCTTGTCGAACAGCTCGGTTTGGGGCGAGTTGATGAACTTGGCCGATCGCTTGTCCTCCCCCAGCTCACGCCCGCCGAAGGCAACGATGTGGCCACCCGCGTCGCGGATGGGATAGATGAAGCGATTGCGGAAGCGGTCATACGGCTGGCCGCGGTCGCTCTCGTGCAGGACACCGGCGGCGAGCTGCTCCTCGACTGAGTAACCGCGTTCGGTCAGATGGTTTCGCAGTGCGTCCCAGCTGTCGGATGCGCAGCCCAGCTGAAAATCGAGCACAGTTTGGTGCGTCAGGTTGCGGCGCTCCAGGAAATCGCGCGCCACCGCGCCAGATGGATGCTCCAGCAGCATCTTCTGGAACCACAGGCTGGCGGCCGCATGCAGCTCCAGCAGGCGGCGCTTGCGCGCCGTGTCCTCGGGCCGGCGCGGGCGGTCTTCCAGCTCCACACCGGTTTTTTCGGCCAGCAGCTTGAGGGCGCCGGGAAAATCGAGGTTCTCGATGCGCATCACGAAGGCGAAGGCATCGCCTCCGGCGCCGCAGCCGAAGCATTTCCAGCGATCGTCCTCCGGCCAGATGCAGAAGGAGGGGGTCTTCTCAGAATGAAAGGGGCAGCAAACCCACCAGTTGCGGCCTGATTTCTTGAGGCCGGCGACGTAGGCGCCCACCAGCTGCACCAGATCGACCTTGCTCTTGATCAGATCGACTGGGCTGGCCGCAACCATGTTGGCGGAATTATAGGGGCGCTAAGAACCGCGCGCGGGCGGCCCGGACCAGGCTCCTACAAGCCGCCGTAGCCGAGCTCTAGCTTGGCTTCCTCGGTCATCATCTCGGGTCGCCAGGGCGGCGTCCAGACGATGTCCACGTCCACTTGCTTCACGCCCCCGAGCGGCGCCAGCGCATCCTGCACCATCTCGCCGACCATGGGCCCGATAGGGCAGCCCGGCGACGTGAGCGTCATCGTGACGCGCACGTTGCCCTCAGGATCGACCTCGGTGCCGTACACCAGGCCCAGGTCCACGACGTTGATGTTGAGCTCAGGGTCGAGGACCTGTTTGAGCGCTTCCCTGACTTCTTCTTCGGTCGCCATGCGTCAAGGGTATCTCTAACGGAAGACCTTACTGCTCAGCACGCCAAAGATGCCGAATACGGCACATGCCACCAGCAGGATGAGCACCAGCCACAGTAGGAACCGGTTTCGGGGATCGTTGGCCACGCTGTGCCGCTCGCGCGCCTGCAGCAGCTGGCGGCCGCAGAGCTTACAGAAGCGGCTGTCGGGGGTGTTGACCTCGCCGCAGGCGAAACAGGTGATTGCTCCCGGATCGTTCACGTTTGTCATTCCCAGCGTGACCGAGGAATCCGTGGCCAACTGAGCGGATGCCTCGCTACGCTTGGCATGACAAGGGTACGCCTATTTGATCACTTCGACCGTAACGGTGCCAATGCCGCTGCCCAGCGGGTACAGCGCCGCGAAAGCTGCCTTGGTCAGGTCGATGCGCGCATTCCAGGCGGCTGGACGATCGTTGTTAACCACGACCACCGAGCGCTTGCCGTCAGGCGTGATGAGTCGGAGCCGCGTCCCGAGCGGGAAGCCGTTGGTGGCGCAGGTCATGCCCTCTTGCTTGAACGCCTGTCCGCTGGACGTCCCCCGGCCCACGAAGTAGTCGGCGTAAAAACTGATCACCGCGAACCCGGCCGGCACCGTCTGCAGCGCCGGCTGCGGCGGGGCTTGGGGAGCGAACGGCAGCGGGCCAAGGATGCCGCTCTCCTTCAGGATGTCGCCGCCATTGATCATCTGCACCTGGCCCGCGCCGGCCCAGGGCACCGGCTGCTTCCACTGCTGGAAGGCCACGCGCTCGAAACGCAGCACGGACGAGCCCGGCTGCTCGAGCCAGCTGGAGGTTGGCAGGCCGTACATGTTGACCGGGTCGAACATGGCGAAATAGGCCGCTTTGATTGCGGGATGGGCGTCCAGCAACTGATAGCGCTTCTGAGCAATCTGGTCCCAGCTCTTGCCGGCCTCATCAGGGCTGCTGACGTGCGGCGGAATGCCCTTGGTTTGCAGCAGCCAGGGGTCCTTGCCGGCATCGTGCAGCAGCGTGAAGACATTGATGAATCGCGTCTGGCCGATTTCCGGCCGCCACATCAAGCCTGCCTTCTGGGTGAGCTGGGTCACCTGCCCGCCGAGCATGAAGCGGCCTGACACGGGATAGCCCAGCACGTCGATGCCGCCCAGGCGGTTGAACTCGGACCACATGGGGATGCCACCCTCGTCGGTGATGCTGTAGCCGGCGCCTTTAGCTGCTGCACCAGCGCCTTGCGTATAGAAATGGCCGTTATCGATGGCGTAGTCGGGCGGCGCGTCTGCCGCCTCGGCCGGAACAGCCGTTATTGCGATCAACGCCGCCGCCATACCAGCGAACAGCGTCAAGCACTTCTTCAGTACCGCTCTCCTCTCCCCCGTAGGGCGCGCAACACCGCGCCTCGGCCTCGCGAGACGCAGGCTTTTCTGTTGGTACCCCTTTGGCGTCCCCGAAAGATTTGCACTCAGGACACCTGTTTTAGACAGCGCCGGTAACTTTACGAAAGCGTGAGAGTCGCTGTCAACTGTTTGTCAGAGTTTTGAGACAATCATAAACATCCGTTTAAGCTTCTTATCTTTAGCAGTCCTATAAAGCGACTGCTAGCAGACGGTCGCGTGGAGTGCTGATGATATGATGGCCAGGCTATGCGACTTGTGACGTACCGTTCCCAGAGCCAGGATCGAGTAGGCGTCGTAGTGGGCGACCAGATCGCGGACGTGTCCAGCGTCGCTCCCGACATGAACACGCTCATAGCGGGCGGCCAGCAGGCGCTGGACGATGCCCGCCATGCCTCCGAAACCGGCGCCAAAACGCCGCTGAACCAGGCCCAGTTGCTGGCGCCCATACCGCGCACGCTGAAGAATGTGTTCTGTCTCGGGCTGAACTACAAGGAGCACGTGGCCGAGGGCGCTCGGGCCGGTGCGCGAGACACGGCCGACCTGCCGAAGTACCCGATCTGGTTCACCAAACCGGCCACCGCCATCTGCGGGCCCTACGACGACATTGCCATCGAACCGCGCATCTCAACTGCCTACGACTGGGAGGTGGAGCTGGCGGTGGTGATCGGCAAGCCGGCCAAGCACGTGCCGAAAGAGAAGGCCTTCGAGTACGTCCACAGCTACACCATCTTCAATGACTTCTCGGTGCGGGATATTCAGCGCCGCCACGGCCCGCCGCCACAGTGGTTCAAGGGCAAGAGCTGGGACAAGGGCTCGCCCATGGGTCCCTGGCTCGTCACGCCTGATGAGCTCGGCAACCCGGAGAAGCTGCAGGTCATCTGCCGCGTCAACGGCGCTGTCAAGCAGGACTCGAATACGGAGATGATGATCTTCGACATCCCCACCCAGATCGCCGACATCACGGAGGTGCTGACCCTCGAGCCGGGCGACCTCATCTCCACCGGCACGCCCTCCGGCGTGGGCTTTGCCCGCACGCCGCCCGAATTCCTCAAGAACGGCGACGTGATGGAGACGGAGATCGAGAAGATCGGGGTGCTGCGGAACCGGATCGTCGAGCGCTAGTCCTACGCGGACGGCGAGCTAGGCCGGCGCGTATCCCCTGCCTCCGTTACATCGGCTTTACATCGTACTTAACAGAAGCTGGTAGCTTTGCGGCGGATGGCCGCCAAGAAAGTCCTGGTAGTGGACGACGATCCCATCATGCGCGACACGCTGGCCTATAACCTCAGACGCGAGGGCTATGAGTGCTTCCTGGCAGTGGATGGAACCCAAGCCCTGGGGATGGCGCGGACTGAAAGACCCGATCTGGTGCTCTTGGACTTGATGATGCCGGGTATCGACGGGCTGGAAGTCTGCCGCATGCTGAGGCGCGAGTCCGACCTCCCGATCCTTATCCTGACCGCCAAAGACGATGAGTTCGACAAGGTGCTCGGGCTGGAGGTTGGCGCCGACGATTACATCACCAAACCGTTCAGCATCCGGGAACTGCTCGCTCGCGTGAAGGCTCACCTCCGCCGGACCGAGAAGCTGTTGACGGCCGGAGCAGCTGCAGCCGACCCCTTGCAGGAAATTGTTCGCGGCGACCTGCGTATCCTGCCTGCCAAGCATGAAGCTCACATGAAAGGCCGAGCCGTAAGACTGACCGCCAAGGAGTACGATCTCCTTCAGCTCTTGGCCAGTAATCCCGGGGTGGTGTTCTCGCGCGACACGCTCCTCGAGCGCGTCTGGCACTTCGAGTTCCCTGGTGCCACCACTCGGACGGTCGACGTCCATATCAACTCCCTCCGCAAAAAGCTGGAGCCCGAGCCCTCGAATCCTCGATACATCGAAACGGTGAGGGGCGTGGGCTATCGGTTTGTGGAGTGAACGCCTGGTGGGCCGCGGTTGTTGGGGCCGGGCTGGTCCTGTTGCCTGCGCTCGTCAGCATCTTCTCATTGCGGTGGCGAAACCAGGGTCTCGATCACGACTTGCGTGCGGAGCGAGACCGGGCTGACGCCGCGAGCCGCCAACTCGGTTTCCTAACGGCCCTGGGCAGCTCGTTTATCGACCAGGCCTCGGCGGCCATGCTGCTCGTTGACGCAAACCGGCGCGTCACCTATTTCAACGCGGCCGCTGTTCGGTTATTTGCCATCAAGGCCGACATGGTGGAAGGCAAGACGCTCATCGAGCTGGCCGGAGATCATGACCTCGATTCGATGGTTAGACGTGTTCTCGCTGGCTCGCTATCGGAACAGCTCGAGGTCCGTCCACCAGGCACCGAGCGAGTGCTCCAGGCCATAGCCCGGCGTGTCATCAGCGACGAGGGCGAATTTCGCGGCGTCGCGCTGGTGGTCGAGGACGTAACAGAGCTGCATCGCGCCGATACAATGCGGCGGGATCTGGTGGCCAATGTCTCGCACGAGCTGAGAACGCCGATAGCGGCCATCAAAGCCATGGTTGAAACGCTGCAATCCGGGGCGCTGGAAGACCGCGAGCTCACGCTCGATTTCCTGGCCAAGATCAACCACGAGCTCGACAGCACCACGCTTCTGATTCGCGATCTGCTCGAGCTGTCGCGCATTGAATCCGGCCACCTGGCACTCGAAATCGACGTTGTAGACGCGCGAGATATAGTCCGCGAAACGGTGAATCGAATGCAACCGGCGGCCGAGCAGGCCGGCCTGACCCTGGAGCACATTGCGAGCGGGCGGCTCGATGTGCCAACGGACCGCCGCAGGGCGTCGCAGATCTTGACTAACCTCGTTGAAAATGCCATCAAGTTCACGCCCACCGGAACGGTCAAGGTCCGGCTCAGGAAGCTGGACTCCGAGGCGTGCATCAGCGTCGAAGACACTGGCATGGGCATCGGGGAGGCCGACCTTCCACGCGTCTTCGAGCGATTTTACAAAGCCGATAAGGCGCGCAGCCGACAGGATAATCCCGGCACGGGCCTGGGGTTGTCAATTGCCAAGCACCTGGCCCAGGCTCTGGGGGGTCGAATCTGGGCCGAGAGCCGCGAGGGCAAAGGCTCAACCTTTTGCTTCACTCTGCCGCTTGCCGGCGGAGGACAGCGGCGCGCCACAGTCAGACGGCCATTCGGCGCCGAAGACATGGCTCTTCGGAGGAGGTAAGCACACATGATCCGTCACACCTTCATCGAGGCGTTGCAGTTGCTTCAGGACGATCTGCTGAGCATGGGCGCCGCGGTGGAAAAGCAGATCGAAGAGTCAGTGGACGCCCTCAAGGGGCGCGACGTCCGCGCCGCAGAGCGGATTGCCGCCCGTGACTCGGAAATCGACCGTATGCGCTACGACATTGAGGAGCACTGCATCGAGCTGTTCGCCACGCAGAATCCCATGGCGAGCGACCTGCGCACGGTCACCTCAGCGCTCATCGTGTCCAACGAACTGGAGCGGATGGGCGATTACGCCGAAGGCATTTGCAAGCTGACGATAAAGCTTGGCGCTGAACCGCCGCTCAAGCCGCTCATCGATATCCCTCGGATGTCCGAGATCGCACAGTCCATGCTGAAACGGTCTCTGCAGGCGTTCGTCGATCGAGACGCCCAGGCAGCGCGGCAGATCTGGGGGGAAGACGACCTGCTTGATGACTTGTATCAACAAATCCTGCGCGAGCTTCTCACGTATATGCTCGAACAGCCGAACTCGGTGACGCGCGCCACCTACCTGCTGTGGGTGGCACACAACCTGGAGCGCATTGGCGACCGCGTCAGCAACATCGCCGAGCGAGTGATCTTCATGGCTACCGGCCAGCTGGAAGGGTACGCGCTTCGCCCGCCGGAAGGCGCCTAATTCCTTACAAAGACTTTACATGGATTTGAACGGGGGTTGACGTTGGGCTTGTAACGTTGCCGCATGAGATTCATGAAGGCATCCCTTGCTGGCGCAGCCCTGAGTGTTGCCCTGGCCGCCTGCGGCGGCTCGGCAACTCCACCCGTACCCTCATCGCAAGCCCCAGCCACCTCAGCAGCGGCCAAACCACCCTCGGCCTCATCTGTCCCCGCGGCGGCCGCTTCAGCACCGGTTTCGGCCAAGCCGGCAGCGTCCACCGCGCCGGCCACAACGGCCAAAGTGAAGCTTACAGGCGCAGGATCAACCGCTGACTTCCCGCTGTTCACGAAAGTGTTCGATGCCTGGGATAAGCAAACCGGCAATGAGGTGAACTATCAGTCTGTGGGCAGCGGCGCCGGCATCGAGCAGCTCACGAAGAAGACCGTGGACTTCGGCGCCAGTGACGCCATCATGACGGATGAGCAAGAGAAGAACGCCGGTGCCGCGGTCCTGCATCTTCCCGTCACCATCGTGGCGGCGTCGATTGCCTACAACTTGCCGGGCGTCAAGGACGTGAAGCTGGACGGAGAATCAATTGCAGGCATCTATCTAGGCACCATCAAGAGCTGGGACGATCCCAAGATTGTGGCTCTGAACCCCGACTTGAAGCTGCCCAAAACGCCTATTGCGCCTGTTGAACGCTCCGATGGCAGCGGTACCACCTACATCTTCACCAATTACTTGAGCGCCGTCAGCGCGGACTGGAAGTCCAAGGTCGGCGCCGGCACGTCGGTAAAGTTTCCGGTGGGCATTGGCGGCAAAGGGAATGAAGGCGTAGCAGGCCAGGTGTCCCAGACGGCAGGCGCCGTTGGCTATGTTGAGTACGCCTACGCCAAGCAGAACAACATCAGCACCGCGCTGGTGAAGAACCAAGCCGGCAAGTTTGTTCCTGCCACCGTGCCCGGTCAGACAGCTGCGGCCGCTGGCGCCGCGGCGAACATGCCCGCGGACGGCAAGGCGCTGATCGTGAACGCTCCGGGCGAAGGCAGCTATCCGATCTCCGGCTTCAGCTGGATCATCACCTACAAAGACCTCGCCGATCCGGCCAAAGGCAAGGCCCTGGTCGATCTGTTCACGTACACTGCCACCAAGGGCCAGCAATTCGCCGAAGATCTGTCGTATGCGCCGCTCCCGCCCGCCGTTCAAGACCTCGATGGCAAGCTCCTCAAGAGCCTAACCCTCGCCGGTAAGCCACAGTAGGCGGTTTGGCGCTCGCGCTCTCTCCCGTCCCCAGGAAGCTACGCAGACCCATCCTGGGGGCGGCCGGCCTTCCGGATGCCGCCTTCCGCGCCGTGGTGCTGTGCTTTGGAGCGCTGGCCGTACTGGCGCTCATCGGCCTCATCGTCGCGGCCATGGTCGAGGAATCCAGCCTATCGCTCAGCACGTTCGGCCCATCATTCCTGGCCCAGAACGTCTGGGATCCCGTGAAGCGCGAGTTCGGCACGCTGCCGTTCATTTATGGGACCGTCGTCTCGTCGCTGATCGCGCTCCTCATCGCGACCCCGGTGAGTCTCGGGGTCGCGATCTTCATCGTGGAGATGGCGCCGCCCTGGTTGGGCAACGCCATCTCGGTTGTCGTAGAGCTGCTGGCGGCCATCCCGTCGGTGCTGCTAGGGCTGTGGGGCATTTTCGTCATGGTGCCGTACCTGCAGCGGACGGTGGAGCCGTGGTTCATCGAGCGCTTCCCGGACGTGCCGTTGTTCGAGGGACCTCCGTATGGAGTAGGCCTGCTGGCTGGCGGGCTGATCCTAGCCATCATGATCGTTCCGACCATCGTGGCCATCTCGCGCGACGTGATGCTGACGGTGCCAATCTCGCAGCGCGAAGCGATGTTTGCCCTTGGAGCCACCAATTGGGAAGCCACATCATGGGCGGTGCTGCCCTATGCACGTTCCGGGCTGCTGGGAGCGGTCATGCTGGGTTTGGGCCGCGCTCTGGGGGAGACGATGGCGGTGACCATGGTTATCGGCAACCGGCCGGATATCTCGGCGTCGCTGTTTCACCCGGCGTACACCATGGCCAGCGTCATCGCCAACGAGTTCACGGAGGCCACATTCGACCTGTACGTGTCGGCGCTGGTCGAGGTTGGCCTGGCGCTGTTCTTGGTCACCGTGCTGATGAACGCCGTCGCCCGGCTGCTCGTGTGGAGCACCGCCGGCTCGTCGCAGCGGGTGGGAGCCATCTGAGTTGGCCCTGGCGCTGAAAGCCGGCCTCAGCACCACGCGGCGCCAGGTCATCAACCGTGTCATGGGCGCACTGTTGTGCCTCGCCGCTGCTATCGCCCTTACTCCGCTGGTGCTGGTTATTGGTTTTATCCTGGCCAATGGCGCTGCCGGCCTGAGCCTGGATCTCCTCACGAAGCTGCCGAGGCCGGTGGGAGAAGTAGGTGGTGGCATGGCCAATGCCTTCCTGGGCACCGCCATCCTGATTGCGCTCGCCAGCGCGATTGGCGTGCCTGTGGGAGTCCTGGCCGGCATCTACCTCTCTGAATTCGGAGACAACTGGTTTGCCGCCGCCTTGCGGTTCTTGACAGACGTCCTCACTGGGGTGCCGTCGATCGTTATTGGCATCGTCGCCTACACGCTGTTGGTCATACCTCTGCGCAGTTTCTCGGCGCTTGCTGGCGGCGTGGCGCTGGCCATGCTGATGATCCCAGTGGTGACCCGGACGACGGAGGAGGCCCTGAAGCGCGTGCCCGAGTCCTTGCGAGAGGCGGCGCTCGGACTTGGGGTCGCGGAATGGAAAACTATCCTGTTTGTGGTGGTCCCGTCCGGTCTCGGAGGTATCGTGACGGGCGTGATGCTAGCCATCGCTCGCATATCGGGCGAGACGGCGCCGCTGCTCTTTACCGCCTTCGGCAGCCGGTACTGGCAAGATGGCCTCATGAAGCCAATCGCCGCTGTCCCATTGCAGATCTTTCAATACGCTGTGGCACCGTACAAGGACTGGCACAATCAAGCGTGGGCGGCCGCCTTCATCCTCATGCTGCTCATCCTGGGACTCAACGTTGGGGTCCGGGTGGCGACACACAGCGGTTTCCAGCGCGTCCAATAGGTAGATAGATACGGAGAAGGAAGTGGTTGATGTGAGTCTCGCGGGGACCTTGAAGGCGGTTGTGGCAGAACCGCGCGCGGAGACGGTGACGCGGGCGGCCAAAGGCCTCGAGGTTCAGCACCTGGGCGCCTACTATGGCTCGTTCCGAGCGCTCGAGGACATTAGCCTGACCATTCAGCCGAACAAGGTCACGGCCATCATCGGACCTTCCGGTTGCGGCAAGTCGACGTTCATCCGCTGCCTCAACCGCCTGCATGAGGTGGTGCGTGACACACGAGTTGAAGGCCGCGTGCTGCTCGAGGGTCAAGACCTGTATGACCCGGGCCTGGATCCGGTGGTGGTCCGACGCTATATCGGAATGGTTTTCCAGCGACCCAATCCGTTTCCCACGATGTCGATCTTCGACAACGTTGCCGCCGGCTTGCGGCTCAATGGCCAGCGCAACCGGGCTTTTCTGAGCGAGAAGGTTGAGAGGTCGCTCAGGCAAGCCGCACTATGGGAAGAGGTAAAGGACGTTCTCAAGCGGCCTGCCCTGGCGCTATCGGGCGGGCAGCAACAGCGCTTGTGTATCGCTCGCTGCCTGGCCGTCGACCCAGCGGTCCTGCTGATGGATGAGCCGTGCTCGTCGCTTGACCCCATCTCCACCCTGCGCATTGAGGACCTCATCGCGGATCTCAAGCAGGAATTGACCATTGTCATCGTCACCCACAATATGCAGCAGGCCGCGCGCGTGTCCGACTTCACGGCCTTCTTTTTGGGCAATGAGCAACGTGCCGGCGAGCTGGTCGAGTTCGGCGCGACCAAAATGATCTTCACCAATCCCGGTGACCGGCGCACCGAAAACTACATCACGGGGCGGTTTGGATAGTACGAGCCGGCCGGTTGGATTCGCCCGCCTAGGCTGGGGCGGCAGATTCTTCCTGCTCGGCCACGTTTAGCGCGCGTTCCAGCACCTCATATGGCTGCGCCCCGACGACCATGTAGCGGCCGATGATGAACGTCGGCACGCCGGTGATGCCGTAGCTGTTGCACTCGTCGTAGACGCTGGCCAGCTCCTGCTCATAGCGGCCATCGTCGATGGCCTTCTCCAGCTCCGCGGCGTCCAGGCCGCTCTGGCGCGCCACATCCAGAACGACGTCGCGCTGGCCAATGTTGCGGTGCTCTTGCCAATAGGCCTTGAACATATTCGTATGGAACGGCTCTTGCAAGCCATGGTCTCGCGCGAACAGGTCCGCCACGAGCGCCAGGTGCGAGTTGGAGCGGAACGGCGGCCGGCTCATGTCCAGCTTCTCGTCGTCGGCCATGCGCTGCACATGCTCGCCGAGGCCCTCATAGCCCTGGCGAGGCGGAGCGCCCTCAGCGGGGACTTCAGGATGAATCTCGAAGCCCTTCCATTCCACGGCGAGCCCATGCTCGCGAGCTAGGCGGTCGACACGCGACTTGCCAATAAAGCAGAACGGTCAGATGAAGTCGGAGTAGACCGTCACACGAGGCGGCATATCTGCAGTTTACCGCTATACTCGCGCGGACGTGCCAGCCTCCGAACTAACCGAGACCGTTCTCAGGTTTCTTCCGCTGGTTGTCGCTCTCGTCATCGCTATCACAGTGCATGAGTTCAGCCATGCTTTTGTAGCGCAGGCGCAAGGCGATCTCACGGCGAAACAGTTGGGCCGCGTCACGTTGAATCCGCTCAAGCACCTAGATCCTCTCGGAACCCTCTTGATCTTTGTCGCCGGATTCGGTTGGGGGCGGCCGACGCCAGTCAACGAGGCGAACCTTCGAAACGGCCGGCACAGCATGGTCCTTGTTTCCCTAGCGGGAATCGTGGCGAACTTCGCCACCGCGATCCTGGTGGGCGCGTTCTTGCGCGCAGGGCTCCTTCAGGAGCTGGTGACGGGCCGCTACATCGCCGCTGATGTGGAGCCCGCGGTCCGCGTCCTTCGTGTGATCCTGTCGCTGAACATTGGCCTAGCGCTCTTTAATTTCCTGCCTGTCGCGCCCTTAGATGGATTCAGCGTGCTGTACAACCTAGTGCCCAAACGCGTGGCTGGTTGGCTCCGCCCCTATCGCGACGCGGGTCCCGGAGTCCTCATGCTGATCGTCTTCCTTCCCAGGCTGCTTCCGCAGCTCAGCAGCCTGGATGTACTCGGCATCCTGCTGGGTCCCGCCAGTCGGCTCGTCGAAAGATTCATCGTCGGTACCTGATTCCACCGAAGACCGGATATCCTGATGCTGTCCCGAAATTTCACACCGTCCGCCAGCTCGTATGGCACCTCCAGGAGCGCCAATCATTGGCGCCGCCGATGTGGCTCACAGCCTCCGAGGCGGAGCTGTTCGCGCGCATGATGCCCGCCGACCAGTTCGAAGGGCTCGCCGTGGCCAGCACGCTCGAGGCCTGGGGCTGGGAATCGGATCGCCACCTGCTGCTGGCGGGCTTGCTGCACGATGTCGGCAAGAGCCTGGCCCCACCGGGCGCCCGCTATCGGGTGCTCGTGACCCTGCTGGAGAGCTTCGCCCCTCGGTTGCTGCCCGCTCTAGCTGCACGGAGCGCTGCTATCCAGGCGCTGCACGGCCACGCCGCCCGCGGTGCTGCGATGGCAGCGGAGGCGGGCCTGTCTATCGACGTTGTGGGCCTGATCGCGGGCCATCACTCATACAGTGTTGACGCGAGGATGCAGGCTCTGCAGGAAGCGGACGCACTGCATTGATGGCCGTCTGGGTACCCTCACCTGGCCTCTCCCAGTCCTACGCGGACGGCGGATGTAGGAGGGGAGCAGCATGACTCCGGGGCACAAGCTCCTGCCGGTCAAGCTGCCGGTCTTTGAGGGGCCGCTCGATTTGCTGCTGCATTTGATCGAGCGCAACGAGCTCGACATCTCGGGGGTGTCGCTGGTGCTGGTGGTCGACCAGTACATGCAGTACCTGAGTCTGATGCGGGCCGAGATGAAGCTGGAGGCCGCGGCCGACTTCCTGGTGGTAGCGGGCAAGCTGCTGCTGATCAAGTCGCGCAGCCTGCTGCCTCGGGCCGAGCCGCCACTCGAGGCCGAGGGCTTGGAGGATCCCGCCGAGGAGCTGGCGAGGCACCTCGAGGAGTACCGGCGCTTCAAACAGGTGGCCGACGCGCTGCGCGATCTGAAGGCAAGCCGGGGCCAGAGCTTTGGGCGCACAGGCGGCCCGCCCGACGAAATCCCGCCAAAGGTCACGCTCACCGGCCTGGAGCTCGACGGGCTGGTCGAGAGCTTCACCCAGGCGGACCGCATCGCCACCATCGAAGCGGGGCTCAGCAGCGCTCGCACGCTGGCGTTCGACCGGCTGCTGGAGGATTGCCGTGGCATCGAGGACGTGATCGTCACCTTCCTGGCCGTCCTGGAGCTGCTGAAGCAGGCTCGCATCCGCGTGTGGCAGCTGTCGGCGTTCGGGCGAATCGTTATAAGTCGTTAGTCGTTAGTTCCCAACCGACTGTCGCCTACTAGCTGACGGCTGAAAGCTGACTGCTCGATGCCCTAGCATTACGCCACCATGGCGGTGAGCGAGCAGACCACGTTCGAGCCGCTGCTGGTGAACATCGACCGGGTGGTGGTCGGCAAGCGCGACGTGGCCAAGCTGCTGCTGGTGTCGCTGCTGTGCGAGGGCCACGTCCTCATCGAGGATGTGCCAGGCGTGGGCAAGACGCTGCTGGCCAAAACGCTGGCCGCTTCGCTGGCGTGCTCCTTCCGGCGGCTGCAGTTCACGCCCGACCTGCTGCCGTCCGACATCACCGGCTCGCAAGTATTCAACCAGCAAACGGCGCAGTTCGAGTTCCGGCCGGGACCGGTGTTCGCCAACCTCCTGCTGGCCGACGAGATCAACCGGGCCACCCCGCGCACTCAGTCGGCGCTGCTGGAGGCTATGGAGGAGCGCCAGGTGAGCGTCGAGGGCCTGGCTTTGCCCCTGCCGCGACCATTTCTGGTGGCAGCCACGCAGAACCCGATCGAGCTCGAAGGCACCTTCCCGCTGCCGGAAGCGCAGCTCGATCGCTTCCTGCTGAAGATCCAGGTCGGCTACCCGGAAGAAGACGAGGAGGCGCTGGTCCTGACCCGCTTCGCCGCCGCAGAT
>WNFB01003348.1_pt1 | contig 14118 bp, 10 predicted proteins | sample 5400501 | NCBI WGS metagenome assembly WNFB01 (sample SAMN13153341, study PRJNA577476) | soil metagenome | isolation source: 200 cm saprolite under Douglas fir tree site 2 hole 1 | place: USA:California | collected 2015-04-18
CTGCTTGCCAGCTTTCTCTCACCGCTCACCAACCAGCGCGGCGATGAATACGGAGGGGCATTGGAACAGCGTATGCGCTACCCGTTGGAGGTCTTTGATGCCGTGCGCGCTAGCTGGCCTGCCGACAAGCCGTTGTCGGTTGCCCTCAACGCCAGCGATTGCGTTAAAGGCGGCTTTACCATCGACGACGCGGTCGTCGTGGCCGTGGCGTTGAAGGAGCATGGATGTGATATAATTGCGGTGCAAGCGGGCCAGACAACAAGCGACGGCGAACCAGCTTATGGACGTGGTTTTCTGACCGCCTACAGCGACCGTATACGCAACGAGGCCGGTATCCCAACCATCGTAGGGGGCTACCTGACCACCAGCGATGAGGTGAATACGATCATCGCGGCTGGTCGGGCCGACCTGTGCATCATCGAATCCCCAGACGCATAAGAACAACCACACAAGACCAGTATTTGGAGGCTTAATCATATGGCAGGCGATCGAACTCTCATTCTTTCGGGCAAACGCGCTGTTGTCACCGGCGCGGGACGCGGCATCGGGCGCAGCATCGCCCTTGCGCTCGCCAACGCTGGCGCGGATGTCGCGGTGACGGCCCGCACCGGCGCGCAACTCGATACACTGGTAGGTGAAATTCAGGCCTTGGGCCGTCGCAGCCTGGCGGTCTCCTGTGATGTGACCGACCCCGAACAGGTGAAGCATATGGCGTCTACCCTGCTCGCTGGCCTGGGTGGAGTAGACATCCTCGTCAATAACGCTGGCAACGCGGGCAGTCATAAATTCCTCAACCATTCGGACGAACTCTGGCACCGTATGCTGGCCGTCAACCTGACCAGCGTTTATTATGTGACCAAAGCCTTCGCGCCAAAGCTGATTGAACAACGCTCTGGCCGCATCATCACCATCGCTTCCATCGCTTCCAGAGTGGGCGGCGGCTATATCGCAGCTTATACCGCCGCCAAGCACGGCGTGCTGGGCCTGACTCGCGCCCTGGCGGTGGAATTGTTGCCATATAACATTACAGTCAACGCCATCTGCCCCGGCTACGTCGATACACCCATGACCGATGGCAGCGTCGCCAACATCTCTGCTCGCACGGGCATGAGCGAGGCGCAGGCGCGCGAAACGCTGGCGAAGTCCAGCCCGCAGCATCGCCTGATCGAGCCAGAAGAGGTAGCGTCGATTGCCGTCTTCCTGGCGCAGGATAGCAGCAAAGGCATCACCGGGCAAGCCATCAATATCGATGGCGGCGGCGTCATGTCTTAGCGTGGTTTGATATATAAATTGGTTCCCAGCAAGAAGCGGTGAAAAAAACCTGAGGTGAGATTCATGCAAGGAGGTGAATAGATCTCGACCATACTACCATATCCTCAACCATATCTCCACCCATTTCCTACTGGCAAAGAAGCAAGCTACCAAGCACGATTGTACTCAAACACATCGCTTTATTTTAGGAAGTGAGAATGCTCTATGCTCGAATCCGCTGCATTTAGAGAAGACGAACAGAAGGCGCAATTGCTCCCACTGCCGGAATCCCAACAGGTTTCCGACCAACTATCCATCGCTGAAAAACCTACACCGTCATTGGTTGCACCCCCTACGACGCCGCTTCCAGTTGTTCCCTCTACTCCACCCTATCCAATACATACCGAACTGGAGGTGCAAGCACCGCCATCGCTACCATCCCCACACGTTACCGCAGAACCTACAGAAGACATTCACACCTATCGGGTTGAACAGCTTCAGGTTATGACTGCCAGACAGAAGAAACAGTATGTCGTGCTAGTACTCCTATGGATCGCAGTGAACCTCTATTTCTGGTACTGGTGGCTTCAGGCACGAAATATTGGTAATCCAATACTGTTCACTCTCATGTCTCTTACTTTCTTCTATGAAGGGACCTTGCTCCCTTCATTTTACACCTTCTTTGTGGGTCATATGCGCCGTCCCAGGTGGATTGACACAAATCTGGCTGAACGAGCGGGTACCCTCAAGAGAGTATCCGTTATTAGCCTGACCGTTCCAGGCTCAGAAAGTTTGGAGATAGTGAAACGGCAGATGCTGGCTATGAAAAACATCCGCTATCCTCATGAGAGCTGGATTTTGGTAGACAAAGTGCACTCTCCAATAATTAAAGCGCTCGCCGCGTCTCTTGGTATCTTCTATTTTTCGCGCCACGATGTTGCCACTTGGGGTCAAGAACAGGTAGATGCCTGGAACCAGCCGCAGCCACCTTTCAAAGCCAAAACAAAAGCGGGAAATGTGAATAGTTGGATTGATGCCTATGGACACCTGTATAGCCATTTTACCCAGTTAGACATCGATCATATCCCTATCTCTTCCTACCTTGATAGAGTACTCGGCTTCTTCCTAGACCCAAAGGTAAAGTGGGTACAAGCTCCAAGTGTGTATGGAAACCTGGGTGAGTGGACCGCTCGAGGCTCTGCCGAGCAGGAGTCGGTGCTCCAGGGCCCACTACAAATGGGTTTTTTTGGATTCTGTCGCACGCCTTTCATTATCGGGAGCCATTGTACCTATGACATGGCAGCTATACGCGGAATCGGTGGGTTTCAGCCGACACGCGCTGAAGACCATCTCGATACGGTGTTTTTAGCAGCACAGGGATACGAAGGGGTCTTCCTACCCGAAGTGATTGCTGTCGGCGACGGACCTGAGAACTTTGAGACCTATTTAGCGCAACAATTTGCATGGGCGTTCTCGATGATCCAGGTCCTTTTCACTTTCACCCCGAAACGTATCAAGTATTACACGCCGCGCCAAACAATTCAGTTCCTATTTGTGCAGACGTGGTACACATTCTGGTCTACGGCTATGCTGCTGCTGTTCACATTACCACTCATCACACTCTTTACTAACACGCCGATAGCACACGTAAGTTATTGGCAATTTCTCCTCCATTGCCTGCCAATAAGCGTCACGGGATTTATCATCTGGCTATGGAGCCACCCCTGGCACTTTCCCAAAAACCTGGATTTAAGCTGGCGTGGCATTCTGTTGCACATTGCACGTTGGCCGATTGTGTTCAGTGCATTTATCCAGGTCATCCTAAGTGTGCAAAAACCATATATGATCACGGTAAAAGGGCTGCAGCAAGAAATAAAGAGGCCATTTTCATTAGCACCACATTATCCTTATTTTTTCCTGATAGGCCTATCGCTTGGTGCCTGTTGGTTCTATCTCACTACCGTTGGCCAGAGTGACTCCCAGGGCTACCTGCTCTTTGCCCTCCAAGGTGCTGTCGTCCTCCTACTCCCCTTTATTGCTGCGCTTGTCAAAGATATCACTGATATGGTAGAAGGAGGCATTCATTTCATACATTGTCTACGGCTGCGTATAAAACCTTTACTGCTGCTCATCGGTATTCTCGTAGTATTTTCCTGGACGATGAGCCTGGCAATCGGCGATATCTACGCTGCGCTGTTGCTTACAAAGTAAATAGCTGTGGCAACTACGCCACACAGGCGTGACCTACTATGAGCAGTCACGCTCTATTGTTTATTGTGAACTGCCCTGCTATACTTCTCATGTGAAACGGTCCAACGTCTCCCTGCTTGATGAGGAAAGACAAAATGAGTTCTTCTAGACTACTTAAGGTACTGATCGGCGTACTGATCGTGTTAGCGCTCTTGGCAATTCTTATAAATAGCAAGCTGGTGAATTTACAAGGGGCGCCTTCTCAAATCACCACCACGCCCGCTGTAAGAGCAACAGCCACTCTTAGTGTTGATGGCAGCCAATGGGGTGTGAGCACATGTTATATCGGTGCAGTAGAAGGAAGCAGTCGTTTCAATATTGCCGATTTGCAAGACCTTGGCATAAATACCTATCATCTCTATGGTGGCATGTCGCGTTGGGAAGCTCAGAACGATAGCGGCATTTATGGGGTTCCAACGATCAATCAGATCAAGGCTAATCCCAACGTGATCAATTGGAAGTGGTGGGATAACGTCATGACCAACCCTCCTCAAGGGAGTGATTACTCGTGGAGTCCAGCCACTCCGCGCTGGAACGGTAATGCTCGCACACTTTTCAGTACATTAAAGGCTGCTCACATACGAGTCATCATTTCCTTACGGAATCAAGATGATCAAGGGGAGCCGAAGTGGGTCCACAATCCACCGACGACCACTGCGGACTGGAATGAATGGTGGGAACATGTTTTTGCCACCGTCTACTGGCTGAATGTACGCAACGACTATTCTATCAACGACTTCGAGATTTCCAATGAGCCAAACATCAGCGATCAAGGGTGGAAAGGGACCAAGGGCCAATACTTCACGTTCGCTCAATACACCTATGATGCGATCAGTTTCGTGTACCACAAGTATTTGCCGGGGCGTGCTTATTTTGTATATGCTCCCGCAACGTCACTAGGGAGAACAGGCGCTACATGGCCTAAAGATGTGATCTACGACATTCCGAGCTACTTCAATAGTATGGCCTTCCACCTCTATGATTCAAGCATTAACAATTACGTAGAGCAGGTACATACCTGGATGAACGAAGCTGGCCGCTCCAACTACCCAGTCTGGCTCACCGAGTGGGGAACCTATACAAGTAACAAATACAATTCGGTTCCATTCGGTATTAGCCTGATTAACAATCTTATCTACGGTTCGCGCCCAGGTAATGATTATGTGTATGGCAGTCAGATCTTCTCACTCTATGACTATGGCAGCGCAGCTCTTGGGCTGATAAGTTATACTGGCGTACGAAGGCCTGACTACTTTGCAATGCGTATGGGTATTCGTGCGCTTCAAGGTTGTCGCCCTACTTATCAAAGCACAACGAGTAGTAGCGCCTTGCTGGCTATCACCACGAAGGACACAGCAGGCAATATTTATCTGCTCGTCACGAACCAGGACAGTTCCTCCTGGTATGATGTTGACGCCGATCTTTCCTCTTTCACCTCTACCGGTTCTGCCACGATGTGGCAGTTTGATGCAGGACACATGGACACGATCGTTGGTCACCCAACGCTGAAGAACGGGCATCTACTGTTCACCATTCCTGCTGATAGTGCACTTCTCATGAAATTTGCCTGAATTAGCCCCGCTTCTTAATTGAAGAGTGATTGTGTTTGCCACCAAGGAGATGTACTGCATGGCACTTACTACCAGGAAGCAAATCCCGCGCCTTAGGACGAGCTTCAATATACTTCTCAGTGTTTACCTTGCCATGATCTCATTTTCATGTGGAAGTGTCCAGACAGTTAGCAATGTCCGGTCAGTTAGCATTAGTATCTTGGGCAAACAGTGGGGAGTGAGCACCTGTTATATTGGTGCAGTAGAAGGCAATACCCGCTTTAACATCGCCGACATGCGGGACCTGGGAATCAACACCTACCGCATCTATGGAGGTATGTCGCGTTGGGAATGGCAGGACGATGATGGTGTCTACGGCTCCCCATCTATCGCAGCGATCAAGAGCAATCCCAATGCGATCAACTGGTCGTGGTGGGACAGGGTGATGACCAACCCGCCGGGTGGCTCTGACTACTGGTGGGACGTCTCTCCGGCCTCGGCTGCATGGCGGGGCAATGCCCGAACGATCTTCAGCCAGTTGCTACAGGCCCATATCCGACCTATTCTGACTCTGCGCAACCAGGACCCCACTCATATGCCAGTGTGGGCACAACGTCTCAACCCCCCCAAAACGGCGGCAGACTGGAACGAGTGGTGGGAGCATGTCTTCGCCACCGCGTACTGGCTAAACGTACGCAACAACTATCACGTGGACGACTACGAAATTCATAATGAGCCTGACGTGCCTCCCCAAGGCTGGGCAGGCTCGCTGTCCGACTACTATACGTTTGTCCAGTACACCCACGATGCCATCGATTACGTCTACAAGACATACTTGCCTGGTCGGACTTACCACCTCTACGCACCAGTGGCTCCCGCAGGCAACTGGGTCTCTGGGGTACTCAAGCATGTTCCCACCTTTTTCGATACGGTAGATTTCCATAGCTACGAGCGAGATATTAGCAGCTCTGTGGAGCAGAGGCATGCCTGGATGAATACCACTGGCCATCCTAACTACCCGCTCTGGCTAAGCGAATGGGGAACCTATACCGGAGGATACGACCAGGTCTCCTTCGCTATCAACCTGATTGACAACCTGATCCGCGGCTCGCGACCCGCTAATGACTATGTATATGGGAGCAATATATTTGCGTTGTACAACTGGGATACCCAGAGCCAGGGGCCCCTCCAGGGCCTGGTGGCGGGAAATGGGAAACGAACTGTTAGTTACTACGCATTCCGGCTTGGCATCCGCGCCCTGCAGGGCTGTCGCCCCACCTATCGCAGCACTACTGGCAACTCAAACCTGATGGCTATCACAACCAAGGACCAGCAGGGTAATATCTACCTGCTTGTCACAAACCAGGATAAAATCAACTCATACAACATAGATGCCGACCTTTCTGCCTTACTGACAGGTCCCAGTAGGGCCACGACGTGGCAGTTTGACACCTTCCACATGGATGAGTTAGTGAACAACGCGGCCTTAAGCAACGGCCACGCTACCTTTAGGATCCCCAGTGATGCAGCGCTGCTTTTCAAGTTCTCTCACTCCTGAATCTCGTGCGAGGCAAACCTGCTTCGACTACTGCTTTACCTTGTAGCGAACTTGTATGCAAACACGGGCACCACATCCAGGGCCAACAGGAGGTCCCAGTGCGTAGCTACAATGACCATACCCTTGCATTGCTGTACACTACATCTGTTGGATTACTAGTGTTTGGCCCAGGGCTGGCAATGAGGCCTATCTGACCAAGGTTGTAGGTGCTATCGTTCACACTGGCGAGTTGTTGATGATTCACGTAGAGTGTGATCGTGGTCCCCATTGCCACCACAGCAAGGATGTTGATCTTGTTCAACCCCTGATTGATTGAAGAGCTGAACTTACTTACTAACGACTTACACGTCTGCCCACAGGCGAAGAGGCTGTAGTACCCATTTTGATCGACATAGAATACGTAGTATGCATTGTTCGCACTGTCGGCGCGAAAGATCATCCCGCCAACATCGCCCATGGCAATCTTCATCTGTACCTCATAGGCGAAGTTACTGAAATTAGTGGCCTCGGCGAAGCAATGTTCGAGATGACTCGTATTTGTTGCGCTTACATGGTAGACTCCAGCGATGAAGGCACAGATATTTGTCCCTTTGTCCCAACCGCTGCCGCTGCTATCGCCACGCAAGGGGTCATAGAGAGCCAGTGTCCCGCTCCTCGGAGGATAGGGGTTTGGGTTAGCCGCAATGAATGAAGCAGTTGCTGACGCGTTGGCCGCGGCAGTAGCCATAGCCCGAGCAGTAGCGGTAGCGTTGGCATTGGATATAGCAATCTGATTGGTTTCCGTGATATAGAAAAAGATCCCAACGCTCCCTCCAACAACGAGTAAGGCCAGTATAATCAGCAGTATAGCCCTACCCCGTGAGAGACCTCTGCGTTGCTGCGTGTCTTGACTTATACCAGGGAAACTGGAGGAAGGAGGCGTTAATGCTTCCCGACCGATACCACCTGAGATAGAAGACGGTGTAGCAGGCATAGTGTTGAGGTACACTTTTTCCTGATTACTATCAACTGGAGCAGCATCACCTGCAGGGTGATCGATTAAGTAGGTCTCGTCTGCCGTAGCGGTCTCAGGGATCGAAGGGTGGGAACCCGTACCTTTTGTACGATCAATAGCTAGAGTTATTACAAGCGTTCCCGGGGGTTGGGCAGGGTCGGCTGCTTCATCTTGACCTTCCAATCGGATAACCTGGCCCTCATACGCTCCAGCCTGTACAGGTACGCTAACACGTCGTCCACCCGGAAGTGTCAATATCCGCGTGGTGCCAGTCCTTGCTTCCTGCTCACTGATGGCAAGGATCGCCCGAAGTTCGCTGCTCGGTTGACTTAGTGGTAGTGGCGTGATGGGACTGGGAAACGGACCCATCTGTGTTATCGCCTGCTGAAAAGCACTGGCAAACTCTGAGACGGTAGAGAAGCGTTCTTCTGGTTTCTTTGACAGCGCCCGCATGATGACAGCTTCGATTGCTGGCGGAATAAGCGAATTGACTGTGCTGGGCAGCGAAGGCTGATCATTTATATGCATATACATGATCTGCTCTAGACTACCCTGAAAAGGTGCTCGCCCGGTGAGAAGCTGGTAGACCATCACCGCAAGAGCATACTGGTCGGTTGCAAACACAGCGTGACCTCGCCACTGCTCAGGAGCCATGTAGGCTGGTGTGCCTCGAATAGTAGCACTCACATTGGAGGTAGCAGAGTAGAATCTCGCTATGCCAAAATCAGCCAGGAGAAGATCGGGATAGTTCGGATTCTCTTTTCTGATTCGCAATAGGAAATTGGAGGGTTTGACGTCCTGGTGAATGATCTGGTGGTCATGCGCATGCTGGAGGGCAGCGGCGGCCTGATACAATAAATGGGCTATTTGCTGCAGAGAGATTCCTCCCACCCCGCCCCGCTGCCGTACCCACACCCCAAGAGAGCCTTCCGGGCGAAACGGCATGACTATATAGGTGATCTTCATTGCACCTATTAGGTGCTCGCCGTAATCAAACAGAGGCAGGATATTCGGATGATCCAGCTTAGCGATGGCCTTCACTTCGCGGAGGAAAAGAGTGTCCGTTTCCCTACTTGCTTCTGGATAAAGGGTTACCTCATCTCGCACCACCTTGATAGCCACCTGTTGCCCAACACGTGGATCTTCTGCAAGGTAAACTTCACCCATGCCACCACTGCCAATCATCTGCAAGAGGTTATATCGATTAATTCGCTGTCCTTCGAGACGCATATCACCCACCTCGCTCGTCTCCTTGAAAAGTACCTTTGCATCGTACAGGCAGATTTTTCGCCGACAATAGTATAACACATGCATTGATAAACTGAAAGTACATTGTCCTGGTTCGGGTGTGATGCATTAATTTGCGTCGCCTGCTTGCTTGAGCAGACGCCGAGAGCAGGCTATCTATGGTCAAAAAACTACTGAAAGGCCAACAAGACTGTCTGCACCTGGCACACTGGCTGAAAGGGCTGTGGTCATCGGCGATCTTTCTCAACAGCAATGGCCATCAAGAAAAAGGAGAACGAGACCCCCAAAGACAGGCGCAAGCGGCAGAAACGCAACCGCATGGTATATAATGATTGGGGTCTCTACAGCTTTGTGCATCAGAGAGGTGGGACGCCGTAGGGGTCGCGAGGACTTCACGTTCCAGCTTCATGCAGTAATCAACACATTTACATATATTTTGAAAGGCAGAGATATGGCTTACGATTTTCTCTACGAAGTCGCTGATGGGGTCGCTACCATCACGCTGAATCGCCCGGAAGTAATGAACGCACTCACCTTCAAGGTTTATGCCGAATTGCGCGACCTCTTTGAAGCATTGCGCTCAGACGACGCAGTGCGCGCCGTAATCATCACCGGAGCGGGAGACAACTTCTGTTCCGGGGGCGATGTGCATCAGATCATTGGCGAACTGTTCAAGCGCGATATGCAGGGACACCTGGAGTTTACGCGCATGACGGGGGCGGTTGTGCAAAATATGCGCAGGCTCGATAAGCCCGTTATCGCGGCCCTCAACGGCATGACGGCGGGTGCGGGGGCGGTGCTCGCGCTGGCCTCTGATCTGCGCATTGCCTCTGAACGGGCGCGCTTCGCTTTCCTCTTCACCAAAGTCGGCCTGACGGGCGCGGATATGGGCGCAGGTTATCTCCTGCCGCGAGTTGTGGGGATGGGGCGCGCCTTCGAGCTGCTCCTGCTGGGCGATACCATCGACGTAGCTAGCGCCGAGCGTTACGGGCTGGTGAACCGCGTCGTGCCCCACGAAGAGCTGCTGCCAGCCGCGTACCAGTGGGCAAAACGCCTGGCCGACGGCCCCACGCTGGCAATCTCCATGACCAAGCGCATGCTCAACCAGGAACTCAACATGGACCTGGATTCCGCCGTTGAAGCCGAGGCGCAGGCGCAGGCCCTCATGCTGATGGGCGATGACCACCGCAAGTTCTATGAAGCGTTCCAGTCCCGGCAACGCAAGGCGTGATAAAATAATTACAAGTCGTGAGGGGTAAGTAATGGAAAAAGAGATCATCAACCCGCCGTCGCTGGCGCGGCCTGTCGGGTTCAGTCATGGCATCGCCGTCACGGGTGGTCGCCTGCTCTTCCTGGCGGGACAGACGGGAAGTGATGCAGAGGGACGGATCATCACGCCGGGGAATATCGTTGCGCAGTATGAACAGATCATGCGCAATTTTCAGGCGGTCGTCGAGGCGGCGGGTGGTAAGATGCAGGATATCACCAAACTCAATATTTTTGTGCGCGACCGCGACGACTACCTGGCGCACCTGAAACAACTGGGCCACACGCATCGCGCGTTCTTTGGCGCATACTACCCGGCGATGGCGCTATTCGAGATCTCGCGCTTCTTCCAGGACGAGGCGTTGATTGAAATCGAGGGCATGGCGGTCATCGATCACTAACAATCGCTAGAGGATTTAACTATGGACTTTGCACTGACACTGGATCAGCAGCGCATACAACTACAGGCGCGGCAGTTCGCTGAACGTGAGGTTGCGCCCCTCGCGCGCGAGGCCGACGAGAAGGGCGAGTTCCCCCTGCACCTGGTGAAGCGTATGGGAGAGCTGGGCTTCCTCGCAGGGCCGATTGACCCGCTCTATGGTGGCTCCGGCATGGATTGTGTCGGCTATGCCCTTGTGTGTGAAGAATTAGGTCGCGTTGACTCCTCGGTGCGTGGTTTTCTGACCGTTCATGCCAGCCTGGTCTCGCTCTGCATCCAGGACTGGGGAACAGAGCTACAAAAACGCCATTATTTGCCCTTGCTCGCCAGTGGTGAGTGGATTGGCTGCTATGCGCTGACCGAACCGGAGGCTGGCTCTGATGCCGCCAGCATGGAGGCTACCGCCAGGGAAGACGGCGATCACTACATCCTCAACGGCGAGAAAATCTGGATCACCAACGGCATCAGCGCAAACCTTGCCATTGTCTTCGCCAGCATGGACAGGTCGCTCAAGCACAAAGGCATCTGCGCTTTTCTGGTTGAGACCGATACTCCCGGCCTGCACCGGCGGCCCATGCCGGGCAAGGAGTTGGGGCATCGCGCTTCCGAACACGCGTATATCACATTCAGGAATTGCCGCGTGCCAAAAAGCGCCTTGCTCGGTCAACAGGGCGAAGGATTCAAGATCGCTATGTCCGCGCTTGATCGCGGGCGCATTGGCGTGGCCGCCGGGGCGGTTGGCGTGGCGCAGGCGTGCCTGGATGCCTGCATTGCTTATACCACGCAGCGCCGCCAGTTCAACCAGCGCGTAGCCGATTTCCAGATGGTGCAGGCCACGCTGGCCGATATGGCAGCCGACGTGGAAGCAGCCCGTTTGCTGGTCTATCGCGCCGCCTGGGTCAAAGATCAGGGGCTGCCCGCCACAAAGGCCACCTCCATTGCCAAACTCTTCGCAACCGAGGCCGCCATGAGCGCCGCGTCCCAGGCGGTGCTGCTGCTCGGCAACCGCGGCTATTCGAATGAATACCCGGTGGAACGCTACTACCGCGATATCAAGGGGCTGCAAATCTACGAGGGAACCAGCCATATCCAGCGCATCATTATCGCGCGCGAACTGGTAGGGCGCGATAAAAAATAAGCAGTAGTCTATTGTAAATAGACAACCTTATCTGAATTTTCTGATATCAGGATAATGGCGCAGATTGGTTTTACCCATCGAACCAAACCCACTTGACGATTTTAGAACAATGCTCTACAATTTGCAAACCCATACTCTAATATTAAGAGTCGACTTATAAGCATCGCAATTTCCCATTATCGGATGAGTTGGATTTAGGAAGTTCGGGAGATGGCTACTAATGAATAATTTCAATAAAGCAAAAGAACAATGGTTCTTTGAAGCGTATGCGCATTACAAAGCCGGACGTTATAAAGAGGCGATAATAATATGCAACCGAGTCCTTGAACTTGATCCTGGCTTCATCCTTGCATACAATACTCGAGGCAATACTTATCTAGCCCTTGAAGCGTATCAACGGGCAATAGCCGACTACGATCGCGTCGTCAAAATTGATCCCCGGTTTACTGATGCCTATCACAATCGCGGTGTGGCGTTCAAAAACCTTCAGAAATATGACAAGGCCTTAGCCGATTTCGCGAGTACTCTCGCTCTCGATTCCAAATGCCTCAATGCCTACTATTCTCGTGGTCTTGTATATACAGACCTCAAGGAGTACGAGAATGCCATAATCGACTTTGACTATGCTCTCGCTCTCGATTCTAATTACCTCCACGCCTACTATTCGCGTGGTCTTGCTTACACCGCACTCAAGCAGTACCAGGAAGCCATAGCTGATTATGACCGTACTCTTTCTCTTGACCCCGAACACGTAAATGCCTATAACGCTCGCGGCAATACTTACCGCCTACTCCTTGATTATGATCGGTCTATTCGGGATTTGAATTATGCGATTGAACTCGATCCCGATTGTTCCTTTGCCTACAACAACCGAGGGAACGCTTACAGCGAGCTCAAGGAGTACGAAAAGGCAATAGCCGACTATGATCGCGCCATTGCCCTTTCCCCAAATGATCCTAGCACCCACGTCAATCGAGGTGCTGCCAATTATTCACAAAAGGAGTATCTACGGGCGATAGCTGATTATAATCGCGCCATCGAACTCGATCCTAAGAATGCTAGAGTCTACTATCATCGGGGTCTCGCTTATAATGAACTCGAGCAGTATCAAAAGGCGATAATGGACTTTAATACTACCCTTTCTCTCGATTCCAAAGATGCCGTTGCCTACTATAATCGGGGTAACTGCTACAGCAATCTCAAGGAATTTCAGCGAGCACTTGAGGACTACGACTATTCCATTGCTCTTAACCCTAGTGATGCCAGTCCATATTATAATCGAGGTATCACCTACACATATCTCAACGAATACGAGAGAGCGATAGCCGATTATGATCGTGCCATCGCTCTCAACTCTCTTTATGCCAGCGCCTACAACAACCGGGGTTATGCATATCTAGTCCTCAGGGAATATGAAAAGGCTCTCGATGACTATGAGCGTGCTATTCAACTTGATTCCGGATACGCTAAAGCCTATGCTGGACGAGGTTACGCTTCTTACTATCTCAATGACTACCAGCAAGCTATTCAGGACTTTGATCGCGCGCTCCAATTGGACCCCAGTAATTCTGTGTTTAAGCGCAGAAGAAATGAAGCCTATCGTAAACTCGTAGGAGACTTGTGAACACCAGTTGTGTTCGGAACAATTGAACTTAAGGTACCGTGGAAGAGGTTCTGCCCACGTTAGTCTTCTCCTGTCGATTCGGATTGCTGCCCTCGCTCTGATGGGTATCGGGCATCGAGTAACGCTCTCCAACCCTCAGCCGTCACCTTAACAATCTCAATGAGCGTGGTATATAGCAATTCCGACGCCTCTTCATCAGTTGTACATTGACGAATTTTCTTTGAGAGGATGGGAGAAACTTTGCGCAATTGCTGATTCAAATCCTCATGTGTGGTTATATAAAACTCCTGCGATATATTGATTGCCAAATTATTCCATTTTCCCCTATCTATCTTTCTGCGGTTGATAAAATCTTCATAGTCTTTCCGATAGATGCGGTACTCGCCGCCCACGTCTATAGCTGCAAGTTCGCCCGAATTTATCCAGTTCCGAACGGTCTTGACGTTAACCTTTAAGTCTTTTGCTATCTCATCGGTTGTCAGCCAATCTTCGCCTTGTGGCATAGAACCCTCCCCGATAGAAGTTTTCCGCATTGTACTACGACTAAAGCGTAGAGTCAATTAGCCTGTCGCTAACAGATGTATAAAGTTGACAATTGCTTCTGAGCGGTTTACATTACTTCCAATAGACATCAACAGCCCTAAAAAGTTGCAAAGGTTGCTTGATTGATAAAAGGAGGTGATAGCAAACTAGCCCATCGTGCACGAGACGATCGGCGATCTTTCTCAACTGCAGATGGTCTTCAAGAAGCAAGAAGGTGAGACCCGCAAAGAACGGCGCAAGCGGTAGATACGCAACCG
>WNFB01003349.1_pt1 | contig 14117 bp, 9 predicted proteins | sample 5400501 | NCBI WGS metagenome assembly WNFB01 (sample SAMN13153341, study PRJNA577476) | soil metagenome | isolation source: 200 cm saprolite under Douglas fir tree site 2 hole 1 | place: USA:California | collected 2015-04-18
TGCGCTCGAGGTCTTCGGTCGACAGGATCTTCTCGCGGTATTCCTTGAGCCCCGCGGGCCGGCCTACGCTGAAGATGTCCTGGCGCATGCCGCCCCAGACCCAGTCCTTGGGGTACCAGAGAGAAAGGAATCGGGGCTGGAAGGCAAGCGGCTTGCCTTCCTCGTCGACGCCGTCTTTGCACGCGAGGTAGTAGAGGGCGAGCTGTACGTCGTGGAGCTCGGGACCGAAGTACATGTCGTAGGCGATCCGCATGGGCTTGCCCGACCCGGTCTTGTAATCGACGACCTCGACCTCGCCGTCGCCCACGTCGTTGACCCTGTCGATCTTGCCGACGATCTCGGAGCCGTCGATCTGCAGGCGAAATCGCTTTTCGACGGCGAGCGTACGCAGCCTGCGGATGAACTGGAGTCCCGTGATCGCTCGGATGTAGTTGCCAAGCAGGGATCGGACCTGCATCTCCTCGCGCTTCCGGTCGAGCACACCTTCCATCCGGGCGAGGTATCCCTCGAGGTGGCGGCCCAAGGCTGCCTCCAACCACTGACGCTGCTGCTCGGCCTCGAGCGGGCGCCACTCGTCTTCGTGCTCGTGAAAGTCCTGCAGCACCTCGTGCAGGAAGCCGCCTCGCTCCATCGCGACCGACCGCGGCTCCTCGACCAGCCCCGGGTGATGGTTGTACCAGTACAGGCGCGGGCACTTCAGGTAGTCGTTCAGCGTGGTGGGGCTGAAGTGGTCGATCAGCACCGATTCGGGGTTGCGTCCGGGGCCGTATGGCTCGAACGGTTCGCCCGACGCGGGGTCGGTCAGGAAGGCGACGTCGAGGCCGAGAGTGCGGGCGCGTCCGAGCGCGGCGTCGTCGAGCAGGGCTCGGTGCGAGGCGAGCAGCACCTCCGCCTCACGGGGCAGGAGCACTTCGCCCGGTTCGAGACGTGACGAACCGCGAGTCAGCTCGCGAACCGGCCCTTCCGGTTCGGCCATCTCAAGGAAGAGCGACGGTCCGGCCTGGCGCAGATAGGTATCCGCGTAGGTCACGTAGAGACAGCGGCGCGCGCGCGTCAGGGCGACGAAGGCGAGCCGAGCCTCCTCCGCGAGATGACCGTCGGGGTCGGACGGCCATGACGGCATGAAACCGACCTTGTAACGTTCGAGCCAGGCGCGGTCCTCGGCATCGAGGAGCGGGTGAGGCCTTGCCTCGATTGGAAAGAGGCCGTGCGCGAAGCCCGAGCAGAAGACGACCTCGAATTCCAATCCCTTCGCCTGGTGCACGGTCATGATCTGGACCGCGTCGCGGAGACCGTCTGCCGCCTCGGTGTCGTCGGCGGCTGACGACAAGAGGCTCTCGAGCGACCCGCTGATGTGGGCGAGGAGCGGCTTCGAGCCGTGCAGCCTTTCGTGTACGGCCTCCATCGACTCGAGACCCTCGATCGTGGCGCGAAGGTCTGCGATCGCCTCTCCCCGCTGCGTCGCGGGAAGCTCGAGGTCGAGCAGCCGGCGCATCGCACCGCCTTCGATCAGCACCTTGTATGCGAGGGCGGCGATCGGAAGGTCGCGGGCGAGGCCGAGCAGCCGATTGCGCGCGACCATCGCTCGATACAGCTCGTCGAGCTCGTCCCCGCCCAGGAACTGCATGAAGTCCGGCTCTGGCCTTGCCTCGGTCGGGGCAGCTTCACCCCAGGGGAGCGGATACCGCTGCGGGTCGCGCGCCACGAGCGAATACAGGACGCGGTCCACGACCTTTTTCAATGGCCGGCCTCGCTCGAACGCGAATGCACGCAGCCGGCTGACCGTGCGCGGTCCGACACCGCCAAGGCTTGAAGCGAGCGCGCTCTCGAATGCATCTGGGTCGTCTGGCCTGCGGAGCGATTCGAGATATCCGACCAGGAACCGGACCACCTCATTGCGAGCGGTCGCGCCCCAGCCGCGAACTTCATAGGGCAGGCCCAGCGCGCGCAGCGCCTCCTCGAATGGCGCGCCCAACGCAGACGTGCTGCGCAGCACGATGGCGAAGTCGCGCAGGCGCAGCTCCGGCCATTCCGACTGCAGTCGCTTGATCTCGCGAGCGCAGAAGAAGGCCTCGTCGACGGGGTCGCCCTCGCGCGCCACGACCACCGCGGGGGAGCGTTGCGGCGAGTCCGCCCGCAGCATTCGAGCCACCCGTTCGGGTTGCGTTGCCGCCAGCAGACGCTCACCGGCATCCAGTGCTTGCTGCGAGCAGCGCCGGCAGGTGTCGAGATATTGAGTCCGCGCGCCATATACCTGGTTGAAGTCGTGACTCAGAAGTCGAGGCACGGTGCCGCGGAAGCCATAGATGGACTGCTCCGGGTCTCCCACCACCACCAGCCGCGGACGTGACTCGGGCGGCGCGATGAGTCGCAACAGCTCGAACTGTGCGGGGTCGACATCCTGGAACTCGTCGACCAGGACTAGCCTGAACTTTGCGCGCATCCCCGCGCGCAGCTGCGGATTGGTCTCCAGGAGCTCGATGGTCCTCGAGATGAGGTCGCGGAAATCGAACAGCCGTGCCTCACGCATTCGCCCGTGGTAGGCCTGGTAGACGGAGGCAAGCACGCGGAGCCGCTCGCTCGCGCTTGCTTCGGTCGCAAGCTGGAGGGCAGCGGGATGAACGAGGTTCTGCTTCATCAGGGCGACGAAAGCGAGCAGGTCGTGCGCGAATGCGTCGGACCGGCGCACCCCGTCGAGCGGACCGAGCAAATCCGGGTCGAGGTTTGCAAGCACGTCGCGCATGACGATCCACTCCTGGAAGCCGTTCAGCAGCAGGCGCTCGCGGTCCGGTGCGTTGTCGCGCAGGATCCGCGCGCAGAAGCTGTGGAACGTCGAGATCCAGGCCTCGCCGTAATCGTCCTGCAGCCGTTCGTCGATCCGACGCGCGATCTCGCCGGCGGCGCCGGTGGAGAAGGTGAGCACCAGGATCTGGTCTCGGCCGGCCATGCCTTCGCGGACGGCCTGCTCGTAGAGGTCGACCAGAGCGTGTGTCTTTCCCGTGCCTGGCCCGGCCAGCACACGGAGTGGTCCTTTTATGTCCTGGAGGTCGAGTGGCAACAGGTCTCCCGGGGTGGCGCGGGCGACCTGATTATGCCGGGGCCCGTCTCCTGGATTCAGCCCCGGCTGTTAAGGGCCACCATCCCGCGACCAGAAGGGCGAGCAGCAGAGCGAACTCGAGCCACGGCCAGCGATTGAGTTGCAAGGCGAGGCCGAACTCGTAGAGGAACGGACTGGCGAGAACCCAACAAGCCGCCAGCGGCGCACGCCAGGCCACGCTTGGACGCTCCTCCCAAATCATGAACCCCGCCGCCGACAAGAGGCAGAGGTCGGCAAGGTGGAGGTAAGGCGCGATGAGCAACGACCCCAATACCGCTATCGGCACGATCAGGTTCGGCGAACCCCGAAGCCGATATGCGGAGAGGAGCACTCCTCCCACTATCAGCGCGCGACTGACGAACGCGACCGGACCGGTAGCTCCTAGTGCTCCCTGCAGCGTGAGCAATTCCGCGGTTGCCGGCGACGGGCCGAGGAGCTGGTTTGCATAGGCTGACATGCCGTAAGGGCCTACCGTGAGCGCCACGAGCACAAGGACGAATGCGGATCCGGCGAGCCAGGCCACAAACGCACGCTGCCGGCCCGAAACCAGTAGCACGACTGGGACCAGCAGACCGGTGTTTGGTTTCAGCGCGATCGCGACCAATACCAAGCCCGCGGCGACGTCACGCTTCTCTCGCAACAACAGCCATGCGACCACCAGGGCGGCTGCGACCAGTGGCGCAACCTGACCAACACGCACGGCATGCATAACCCAGAACGGGGAGAGTGCGCCGACCACGCCGATCCAGCGGCGGAGCCCACTCCCGCGGCTCGCCCATGCAAAGGCCAGGCTAAGGGCGGCGAACATGCTGACCGCCCATACCGTGAAGGCCAACCAGAACGGTAGGGCGGTCAACGGCGCAGCGAGCCAGGCGACCGGAGGAGGGCTGAGATACGGTTGCGCCCACAGCTCAGGTACGAGGTCTTTCTGCTCTAGCGCTATCGCAGCCTGGTCGTACAGATGAGACCAGCCGTGATGGATGCCAACCAGGGCTGAGGCGAAATAGGTGTGGAAGTCGACGGCGAACCGCCAGTCTTCCCGGTGCAGGACGTCCAGCCCGAGAGCGGCAAGAACCAGCGCGAGGCCGAGCCGGAGCCAGCGCTGCACACTGGACGGGTCGGCGGTCCGGCCTGCGACGGTCGCGCCAGGACTCTCCGCCAACAACCTCCCCCTTTTCCCAACGGCCGAGGCAGCCCGCAGGAGAGATATTTTCACAAAGCAGCGTCTCGGATCGCGGAGCTCTAGACCGGCAGCTTCGGCGAACGCGTGGGGATCGAGGGCAGGTTGACCGATGGTTGCAGAGGAAGGGCTGGAATCGGGGGCAGCGTGACCTGCGGCACGCCGACCTGCGCCGGTCCGGTGTGCACAGCGGGGATGGGCGACGAAGGTATCGGCGGCACGACGGTGGGGGCAGCGCTCACGCCTGACTGTGCAGGGTCAGGGCTCGGCGCCGCCGGTGCGAGGGGGGGCGCCGGCTGCGCAACGATGATGACGGCCGCAACGGCCACGACCGCGACCTGCACCACATTGTGAGCCCCATCGGTCAACCAGCGACCCGACAGCCAGATCACCAGCGCAGACATGGCTCGCCGGGCCATCGCTCGGCCGTGCTGGACGTGCTCGCTGATTGCGGCGAGCGCATGCCGCAGCCTTCGTTGGACCGTACCCTCGGTCAGGCCCACCTGCGAGGCGATCTCGCGGTTGGAGTAGCCGCCGAAGTAGGCGAGCTTGACGACATCCTTGTCCTGTGCCGGCAGCGAGAGGATCGCCTCATCGACCGCATGGCGGACCATGGCGCCTGAAAAGTCTTGCCATGCACGCGGCCGGTCGTCTCCGTTGCGCATACCCTCGAGAAGCATCTTCTTGAGGCCCTTGTGGGCGCCCCGCATGCGGCGGCGGTCGACCGGCGCCCGCCGTACGCCAGTCAACAGCCATGTTCGCCACTTGTCGTTGGTGGCACCCGCAAGCAGATGGTTTTCAGCTGCCGCCATCTTCAGTACCCCGCTGTACTAAAACGCCGGGTCCCCCCAAAGCACCCGAAGCCGGATCAATCGGCCGGGGGCTTCCTCGGCCGTTTGATCTCCATTATGCGCGGCTCGGCAGCTGCCACCGACAGGAGGCGGTCGAATACCTCCAGCGCCCCGCGGTCTTCTACCCCGTCCGCAAGCCGGACGTAGGCGGCGGCGCCGTCCGCGAAGACGAAGGTCGGAGTGCCGAACACCCCCAGGTCCCCGACGGCGTGGCGGTGGTCCCGCGCCAGCCCGTCGAGGATGTCGGACGTCCCGAGGTCGCGGCGGAACCGATCGACATCCAGCCCAGCCGCGACGGCAACCTGCTCCACTACGGCGGGATCGTCGATGTCGAGCCGGTCGCGATGGCGGGCCAGGAGCAGCGGCATGTGGATATCGTCAAAGCGGCCCTGCCGGCTGGCGGCTTCGGCGGCCGCGAAGGCAACCCGTCCTCGCACCTTCTCGGCGGCCGGCGCACTCCACACCGTCCAGCCGTCATCCTTTGAGTTCACCTGCGTGAGCGAGAAGTACCGCCACCGAACCTCGATGTCGCGGCGGCCCGAGCGGCGCACCGCGTCGAGAAGGCCCGCCGCCCGATAGACGTACGGACACGTGTAGTCGAAGTAGACCTCGAACGTGATGGGTTCTGAGCGGGCCACGCCAAAGCTTCCAACGCGGTTGCTGCTTACGCGTATTCCAGACAGCTGGTCGTGGATGCGCCCAGACCTTCTCGTCCGGCTGCTCCCTTTCACCGTGGCTTACGCGGCCATCTACTTCGCGGGCGGCAGAGCGGCATGGCTCGGTCTCGAACCTGGCAATCTCGCCGCGCAACTCGTTTTCGCGGCGGTCGCCGCCCCCTTGATGTTTGCCGCCTCCCTCGCGGTCCAGCTCTGGCTGACGCGCCGCCGTGGCGCCCTGAGCGTGCCGGCCGGGCCCGACGACGCTGCTTTCCAGGCCGCCTTCTACGCGCTCAACGGACCCATCGAGGAGGGCTTCTTTCGCGGCGTGGTCCAGGGCGGGCTGACCGCGTTGTGGGGGGCGGCGCCGGCAGGCTTTGTGATCGGGACCTCCGCCTACGTGCTGTATCACCGGCTCGGGCGCTGGACCTGGGCTGACACGTTCGCCACCGCGCTCGTCGGCGTCCCGCTCGGCCTGGCCTACTGGCTGCTCCCCGGCCCGCCTTCCCTGCTGGGGATCTCGATCGCCCACATCGCGGCGACGTGCGGGTTCCTGGGACCCGGTCCGTACCTGCTGCGGAAGCTGCGCCTCGTCTAGATGGTCAACCTGGACCGGCGGCAGCGCGTCACCCTCGTCTGGGCGGGGCTTGCCGTGGTGCTCGCGGGCTTCGAGGGGACGATCCTCATCGTTGCGCTGCCCGCGATCGCGAGGGACTTCCACGCCGGCACCCCGGCGCTGTCGAACCTCGGCTCCGTGCTTGCCCTCGGCGCGCTCGGCGCACTACCCCTGGCCACCCTGGCCGACCGTTTTGGGCGCCGCCGCCTCATCGCCGCCGGCGTGGCAGGTTTTTCGCTTGTCAACCTGGCGAGCGCATACGCGCCGTCCCTGGCCGAACTCGCGTTCCTGAGGCTTTTCGCCGTTTGCTTCGAGGTCCTGGTGATCGGTGTGGCGACCGCGCTCATCGTCGAGGAAGCACCGGCGGGCAGCCGTGGCCAGGCGGTCAGCGTGCTCGCCTTGCTGTCCGGATTCGGCACCGGCATCACCGTCATCGCCTACCCGCTGGTTGCGCCGCACTGGCGCTGGCTCTTCCTGGTCAGCGCGGTTGGCCTGCTGGCCGCGCCCCTGATCTGGTGGCTGCTGCCCGAGGGCCGGACCTGGCAGGGAGTCCGGGTGACAGGATCGGCGATCCGCGTGCTGATGCAGCCGCATTGGCGACGCCGCATCTTGATCCTGGCCGCGATGTTCGCCCTGCTCGCCGTGCTCCTCGAACCCGCCGGCCTGCTGTACACGGTGTATGCGAGCGTGGTCTTGAGCTGGTCCCCGGTCCAGATCAGCTTCCTGATCGTTGTGTCCGGGATCGCCGGCGCGGTCTCGTACCTGGCGGGTGGCTACCTCACCGACCGCTTCGGGCGCAGAGGTCCCGCCATCGCGCTGACCATCGCCACCGCCGCAGCAACCAGCCTCAGCTTCGCGACCGCCACAGTTGGCTTCTTCGTCGGGAATGTGCTGTGGAGCGCGTTCGCGAGCGCGGGGACGCCGGTGTTCGGCGCGTGGTCAGGTGAGCTCTTCCCCACTCGAGCCCGTGCGACCGCGGAGGCGGCTCTCGGGCTTGCAGGCGCGATCGGCAGCATCGCCGGGCTGCAGGCGGTCGGGCTGCTCTCGGCATCGGCGGGGTTGGGCGGCGCCATCGAGCTCGGGGGCGTGGCGGCGGTTGCGGGAGCGCTGCTGCTCTTCCTTCTGCCCGAAACGAAACAGCAGCCTCTCCCCGAGTAGCAATCCCCACGAATTCGGAGGCTCGCCTTGAATTCGCGGGGGCCCCTAGCATTCAGCGCACCGATGGAACGCGCGCAGGCGGTCGTGATCGGCGGCGGCATCACCGGCACGAGCGTTGCCTATCACCTGGCCAGAGCCGGTTGGAGTGACGTGGTGCTGCTCGAAAAGGACGAGCTGACCAGCGGCTCGACCTGCCACGCAGCCGGTCTTGTCACTCAGTTCAACCCCTCGCCCACGATGATGCGGTTCCGCCGCTACAGCATCGAGCTGTACCAGGAGATCGGCGTCTTCGAGACGGTCGGCAGCCTACGCTTCGCGTCGAGCAAAGACCAGCTGATGGAGCTGCAGCGCGGCGTCAGCCGCGCACGCGGAATCGGCCTCGAGGTGGAGCTGGTCTCGGCAGCCGAAGCGTCGCGTCTCATGCCCGTGATCAGCCAAAACTCGCTGCATGGCGCGATATGGGTGCCGGGCGACGGCCATCTCGATCCGCACACGGCGACGCACGCGCTTGCTGCGGCGGCGCGCAAGCTCGGCGCGCGCGTCCTCACCTATCGCCGCGTCACAGGCATCGAGCTTTCGGAGCGAACCGGCATCAAAGCAGTCGACACCACCGCCGGCCGCATCGAGACGGAGGTGGTCGTGGTGGCCGGTGGCATATGGGGCCCGCAGCTCGCGTCGATGGCAGGCGCATTCGTCGTCTCCACGCCCGTCGACCATCAGCACGCCGCGTTGCTTGCGGTGCCCGGACACGAGATGCCGCATGACATGCCCTGCTTCCGCGACCCGGACAACCTCGTCTACGGCAAGGCCGAGGCGGGAGGCATGGTGCTCGGCGGGTACGAGGCCAATCCAGTGGCGCGATGGATCGACGGCGTGCCGTGGGACCACGCCGGCACGTCGCTACCGCCCGACCAGGCGAGGTTCGAACCACTGCTGGCGGGCGCGGCGCGACGCTTCCCGTTCGCCCATGAGGCCGGGATCGTCAAGCTAGTCTGTCATCCCGACGCGATGACGCCCGACGCGGGTCCGCTGGTCGGGCCCGTCCCGGGAGTGCGTGGGCTGTACATGGCCGCGGGGCTGTCCCTCAACGGGTTTGGCGGTGCCGGAGGGATCGGGCGCGCGATCGCCGAGATGGTGACGGGCGGAGAGACCGAGCTCGACCTCTATCCCTACCGCCCCTGGCGCTTCGGGCCCGTGCACCGTGACCATCGCTACGTGGCCGAGCTGGCGCGCGAGACCTACAAGTACTACTACTACCTCCGCTACCCGTTCGACTCGGACGAGTGGGGACGGCCGCGACGCACGAGCGCGCTGCACAGTCGAATGCAGGACCTGGGGGCGGTGTTCGGCGTCAAGCACGGTTGGGAGCGGCCCGACTATTTCGACCCGGCCGTCCCCTGGAGGCGCGCCGGCGCGGACCAACGCGCCTTTGGCTTCACGCGGCCGCCCTACTTCGAGCTGATCGCAGAGGAGCATCGTGCGTTTCGAGAGCGAGTCGGCATCATCGACATGAGCTCGTTCGGCAAGGTCGAGATCGTCGGCCCGGGCGCGCTTCCGCTGCTGGAGCGGGTCGCCGGCAACCAGATCGATCGGCCCGTGGGCTCGGTGGTCTACACGCAGCTCCTCGAGAAGGATGGCGGCATCGCGGCCGACGTGACCGTCACAAGGCTGGGGCGCGACCATTTCCGCCTGGTCACCGGCGCCGGGTATGTGAACAGCGACCTCGGATGGCTGCGCATGCAGGTCAGCGATGACGATCCCGAGGTGGACGTGCGCGAATCGTCCGACGAGCTTTCCGTGATCGGCATGTGGGGACCGCGGGCACGTGACGTGATGGAGCGCGTCACGCGCGATGACGTGTCGGAAGACGGCTTTCCTTTCATGACCGCCCGGCCGATCCGGATCGCCGGGTTCCCCGTTTTCGCCCAGCGCGTCACGTACGTCGGTGAGCTGGGATGGGAGGTCTACGTGGAGCCCGCGGAGGCCGGCCAGGTCTGGGATCAATTGATGGTCGCGGGGGCTGCGTTCGGAATCAAGCCGGGCGGATACCGCGTGCTCGATTCGCTGCGGATGGAAAAGGGCTATCGCTATTACGGCACCGACATGGGGCTGCTCGACAACCCTTTCGAGGCAGGGCTCGGATTCTGTGTGCAAAAAGACAAATGGAGCTCGCTGCCGCCCGAGGTCGAGCGCAGGCTGCGTTCGCTTGTGGTCGGCGGCGAGGAGTACGTGCCGATCTACGGAGGCGAGGCGGTGCTGAGCGATGGACGCGTGGTCGGCCGGCTGCGCAGCTGCGCCTACGGCTTCACGGTGCAGAAGAACCTGGCCTATTCGTATTTGCCGAGCCTGCTCAAACCCGGCGCACAGGTCGAGGTGGAGGTTTTCGGTCGCATGATTCCTGCGGCTGTCACGCACGACGCGGTGCTTTCGAAACGTGCCCAGCTCGCGAGTTGACGAGGCGGTTAGCCGGGTCTCGCTCTGGAAAGACCGAGAGGTCAGGGTGACGCCGCTCTCGGGCGGCCTGACCAACGAGAACTACCTGGTCGAGTCGGACGGGAAGCGTTACGTGATGCGCCTGCCAGGCCGGTCGACGGAGCTCCTGTCGATCGACCGCGCGAACGAGGTGTTCAACACCAAGGCGGCCGCGACCACCGGGATCGGCCCCAGGGTCCTCGAACACGTCGCGGGGGTCGACGTGATGGTGCTCGAATTCATCCCCGGCCCGACGATGTCGGCGAAGACGCTGCAATCCAAGCAGATGGCCGCGCGCATGGCGCAGTCGTTTCACCGTCTGCACGCCGCGCCGCGCTTCCTCCAGGACTTCAACATGTTCCGGCTCATCGAGACCTATCTGGGCATCGTCGAAGAGCACGACGTGGCGATCCCCAATGACTATCGGGACTGGCTGCCCACGGTGGCGCAGATCGAGCGCGCGGTCACCGCGCGCGCGCTCCCGCTCGCGCCATGCCACAACGACCTCCTGTGCGAGAACTTCATCGACGACGGCACGGCGCTGCGCATCGTCGACTACGAGCTCAGCGGCAACAACGACCCGTGCTTCGACCTGGGCAACACCGCGCAGGAGGCGGAGTTCGACCAGGACCTGCGGGCCGCGCTATGCGAGTCGTATTTCGGGACGCCGGACGCGCAGCAGCTGGCGCGGATGAACCTCTTCGCGCTCCTGTCGGACGTGGGTTGGACCCTCTGGGGCGCCATCCAGGCCAGGATCTCCGAGGTCGACTTCGACTTTCATGGCTACTACACCGGCCGGTGGGAGCGCGCACTGCAGGTCCTGCGGTCGGAGCGCCTGACGCGCTGGATGGCCGAAGCCGGCAATTGACGCGGCGGTCGTACGGTGCTACGTTGCCGCTGGTATATCGGTCGCATATCGCCGCTTTGTAGGGATGGGGAGATGGCGGTCGCCGAACCGGTCGCAGCACGGTCGCAGAGCGAAGAGGCGTACCACCGCATCCTCGAGCGCGTCGTCAGCCTGGAGATGCCGCCCGGTTCGGTCGTCAACGAGGCGCGGCTGCGCGAGGAGCTCAAGATCGGCCGGACACCGATCCGGGAGGCGCTTCAACGCCTGGCCAGGGAGAACCTCGTCCGCTCCATCCCGCACCGGGGCACCTTCGTCACCGACGTCAACATCACCGACCTGGCCCGCATCACCGAGGTGCGTGTCGTCCTCGAATCGCACGCCGCGCGCCTTGCGGCAGAGAAGCTCGGCGAGGCTGACCGCGACGCGATCGATGAGCTCCTGAAGCTGGTCCGGCGCGGCTACGTCACCGACCAGCGCGACCTGATGCAGCTGGACCAGAGGATCCACCGCGCCATCTACCGCGCGGCCCGCAACCCGTTCCTGGAAGCGACGCTCGAACGCTACTTCAACCTGAGCCTGCGCCTTTGGTACCTGGTGCTCGATCGCCAGGTGCGACTGCGCGAGGCGGTGGACGAGCACATCGAGCTGCTCCAGGCGATCCTGGCCGGCGACGGCCACCGTGCCGAGGGAATCATGCGGCGGCATGTCACGGGGTTCGAGCACGAGATCCGCAAAGTGCTGGTTGAGAGGTAGAAGGAATGCCGAAGATCTTTTTCGCCACGGACCTGCACGGCTCCGAGGTCTGCTGGAAGAAATTCCTGAACGCTGGGAAGTTCTACGGGGCCGAGGTGTTGATCTGTGGGGGGGATATGACCGGTAAGGCGATCATCCCGATCGTGCAGGAGGACGGTCACTTCACCGTCGCGCTTGGCGGCGAGCAGCAGACGGTGCCCACCGAGCAGGTGAGCGAGGTCGAGGCAACCATACGGCGCAAGGGCTACTACCCACTCCAGATGAGCGTCGAGCGCCTGCACGAGCTGGATCAAAACCCAGACAAACGCGCCGAGTGCTTCCAGGAGGTGATGCTCGAAGGCGTCGACCGCTGGATGAAGATGGCGGCGGATAAGCTCCGCGGCTCCGGCATCCGGTGCTTCGTGTGCCCAGGGAACGACGACGAGATGGAGGTCGACGACGTGGTCCGGCGGGCCGAGCTCGTCGAGCTCGGCGAAGGCCGCCTCGTCGAGCTCGACGGCTTCTCGATGATCTCGACCGGCTGGTCGAACCCGACCCCGTGGAAGACCCACCGCGAAGACTCGGAGGAGCAGCTGGCCGAGCGAATCGAATCGATGGCCTCCATGGTCCCCGACCCGGCGCGCGCGATCTTCAACCTGCACTGCCCGCCATACGAGTCGGGTCTCGATGAAGCGCCGGCGATCGACGCCGACCTTAAGCTGCTGCACGGTGGCCGGGCTCTGCGGCCCGTCGGCTCGACCGCGGTGCGCGAGGCGATCGAGCGCCATCAGCCGCTGCTTTCCCTGCACGGCCACATCCACGAGAGCAAGGGTGCCGTGAAGATCGGCAAGACACTCTCGATCAACCCGGGAAGCGCATACGAGGAGGGGATGCTCATGGGGGCGATCATCCAGCTCGACCCCAAGAAAGGAATCAAGAGCTACCAGCTGGTCAACGGATGAAGAGGTAAGGAGGAAGCATATGGCTGAAGGGACGATGGGGACGCCGGCCACGGCGCAAAGGCCGGCGCTGTTCTTACGCAACGCGACCGGGCTGGTCAAAGCCTGGTCGACGTTCGACGCGTTTCTCTATTCGTTCTGGTCGGTCAACCTGATCACGCTCGGCCTCTATGGAATGTCCTTCGTTTACACGGTGCCGGACGGTCAGCTGCTCGCCGGCATTCTCATCTTTGGCGTGCTCGTGACATTCCTCGTGGTCACCTATGCCGGGCTGGTCAGCGTGATGCCGCGCACCGGTGGTGACTATGCGTGGCAGAGCCGGATCCTGGGCGGCGGGGTGGGCTTCGTCCTTGCCATCACCGGGTGGTGGTTCACGCTGTTCCTCTGGGCGCCGATCTACGCGAACATTCTGATCGTCCAGTTCTTCTCGCCGCTCGCCTACACCATGGGCTGGACGAACGTTGCCACGTTCTTCGGACAGCCGGGGGGCGTCTTCGTCAGCTGCCTCGTCGTACTTGCTTTCGTAAGCGTGGTCGTGACGCTCGGCATGGAGTTCTACGCCAAGGTCCAGAAGGTCTGTTTCTGGATCGGCATCGTCGGGCTGCTAGTCGTCTGCGGCCTGTTGCTTTTCTCAAGCCAGAGCGACTTCCAGGCAGCATTCAACCGCGAGGCGAGCGCACTGTATGGCGTGACTGGGAACGCCTACCAGGCGACTGTCGACGCCGGCACCAAGGCGGGCTACACGCCTCACGACTTCGGATACTTTGCGATCGGTCCGGTGTTCCTTCTGATGCCGTGGCTCGCCTTCTACATGCTCTGGCCCAACTGGGGCGCAACGCTGTACGGCGAAGTTCGCGGCGCAAAGGACATCCGGAAGCCCTTCTGGAGCATGTTCTGGGGACTCTGGGTCACCGTCGGGCTCGTCGCGCTGGTGGTGGTGCTCACGGTCAAGACCATCGGCTGGCAGTTCTACAACGAGGCCAATGCCGCGTACTGGTCGGGCACTGCGCCCGTAGCAGGCTGGCCTTACCCGGTCATGTACGCCGGCTGGTTGGTGAGCAATCACCTCTTCCAGGCGCTGCTCATCCTGGTCATGGGACTTTGGTTCTTCGGCTGGGCCGGAACTCTCTTCCTCTCGTCGACCCGTGTCATCTTCGCCGCGGCCTTCGACCGCGTGCTGCCCGCCTGGGCGGCCAACATCTCGGCCAAGAGGCGCGTGCCTTACGGATCGCTGGCGTTGATGATCGTCCCGTCTCTTGTCGTAAGCGCACTGTGGGCGTTCGGCGGAACGAAATTGCAGGCGGTCTTCCTGGACGCCACAGCGGTCATCGCGGTGACGTTCCTCGGCACGGTGATCGCCGCGATCATCCTGCCGTGGCGGCGCAAGGACATCTATGACGCGTCGCCGATCGCGCGCTACAAAGTGGGCGGCATCCCGCTCATCACCATCACGGGAGTCATCACGGCCGCCTTCCTCGTCTTCCTGATCTGGGAGTGGTCGTTCAACAGCGCCAACCTCTACTACACCGCGGTCAACGCCAGCATCCCG
>WNFB01003350.1_pt1 | contig 14117 bp, 17 predicted proteins | sample 5400501 | NCBI WGS metagenome assembly WNFB01 (sample SAMN13153341, study PRJNA577476) | soil metagenome | isolation source: 200 cm saprolite under Douglas fir tree site 2 hole 1 | place: USA:California | collected 2015-04-18
TCGGGCATCGTCATCGGCGTCCTCGCGCTGACCACCATGGGCGCGATTGCGGAGAACTTCAACGCTCTGCTCGACGGTGGCGTGAAGTACTTCAGCTCCAACGTTCAGGTCGGTCCTCCCGACGGCCAGTCCGCGTCGCTCCTGCCGATCTCAAAGATCGACGAGATCAAGCAGGTGCAGGGTGTGGCGACCGCTTTCCCGAGCTATACCTTCACCGCCAAACCGGGCGCGGTACAGGCGGTGAGCTTCGGCTTCCCCGACCTGATCATCGCCGGCGACCCGGCCGAAAACGACTGGTCGGTTTTGAAAACAACCGTCGCGCAGGGCCACCTGCTCGATCCCAGCTCGACTGGGCAGGTCGTGCTGGGCTCGACCATCGACAAGGAGTTCAAGAAGAAGGTCGGAGACACCATCGACCTGCCAGTGAGGCCGTCAGATGCGAAGCCCGATTTTGTCAACCACACCTTCACGGTCGTCGGCATCCTCAACCCGACCCTCACCGCGCCCGACACGTTCGCCTACATGACCACGGCCGACGGCCAGACGCTGCTCAAGGACAGCCTTCCGATCTCCATCCGAAACCAGGTCGATGTGTCGCAGATCACGGAGGCTATCGACGTCTATGCCAAGCCAGGGACGTCGATCAGCGGCCTGGACGCGATCGCGGACCGCATCAACGCCCAGGTTTCGGGCGTCAAGGCGACGAGGCCGAGCGTCATCGTGAACAGCTTCAAGTCCGGCGGCGCGATCTTCACCGCGATCACGACCGCGGCAGCCCTTCTCGCGCTGGTCATCGGCGGCCTCTCTGTCGTCAACACGATGTTCATGGCCGTCGCCGAACGGGTCCGTGAGATCGGCCTCAAGAAAGCGGTCGGAGCGACCACCCGCAACATCATGGGCGAGTTCCTTTTGGAGGCGACGTTGATCGGGGCCATCGGCGGGTTGATCGGTTACGGGCTCGGCGTGATCATCACGGTCGTCGCCAACGCCCTGACAGCGCCCGGCACATCGACCTTGTTCCTGATCACGCTTAGGCTGAGCATTTTCGCCTTGGGCTTCGCCGTCGCGCTGGGGGCGTTGGCGGGAATCCTGCCGGCGTTCCGTGCCGCGCGGCTCGACCCGGTAACTGCGTTGAGGAACGAGTAATGGCAGCCGTTCGGCTTCAGGATTTACGGAAGCATTACAAGCGCGGCAGCGAGATCATCCGCGCGCTGGACGGCGTCACGCTCGACATCGACAAAGGCGAGTTCGTTGCCGTCGTCGGGCGCTCAGGCAGCGGCAAGACAACGATGCTCGACCTCATCGGGCTTCTCCTTCGCCCCACGTCTGGACTGTTGCTCATCGACGACATCGACACCACCAAGCTGCCCGACCGCGAACTCGCACACATGCGCGCGCAGAAGGTTGGCTTCGTGTTCCAGGAGTACAACCTCCTGTCCGGGCTCAACGTGCTGGAGAACGTGATGCTGCCGCTCCGCTACTCAAACACCAAAGTCGGCGGCCGGGAGCGTGCGCTCGAGCTGCTGGAGCGCGTTGACCTCATCGATCGGATCAAGCACAGGCCCAGCGAGCTCTCAGGTGGCCAGCAGCAGCGGGCTGCGATCGCCCGGTCGATGATCAACAAGCCCTCGCTCATCCTCCTCGACGAGCCGACCGGCGCCGTCGACACGGAGACCGCCGGACAGCTGGTGGCGCTGCTCAAGCGCCTCAACAAGGAAGACCAGGTCACCATCGTCGTTGTCACGCACGACCTGGACATCGCGGCGCAGACAAGCAGGAACATCCGGCTCAAGGACGGCAAGGTCCTGGCCGACGAACGAGTGGGGGCCGCCTCGGTCGCTTAAGTCGCGGTAGCTTTGGCATCTGCAATGAGCAGACGGCTCCTTAGTTATGGCGGGATCGCGGTCGTGGCGCTGGTACTGGGAACGATTGCCGTGCTTGCGTACCAGTCCCTGCAGGTGCCCTACCAAGCTCCGACTGCCAGCAGCCCGCTTCCGGCCGCCGGCGGTTGCACACCCGCTCCCTGCGCCGACCTGCGTGGCTACACCCTCTGGGTAAACAACCTGGCTGTGACGCCCGACCTCGTCACGATGCAGGTCACGTTTCGAAACTCGAGCAATTCCACGCATGCATCACCTGAAGACTTGATGCTGATCGATTCCCAGCACCGTCCGTCGCCTCCGATTTTCGATGCTGCCGGTTGTACGAGCTGGTCCCGGCACGAGTTCGGGCACGGCGCGATGTATGGGCCCGTGACTATGTGCTTCCGCGTGGCCACCACGGCGCCGCCCCTTGTGCTGCGCTGGTCGCCGGACTTCGGCTTCGTGTGCTGTCAGACCGACATCAAGCTGACCTGATCCTCAGCGCGATATCGGGTCGATCGGTGATGAGGACGGCGACTCGCGGGTCGCGCATGAACGATTCGATGTCCGCCTCAGCATCGACCGTCCACACCCAAGCGGGCATGTTCGCGCGGGCACAGTAGTCGAGAACCCTGATTCGAGCGAGGCGCTGGTGGACGGCCGCAAAGTCCGCGTGGGATCGCTGCAGCCGTGCGCGGGGGTAGAGCTCGCTCAATCGCACCTGCAGATAGCGCCATGGTGGAGCGCCGTCGAGGTCGTCGCCGAGGGACAGTCCTGTCCTCACGTTGGGAAACTGTTCCTTGATCGCGCGAATTGGCACATCGCCCGATGTGAAGACGACTTCGCTGCGCGTGCAGCCCGCCTGGACGAAGCGCACGACGTCGGCCTCGTAGCCTTCCTCTTTCACGTCGACGTGGAGCCCAATTTTTCCATCGACCATCTCCAAGACGGCGCCGGCTTTCAGGAGCTCGGCGCCGAGCTCATTCTCGAGGGCCGCGTATGTGAGGTCGCGCACGGCGCGGCCGGATGGCGTGTGATCGTCGTGGTAGCTGATGAAGACCCCATCCAGGGTCCGGCGGATGTCGATCTCGACGAAATCGACGCCGATCGCGATGGCGCGCATGTAACGCTCGGCTGCCGGCAGGTCGGGAATGCCGCATTCGCCGCGGTGGGCATCGATCAGGGGGCGCATCGTGGACTTGCGGTGTCCAGCTTGATGCATCGACACTGAGGTGATGGCTGGACTCCATCCGGTGGTCGTAATCACAGGCGCAACCGGTGCGATCGGTTCCGCGACGGCTGCGCTGCTCGCACGGCGAGGAGCACGCCTACTGCTCCTGAGCAGGCCGTCGGACCGCCTCGACGCAATGGTCACGCGCCTTGACACGGACAATCGGGTGACAAGCGTCGAAGTCGACCTGTCGTCGTTCGCGTCGGTGCGCGCCGCGGCGCGCCAGATCTCGCGCGAGGTGGCGCACGTCGACGCGGTCATCAATACGGCCGCCGTCTTCACATCCGAGTACGAACAAAGCGATGACGGCATCGAGCTCATGCTCGCCACCAATCATCTTGGACCCTTCCTTCTGACGAACCTGCTTCGCGACCAGATGGCCGGCGGCAGTCGGGTGATCACCGTGACGGCACCGAGTGGGACCCGCGTCGACATCGAGCAGCTGATGGCAAAGGATCATTTCAGCGCTTTGCGAACGTTCGGGGCCACCAAGGCCGCGAACCTCATGTTCACCATCGAGCTGGCGCGCCGCGCGAAGAGATGGGACGTGCGCGCCTACGCGTACCATCCCGGGCTGGTCCGCTCGGACCTCATGCAAGAGGCGCCGCGGCCGATCCGCTTCCTGACCCGCCTGGTGTCGAGGTCGCCCAAGCGCGCCGGCGAGGACCTGGCCGAGCTGGCCACATCGCCGGCTTTCGAAAGCATGACCGGCTGGTTCTTCAAGGGCGGGCATCGCATCGATCCGCCGAAGTCGACGTTGGACGTCGACACCCAGAGCAATCTGTGGAAGCGCTCAGCGGAGATTGTGGAGCTGGGCGAAACGGGGTTTTGAAACCTCCACGCCGCACTCTTGGGCCCTTCACAAGGCGTTCACATCCTCGCCGAAGGATGAGAGGCATCAAACCTCTCGTGACAAAGGAGTAACGGCAATGAGACGCGGTTTCGGTTTTTTGTGGTTGGCGCTGACGACGCTTCTGCTCGTCATCGTCGGCGTCGTGGCGTACCAGGCGGGCTGGTCGGAAGGAGCGGCGACGCACGTGTCCGACGGAGCGGCGGCGGCGGTTCCGTATTACTACTACGGCCCGCACTTCTTCGGGTTCGGACTGTTCGGGTTCCTGTTCTTCCTGTTCCTGCTTTTCGTGTTCTTCCGCATCGCGGCCTTCGGCCGTGGCTGGGGCTACCGGGGCGGCTGGGGCAAGGGCATGTACGGCCGTGGTTATGGCGGCAGCATCCCGCCCGCTATCGACGAACGGATGCAGGAGTGGCACAAGCGCGCGCACGGTGAGCCCGCGCCCGCACCACCGTCAGACACCAAGACGGTCTGACTTAAGGAACCAACGGCACCGGGGGCAACGAGCCCTCGGTGCTGTTCCGATCCCTACGATGGACGCGGTGACGACCATCCTGGTCGTGGACGACGAGCCAAGAATCGTCCAGCTCGTCCGCGACTACCTCGAGCACGCTGGGTTCACCGTGCTGGTTGCTTCTGATGGCCCAACCGCGCTTCGAACGGCCCGCACCGGGCGCCCAGACCTGGTCATCCTCGACCTCGCGCTGCCAAAGCTCGACGGCCTCGACGTGACGCGAGCCCTGCGACGTGATGGCGAGGTGCCGATCATCATGCTTACCGCGCGGACGGAAGAGTCGGACAAGCTCGTCGGCCTCGAGCTGGGTGCCGACGACTACATGACCAAGCCGTTCAGCCCCAAGGAGCTGGTCGCCCGGGTGCGCGCGGTGCTGAGGCGAGCCGAAGGGATGCGCCGGCCTTCGGACATGATCAGGGTCGGGTCAGACGTCGAGCTCGACGTGGCGCGGATGGAGGTCAGGGTTCGCGGACGTCGCGTAGACCTCACGAAGACCGAGTTCCAGATCCTATCGACGATGGCGAGACAGCCCGGCCGGATCTTCACCCGATCCCAGCTCCTCGATGCGGTGAAAGGGGTCGCCTTCGAATCCTACGAGCGGGCGATCGACGCCCATGTCAAGAACATCAGGCGGAAGATCGAGCCGGTGCCGGGACGGCCCCGATACGTGCTGACCGTGTTCGGAGTCGGTTACCGTTTCGCCGAGCCACCAGACAGATGAGACCAGCATGGGGACCGCCTCCCCGCCGCCGGCCGCCGTGGTGGCCGGAGAACCAGCCATGGCCGCCGGCGCGACGGTGGCGTCGCGGACGCCTCCCTTTCTTCTGGCGCATGGGCTGCGTCATTCTCGGCGTCATCGCGCTGGTCGCCCTGATCGCGGCGATCGTCACCGCGCTGGCCGGCACCCTGGTGAGCTGGGTGCTTGGCGCGACAGGGTTCCGCCCCGGAACTGCGCAGGTGGTTCTGGTCACGACAGCCCTGCTGCTTGTGCTGTTCGCAACGGTGGCGCAGCGAGGGATCCGTCGCTTCTCGCAGCCGATGGACGACCTGATCGACGCGGCGGGAAGAATCGAGAAGGGTGATTACTCCGCGCACCTGTCAGAGAACGGCCCCGCCGAGCTGACCTCCGTCGCGCGAGCTTTCAACTCGATGTCGGCGCGCCTCAAGACAAGCGACGAGCAGCGCCGCAGCTTCCTTGCGGACGTGGCGCACGAGCTGCGCACCCCGCTTTCGATCATCCGCGGACAAGCGGAAGCGATCGCCGATGGTGTTTATCCCGGCGACCCCGAGCACGTGACGCCGATCCTGGACGCGACGCGCACGCTCGAGGTCCTCGTCGAAGACCTGCGCACGCTCGTGCTCACGGACGCCGGCAGCCTCGTGCTCAACCGAGAGCACGTCGAACCGGGCGCTCTGGTGCAGGACGTGCTCGCATCATTCGAGACGCAGAGCGAAGCATTCGGGGTGAGCATGGCCTCGGCGATTGCGGCGGCGGTGCCGAACGTCGATGTGGATCCAGCGCGACTCCGCAGCGCGCTCGCCAATGTGGTTTCGAATGCGATCCGGCACACGCCCGCGGGAGGTTCGATTCGCATCGACGTGCAGCCGGCCGGCGACAACGTTGAGATCACTGTGACGGATACGGGCGAGGGAATCTCGCCCGACATTCTCCCACGTGTGTTTCAACGCTTCGTCAAAGGTCCGGGATCGACCGGCTCAGGACTCGGCCTCGCGATCACGCACGACATCATCACAGCGCACGGGGGCACGATCGAGATTCAAAGCACTGTCGGGTCGGGTACCACGGTTCGCATCACCCTCCCACCGGCTTCATGACAACCAGGCAAAAATAGCTCTGTGACCGCGGTTCGGCGCGCTGCTTCGCGACCGCTCGAGGGTGAGGACATCGGCACAACGCGGTGGGAAGACGCCCGCCATTGGATGAGCATCTACGCCGACCTCCTCGAGTTCAAGCGTGGGATCCTGAGCCGTGTTCATCGCGACATTGAGAACCTGCAACCGCCGGCCAAGAAGGCCGCGGCTGTCGACCTCGAGATCATCGAGGCCCAGATGCAGGGCTACCAGGAGCGACTCGACCTCTGGTATCGCCGGATCTGGGAGCTACAGGGTCTATGGCTCGATCCCACAGGTCGCATGGTTCGGCACAAGGGCCAGGAGGTGGCTCTGACGAAGAGGGAATTCCAGCTCCTGCAGTTTCTGCTCGACCATCCCCACCGTTACTACACCACGGCGCAGATCCTGGGTCAGGCTTGGGCCGATCCCGCCTTATTCCCTGATGAGGTCCGCAATTACGTGCGTCGTGTTCGCAAGGTCCTCGTCGATCTCGCGATCCCCGTAGACCTGGTCAACAAGCCAGGTCGGGGCTACTCGTTGGTCTTCCGCACAGACTAAGAGGGGTCGGGAATATTGCTGATCTTTTTACGCCCATCGCCGTGCTATAGGGCGATGAGGGCCCGACCCGACGTCGATGCGGCGTTGCGCGGTGGGGACTGGGACCAACCGATGAATGGTGAAGCTCCAATCGGGGATGCGACGATCAAGCAAGCGCTCTACTGGAGGCAGATCTACTCCGATAATGCCCGCGACCAAGCGTCGGCCGTTCGCAACCGGCGGACGTAAGCCGGCAACCGCGAGGATCACACCGCCCTCGACTCAGTGACCGGCTACGGAGTCCAGCTCCTTCGCGTAGAGAACGAAAGATCGCTGAGGCCCGTATCTACTTCGATCAGCTCGACCAGATGAGCCAGCTCGGCCTCATCCCTGCGCCGGCCGGCGTATAGCGCCCAACGTTTTTACCCCCGGTCCCGCCACGGGGCCGGGTCTTTTTTGTGCCGCCAGAGGGACGTCTCAGTCGCTCAATCTCGCTCGTCGGAACTTGAGGATGCCAACCAAGGCACCAACCAAGGCGCCCACCAGGGCCAGCGCGGCGACCATGCGCACACGGACGGCCCGAGACGACCGCGGCCGCGATACATCGTCTGCGTTCGCAACTCCCCACACCCACGGCCGCACCTCTTTCATATGCGCTCGCTCGAAAATCTCACTGACTTTCTGGGAGAGTTCAGGCGATGCCGGCCAAGGACGCAACTCGACAGCGTCGTCGGCAAGTAGGCGGGGACGGACGGCGCCCAGCTCAGCCAGCTCCCCCATGACCCGATTGCTTCTCTCGCTCAATCGTTCACTCAGTGCAACGATTGCTTCTGGCATTTCCTTGCGTTCGAGCGAGTCATGTGACCTGGCGCCAGCCCCCGCGGCTGACAGCACCTTGGCTATCACGCCGCCTAGACCTCGGTTACTCCTCGCTGCTTCAACTCGAGCATTGCCTCTTCGGCCGCCTGGGCCAGATCCCCGAATGGGATTGCCGCCTCGGCGTTGTCGGTTTCGTCCAGGTACCGATTGAGCTCAGCGAATATTTCCGCCGTCACCGTCCTCACAAGCTTTGCTAGTTCCTCAGTTGGCGCCGTCTCGATCGCCTTTTGCCGCTCAGAATCGTCGGAGATCCCGAACTTACCTACAAGCGGCGCGAGGTCCTTGAGTGCCGCTGGAACGGGAATCGGCGGACCAAACACCTCAAGTCTTGCCTGGCCCAGCAATTGGCAGCTCACGTCTCGCTCGCGGGCCTCATAGACAAGCGCTCGCGCGTTTCCAGTGTCTCCCGATCTGGCCAGCCCGATGGCCTTGATGCAAAGACGAGTCGCGTAGAGATTCGACTTCGGTGACGTTCTGAGGAGCACATCGTCGATCAGCGCCAGCCCTTCTTCTGGCTCCCCATTCTTGATTAGAGCGAGGGCCAGAGTTCCGCCGACGGCGTCCATATACGGAGCGGCGTAACTTTCGGCCTCGATTTCTTTCCGGGCTTGCCTGGCCAAGGGTAGGGCCGCACTGTTTGTCTCCGCAGTGTTGATCATCAGGTCGGCCCAGGCGATGTTGTTAAGAGCCAAAGTCCTGGTCAGCGGTAGTGGAGCACCGTCGCGGACCAAAGCAAATCTTTCCGCTGAGATCGCGTAGCGTCCCGACGCAAGTAGCGTAAAAGCCACGGCCATCTGCACATCCCATTTGTCTCGAAATCCTTCTTCCGTGTTGGTCGAGGCGCCAAAGCGTTTCCACAGCCTTGGAAAAAGCGCTTCGAGATCGCTCTCCTTCCAAGGCACTCCAGTAGGTTCCGAAGGTTGCGGATGTTGTGGTGGAAGCGTTCTGCCGGTGCTTTCTTCATATGCCTTGCTCGCAACATAAAGCGCGTCCTCACATTGCACGTCGCCGGCTATTGGAATCTCTGCGAGTGTCTCGGGATCTCGCAATGCCGCATCCCACACGTCCTTACCCTGCATGAGCAGCCAACCGCGGAAGTAGTCAAACCCGTCGTCTGAGCAACCCTGGTTGATGACATACGCCGCGCCCCAGAGGTCCCACCGGTAGGAATCGCGCATTAGCTCGCCCTGGATGCGCGCGAAGTCCTCAATTTCCCACGGCGACTTCGCCGGCAAGAGACGCTCGAGCTCAGTCGCGTGCTCCGAAGGACCGCCTGGGGCCGTACGAGCCTCACGTATGAGACTCCAGAAGCCATCCAAATCCATACCTGGTTTCGGATCATCCCAGGAACAGGCCACAAAGCTGGAAATCGCCGATATGTAATGGTATCGTTACATATGGCGGTTTATGTGGAAGACCCGGCGGCCTCGGGCGGCGTTGATGAAAGTGCTGTGTGGCACGCGCTGGCCGACCCCACTCGGCGGCGAGTTCTCGATCTCTTACGGGACCGGCCACGGATCACGGGCGACATCGCCTCCCAATTCGAGATCTCCAGGATCGCCGTCATGCGACACCTCGACGTCTTATCGGCGGCGGGACTGGTCACGAATCGCAAGCGCGGCCGGGAGCGCTGGCATTACCTCAACGCGGTCCCACTTGAGCGCATGTACGAGCGATGGGTCGAGGCCCATAGCGGACAGTGGGCCGCGGGCCTGCTCCGTTTTCGCCGCAGCGTCGAAAGCAGACCAGCACGCATGAGCGCGAACCGGCCGGCCGTGGACATCGCGCTCGAGGTGACCATCGCAGCGTCGCGCGCCGAGGTGTTCGCGGCTCTCACTGAAGATCCCGGCGGCTGGTGGGGACGTCCTTATCTGCGGCCGGAATCGACCGGCCTGAGTCTCGAGCCGCGCCTTGGGGGCCTGTTCGTCGAATCGTGGGAAGGCGGCGGGGCAGTGGTCGCGACAGTCACGGGCTGGTCGGATGACCGTGATCTGGAGCTCGCCGGTCCGTTCCACATGGGCGCCGCGCTGGGCTTCGCCACCTTCGAGCTCAGCGACTACGACGTCGGCACGGTTGTGAAGTTTTCGTTCCGCGCCGTCGGCGCGATCGATGCTGGGTTTCGCGAGCGAGCAGCTGAAGGTTGGGCCGAGCTGGTCGGCCGCCTCAAGACGCTGGTCGAGACCGGTGCCAGGTTGGGGGTCGCACCTGACCCACCGAATTCAGGAGGTAAGCCATGACTGACTCTGTCTACGAGGACCGATGGGGCGAAGTCTTCGATCGCCCATCCGCGGACTTGATCGAGGTGCGCTGGTTCGACACAACGGCCGAAATGTCGGGGCGCCAGTTCCAGGACTGGTTGGCCACCTTCGCCGGCTGCGTGGAAAAATGCGGGCGCAGCCGTGTTCTGATCGACAGCACGTCGTTCCGCATGAACCCAGCGAACATGGATGGTGATTGGCGCGACGCCAACATCATTCCCCGCTACAACGGAGCGGGCGTGGCGAAGTTCGCCTTCCATTTTCCAGAAGGCATGCCGATGATCGGGGCGCCTCCCGCGCCGGAGGGACCGGCCCGATTCCCGACCGCATACTTCGGACGCCGCCAGGCCGCTCTCGACTGGCTGGCTAGCGATCGCCTCCCGTGACATAGCTCGCGAGGTGCTCGCCGGTGAGGGTGGAGCGGGCGGCGACGAGGTCAGCTGGGGTGCCCTCGAAGATGATCCGGCCGCCGTCGTGGCCGGCGCCGGGACCGAGGTCGATGATCCAGTCGGCGTGCGCCATGACCGCCTGGTGATGCTCGATGACGATGACCGACTTGCCGGAGTCGACGAGCCGGTCGAGCAGGCCGAGCAGCTGCTCAACATCGGCGAGGTGAAGGCCGGTGGTCGGCTTCCGTGACCTCGATGGTTTCACCGGAAGCTGGGTCTTCGTGGAGAGGCCGTAGTGCGACCGGCTGGTCGTAAACTGCCGCAGCCGCGGCGCCGGGTTCTTGCAGCTCAAGCGACCGCAACTGGTCGACGATCGTAGCGGGACCATTTCTCACGGACTTATTCTCAGCCCTGGGTCTAGCCCGGCTGAGGCTTTGCGGAACGCAACCGTGCATCGGAGCAGCCTGACCCCCTGGTGTTACGCCGTCGGCGCCGTCCGCGACTTCAGGATTGCCAGCGACAGAAGCGCTGAACCCGAAGGCGATGTGTAGTCCCGATGTCGGTGTGTGTATCGTCTTGAATGTGGCTACGCACGTGAGGAAGAACATCACCCTTCCGCGCTCGCTTGATGAACGGCTTCGCAAAGCAGCGCGCAAACGGGGCACCACTCAGAGCGGGCTGATCGTCCATCTCGTTGAGACGGGCTTGGCCGCCGAGACGAATCAAGTCGACCGCATACTCAGCTTTGTCGGTGTCATCCAGGGACCGCCGGACCTTTCCGAAACCATTGACGAGACGGTGTACGGCGGCTGAGCTCTCTCGCCGACACGGGGCTTTTGATTGCCGCCCTCAATCGCGATGATCGGCACCATCGCTGGGCGATCAACGTCATCGCGACCCAGCGAAAGCTTCGTGCCCCCATCGTGGTCCCGGAGGTCGTCATTGGAGAGGCCTATACCAAGCTCCGATACGACCGTCGTGTCATTGGCCGTGGCGATGCCCGACCTGCACTGACGGTCTTCGGCCTGCTCGCCGCGGACTCAGAACTCTTCGAGATCCGAGGAATGCCTGACGAATCTCATCGGCGCTCGGTTGGCCTGCTGGCCCGGTATGTTGACCAGGCTTTCTCATTGGTGGATGCGATCGTCCTCCTAAGCGCCGACGACGACCGCCGCGTGGAGGGCTCTGGACGGTGGACTCGACACTTGGCACGTACCGCTTCTCTCATCAGGTTCTGGTATCAAGTCCCGGCCACTAGAACTGCATCGTCTGCTCTGAGGTCCGAGCACGCCAGTTGATCCCAAGGCACTGCGAATCCTGACCTCGACGTACTGGACGTCGGGTCGCTGGCGCGTTCCTCCTCAGTGGCCGTCCGCCGAAGACTTCTCATATGTGCGCGACTTCGGCTTGATGTTTGATCCGCGTCAGGTCGACCACGACGAACTCGCTCCGCAGATCCGGGGATGGGTTCGCCGGATTCCGCTCGAACTCGTGGTCGAAGCCTTCGTGTCCAGCCTCTCGTCTCGTCGCCTCGATCTGAGGTCCGCACTCGCCAGTTACAACGTCGGCCGGGCGCTCCCGATCCACGGCTTTCGCCAGCGCCGGCGTTCCAATCTCGCGATTTGCGGCGTCTGTGGGGCGGCATCTTTCGTGCGTGTGCCCGCGGACCGGAATCGGTTCACCTACGAGCGGCACCAATGGGGTGGTGTGTGGCTGCACGACCCTCACTACATCGCGCGACCTGCTGCGCCTTGCCCGTCAAGCCTCCGCGGACAACCCACGGCTCCGGCCCGGAGGCCTACCGGATGCCATGCGGGCAGCCCTTCCGGCCTCCAACGCGTCTCAGCGCCGGCACGCTGGCCAATGTTGGGCGCTCCTTCTTGAGCCTCCACAGCAGCGAGCTGCCTAACAGCGCTACTGCCAGCCAGGCGGCGAGGGCGATGAGCGCAAAACTCAGATTCCCGTGCCCGAAGGAGAGACCAAATGGCCCCACAAGGACGGCAAACAGCAGCATGTAGGCGGTCACAACGATCAGGTCGACCCCCAGAACGATCATGGCGGCGACCCTCATGTACGGCACATCGCTAGAGCGGGTCTACGAGAATCCGGAGCGCACCCGGCGCTGCGGCGCCGGACAAATCAACAGGCGACCTATCGACTCGGCTGAGGACTTGAAGCCTTCCTTTTTCCGCGCCGGCCAACCGAGTATTCGTTACTCCTTCAGTCGGCGGACGGTAAGCGGCCGTACCTCGGCGATGCGGTCAAAGTCACCATCCACGTGAACCACACCGAGGCCGTGATGCAAAGCGGTCTCGGCAATCAGCAGGTCCGGTATCGGAGTTCGATGCCACATTCCATGGTGATGGGCGAGGTCCCGCTGTAGCTCAAGGGCCCGCGCCAAAAGGTCGGGCGGCGCGTCGACCGAGTCGAAGCTCGAATGCAATTCCGCTTTCAGAGTGTCGTAATCCTTACCGGAGCGAGCCGAGTACAGCTGTTCCAGCTCCCCCACCGGACAAATGAACAGTGAGCCGAACAGTTCGTCTAGCTGCCTGCGGACACTGGGATTGCCGACTCTGCCGGCTGCGCTCTTGTCCAGCACCCAGCCGGCTACCGCCACATTTCCTCGGAGTTCAACACCTTGATGTCAGCGTGGACGCTCAAGCGCTGAAGGTACGCGCGCTGCTCAGCGGCTCGCCTCGCACGATCACCCTCCCCACCCTGAACCGCGCGCCTAAGAGCTTCCTCGACTGTTTCTCGAGTGGTTTTCGCTCCGAGGGCCTTCTTGGCCCTGGCGACGAGATCCTGATCCAGCTCTATCGTCGTTCTGCGCACCATGCATACATACTAACAGAGCGGTATGTACATCAAGCCATCGTACCCCTTCTGGATTTCCGCGTCGCTGATTAGGGTCGACCCGCGTTCTTCCAGACCTGCTCCATATCGACTAGGTCGTCGGGTTCTTAATCCAGGAGAAAGTGGGCCTGGTGTTGGGCCCCCTTCGGCAACCGTCTACATTGCCGGCGTTCGTTGCCTCGGCGCGTCGAAAGATGATCCGAGGCGGACCGGCGCCGCTAGGGTGGGCGGATGATCTCTGAGTCGGAAGCCGTGCGTCGAGTCCTAAGTGTCTGTCCCGGCTTCCAGGACGTCTGGCGCCAGCATCTGAACTTCGCGCACGACGAGGGCGAGTACATACACATCAATGTGCTCGCCGGGTGGGTGGTGGATCAGGCTACCGCCGGCAATCTGGAGTGCCTGCCGGAGCTTTTTGCCGAAGTCGAACGCATCTTGAACGGCGCGTCGCGCAGTGTCTGGAGCCTAATGGTGATCGGGCTGCTCGAAGATGTCCAACTCTTTGCGCTCGGCAAGCTGGAGCCGAAACCTGGGTTCGACCCGGACGTCGTCCTCGGCCTACTCGGCCCGCAGTCACGGAGGGAGTGGTTCCGGCTGATCGCCCGCTACTGGGACGCGTTCGAGCCGGACCGCTGGCGGTGGTCACGCGCAGACATTACCTAGTGCGCGTCTGGTCGGAAGTTTGACCCCAGTAGCTCCGCGTCTTGGTGCATTTGGGTGCGTCTCAGTGCACCGGTTTCGAATGCAAATCGGGGGGGTTGAATGGAGCGGGAGACGGGCTTCGAACCCGCTACCTCGACCTTGGCAAGGTCGCGCTCTACCAAGTGAGCTACTCCCGCTCGGGCAGAGGAGAAATCATAACCCGGCCCGGGTAGGCGCCAAACCGCGCGCCG
>WNFB01003353.1_pt1 | contig 14113 bp, 12 predicted proteins | sample 5400501 | NCBI WGS metagenome assembly WNFB01 (sample SAMN13153341, study PRJNA577476) | soil metagenome | isolation source: 200 cm saprolite under Douglas fir tree site 2 hole 1 | place: USA:California | collected 2015-04-18
CGGCGAGTCCCCAGCGCTCGCGTTCGGTCGCGCGGTGGCGTTCGTCGTCGTGGCCGCGATCATCCAGGGCTGGGCCGTTCCACGCCTCCTCGCCGCGGTGCAGGACCAGCCCGACTCCTTCCTCATCCTGGCCGTGTCAGCTGCGCTCGCGATCGCCGGCGTCGGCGCGGTGATCTTCGCCGTCCCGGTCGCGCTGGCCGCGTTCGTCGCAGGCGTGCTGTTCTCGATCCGCCCGATCGCGCAAGAGGCGCGCCGCGAGGTGCTCCCCTTCCGCGATCTCTTCGCGGTGCTGTTCTTCGTGGCCATCGGCACGCTGGTCGATCCGGCCGCGGTGGCGCGCGAGCCGGGATGGCTCGTCGTGTTCATCGGGCTCGTCGTGATGAAGGCCGTCGTCATCGCGGCACTCGACACGCTCTTCCGCATCCCCGGCCGCAACTGGCAGGTCGCCATCGGCCTCGCGCAGATCGGCGAGTTCAGCTTCGTCGTGCTCGGGCTCGGTGTCGCGGCGGGTGTGGTGAGCGCGGGTCAGTCGAGCGCGGCCCTCGCGGCCGCGGCGATCACGATCGCGCTGTCGGCGGTCGGCGCCCGGGTCTTCCGGCCCGGCGCGGACCTGGCACGAGCATAGGTACCTCGTCCGCGTAGCGGTCATAAGCCGCACCGAACCGCTCGCGGAGCAGCTGCTCCTCGGCCTGCGCGCGGATGACGAAGGTCGGCAGCGTGACGAAGAGCGTGCCGACGCCGAGCAGGACGTTTCCGGTGGCGAGGCACGCCCCGATGAAGTGGAGCGCCAGGCCGGTGTAGACCGGGTGACGCACCCAGCCGAAGGGCCCGCTACGCACGAGCTCGTGACCGGCATGGATCTCGAGCACGAGGTCGTAGTGGCGCCCGAGCGTGACGATCGACCAGATGGCCAGGCCGACGCCACCCGCGGTCAACACCAAGCCGAGCGCAACGAGAGCGTCCGGCACGGGGAACTGCGGTCCGATGCCGAACGCGACGACGACGTACGGCACCCAGAAGAAGTACGGCAGCGCTTGCGCCACGCCACGGGCGACGCGAACGCTCGGGCCGCGCTGCGCGATCGCGCGCCCGCGGGCGGACTGCGCGAACACGATGAATGTCATTCCGCCGAGCACGACGATCGCGCGGACGAGCGCCTCGGCGATCACCCCAGTGCTTCGCGCAAGCGCAGTGCCGACAGCGCGTTCGAGCCGTCCTCGTCGTGGCGGAAATACGCGTACACATCCTTGCCGCCGGCCATCACGGCACGCAGGCGCGCGGCCCACGCGTCGACCGCGTCGTCGGGATAGCCCTCGCGCGCACGGAGGCGCACGTACGCGAAGTCCGCGGTGCGCTCGATCGTGTCCACCGCCGACGGCGCCTTCTCGCCCTCGGCATGCACCAGCGCGACATTCGCGGTGCGCAGGAGCTCGTAGACCTCCTCCGCGTACCACGAGGGGTCGCGCACCTCGAGGACGCAGCGCACATCGCGCGGCAGAGCCGCGAGGAACATCGCGAGGCGATCGTCGTCGCGCCGCACCCAGGGCGGAGTCTGGAAGAGGATCGGTCCGAGGCGTGGGCCGAGCATCCGCGCGCGTTCAAAGAACGGCGGCAGCGTGTTCGCGGGCTCGCGCAGCTGCGCGCGGTGCGTGATCAGCTGCGAAGCCTTGAGGCCGAAGCGAAATGTCTCGTCGGTCGCCCCGAGCCAGGTCGCCACGTTCTTCTCCGTCGGCAGGTGGTTGAAGGTGTAGTTGATCTCGATCGTGGCGAACTTCGCGGCATAGAACGCGAGGAAGTCCTTCGACTTCATGCCCTCGGGATAGAACTTCGGCCGCCACGTCGTGTACGACCAGCCCGAGCAGCCGACCAGCGCGTTAGGCATCCTCTTCCGTCACCGCGTGCCGCCCGAGGACCGCGTAGGCGATGCCCGCAGCGAGCGAGTTCGCGCGCTTCAGGTTCGCGAGCAGGTCCAGGTGGAGGCTCGACGTATCGATCGACTCGCGCAGTCCCTCGTGCAGTCGCTGGATGTGCGTCTGCCGGAGCCGGCGCTCGTCGAGGTTGATGCGGGTCTTGTGGCGGATGACCTTCTCGGCGATCGAGGGATCCTGCGCCGCGAGCGCCGACAGCGCGAGCTCAAGGTTCTCGATCACCTTCCCGAAAACCTCCTTGATCTCGCCCCAGCCCTGCTGGCTGAAGGAGTGGCCGCCGCGGAGCTTCTTCTCCGCAAGCTCCATGAGGTTCTTCTCGATGACGTCGCCGATCTCCTCGAGGTTCGCGATGACGAAGATGAGCGCCGTCTCGCGCTCGGCCTGCTCCTCGGTGAGCTGCTGCTGGCCCAGCTTGATGAGGAACTGCTTTATGTCCTCCTCCAGCCGGTCGATGACATCGTCGCGCGCGACGACCTGCCGCATGAGCGCCTCGTCGTTGTGCTCGAGCACCGTGACCGAGTCCTTCAGCGACTGGACGACGACGTCGCCCATGCGGAGGGTCTCGCGCAGCGCCTGGCCGAGCGCGACCGCGGGCGTATCGAGCGTCTGCGGGTTCAGGTAGATCGCCCCCACGGTGCTCGTCCGGCGCTCGGGGATGAGCCGCGTGAAGAACTCCGCCGCCCAGTCGCTGAACGGTAGGAAGAGCGCAGCCACGACGACGTTGAAGATCGTGTGCGCGTTGGCGATCTGGCGCGGCACGTCGGGCGCGGTGCGCGATACCAGATCGGCAAAGGGTCCGATGAACGGGAAGAACAGCGCGACGCCCACGACCTTGAAGGCAGCGTGTGCCGCGGCGACGCGGCGCGCCTCGGCGTTCTGGCCGACGGCCGCGAGGAGCGCCGTCACGGCGGTGCCGATGTTCGCGCCGAAGATGATCGGGATCGCGCCGGCCAGCGGAAGGATCCCCGCGGTCGCGAGCGAGAGCGCGAAGCCGATGGTCGCCGCGCTCGAGCGGACGATCCCAGAGAACGCGGCTGAGACCAAGAGCAGCAGCAGCGGCTGATCCGTCAGCGCGCGGAGGAGGTCGGCGAAGAGCGCGCTCTGCGCCAGCGGCGCGGTCCCGTCGGCGACGAGCTTCATACCAAGGAAGAGGAACCCGAAGCCGAGGATCGCCTGGCCGACGTATTTCACCGTGCCGCGTCCCGTCGCCCAGAGCAGCCATCCGACGAACACCACGAGTGGCGAGAGCGAGAGCAGGTTGAACGCGAGGAGCTGCACGGTGATGGTCGTGCCGATGTCGGCGCCGAGGATCACGCCGATGATCTGTTTGAGCGACAGGAGGCCGGCGGACGCGAAGCCGACGAGCATGACCGTCGTGGCGCTCGACGACTGCAGTACCGCGGTCACGCCGGCGCCGACGAGAAGTGACTTCAGCCGATTGCCGGTGAGCGTCGAGAGGAGGTGCCGGAGCCGTGTGCCCGCCGCGCGCTGCAGACCCTCGCCGACGAGGCGCACGCCGTAGAGGAGCAGCGCGGTTCCGCCGAGGATCGAGAAGAGGACCAGGTCGGCTGGAGTCATCGGGGCAGTATCGCCCCGATGCTCACTTCGCGACGGTGAGCGCTGCCCTGCCCGACGCGCCGGTCGCGAGCACGACGACCGACGCTTCGCCCTCGTTCGGTGGAGCGAAGAAGCTGATGCGCGCCCTGCCCGTCGCGTCGGTGCGCGCCGAGGCGATCGGGACGACGCCGACGGAGAGCGAGACCTGCTCGTCGGCCTTCGGCAGGCCGTTCGCGGTCACGAGGATGTCTGCGGTGACGAATTGGCCGGGCGTGACCTTCACCTTGTCGAGGATGACAAGGACCTGAAGGGGCGCGGTGCTGGTCTGCGCCTTGACCGTGATCGCGGTCTTCACCGTGGTCTCATTACCCGCGCGGTCGCGCGCGAGGACCGTCACCGTGAACGGACCCGCCGCCGCGGGATACGACTCGTTGAAGCTGCCGTCCTGACCGGGGACGATGACACGGTCGTTGACGACGATCGTGGCACCGACCTCCGCCTTGCCGGAGATGATCACATTCGGACCGTCGACGGTGTCGTTCGGCAGCGGTTTCGTCATGACGAGGCTGGGCGCCACGCGGTCGAGCACGACCAGGTACGACGAGCTCGCGATGACGTCAGTGCCCGAGAGCAGTCGAATGACGATCGGGTTCGGTCCTTCCACCAGCGTGAGGGTCGTTGCGTACGCGCCGCCGGCATCGGGCGTCAGCGTCACGGCGACCTTTCCATTCAGACCCACCTCGACCACGCGCCCGGCGACCATCGCGAACGCGGGCACGCGCCCGCTGAGCTTGAGCGACGGCTCGCGCGTGAAATCCGGGAGGTTGTCGACGGCCAGCTGCGTGGCGACCGTCCCGCCGGTCGTCGGGATGTCGATCGGCTTGCTGCCTTGCAGGGTCGGAAAGATCTCGCCGAGCTTGGTCCCCAGGTCGTCGGCCCCGCTACCGAGCGCGCTGGCGATCCGCGGAGTCGTGACGAGGACGAAGACGATCGCCAGGGCGATCAGCGCCGCGTCGATGGCGACGATCGGACGCCGCAGACGCGGCCGCACGCCCGAGACGCGCGCCACGGCGCGGTATCTGTCTCGTTCCATTGGGGTCCGGCGCGAACGCCGCGGCTGGGCAACTGCCTTCATCTAGGGCTCTAACGCAAAAGATAGCGAAAGGGCGCCGGCCCGATGGCCGCCGCCCTCCGCTGGTGGGTGGGATGAGGGGCTTACGTTCTTAAGAGCCGCCTCGCGTTACACGACGCGTCGGCGGTGTGCGCGTTTCGTCCTCCCCACAGAGTTTAGCCATGAGTGACCCTGAGGCGGGGACTGTACCTCCGCCAAAACCAGCGCGCAAGAGGGGCAAAAGGGCCACACCGGCCACATCTGGCGACCGACACCGCTATGCGACACTCGAAAACGATGACGGCCGAGCCGAAGCCCAAGACGGCGTCCCCCCGTGGCCTCGAGGGCGTCGTGGCCGCGGCCACGGCCATCTGCAAGGTCGAGGACAACAGCCTCATTTACCGCGGCTATCCGATCGAGGAGCTCGCCACCAAGGCCGAGTACGAAGAGGTCGCGTACCTCCTCCTCAACGGCGACCTGCCGAACAAGCAGCAGCTGCGGGACTTCAAGGCGGAGCTGGTCAAGCACCGGGCGCTGTCGCCATTCCTCCGGCAGATCCTCCAGGAATCGTCCGAGAACGGCACCGCGATGGACGTGCTCCGCACCGTCGTCTCGGCCTCCGCGACCGAGGACCCGGCCGAGGGCGACAACTCGCGCGAGGCCGAATACCAGAAGGCCGTGCGCCTCACGGCAAAGCTGCCGACGATCCTCGCCGCCTACATGCGGCGGCACAAGGGTCAACAGCCTGTCCCGCCGGATCCGGCGCTCGGCCACGCGGAGAACTTCGCGCGCATGGCCGGTCTCGAGCACCCGCGGGCCGCGGAGATCCTGAACACCTGCTTCATCCTCCAGGCCGAGCACGGCCTCAACGCGTCGACCTTCACCGCCCGCATCGTCGCCGCGACGAACGCCGACATACACGCTGCGGTCACCGCCGCCTTCGGCGCGCTCAAGGGCCCGCTTCACGGCGGCGCGACCGACGGGACGATGAAGATGCTTGACGAGATCGGCTCGCCCGACCATGTCGACTCGTTCGTCGAGAAGGGCATCGAACGCAAGTTCCTGTTCTCGGGCTTTGGGCACCGCGTGTACAAGACGGAGGATCCGCGGGCGAAGTACTTGCGCCGGTTCGCGTTGGAGTTGCAGAAGGACTGGAAGGGGCCGAAGTACTTCGACATCCAGGAGAAGCTCGTCGCGGCGATCTTCACACAGCGTCCGAAGATGTCGCCCGCGGCCGCGGCAAAGGTGAACGTTGTGAACGTCGACTTCTTTGCCGCGACGACCTACACGTTCCTCGGCATCCCCGCGGATCTCGGCACATCGATCTTCGCGGTCGGCCGCATCGCCGGCTGGAGCGCGCACATCATGGAGCAGCACTCCGACAACCGGCTCATCCGACCCGAGTCCGAGTACACCGGACCTCTGGGGAAGCGCTACATCCCGATCGCCGAGCGCTAGGCCGGCGCCGCCGCGGCGAACAGTTCGATCTCCTCGGGCAGGTCCTTCAGCCGCCGCATTCCACGGTCTTCGAAGCGCAGCCCCGAGCCTGCGACGAGATCCCGCACCGTGCGGGTGACGAGCACCTCGCTCGGCCCCGCGGCGCTTGCGACGCGCGCGCCGACGTGGATCGCGACGCCACCGAGCTTCGCACCGATCACCTCGCACTCGCCGGTGTGGACGCCGGCGCGGACCTCGATCCCGTGTTGACGCACGGCGTCCCGGATGGCGAGCGCGCAGGACACGGCGCGCGCGGGGCCGTCGAAGGTCGCGAGGAAGCCGTCGCCGGCGTTGTCGATCTCGCGGCCGCGATGGCGCTCGAGCTCGCCTCGCACGGCCGCATGGTGGCGCTCGAGCACGCGGCGCCACTGCGCGTCGCCCAGCGCGAGCGCCTTCTTCGTCGATCCCACGATGTCGGTGTACAGGACCGTCGCGAGCACTCGGTCCGCGTAGGGCGCCGGTCGCATACCGGTGAGGAACTCTTCGACCGCGTCGCCGATCAGCGCTGCGTCAGCATCCTCAAAGACGTGGTCCTCACCGGGGAGCTCGATGAGCCTGGCGTTGGGGATCCGGCTCGCGATATAGCGCGCGCCCTCCACCGGCAACAACCGTTCGCGCGTCTTGTGTAGGACGAGGGTCGGCACGCGGATGGTCGGTAGGATCGCGCGAACGTCGACCTGCGCGTTCATGACCGCGAGCGCATGAGCGGCCCCAGGGCTCGCCGCTGCCTGCATCCGCCGCGCGTACTCCCGCCGCCCCTCGGCCGTGCGGGCGAGCGTCGGAGCACGGTTGTCGATGTCGAAGTCCGTTCCCCAGTTCGACTCGATCGACGCCATATACGCCTCGTGCGCTTCCGGAGTCGGACCCCAGGGGTAGTCGTCACTCCGGGTCCGCCGCGCGTACGACCCGTACATGAGGAGCGCGGACGTGCGCTCCGGATACGTCGCCGCGAAGAGCGCCGCCATCGGCCCGCCTTCCGAGATGCCGAAGATCGCCGCGCGCGTGGAGCCGGCGGCTTCCATCACTGCGCGAACGTCATCCATGCGCTGTTCGAGCGTCGGCAGCTCGTGTAGGTCCACGCGGTCGGACATGCCGGTCCCGCGCTTGTCGAATTTGATCAGCCGCGCGAAGCGCCTGAGTCGATCGAGCAGGCCGACGAGGGCCGGGATGCCGTGTGTGTCGTTCTCGACATGGGAGACCCATCCGGGCACCCACACGATGTCGATGGGACCCGCGCCGCCGACCTCGTACGCGATGTTGACGTCCCCGCTCCGCGCGTAGCGGACCTCGGACACGAGCAGGAGTCTAGGGGTCGAAGCTGGCCAGGACTGCGTCCCAGGCGATCTCCGACGCGACGATCCCCAGGCTCACTTCATCGAGCTTCTCGTTCGTGACCCGCTGGGTGCTCACCGCGAAGAGGATGTCGCCGTCCCAGCGCGTGTTGAACGGCTGGATCGCGCGGGCTATCGATGAATGGACCTGGCGCGCGACCGATCGCAGCTGAAGTGCGTCGAGCTTCTGATCGGTCGCGACGAGCGTGAGATTGGTGTTCTGCGTGACACCCCGCGCGCGACCCTGCGGCGGATCGAACGCCCCGGTCTGGGCGACGACGTCCTCCGCGCGGCGCCGCTTCCCGGTCTCGGCATCGCGATTCCCGCGCACGACGTCGCCCTTGCGATCGACGATCGCGCCGTAGGCGTTCACGACCGTGAACACGGCAATGCGGGTCGGTCCGACGAGACGCGCCGCCCCGCCCTGCCCGGAGAGCTCCGCGGTCGCGCCATGGCCCGCCGTGGCCGAGCAGCCGGCGCCGTGCGGGCCCTGCGGAAAACGGCCCGGGCGCAGCGCGCGCGTCGCGGCGCGGCCGAGCTCCTTGTCCGGGTAGATCGCGTTCTCACGCCGGCCGTAGTCGAAGATGATCGCGCCCTGCACGAGCGCGATGTCCATCCACTTCGTCGAGTACCCACGCTTGGCGAAGAGCTCGGCGGCCACGCCGGTCGACGCCTCGAGCCCGTAGAGCGAACCGCCGGCGAAGCAGATCGCGTTCGTGACGTTCAGGTGCTCGCCGTTGATCCCCGGCGACCCGCCGCGCACGTCGATGTGCAGCGAGGCGACCTCCGGGAAGTGGAACACGGTGCAGCCGGTCGGGCCCTCCGCGTATTCGGCGACGCCGATCTCGAGCCCCGGGAAGTCCATGTCGAGCCAGCGCTTCGCGTCGATCTGGGTGATCGGCGTCGGATGAACGGTGTCGTTGCTCGGCTGCGGCATTACGCCCCGAGCGAGTCGCGGACCGCGCGGTCGGTGGCGATGCGCACGGCGACGGACGCGAGCATCTCGGCCGTGAGCATCGCGTTGGTGTGCGCGAGATCGGTCGCCGACGCATCGCGCATCACGTGCGAGTGGCCGGAGATCGACTCGGTGCTCACCGGGAAGCCGATGTAATCGGCCGGCGCGACCTGCGAGACGTTGCCGAAGTCCGTCGATGCGAGCGTCAGCCCGCCCTGCTCAACGGGGATCTTCCGGCGCTTGAATTCGTCAAGAAGCAGCGCGTCGACTCGGGCGTTCGGCGTCACCGGCGCGTAGAGGCGCATCTTGTCGTCCACCTCGACGGTCGTGCCGGTCTGCATCGCGGCACCGGCGGCCATCTGGCGGAACGTGCGGTCCATGTCCTCGAGCACGCCGAGGTCCGCCGCGCGCAGACCGAAGTCGCACTCCGCAAGGTCCGGGATGATGTTCGACGCGGCTCCGCCCTTGGTGATGATCCCGTGGACTCGGGTGTCCGCGGGCAGGTGCTGGCGCCAGCCGTCGACCGCGAGGAAGAGGCGGATCGCGGCGGTGAGCGCGTTGCGCCCCTTGTGCGGCGAATACGCGGCGTGCGATGCGAGTCCGTGGAAGCGCACAAGTCGGCCAACGATTCCCAAACTCGTCCTCCCGAACTCCCAGGTGTTGCCGCCGGGATGTGACGAGAGCACCGCGACCGACTCCTTGAACACCCCCGCGTCGATCAGGTCGATCTTCCCCCCGCCGGCCTCCTCCGCGGGCGTCCCGATGAGCTCGACGCCGACCTGCAGGTCCTTCGCGCGCTGGGCCGCGAGCAGGAACGCGCCGACGTTGGACATCGCGATGAGGTTGTGGCCGCAGGCATGCCCGATCTCGGGCAGCGCGTCGTACTCCGCCAGGAGCGCGACGCTCGGCCCTTTCGGACCGACCCGCGCCCGGAACGCGGTCTCGAGGCCGCCGAGCTTCGGCTCGACGTCGTGCCCGTGGCGCGAAAGTAGCGTCGCGATATTCGCGACCGCCTGGCGCTCCTGGTACGCGAGCTCTGGCGCGCCGTGGATCGCGCGCGACAGGACGATGAGGTCGTCGCGGAGTGATACCGCCGCGCTGCTGGCGTCATTGGTGTTTCTGCTCATGCGCTGATCCGCTTTCGTAGCGCGGCGTCTGTCGCGACCCGGCGCGCGGCCGAGCCGAGCGCCTCCGTGGTGATGATCGCGTTGGCGTGCGCGAGTTCGCTGATGGATGCCTCGCGCATCGCGTTCGAGTGCCCGGCGATCGGCGTGAGCGTGACCGGGAAGCGGATCCAGTTCGTCGGCAGCGTCTGCGAGACGTTGCCCAGGTCGGTCGACGCGTTGACGAGACCGTCGGGTGCCGGCTCGACGCCGCGAGCCCGAAGCTCTTCGGCTACGACGTCGCCGAGCGCGCGGTTCGCCCGCACCGGCAAGTACTTCTGCAGGTAATCCGTGATCTCGACGGTGGTGCCGGTCTCGAGAGCCGCTCCCTGCGCGACGTCGGTGAACGTCGCGACCATGTCCTCGAGTGTGGCGAGGTCCGCGGCGCGCAGGCCGAAGCGTCCCTCGGCGCGCTCGGGTACGACGTTCACCGCGTCGCCGCCGAAGTCGATGATGCCGTGCACGCGCGATGTCGTCGGCAGCTGTTGCCGCCAGCCATCGATCCCGGTGAACAGGCGGATGAGGCCATTGAGCGCGTTGCGTCCGCGCTCGGGGGACGATCCCGCGTGCGACGACTGCCCGCGATAGATCACGCGCTTGCCGACGATGCCGAGCCCGGTCATCGATACGCCCCATCCGCCCAGCGCCGCCGGATGCGACGAGAGCGCGAAGGCCACGTTGGCGAACGCACCCGCGTTCAGTAGGTCGACCTTGCCGCCACCGTCCTCCTCCGCGGGCGTCCCGATGAGCTCGACCGCGAGCTCGAGCCGTTTCGGTTCGGTGGCAGCGAGCAAGAAAGCGCCGACGTTGGTCATGGCGATGAGGTTGTGGCCACAGCCGTGGCCGACGCCCTTCAGCGCGTCGTATTCCGCGAGCAGCGCGACGCTCGGGCCGTCCGGGCCGACGCGCGCGCGGAACGCGGTGGCGAGCCCGCCGACGCCCATCTCGACGGCGTGGCCGTGCTTCTCGAGCAGGGTCTTGATCCGGGCCGCGGCGCGCTCCTCCTTGTAGGCCAGCTCGGGATCGGCGTGGATCTCGCTCGACAGCGCGAGCAGTTCGCGCCGGAGCTGGTCGGGGACCTTCACCGTGCCGTATACTGCTACGTAGCGATACCGCGCGACTTTCCCCAACCGCCTTCGCCGGGCGCGAGCGCACCCAGTGCGCCCCCGGTTCCCTTCTCAAAAAAGCTTTCACGCAAATCAGCACCGCACCACTCGCAAGGAGAAAAACCACTCTCGTGGACACACCCTCAGAACCTCAGAACCCGACCACACCGGACACCAGCCCCGCGTCCGCCGCCACCACCGCGACCGTGACGACCGATCCCGCCGCCCCGCCGGCACCGCGCCGCGAGGCACCGCCCGCCGCGCCGAGCCGCAAGTACTACACCATCACCGAGCTCAACGAGGCGAAGCCGAAGGACCTCCTCGCCATCGCGAAGGAGTTCAGCGTCGCCGACATCACCCCCGGCATGAACAAGCAGGACGTGATCACGCGCATCCTGCAGGCCCAGACCGAGGCCCAGGGCAACATCTTCGCCCAGGGCATCCTCGAGATCGTCGAGGACGGATTCGGATTCCTCCGGCGCCGCAGCCTCCTCCCCTCACCGGATGACGTGTACGTCGGCTCGAGCCAGGTCCGCCGCCTCGGCCTGCGCACCGGTGACTTCATCACCGGCCAGACCCGGCCTCCGAAGGACAACGAGAAGTACTTCTCGCTCCTGCGCGTGGAAGCCGTCAACGGCATGGACCCCGAGGTCGCGAAGCGCCGTCCGCACTTCGAGGACCTGACCCCGGTCTTCCCGGACCAGATGTTCGACCTCGAGATCGAAGGCGCGAACCTCAGCCAGCGCCTCATCAACCTCGTGAACCCGCTCGGCCTCGGGCAGCGCGCGCTCATCGTGTCGCCGCCGAAGGCCGGCAAGACCACGCTGCTGAAGGACATCGCCAACGGCATCGCGGGCAATCACCCGGACACGCACATCATGGTCGTGCTCGTCGGCGAGCGGCCTGAGGAAGTCACCGACATCCGCCGTTCGATCAAGGGCGAGGTCTTCTCGTCCACCTTCGACGAGCCCACCGAGAACCACACCCGCGTCGCCGAGCTCGCGCTCGAGCGCGCGAAGCGTCTGGTCGAGGGCGGACGCGACGTCGCCATCCTCCTCGACTCGATCACCCGCCTCGCGCGCGCGTACAACCTGGCCGTGCCGCCGTCGGGCCGCACGCTGTCGGGTGGCATGGACCCCGTCGCGCTCTACCCGCCGAAGCGGTTCTTCGGCGCGGCCCGCAACATCGAGGGCGCTGGCGGACAGCCCGCCGGCTCGCTCTCCATCTTCGCCACCTGCCTGGTGGACACCGGCTCCCGTATGGACGACGTCATCTATGAAGAGTTCAAGGGCACCGGAAACTCCGAGATGATCCTCGACCGCAAGCTGCAGGAGCGGCGCACCTTCCCGGCGATCAACATCCCCGCCTCCGGCACACGCCGCGAGGAAATGCTGCTCTCGCCCGAGGTCATGCGTCAGGTCATCCTGCTGCGGAAGATGCTCTCGGCCGTCGGTCAGATCGAAGGCACGGAGCTTCTGCTCCAGCGCCTCGGCAAGACGAAGACGAACAAGGAGTTCCTCAGCTCCATCGCGAAGGCGATGGAAGCCGACAACAAGAGCTAGCCGATCTTGTAGGCGAGCCCACCTGGGGAGAGGGTCCTATGGTGCGTCCCGCCGCCACCGGCCTTGCCACCGCGTTCTATCGCCTCTACCTGCTCGAGGCGCTCGCCTCGCAGCCTTCGCGGCCCGCGGCGCTGCTCGCGCGCGTCGCTGCAGAACGGCTGCCGCTCTCGAGCGGCGGGTTCAGCCGCGCGCTCCAATCGCTCCTCGAGGGCGGGTATCTCGTCCCCGCGCCCGAGGGCGCGGTCGCGATGACGGCGCTCGGGGCCGCGGAGCGCATGGCCGAGCGCGAGCGCTGGACAAAGGTCATCCCGACGGTCATCCGGCTCATCGGTGAGGACGCAGCGCCACGGCCCGCGCCACAGGTCGCCGAGGCGCCCGCTGTGCGATACCGGACGGCGGACGTCGCGGAGTCGTACCTCGATCGCGTCCTCGTGACCGCGCTGCGCGAGCGTTCGGCGCAGGCGCGTGACGGCGGCCGCTCGTTCGCCCTCGTCCTCGGCGTCATCGACGTCGACGCACAGGCCGAAGCGACGCGGCGTGCGATCGTGCACCGTACCATCCGTGCGACGCTCGGCGGCAGCACCACGATCTTCGGTGGCGACACCAACGCGTTCCGCTATGGCGACGCCGGCGTCGCGCTTGTCGCGCCGATCATCGCCGACGCCGCGCGCGGCGCGCACCTCAGCGCCTTGCTGCGCGCGCGCATGGACGAGCTTCTTCGGGCGATGACCGCGAGCGTTCGCGCGTTCCACGGCGCGCGCTGGCAGGTGCGCAGCGGCGCGGCGACGTGGGCACCCCAGATCCCCGCGAGCGGCGTGCTGCTCCGCATGGCGCAGGACGCCCTCGCGCAGGATGTCGCGATCGCGGCTTAGCGCTCCACAGTGCCGCTGAGGTCGTCGGACGAAGAGTCGTAGTCGGCAGCGTCGGCGAGAACGCGACCCTGCCTCTGCGCCCGCCGCCACACCGGGCAGACGAAGTCGAAGTGCCGCTGACACACGACCTCGGGCCGCTCCTGCGACACGACGCCCGCACGACGCAGCGCGAAGTACACGTGACACAGCGGCAGCCCGGTGATGTTCGCGAGGCAGCCCGCATAGTCGTCGACGAGACGACGGCCCTGACCCTGGATCGCGTACCCGCCGGCCTTGCCCAGCGGCTCGCCTGTCGCGACATACCGCTCGATCTCGCGGAGCGAGAGCTGGTGGAACGTGACGCGCGAGCGGACCGCGAACGTGACGCGCCGGCCCGAAGCCGCCACCACGGTGACCGCGGTGCGCACGTCGTGCGTCCGTCCAGCGAGATCCGCCAGCATCGCCACGGCGTGCCCATCGTCGCGCGGCTTACCCATGCGCTCGCCGTCCAGCTCGACCTCGGTGTCGGCCGCGAGGGTGACCTCACCCGGCCCGGCGACGGCGTCGGCCTTCGCGGTCGCGGGAGAGGCGGAGCGCGTCTCGTCGACGTCGGCCGGCGCGATGTCGAACGGCACGCCGAACAGCCGGAGCAGCTCCACCCGCCGCGGCGAGCCGGACGCGAGCCGGAACATGCTCAGAAACTAGACTGCCCACGATGCCCACCAGCCCAAGCGCGGCGCAGGCCGCGCGCACGACGCTCACCGTCGACGAGGCTCTCGACCGCATCCTGACGCGCATCACGCCCCTGGAGCGCACGCAGATACCGCTGGGGGAGGCGCTGGGCTCGGTGCTCGCGGAGGACGCGATCGCCGATCGGGACATCCCGCCGTTCCGCAATTCGGCGATGGACGGCTACGCCGTGCGCGGCGTGGACGTGCAGCAGGGCGGCATGCGGCTGCGGGTGATTGGCGCCGTGGCCGCCGGCGCGATGCCCGAGTTCACAGTCGGCGCGGGCGAGGCGATGCGCATCATGACCGGCGCGCCGATGCCCG
>WNFB01003355.1_pt1 | contig 14112 bp, 9 predicted proteins | sample 5400501 | NCBI WGS metagenome assembly WNFB01 (sample SAMN13153341, study PRJNA577476) | soil metagenome | isolation source: 200 cm saprolite under Douglas fir tree site 2 hole 1 | place: USA:California | collected 2015-04-18
TCGAGCGCCGCAAGCTGCTGACTGATGCCGAGGCCAACCGCATCCGCCTCACCGCCGCCGCCGATGCGGAGCGGATGAAGCTGGAAGCGCTGGTGCTCAAGCAAAACCCGCTGCTCATCCAGAAGATCATTGCCGAGCGGTTGTCGGATAAGCTGCAAATCATGATGGTGCCGATTGACGGGAAAAACTTCTTCGCCAACGACGTGCTGCGCTCCGCGTTCAGCGGGACAAGCGGCGCGGCGCAGCCGGATGATCCCGACGACTCCAACGATCCGCCTCGGCCGGCCTCCGCAACGCAGCGCAGGCCGAACGGACGGAAGTAGAAATCCGGGCGCGGCCCTGCGGCGCGCTCCGGCGAAGGGTTTTCTGCGGGGTTGGGCCTGGCAAGTTTGAGTTGCCGCTAGCCAAAACCCCTGGCGGGTGGCTGCACTCGGAAGTTTGGAGACCGCCGCCTCCGACGACTGCGAGAAGCCACCCGGCTAGCGGTTTTTCCGGAAGGGCTCGCTTGCAGGGGCGCGCCCCGCCGCGCTCGTACAGAGCTTGGGTTCGAAATGGCAAGCAGAGACCAACAAAGACCGATCCTCCACCCCGCTCAAGACTCAAGTCCTTGAAAGAAGGAATACCACTTGACCCTCCCCGCCATCTGGGCGTTCGCCATTTTCACAAGTTGCGCCGACGGGTCTCCATACACCGCCACCGCATGAGCGTCGGCGAATTCATTGAAGAGTTTACTCAGAGCTTCTCCAATGTGCATCCGATGCTCAATCAAACCCTCCGAGCTTACATAGGCCTCCCGGATCTCGCACTCGGTCTCATCGCTGCTGAGAAACCAGTCATAGCGGAGCGTTTTCGTGTCCTTCTCTTTCGTCTGCCTGATGCATTCGGCCGCTTGTTGCTTGAACCCCTCCAGCTTTCCCTTGCGAACTGTCATCCGGGCACTTACCTCTAGTCTGCTCATTGCAATGCTCCTCTACTTGATTTGCCACTTCTGCTCAGTGCAATTGAGCCTTAATGTTTCCTAGGATACTTGGGCCGGGGCGGGGGCGGCTGATAGCCCTTCAGCGCTTCTTTGGCCAGTTCGATGGCCTTCTCGAGTTGCGGGTCGTGGCCGTTGACCACCAAGTCCGGCCGCTGGTCAACCACGTAGTCCGGATCCACGCCGTGGTTCTCGACGATCCATTCTCCGCCGTTGTCGGTGGCCCAGAAGGCGAACTCCGGCGCCGTAACGAACCCGCCATCCATCAGCGGAATGTTGCGGGCAATGCCGATCAGCCCGCCCCAAGTGCGCGTGCCCACCACCGGGCCGATCTTTTGGCGCTTAAAGAACCACGGGAAGGCGTCGCCGCCCGAGCCGGCCAGCTCGTTCACGATCATCACCTTCGGGCCGTAAATGGCCAGTGGGGGCCAGGGAATGTCCTTGCCGTCGCGCGGCGCGACCAGGGAGAGCAGCTTGCGGTCAAGCTTCTCGGTGTAGAAATCGGGGATCCGCCCGCCGTGGTTGTAGCGCTCGTCCACGATCAAGCCGTCTTTGCCAATCTGCGCGGTGAGGTATTTGTCAAACATGATGATCCCGGAAGTGGATGTGTCGGGCACGTGCATGTACCCCACGCGCCCGCCGGTGGCCTCCTCGACCAGCTTGCGCCGCGACTCGACCCAGTCCAGATAGCGCAGGGTCCCTTCGTTGGGGATCGGCTTGACGTTGATCTCCCATGCGCCTTCCGTGCTGGGCTTGTCGTTGACCTTCAGGCTGACCACTTGGCCGGCAAGGTTCTGGAAATAGGCGTAGGGGCTCTCGGGCGCGCGAACCACGTTGCCGTTCACCGCAATCAGGTAGTTGCCCTCCTTCACCTTCAGGCCCGGCTCGGTCAGCGGGGAGCGCGCGTTCTCGTTCCAGTTTTCGCCGCGATAGATTTTTTTGAAGCGGTAGAAGCCCTGATCGGCTTCGTAGTCCACGCCCAGCAGGCCGACGCCGATGCGCTTGCGCTCGGGCATCTCGCCCCGCCGACGTAGGTGTGGGAGGTGCTCAGCTCGGCGATCATCTCGCCGATGATGTAGTTCAGGTCGCTGCGGTGGGCCACCCAGGGCAGCAGGGCTTCATAGCGCTTGCCGATCTTTTCCCAGTCGAGCCCGCCCATGTCCGGGTCCCAGTAGAAGTCGCGTTCGATGCGCCAGGCTTCGTGGAAGATTTCTTTCCATTCCGCGCGGGGATCGACCAGAAGCTGCAGGGCCGCCGTGTTCAGCTTGCCCTCGCCCACCTTGGCTTTCCCGGGGACGGCGTCCACCACGCCGTAGACTTCTCCGGAGCGGTAGATGACCTTCTTTCCCTCCTTGTCCAGGTCGTAGTCGTTGACCGGCTCGAGCAGGGGTTTGTCTTCGCGCTTCTTGACGTCAAAGACGTGCAGGGTGGCTCGCGGCCGCGGCAGGCCGGGCTGGGCAGGCAGGGCGGCCTGCGTGGCCTCGATGGGCACGGATAGATAGAAGAGCATGTCTTTGCGAGCGTCGAGTCTGCGGTAGATGCCGGCCGGAATGGGCGCCTGCACAACGCGCTGGCCGATGCCTTCGAGGTCCACTTGGATGGGCTTCGGCGCCTTCTCCTCGGCCTTTTTCTCTCCGGCTTTTTTTTCTTCGCCCTGGCCTTCCTCGGCTTTCTTCTCGCCCTGCTTTTCCGCTGCCGCGGGCGCGCTTTTTGCTTCGTCCGATTCCTTCTTTTTCTCCCCTGCCTTCTTCTCTTCCGCTTCTTTTTCTTCGTCGCTCTGCAAGGCGAACGGCGAAGCCTCGTCGGCCTTCAGCGTGACGGCGAAGATGCCGGTAGTGCTGTAGTAATTGAACCGCTGATCGAACCGCCCCATGCTGGGGTAGAAGAAACGCTGGGAAAAGAAATAGAGGTATTTGCCGTTCGGGTCGAAGACCGGTTCGGAATCGTCATAGAAGCCGCTGGTGACGCGGGAAACCTTCTTCTGCTCGAGCGAATAGAGATAGATCGAGTCGGACAGGTTCGGTCCGGTCTTCGAGTAAGCGACCCAGCGGCTGTCGGGCGACCAGCTTCCGCCTTCGATCGGGCTGTACTCGCCCTGGTCGATCTGCTGCGGCTTTTTTTCGTCAATGCCCACGTACCACAGGCGCAGCCGTTTGTCCCAGAAGAGCAGCTTCTTGCTGTCGGGCGACCATTTGGGCCCATAGCGATAAACGCCGCCGTCGGAGGTCACGCGCACTTCCTCGCCGCCCTTCTGCGGCCGGACGTAGATTTCGTATTCGCCGGTGCGGTCCGAGAGGTAGGCGATCCACTTGCCGTCGGGGGACCACTCAGGGTTCAACTCGTGCACGCCGGGGCTTTGGGTGAGGTTGCGGACGCTGCCATGCTCCACCGGCAGGGTGAAGACCTCGCCGCGCGCCTCAAAGACTGCGCGCACGCCGCTGGGCGACAGGCCGAAGGAGCGGATGCGGTCGGCCACGGATTCGATCTTCGGCCGGGCCGCAATCGCGTCCGTCGCGACGTTCGCCGGGATGTGGGCGATCTTCTCGCTCGCCAGGTCGAGCGCATACAGCAGCCCGCCATTCTCGTACGCGATCGCGTCGGGGCCCAAGCTCGGCCACTTGACATCGTACTCTTTGTAGTTGGTCAGCTTGCGCGTCTGCTTCGAGCCGAGGTCGTAGCGGTAGAGGTTCATCACACCGTCGCGGTCGGAGATGAAGTAAATCGCGTTCCCATGCCACATGGGGAACATGTCCATGCCGTTCGTCCGCGGCAGCTCCTCGTAAGTGTTTTTCTTCAGGTCGTAGATACCGATGGGCGGGCTCCAACCGCCGCGGTAGCGCTTCCAGGTGCGGAACTCCTGCGAAGTGGAGGTGAAGGCAACCCGCTGGGCATCGGGAGAGAAACTGGTCAGGCTGGCGCGGGGCACCGGCAGCATCTCCGGCATCCCGCCGTCCGGCGAGACCAGGAACAGCCGGGTAAAGTCCGGCGGAGCGCTCGCGCGCGACGAACGGAAGAGGATTTTCTTGCTGTCCGGCGTCCAGCCCAGCACCTGGTCCGAGGCCGGGTGAAAGGTCAGGCGGCGGGGCTCGCCACCCTCGGCCGGGATCACGTACACGTCGGCGTTGCCGTCGTACTCACCGGTGAAGGCAATCCACCTGCCGTCGGGAGAAAATTTCGGGAAGAGCTCATCGCCCGGATGCGAGGTCAGCCGCCGCGCCTGTCCCCCCGTGCGCGGCAATATCCAGAGGTCACCCGCATAGACGAACACGACCTGGTCCTTGGAGATGTCCGGATAACGCATCAGATGGGTTTCCGGCTGGGCGGCCGCGGCGACTCCCGGCCCCCAAAGGTGCACCGGCGGAAATGCCGGCCCCGCCAAGCCCATCAGCAGCAGGCAGGCGAGCAACAAAGTGGGCATACGCTTCATCGTTTTTTGTCTCCTCCCGGCAAGAGTGAAAGACGCCAATCCTATCACTTGGGCGTTCGCACGCGCACCCCTTGATACGCAGAGGCGCGCAACCATGTTTCCCAGTGTTTTTGAGCAGAGTGAGTCCACCCTTCTTTTCAGACGCCGCGCCGCGCGCTCGGATAGCAGCCGTCCATGAGCGCGCCTGCGAAAAGCCGCCGGCTCGCATCCTGAAGCGCGGCCGCTGCCGCGAGGCCCCGCGGAGAGGAGGCAGTTGCCTGTGCTATGATGACCCGGCGTTCCCGTGCGTGGCGATTTGAAAGCTGCCTCCGGCCGGTTGCTTTTCCGAATCCTTCCCGTTCTCGCGCTTCTGGTCTTGGCCACTGCGGGTGCAGCGCGCGGCGAAACGCTGGACGATGCGGCGCGGCAGCTCGCTGGCAAGATCAGCGCCGCACTGGCGCCGCACGAGGCGGTCGCACTCACCCTGCGCAACCTTTCCCAGCTCACTGCCGCGGACGTAGCCGCGATCCGCGGCGCGCTGGAGGCCGAGCTGCGCAGCCGCGGCCTCCGGCTGGTGGAAAAATCCGCTCCGCACAAGGAAGTCCGCGTCACGCTCGCGGAGAACCTCGAAGGCTACGTGTGGGTCGCCGAAGTCCCTCGCGAGGACACGCCGCAAGTCATCATACTGGCGGTCGCGCGTCCTTCTCTCTCTGCGCGGAACTCTCGGACGCCGCGGATGGTTCTCCAGAGCCAGTTTTTCTGGGAACAGGAACAACCCATCCTCGATGTGATGATCCAGCGGCTCGGAAGCGACGCCGGGGAAACTATGGTTGTTCTGGAGGCGTTGCGACTGGCTCTCTACAAACAGCGCAATGGCACGTGGCAACTCGAGCGGACCTACCCCTTGGCACCGACCACACCCGTTATTCGCGATCCGGCGGGAGCCTTGCGGATCACCCAGAAGTACCTGGAATTTCATTTGAATGGAGATTCTTATTCCTGCGCTCTGGCTCTTCCTCCCGGGGCTGAAATCGAATGCCAGAGCAAAAAGATCGCCTGGCCTCCGCCGCTCGGCCAGATGGTCGAGATTCTGGGCAAGAAGACACCGCCCTGGTTTTCGGGGGCGAGTGTGGAGGACGAGCGTCAACTCATGACCGTTGTGGCGGGCAGGGACGGGCTGACGCGTCTTTATGAAGAAGGGCCGGACCCTGTCGCCGCGTTTTCGGGATGGGGCAGCGACCTCGCCAGCCTCCGAACCCGCTGCGGGAGCGGCTCGCAGGTGCTGGTCACCGGCACCGGAGATTACACGGTTCCCGACTCGGTCCAGGCTTATGAAATTCACGACCGCCAGCCCGGCGCCGTCAGTCCGCCGGTCGAATTCCCCGGACCCATCCATGCCCTCGAGACCGCCCTTGACGGGAACACCGTGCTTGCGGTCGTGCAGAATTTGAAGACAGGAAATTATGAAGCGTATCGCCTTTCGATTTCTTGCGACCGCTAGCGCGGCGGCAGGACAGGCATTCCTGCCTGTCCTTTTGGCGGCCTGGCACGTGGTCCCGGGTTACCCGGCGACGCGGCCGCACTACGGCGGGACGCTTCGCGTGGAGATGCGCGCGCGCGTGGCTTCGCTCGATCCCCGACAATGGCCTTCCGATCCGGGCGAAGCGGCCGGCGCCGAGCGCGCAGCAGCACTCGTCCTCGAGCGGCTGGTGCGGCTGGATGAGAACGGCCAGCCGCAGCCCTCACTTGCTGTTGCCTGGCAACACGACGCGGAATCGAAGCGCTGGCAGTTCCGCCTGCGCACCGGCGTGAAATTCCACGACGGGACGCCCCTCACGCCAAATCAGGCCGCCGAGGCGTTGCAGGCGCTCCTGGGCGAGGCTCGGCGGGTCAGCGTGTCCGGCGAATGGCTGGTGATTGAGTCTCCCCAACCCATGCCGGATTTGCTGGGGGAACTCGCGCGCGGCCGCAATTTCATCTTCCGCGCCGTCCCGGAGGGTCTCGTGGGCACGGGGCCATTTCGCATCACTGAGTGGCAGCGGCAGCGCCGATTGGTCCTGGCGGCGCATGAAGACTGCTGGGCCGGCCGGCCGTTTGTGGACGGCGTCACAGTGGAGATGGGAGTCGCTGCCCCGCAGCAACTCATTGACCTGGAGTTGGGCAAGGCTGATCTCGTGGAGCTTTCGCCGCAGCAGGTGCGCCGCGCCGCGCAGGGCGGAGAAAGAAGCTGGTCGTCGGCGCCGGTCGAATTACTGGCGCTGGCGTTTGACGCACATCGCCCCGGCGTGCAAGATGCGCGCATGCGCCAGGCGGTCGCGCTCGCGATTGACCGCGCCTCGATTGTCAACGTCCTGCTGCAAAAGCAGGGCGCGGCGGCGGGAAGCCTTTTGCCGCAGTGGCTCTCCGGGTATGCTTTCCTGTTCCCGAAGGCGGCGGACACGGAGCGCGCCAAGCAATTGCGCGGCGAACTTTCTGCCGCTGCGCCCCTCGTCCTGGTCTATGATTCCGGCGATGCGTCGGCGCGGGCGATCGCCGAGCGCGTCGCGGTGAACGCCCGCGAAACGGGGATTACCGTGCAAGCTTCTGACGGAGGACCGGCCGCAGCGCATGCCGATGTCCGGCTGGTGCGCCTGCGGCTGGCTTCGACCGACGCGCGGGCGGCGCTCGACTCGCTATTCGCCGCACTCGGCGAGCCCAGCGCGCTGCCGGCGGGCGCGGCCACGCCCGAGCAGCTCTACGCTGCTGAGCGCGCCCTGCTGGCTTCTTATCGGGTTGTGCCCCTGGTTCACCTGCCGGACATCTACGGGCTCGGCCCGCGTGTGAAGAATTGGATGCCGCCGCGTTGGGGCGGCTGGCGGCTGGATGATGTCTGGCTCGACACTGCTTCCGGGGCCGCCGGTGGCGAGGACAAGCCGTGAGCTTCCGCACCAAGCTGCTCATTATTTTTGCCTTGACGGTGGTGTCAGCCGTGGCGCTGGTGGCCGGGGCCGTCTCGACCTACACGCGTCGCGCGTTTGAGCAGCTCGATAGCCAGCGCAGCAACGCGCTGGTGGCGCAATTTCGCCGCGAGTTCTCGCGCCGCGGCGAAGAGGTGGTCCGGCGGATCGAGGGCATCGTCGATGCCGAAGCCACCGTGCGCATGGCCATCGATCTGGGCCGCCCGCAGGCGGACCCCTCGCTCTACGTGAACGACGCGCACGGCTTGGCGACCTCGCATCAATTGGACTTTGTCGAAATCGTGGCCGACAACGGCACGCTGATCTCCTCGGCGCAGTGGCCGGCGCGGTTCGGCTACAAGAACGATTGGGTCACCGCAGAGAAGAATTGGAAATCGCAAGGCGCTTTCCTGCGGCGAGAAGAGCTGCCCGAGGGCGACGCTCTGTCCCTGACGGCTGTGCGCACCGTGCGCGTGGGCGAGAAGAGCCTCTACATCATCGGCGGGCAGCGCCTAGACAAGGAGTTTGTGGCTTCGCTGGTGCTGCCGGCGGGGATGCGCGCGTTGCTCTATCGCAATCTCGAACCGGCCTTCGCCCCTTCCGCGCTGACCGACACTTCCGGCTTCGTATCCCAAGCCGACCGGTTCGCGCCGTTGATTGAACATGTGCGCAAGCAGGCCGATGAAGTCCAGCAGACGATTGCATGGTCCGCCGACCCCGCCGACGCGGAAACCTTCCACGCCATCCCGCTCACGGGGCGGCGCAACGAACTGCTGGGTGTGCTGCTGGTGGGCAGTTCCCGCCGGGAGATGGTGACGCTCGGGAATTTCATCCGCAATCTGGCCGTGCTGGTGGCCGGCGGGGGCATCCTACTCGGGCTGCTGCTGAGCTGGTGGGTGGCCGCGCGGGTGACACGACCAGTCGAGCGGCTGGCGGCTGGCGCGCGCGAGGTGGCCGGCGGCAACTGGGAAACTCGTGTAGAAGTGGGCTCACGCGACGAAATCGGCCAGCTCGCCCGCGCCTTCAACCACATGACCCGGCAGCTCATCGAGCAGCGCGGGCGTCTGGTCCAGGCCGAGCGTGTGGCGGCCTGGCGCGAACTGGCCCGGCGGCTGGCGCACGAGCTGAAAAACCCGCTCTTTCCGCTGCAAATCACCGTCGAGAACCTGCAGCGCGCCCGCGAGCAGGGTTCTGAACAGTTTGACGAAATCTTCTTCGAGTCCACCGCCACGCTGCGCGCCGAACTCACCAACTTGAATGCCATCGTCGCCCGCTTCAGCGATTTCGCCAAGATGCCGCCACCCCAGTTGCAGCCGGTGAATATCAACGAAGCGGTGCGCAGCGCCGTGAAGCTGTTCGAGCCGCAGTTCGGCGCAGTTGGCCGGCCGCCCATCACGCCGGAGCTCTATCTGAACGAGAACCTCCCAACCATCCAGGCCGACCCGGAGCTGCTGCACCGCGCGCTGCAGAATCTGGTGCTCAACTCCATGGATGCGATGCCGGGCGGCGGCACGCTCACGATCCGCACACAGCCCCAGAACGGCGCGGTGCGGGTGGAAGTCTCCGACACCGGGACGGGGCTGACCGAGGAAGAGTGCGCGCGCCTGTTCACGCCGTACTACACCACCAAGCAGCACGGCACGGGCCTGGGGCTGGCCATCGTCCAGTCGGTGGTGAGCGACCACGGCGGCAGGATCTCGGTCGAAAGCCGGCCGGGTTGCGGCACGACCTTTCGCATCGAACTGCCTGTGCACCCGGCGGCGAGAGAAAAGGCTTGAGCGTCTTCCACCGCTGAGCCTGTAGCCGCCCCGGGTCCGAAGACGCGGGCCGCTGGTTGTTGTGAAGCGAGGGCCTTGTCAGGGGAGAGCAGCGCGGTGCCGCAGAAAGCCCATCTGCTGGTGATTGACGACGATGCCAACACGCTGGCGTCGCTGGCGCGCGCGTTTCGCCTGGCCGGCCACGAGGCCACGGTCTGCGACAATGCCGCCCGTGCGCTCGAGCTGATCAAAGGGCAGCGCTTCGATCTGATCCTCTCCGACGTGGTGATGCCCGGCAAGGACGGCCTCTCGCTGTTGGAAGACCTGAAGGCCGCAGGCACCACAACGCCGGTGGTGATGATCTCGGGGCAGGCCAGCATCGAGATGGCCGTGAAGGCCACGCGGTTGGGCGCGGTGGATTTTCTCGAAAAGCCGCTCTCCACCGACAAGCTGCTGGTCACCGTTGAAAACGCTCTGCGCCTGGCGCGCCTGGAAGAAGAGAACCGGCAGTTGCGCCAACGCCTGGGCAAGCACGAGATCGCGTGGGCAAGCCAGGCGATGGAGCAGTTGATGGCGCAGGTCGAGCGGGTGGCGGCGAGCGAAACGCGAGTCTGCATCCTGGGTGAGACGGGCACGGGAAAGGAGTTGGTGGCGCGCACGCTGCATGAGAAGAGCCCGCGGCGCGCCGGGCCGTTCGTCACTCTGAATTGCGCGGCCGTGCCAGCCGAGTTGATCGAATCCGAGCTGTTCGGCCACGAAAAGGGAGCGTTTACCGGCGCTGCCGGCCGGCACGTCGGAAAATTCGAGCAGGCCGACGGCGGCACGCTCTTCCTGGATGAAATCGGCGACATGCCGCTCGGGATGCAGGCCAAGCTGCTCCGGGTGCTCGAAGAGGGCGAAATCGAGCGCGTGGGCGGGGATCGTCCCGTCAAGGTGGATGTGCGCGTGATCGTCGCCACGCACCGCAACCTGGACGAACTGGTCCGGCAGAACGCCTTTCGCCAAGACCTTTACCACCGCATCTACGTTTTTCCGCTGGCCCTTCCCCCGCTGCGCGAGCGCTTGGACGACATCGCGGTGCTCGTGGAGCATTTTGCGCGCCAAGTGGCCCAGCAGAACGGCTGGAAAGAGAAAACCTTCGCGCCCGAGGCCCTGGACCAGCTGAAGCGCTACTCCTGGCCGGGGAACGTGCGCGAACTGCGCAACGTGGTGGAACGGCTGTTGCTGCTTTCCGGAGACGCGACGGTGGATGCTGCCGCCGTGCGGCTCGCCTTGCCGCAGCCGAGCGCCGGGGCGCCCGGAGCGCCTGCCGGCGGCACGCTCGCCGAGCGCGTCGCGGCGTTTGAGCGCGAGGTCTTGCTGGCCGAGCTCAAGCGCCACAACCACCACATGACCAACGTGGCGCGGGCGCTGGGGCTGGAGCGCAGCCACCTTTACAAGAAATGCCAGCAACTTGGCATTGATTTACGCGCGTTGCGCAGGGCGGAGCCGTAACCGCGCGGCTCGCGCCGGCGCGGGATTCAGCGAGACCAGGAGGAGAAGATGAGCAAAGCGAAAACGTTTCCGTGCGTGCGTCCCGAACTGGCGTTTCAGGAGGGCTGGGCCCGCAAATGCGACTTGGACGACCGGCTCGACCGACATCTGCCCATCCCCACGCAGGTGGTCTCGAACGAGGAGTTTTATCCGCTGCCGCAGACGCGCGAGCAGCGCGCCGTCGAGCATCACCTCGCGCAGCTAAGCCGGCGCAATGCGAAGACGCTGGGGATGGACCGCCGGCAATTCCTGCGCACGGCCTGCGGGATGGCCACCGCGTTCGTGGCGCTGAACAAAGTATTCGGCGATTTCTTCACGGTGGACGCGGCGGAGATGTTTGAGCCCGCCGCGGTTGCAGAGAGGAAAAAGGACTACTTCATTTTCGACATCCAGACCCACCACGTCGCCGTGGGGCGCAACTATCCGGGGCTGCTGAACTTTCGCCGCATCGCCCGCCAGTGGAACCCGGAGCTGACCAAGAGCGAACCGCACATCGAAGACCTCTACCTGGAAAACTACATCAAGGAGGTTTTCCTCGACAGCGAGACCGACGTGGCGGTGATCAGCGGCATCCCGTCGCTGAGCGAGCAGAACAACATCCTGCCGCCCGACCACATGGTAAAGACGCGGCGGCTGGTGAACCAGCTTGCCCATTCGCGCCGCGTGGTCAGCCACGGGCTGCTGACGCCCGACCTGGGCCAGCGGGGCCTTGAGACCATGCAGGTGCAGGGCGAAGCGCTCAAGATCGAGGCCTGGAAGGCGTACACCGGCGTGCCGCTTGGCCCGGACCCGCATGGCTGGTGGCTCGACGATGAGCAGGTGGCTTACCCGGCGCTCGAGTATTCACGCAAGCTGAAGATCAAGAATATCTGCCTGCACAAGGGGCTGCCACTCGCCGGCTTCAACGAGGAGCACTGCCATCCTAAAGACCTGGTCAAAGCGTCGAAGGATTTTCCCGACCTGAACTTCCTGGTCTACCATTCCGCTTTTCTCTCGCTCGAACGGGCCCTGCCGGCCGCCCGCAGCGGCTTCACGACTACCTCCTACGTGCCGTGGGTCTCCGATCTGTGCGACTACCGGAAGAAAAATCCACATATGACCAACGTGTACATGGAACTGGGCAGCACGTTCGGGCTGATGGTCATCACTCACCCGATGCTCTGCGCGCACGTGCTGGGCATGATCATCCAGGCGTTTGGCGCCGACCATGTGCTGTGGGGCACGGACTCCATCTGGTGGGGCTCGCCGCAGTGGCAGATCGAAGCGCTGCGCCGGCTCGAGATGCCCGAACCGTTGAGCAAGCGATTCGGTTACGCGCCACTGACCCCCGAGGTGAAGCGGCAGATCTTCGGGTTGAATGCGGCGCGGCTCTACGGCGTGGACCCGGCAGCGAAGCGGAACCCGATTCCGAACGATTACATCGACCGGTTAAAGCAGCTCTACCGCGAATCGGGCAACGCGGCGCCGAGCAACACGCAGTACGGCTGGGTGTCGGCTTAGGCTGCCATGGGCCGGCACGCAGGCCCGTTGTGGATCATTACCGGCGCATGTTTTGCGGCTCTCCGGCCGTAGGCGAGGCGGCGATGCCGACGCGCTTCATCTTGCCCCAGGCCGCATCGCCGCGGAGATACTGCCACATCCCCTGCAGCCGCCAGACCATCTGGAGCTGCCGGTAAGGGAAGTGCTCGAAGAAACAGAAGCAAATCAGACGCGTGACGTCGCGCCAGTTGTTATACCGGCGATAGGTGATCTCCTCCTGCAACACTGCGCCGATGGAGAGCAACGTAGCGAAGGCGTAGCCGAAAACCAGGAACTGAAGAAAGAACTCGCGGCTCAGCACTCCGAGCAGCGCGGCCAGCAGCATAGTCGTATAGCCGACCAGTTCCACCAGCGGTGCCAGCAACTCGAAAAACCACTGATAGGGCAGTGCCAGCCAGCCGAGGCGTCCATAGGGCGAGCGGAACAGCATGTCGCGGTTTCGCCAGAGCACGTCGCACAGGCCCTTCTGCCAGCGGGCGCGCTGCCGGCGCAGCGAGGGCATGTCCGAGGGCGCCTCGGTCCAGCAAACGGGATCGGCAACAAAGCTGATCTGGTAATCGGCGCCCTGCTTGCGCAGGTGCCGGTGCAGGCGAGCGATCAGGTCGAAGTCCTCGCCGATGGCGCTCACGCGGTAGCCTCCCACCTGTTTCACCAGATCCCGCCGGAAGACCCCGAACGCGCCGGAGATGATCACCAGCATATTGAAATGCGCCCAGGCTTCGCGTCCGATCAAGAACGCGCGCAGGTACTCGATCACCTGCAGCACCTCTAACGGCCGCCGGGGCAGCAGCACCTCGCGCAGTTGCCCCTGCACGATGCGGGAGCCGTTCATCACCCGGACGATCCCTCCCGTAGCCACGACCCGGCGCGGGTCGGCCAGCACCGACAGCATGACGCGCAGCAAGGCGTCCTTTTCAAGAACACTGTCCGCATCCACCACCCCCACGTAGGGGCTCGATGCGGCATTGAGCCCGGCGTTGACCGCGTCTGCCTTGCTCCCCGCGGATTCCTTGTCCAACACGAGCAGCCGGGGCTCGTCGGGGCTCACATAGATGCCGCGAACGGGCGCGGTGCGAAGCTCCGCGATGTAGAGCAGGTTGGCGGGTTGCAAGTGGAATTCCCGGCGGAGTTCGGCGAGTGTCTGGTCGGTCGAGCCGTCGTTGATCACGATCACTTCAAGGAGCTGATACTCCAGCGCGAGCAGCGAGCGCACCGATCCGGCGATGGATTTCTCCTCGTTGTGCGCGGGGACCAACAGCGTGATAGGAGGAGTGAGCGGCGAGGCCTTCAGCCACTCCAGGCGGATGCTGGCCAGGCGCCGCTGGTGACTGACGCTGGCGAACACCGCTGTGCCCAGCAGGACGAGGTAGATCAGATTCGAAAGCAGGTAGTACAAGAATAGGGTTTCGTTCGATAGCTCGATGAATCGGATCATCAGCCAATGACCTCCTCGGGCTTCAGGGCAGTGGCCGTCGCGTTCCGCAGTTGTTGTGAACCCGCACGCAGTGCATCGAGCAGGAACTCTGCGCCAGTGTCGCGCCGCGCCGGATCCGACAGCCTGTCCACCAGCTTGCGAATCTGCCCGGAACGTTCCAGCTCCGAGACCAGGGCTTGCAGGGCGTAGGAATCGCGCGTCTCCACGACCCGCTCCAGCACCTCCTCCAGGTGCAGATCCAGACGGACCAGCGAAGCGGCCGCGCGCAGCCGGACGTAGCGGTTAGCGTCGCATAGCGCTTCGACCAGTGCGGGGATGGCGCGCGGGTCTTCAAGCCCGCCCAGCGCCGCCACCGCGCGTAGCCGGACGAACCACTCCGGGTCGCGCGCCAACGCGCTCAGAACCCGCAGAGCCAGTCCCGGCTTGGCCTCTCCCAGCGCCCGCGCCGTCGAGGCGCGCACTTCCGGCAGCGGGTCGCCCGCCAGCAGCAACAGGTCGTCGACCATGTCCGGCGTGGCCAGTTCGCCCAG
>WNFB01003356.1_pt1 | contig 14110 bp, 9 predicted proteins | sample 5400501 | NCBI WGS metagenome assembly WNFB01 (sample SAMN13153341, study PRJNA577476) | soil metagenome | isolation source: 200 cm saprolite under Douglas fir tree site 2 hole 1 | place: USA:California | collected 2015-04-18
GATCCGGTAGCCGACGCCTGGGGAGGTCGCGATGACCGGCGGATCGCCGAGCTTGCGGCGGAGCCTGCCGATGGTGACCGTGACGGTGTTGGTGAACGGGTCGGCCTGCTCGTCCCAGACCCGCTCCAGCAGATCTTCGGCACGCAGGAAGGCGGGCGTAGCCAGCAGCAGCGCCTCAAGCACGCCGAACTCCTTGACCGAGAGATCTAGCTGGCGCCCATCACGGCTGACGGTGCGCCGGATCTGGTCCAGCTCGATCCCGGCTGCGCGCAGGATCCGGCCCCGTGCCGCTGGCTGCCTGCGGGCCAGCGCGCGGATGCGCAGCACCAGCTCAGCGAAGTGGAATGGCTTGCCGAGATAGTCGTCGGCACCCAGGCCCATGCCTGAGACCCGGTCGCCCGGCGTGCCCGCTGCGGTCAGCATGAGCACCATGGACCGGTCTTCCCGGTCGGTGATCATCTGGCACAGGGCGTCGCCGTGGATGCCGGGCAGGTCGCGGTCCAGGACCACGACGTCGTAGGCGTTGAGGTCCAGCTTTGCGGCCGCTTCCAGCCCGTCGTGCGCCGCATCGACGGCCATGCCCTGATCCCGCAGGCCCTCCACCAGCACCTCGGCGAGAGACCGTGAGTCCTCGACCACCAGGACTCTCACGCTCGCGCTCCCGTCGGCACGCCTGCCACGGCGGGCAACTGGATGCGGGCCCGCAGGCCGCCTTCTGGCCGCGCCTGAAGGTCCAGCGAGCCGCCGTGCGCTTCGGCGATAGCGGCGACGATCGAGAGCCCGAGGCCCGATCCGGAGTCCGAGCCGGTCCGGTCGGCCCCGATCCGCCGGAAGGGCTGGGACAGCTCGCGCACCTGATCCTGCTCGAGCACCGGTCCGCCGTTTTCTACCACCAGGCTGGCTCGCCCGTCGGCGGTTCCGGAGGTGATGCGGATCCAGCCGCCGTCGGTGTTATGGCTGACCGCGTTGTCGATGACGTTCTCCACCATCCGGGATATCAGCGCCTGGCTGCCTGCCACCCACGCTCCGCCGGGCTCGCTGATCTCTTGCACGGTCAGCTTGCGCGCGCTGATGGCGGCTGCCCGGCCGGTTAGCGCATTGGCGGTCACGTAATCGAGCGGCAGCACCGCCTGACCGGGCAGGCTGCGGTGCTGCGCGCGGGCCAGGACCAGGAAGGCCTCAAGCAGCCGGTCGATCCTGTCCAGCTCCGTGCGCAGCCGGGCGGCCAGCGTCACCGTCTGCGGCGGAGCCGGCTCGGGCTTGCCCAGCGCGACGTCCAGCGCGGCCCGCATCGTGGTCAGCGGGGTGCGCAGTTCGTGCGAGGCGTTGGCGACGAACCGGCGCTGTGCCCTGAACGCGATCTCCAGCCGCTCCAGCAGGCCGTCGATGGTGTCGCCAAGCTCCTTCAGCTCGTCCTTCGGGCCCTGCACGGCCAGCCGCTCGTCCAGGTTGTCCTCGGAGATGCGCTGCGCCGCCGCGGTCATGACGCGCACCGGGCGAAGCGCGCGCCCGGCGACCAGCCACCCAAGCGCTACCGACACCACGGTCATCACGGCCAGCGCGAACAGCGAGGCGATCAGCAGATCGCGTGAGAGCCGCCCCTGGCCCGGCTGCCCGCCCAGGTGCGACTGCAGACCCTGGACCTGCGCCTGCAGCTGGCGGATACGGGCCTCGGCCCGGCCCAGCGCAGTCCCGGGTGCGGCGGGGGCCGGACTCGGCACTGCCACCGAAACGGAGGACCGCACGACCGCGACGCCGCTGGCGATGGCCAGCAGCAGCGCGCCGGACATCACGAACAGGATCCCGTACAGCGCCGTCAGGCGCACCCGGACGGTACGGCCAGGCAGCCGGATCCAGCCCGGCAGCCTTACCCAGCCCGGCAGCCTCATCCGCACTCCCCTTCGCCTTGGCAGTGGCCCTGATCAGGGGCTTCGGCCCGGCCATCCCGCTTCAGCATGCCCTGGCGCGCCTAACAACGGGATAACAGCCCGCGTGCGGCCCATGTTATGGCCGCTCCGGTAGAACCAGGTCACGGCAAGTTCCAACCCCCGACCGACAAGGGATCTCGTGATGCACGCCACGATCGAAGTGACCGGGCTGCGCAAGCGGTTCGGGCCGACGCTGGCGCTGGACGGCATGTCGTTCACCGTCCAGCCGGGCCAGGTGACCGGCTTCGTCGGCCCGAACGGCGCAGGCAAGTCCACCACCATGCGGGTCATACTCGGCCTGGACGCGCCCGACGAGGGCCAGGCCCTGGTGAACGGCCAGACGTACGGGAGCCTGTGGCACCCGATGCGGGTGATCGGCTCGCTCCTGGACGCGGGTGCGCTGCAGCCCAGCCGCAGTGCCCGCAACCACCTGCTCTGGCTAGCCCGTTCGCAGGGCCTCAAGGCCGAGCGGGTCAATGAGGTCATCGCGCAGGCGGGCCTGCAAGGGGTTGCTCGGCGCCGGGCAGGCGGCTACTCGCTGGGCATGCGCCAGCGGCTGGGAATCGCCGGGGCGATGCTGGGCAACCCGGCGGCGATCATGCTGGACGAGCCGTTCAACGGCATGGACCCCGAGGGCATCGTGTGGATGCGCGGCTTCCTGCGCGGTCTGGCCGCTGAGGGCCGCGCCGTGCTGGTGTCCAGCCACCTGATGAGCGAACTCCAGGACACCGCCGACCACCTGGTGGTGGTGGGCCGTGGCAGGGTCATCGCCGACACCACAGTGGCGAGCCTGCTCGCGGCCGCGTCCGGGGACCGGGTGACACTGCGCACGTCCGCACAGCCAGAGGCGACGACGGTGCTGGAGAACGCGGGGGCGACCGTCGCCGCCACCGGCACGGACGCGATGACGATCTCAGGACTGCCCGCGGAGCGCGTCGTCGCGCTGCTGAGCGGGCGTGCCGTGCCGTTCTCCGAGGTGTCGGCACACCGGGCCACGCTGGAGCAGGCGTACATGGAGCTGACCAGGGACGCGGTCGAGTTCCGTCCGGCCGGCTTCGATGCCGCTGAGGCCGAGGAGGTCGGGCGATGACCACGCAGACGACCGCGCAGCCCCAGCCCGGCGCCACCACCGATGACAGCCCGCGCGGGACCGGCTTCGGCGGGCTCCTGCGCGCCGAGTGGACCAAGTTCCGCAGCGTGCGCGGCTGGGTGATCGGCATGCTCCTGGCCGTAGTGCTGATGGTGTTCATCGGCGTGTTCGCGGCAGCGAACTCCAGTATCGGCTGCCAGATCAACGGCGGCCCCCCCAAGACCGGCAAGGCCTGCGTGCCTGCGATCCCGCACGGGCCGGGTGGCGAGGTGGTGAGCGACAGCTTCTCCTTCGTGCACCAGCCGCTGACCGGGAACGGCAGCATCACCGCCCGCGTCACCTCGATGACCGGCGAGCACGCGGACCTCACCGGCCGGCCCGTGCAGGTCGGCAACGGACCTGGCATGGTGCCTGGCCTCGCGCCGTGGTCCAAGGCGGGGATCATCATCAAGCAGGGCACGAGGCCGGGCTCCGCCTACGCCGCGATGATGGTGACCGGCCTTAACGGCGTCCGGATGCAGTACGACTACACCCAGGACACCCCGGGCATGCCGGGCAAGGTCTCCGCCGCCCGCCCTCGCTGGCTGCGGCTGACTCGCTCCGGTGACACGATCACTGGCTACGACTCCGCTGACGGCGTGCACTGGACGCGGGTCGGGACGGCCCGGCTGTCCGGGCTGCCGGCGACGGTCCGGATCGGCATGTTCGCGACCTCGCCGGGCGACGTCGTGACCCAGAACTCGTTCGGTGGATCCAGCAACCAGGGCGGCCCGAGCCAGGCCACGGGTGTATTCGACCACGTCAGCCTGACGCCTGCGGTCGCGGGCGGCACGTGGGCCGGCACGGCCATCGGCGGCGGTGGCCCGGCCGGCGCCGGGCCAGGCGGCGGCCCGAGCGGCACGCCATTCACCCGGGCAGGCGGCACGTTCACGGTGACCGGCTCTGGTGACATCGCGCCGGTGACGCCCGGGCCCGGCAGCGGCTATCCGACCGTGACGGTCGAGCAGAGCCTCGCGGGCGCGTTCCTGGGGCTGATCGCGATCGTGGTCGTGGCGGCGATGTTCTTCACCGCCGAGTACCGTCGCGGGCTCATCCGCACCACGCTGGCCGCCACTCCGCGCCGGGGCGCGGTGCTGGCCGCCAAGGCCGTCGTGATCGGCGCGGTGGCGTTCGTCACCGGTCTGATTGCCGCGGTGATATCGGTGGCGGTCGGTGTCCCGAAGGAGGAGAACCAGGGCCAGGTGCTGCTGACCGTACCCGCGCTGACCGAGGCACGGGTCATCGTCGGCACCGCGGCGGTGCTGGCCGTAGCCGCCGTCTTCGCCATCGCCCTCGGCGCCGTGCTGCGCCGCAGCGCCGCGGCCATCACGGTCGCGGTCGTGACCGTCGTCCTGCCGTTCCTGCTGGCGGGCCTCAACATCGTCCCGTCAGGCGTCGGTGCCTGGCTGCTTCGGCTGACCCCGACCGCCGGGCTGGCGATCCAGCAGAGCATCCCGCGGTACCCGCAGGTCACCAGCGTCCTGTCGCCCGTGCGGGGCTACTACCCGCTGTCCCCGTACGCCGGGTTCGCCGTGCTGTGCCTCTGGGCGGCCGCCGCGCTCGGCCTCGCGTTCGTCCTGTTCCGGCGGCGAGACGCATGAGCACGGCGGCGCGGACGCAGCCCGCGGCAACCCTGACCACGGGTGTGCGGGGCGGGACGAGACTGGGGTACGCGCTGCAGGCCGAATGGACCAAGCTGCGCACGGTATCGGGCCCCGCCTGGCTGCTCCTCGGGGCCGCGGCGCTGACCATCGCGGTCAGCACCGCGGCCGTCGGGGCAACCCGCTGCCCGCACGGCATGATCTGCCCGGTCGACACCACGAAGCTCAGCCTGACCGGGGTCCAGTTCGGCCAGGCCGTGGTCGCGATCCTGGCCGTGCTCGTGATCAGCAACGAGTACAGCACCGGCATGATCCGCGTCACGCTCGCCGCGATGCCGGGACGCCACGCCGTGCTGGCCGCCAAGGCGATCCTCGTCGCCGCGCTGGTGCTGGCCGCCGGGGCGGTGGCCGTGTTCGGGTCGGTGCTGGCCGGGCACCTCATCCTGCCCGGCCACGGGTTCACTTCCGCCCGCGGCTTCCACCCGGTCTGGCTGAGTTACGGGCCCACGCTCCGCGCGGCGTCCGGGTCGGTGCTGTACCTAGCCCTGATCGCGCTGCTGAGCCTTGGCGTGGCAGTCGTCATCCGGGACTCAGCCGTCGTCATCGGGACCGTGCTCGCGCTGCTGTACCTGTTCCCGATCCTCCTGGCGTTCATCGGGAACGCGCACTGGCAGCACCGGCTCGAACGATGGACGCCCACCGTCGCGGGCCTGACCATCCAGGACACCACCGGCCTGCGAAGCCTCGCGATCACGCCATGGGCCGGACTCGGCGTGCTGGCACTCTGGGCCGCCGGCGCACTGCTCGCCGGTGGCCTGGCGTTCCGGCTACGTGACGCCTGAACAGGAGGGCCGGCGGCTGAATCTGGCCGCCGGCCCGAAAGCACGCCGCGCAGTGCTCGAAAGCGCCCCACAGCCAGCGGATCCGCCGGTTGGCGTCGCTTTCGTGCGGCAAGGCCGGGAACAGGGCTGCCCAATCGCGGGCCACCTCGGCCAGGAACCCGGCCTCACTACGGCGGCCCGGCAAGCGCCGCACCAGCGCGATAGTCAGCAGCTCGGCGTCGCTGCAGGCCGACCCGGGCCTGGCCGGGCCGCGATGTGCTCAGGAACGAGCGACAGCGATACCACCCTCGACGCCTGACCGCGCCTTCTGCACCCACGCGAAGAAGAGCCTCTCCGGCCCCGGTGCGCCGCCGCACGGGTCAATATTCACCTGCCGTCGAGGCCGCGCCCGCCCGTGCAGCGAACAGATCCGCCATCGTGGACGAGCAGCACCGCGGCGGCGGCCCAGGTCCTCGTTGCCGGGACGGCAGGCTGGCGCGTCGGAGCAATGCGGCGGCGGCTCGCTGTGCTGCCGCAAGAATGTCGGCCTGCCGCCCTACGATGTCGGTCGTGCCGAGCTTCGACGAGATCGCGTGGCTGCGTGATAACAGCCCGGCGTGGCGGCTGCTCCGCGCGGACAACGCGCCGCTGGTGCTGAGCTTCCTGCACCGGGTCTTCGTCACCGATAACGTCCGGTCCATCTCCGCGACACAGCTGGCCAGCCGCCTGGACGATGAGCTGTACGCCCTCAACCAGCGGGACAGCGAGCGGGGCGGCAGGACGTTCCCGAAGCAGGCGAAGGCCTACCTCGACGACTGGGCGGCTGCCGAGGCCGGTTGGCTGCGCAAGTACTACCCCGAGGGCACCGACGAGCCTCACTACGACGCCACCCCCGCGGTCGAGAAGGCGCTGCATTGGATCCAGAGCCTGCACGAGCGTGAGTTCGTCGGCACCGAGTCACGGCTGAAGGTGATCTTCGATCTGCTCCGGCAGATCGTCTTCGGCACCGAGGCTGATCCCGAGCAGCGGCTCGCTGAGCTGCGGCGGCAGCGGCAGGACATCGACGAGCAGATAGCCCGGGTGCAGGCGGGCGATATGCCCATGCTGCAGGAAACCGGGGTGCGCGAGCGCTACCAGCAGTTCGCGGCCACCGCGCGGGAACTGCTGGCTGACTTCCGCGAGGTGGAGGAGAACTTCCGCAAGCTGGACCGGCAACTCCGCGAGAAGATCGCCGGCTGGCACGGCGGCAAGGGCGAGCTACTCGACGACGTGCTGGGCAGCCGGGAGTCGATCGCGGGCTCCGCCCAGGGAGAGTCGTTCCAGGCGTTCTACGGCTTCCTGCTGTCCCAGGCGCGCCAGGAAGAGCTGTCCGGCCTGCTGGACCGCGTGCACTCACTCGCCGGGATCACCGAGCGCGACGCCCGCCTGGGGCACATCCACTACGACTGGCTGGATGCCGCCGAGCGCACCCAGGCGACCGTCCGCCAGCTCTCCGAACAGCTCCGCAGGTTCCTCGACGACCAGGTGTGGTTCGAGAACCGCCGGGTGATCGACATCCTGCGCGGCATCGAGGCCCGCGCGCTCCGGCTCCGCGACATCCGGAACGTCCCGGTGACGACGGAGCTCGACGCGCCCGCGCCGGCGATCCGCCTGCCGCTGGAGCGCCCGCTGTACGCGCCGGTGAAGAAGGCGCGCATCACCAGCGACCATGTCCGCGACGCCGACGAGGAGACCGACCCGGCCGCCCTATTCGAGCAGGTCTACGTGGATCCGGAGCCGCTGCGCGGCGGCGTCCGCCAGGCCCTGCGCAGCCAGCCGCAGGTCGGCCTGGCCGAGCTGGTCGCGCGGTATCCGCTCACGCAGGGCACCGCGGAACTGGTCACCTACCTCGCGCTCCAGGACGAGGCGTTCGCGGTCGTCTATGACGAGCAGCACCGCGAGCAGATCACCTGGTCCCAGGCCGATGGCCGTCAGCGCACCGCGACGCTGCCGCGGGTCACGTTCGCAAGGAAGGGCGCATGACCGCAGAACCGGACCTGTCGCTGGCCGTCACCCAGCTCATGAAGGGCGTTGTCTACCGCGACACGCACGACCGCGCGTGGCGGAGCCTGCTTGAGCTGCAGCCGCAGGCGCGGGACTACGTGGACGTGCTGGGCCTGCAGGTCGTCATCGACGAGGCGGAAGGCTACGCGTTTCTCCGGCAGCGCCCTGCCGACCCCGACGACGCCGACCCGCTGCCCCGGCTGATCCCGCGCCGCGCGCTTTCCTTTCACGTGAGCCTGCTGCTTGCGCTGCTGCGCAAGAAGCTCGCCGAGTTCGACGCCCAGGGCGGTGACACGCGGCTGATGCTGACCCGTGAGCAGATCACCGAGATGGTCCGCCTGTTCCTGCCGGTGACAAGCAACGAAGCCCGGCTCACCGACCAGATCGACGTGCACATCAACAAGGCCGTCGATCTGGGCTTCCTGCGGCCCGCGAAGAACTCCGAGCCGGTGTATGAGGTCCGGCGCATCCTGAAGGCATTCGTCGACGGACAATGGCTGGCTGACTTCGACGCCAGGCTCGCCAATTACGCCGCCGTGCTGGACGGGGAGGATGGCGAATGACCGGCTTCCGCCTTACCCGCCTGGAGCTGTACAACTGGGGCACGTTCAACGACCGCGTCTGGGCACTCAGCCTCAACAGCGAGAACACGCTGCTCACCGGCGATATCGGCTCCGGGAAATCCACGATCGTGGACGCGGTCACCACGCTGCTGCTGCCCGCCCAGCGCATCTCCTACAACAAGGCGGCCGGGGCCGATACCCGCGAGCGGAGCCTGCGCTCCTACGTGCTCGGCTACTACAAGACCGAACGCAACGAGGTCACCAACGCCACGAAGCCGGTGGCGCTTCGCGACGGCTCGGATTACAGCGTGATCCTCGGCGTCTTCACCAACCCCGGCTACGACGCGACCGTCAGCCTCGCCCAGGTGTTCTGGCTGCGTAACGGAGACGGGGCCGGCCAGCCGGACCGCTTCTACATAACGGCCGACCGGCCGCTGTCGGTAGCCTTGGATCTCGCGGACTTCGGTTCCGATATCTCGGCGCTGCGCAGGCGGCTGCGGGCGGCCAGCGGTGTCCGCGTGCACGATGCGTTCCCCGACTACGGCAAGGACTTCCGCCGCCGCCTCGGGATCGAATCGGAGCAGGCGATGGAGCTGTTCCACCAGACCGTCTCGATGAAGTCGGTCGGGAATCTCACCGACTTCGTCCGCGACCACATGCTCGAGCCGTTCGACGCCGCCAGGGCCACCGCGGACATCGTTACGCACTTCGAGGACCTGACCAAAGCGCACGAGGCGGTGCGCCGGGCGGAGGCGCAGCTTGCGAGGCTCGCCCCGCTGCTCGAGGACTGCGACAGGCACGACGCCGTCCGGGCGGAGATCGCGGCCCTCGACGCTCAGCGGGCGGCGCTGACGTACTACTTCGCGGATCTCAAGGCCGGGCTGGTCGACGCTGAGCTGGCCGGGATCTCCGCGCAGCGGGCGCGGCTTCAGGCCCGGCGCGCCGATCTGGAAGCCGCGCTGGTGAGCCTGCGCGATCGCGAGACCGGGCTGCGGGTCGAACTGGCCGGCCACGGCGGAAACCGGCTCGCCGAGATCGAGCGCCAGCTCGCCGAGTGCGACCAGGCGTGCCGGTCCCGGATGGACAAGGCCGAGCGCTTCGCCGCCCTGCTGGCTGCCGCGGGCCTGGACCCGGTGGAGACCGCCGAGCAGTTCGCCACCCGGCGCAGTCATATAACGGCGGCCCGTGACGCCGCCAAGCAGGATCTCGCAGATCACCAGAACGCACTGACCGAGGCCGGGGTCCGGGCGAACGCCCTGGCCGAGGAGGCCGCCGAGGTCAGCGCGGAGCTGCGCAGCCTGGAAGAGCGCAAGAACAACATCCCGAGGCGCCAGCTCGACCTGCGCGCCTGGCTGTGCCGCGAGCTGCGAATCGGGGAGGACTCGCTGCCGTTCGTCGGCGAGCTGATCGCGGTGCGGGACAGCGAGGCCGACTGGGAGGGCGCCGCGGAGCGGGTGCTGCACGGGTTCGCGCTGTCCGTGCTCGTTCCCGACAAGCACTATGCTGCCGTGTCCGACTGGATCGACGGCCACCACCTGAAGGACCGGGTGGTCTACTACCGGGTGCCCGAGCCGTCCCGCAGGCCGGAAGCGCCAGCTCATCACGGGCCGAGCACGCTGGCCGCCAAGCTGGAGATCAAGGACACCCCGTTCGCTCCGTGGCTGGAGCACGAGCTCGGACGGCGCGCGGACCACGAGTGCGTCGCGACGATGGCGGACTTCCGCCGGATGCCCAGGGCGATCACCAGGGCCGGCCAGGTCAAGGGCGGCGGAGGGCGGCACGAGAAGGATGACCGGTTCCGGATCGACGACCGGAGCAGGTATGTGCTCGGCTGGTCCAACCAGCGCAAGCTCGACGCGCTCCGCAGCCAGGCGAAGCTGCTGGCCGCCCGCATCGGTAAGGTCGCGGCCGAGCAACGGCAGCACGAGCGGGCGCGCGACGCCGCGGTCGAGCGGGGGCAGGTCCTCGCCGGGCTGGACCAGACGCGCGAGTTCGCCGAGATCGACTGGCAGTCCGTGGTCAACCGGGCTGAGCAGCTCAAGGCGGAGCAGCGCGAGCTTGAGGCGGCCTCCGCCGAACTGGCCCGGCTGAACCGCGAGCTGGACAAGGTCAAGAAGGACATCGCCGAGGCCGACGGTGCTCTGCGCGGGGTGGACGGCGAGCTCGGCGGCGCCGAAACCCGGCAGCGCGCGGCCGAGGGCGTGCTGCGTGAGGCGCGTGAGATCCTCGCCGAAGAGGCCTGCGGGCGGGCGCGGGCACAGTTCGCCGCGATCGGGGAACTGCTGGCCGGGAGCGGCCGGCCCAGGCCCGGCACCGCCGCCGCCTGCGACCGGGCGGAAACGGCGGCCGGCACGGAGATCGCCGGGCTGGCCGCGAAGCGGGGCGAGCGGCTGTCGCGGCTGGCCACCCGGATCGTGGCGGCGATGGGGGAGTTCCGCCGGCAGTATCCGGTGGAGACCGCCGAGCTGGACGATGCGACAGAGTCCGCGGACGGCTACCGTGAGCTGCATAACCGGCTCGTCGGCGACGACCTGCCCCGGTTCCGGCAGCAGTTCAAGACGTACCTGAACCAGAACACGATCCGGGACATCGCGGGCTTCCAGTCGCAGCTCAACAAGCAGGCCGAGATGATCAGGGACCGGATCGCCACGATCAACTCCTCGCTGGTCGGCGTGGATTACAACCCGGGCCGCTACATCAGGCTTGAGCCGCTGCCGTCCCCGCACGCCGACATCCGCGACTTCCGCGCCGACCTGCGCGCCTGTACCGACGATGCAGTCTCCGGCGAGGACTCCGACCACTACTCGGAGCAGAAGTTCCTGCAGGTGAGCCGGATCATCGAGCGGTTCCGCGGTCGCGAGGGAATGACCGAGGCGGACCGGCGGTGGACGAAGTTCGTCACCGACGTGCGGAACTGGTACACGTTCGCAGCGTCCGAGCGGTACCGCGAGGACGACGCCGAATACGAGCATTACGCGGACTCGGGCGGCAAGTCCGGCGGGCAGAAGGAGAAGCTGGCCTACACGATCCTGGCCGCGTCGCTCGCCTACCAGTTCAAGCTGGAGTGGGGCGCGGTGAAGTCGCGGACATTCCGGTTCGCCGTGATCGACGAGGCGTTCGGCCGCGGCTCGGACGAGTCCACCCGGTTCGCCCTGCAGCTGTTCGGCAGGCTCGGCCTGCAGTTGCTGATCGTCACCCCGCTGCAGAAGATCCACGTCATCGAGCCGTACGTGTCCGCGGTCGGGTTCGTGGACAACCCGAACGGCAGTAACTCGCGGCTGCAGACGCTCACGATCGAGGAGTACCACGCCCGCCGCGCCGCGCACACGCTCGGCCAGCAGATCCTGGCCGGCGGGGCCCCCGCGGGTTCCGGTGCCTCCCTTGGTGTCGCGCCCGGCACGGGCCCGTCCGCGGTCCCCGACCTTGTCCCCGCAGTCGGCGCCTGACGTGCCCGGCGCGCGGACCCGCCCCAGCGTGCGGGTCCGCCCCGCCGGGTGGACCCGCCCCGCCGACGTCCGCGCCGCGGTCAGGAAGAAGTGGGACTCCGGGGCGCTGCTGGCGCGGTTCGCCTCCGGGCAGGACTGGGAGCCGCTCGGCATCCCGCTGCGCGGCCCGTCCGCCCGGGAGATTGGCGAGCACCTTGCCGACGTGCGGCAGTGGGCCGCCGAATGGGCGGAAGCGGCGGGCGGCCCGCTGCGCGTCGAGTACACGCAGGTCGGCGGCCGGCACTTCGGCACCAACAGCATCCCGTGCCGAGCCTGGCTGGACGGATACGACGAGGCGTGGGCGCTGCTCAAGGTGCGTCCCGACGTCCGCCGCCTGACCGAGCTGATCGAGGCGGCCCGCGGCACCCGTCTGGTCCCGTGGCTGACCGGCCACCCGATGCGGGCACTACGCCTCGCGGAGCACTGGGACCGGCTGCTGGCCACCGTCCACTGGATCGAGCAGCGGCAGGCGCCGGGCATGTACCTGCGACAGGTTGACGTGCCCGGCGTCGACACCAAGTTCATCGAGCGGCACAAGGGCGTCTTGGCCGAGCTGCTCGACGCGCAGCTCGACCCGTCCCGGGTGGCCGCCGCGCCGGATTTCGCGGGGCGCTACGGCTTCCTCCGCAAGCCCGGCTACGTCCGCTTCCGGGTGCACGGCGGGTTCCGCGGGTTCTCCGAGCTGTCCGTCCGCGTGAGCGAGCTCGCGGCGCCACCGGTGGGCGTCACCCGCGTCTACGTGCTGGAGAACGAGATCACCTACCTCGCGTTCCCGGTGCCGGCGGCGGCCATGGTGATCTTCGGCGGCGGTTACGCCGTCTCCGTGCTCGAGCCCTTCGGCTGGCTGGCCGGTCTCGACGTGGTGTACTGGGGCGACATCGACACGCACGGCTTCGCGATCCTCAACCGGCTGCGTCAGCGCTTCCCGGGCGCTCGCTCCATGCTCATGGACCGGGCCACCCTGCTGGGCCACCGGGAACACTGGGCCATCGAGCCGTCCCCGACTGCCGCGGCCCTTGACCGCCTCGATCGGGCCGAGTCAGCCCTCTACGCAGACCTCGTCTCGAACGCCTACGCCCCGTCCGTCCGCCTCGAACAAGAGCGGCTCAGCTTCTCCGCCGTCGAGAAAGCAGTCGTCGGCCGTTGACAAGTCAACATGAGCCCCGGCAACTTCATGCGCCATGAGTGCGCCCTCTCCCAGGCCCCGGGGAGGGCTGAGATCGTGCAGCGCTCAGGGTCTCGTCGCGCCCGCCGGGCAACAGAACCTGCCAGAGATCCACCGTAAGGAGAAGGTTTACGGTTCGATTCCATAAAGGGATTCAGCCAGCTCGTGGGATCTTCTCGAATTTAGAACCAGGTAGCGTGCCAGCAGAAAGTGGCACTCATGGCGCCGCTCACCACTGCCGCATCCTCAGTAGGTCATGACCAGGAAACTCGTTCGAGGTGTCGTTGGTCGCGCGGGAGAATGCATAGCGCGTCCAGCGGTTTGGTGCGGGTCGGGTGGATAACCTCAATCCACTCACGCCCGCCGAACTCGGTGAGGCACCTCGGGATAGCCCTGAAATACCGCAAGCCAAATCCGGCGAAGTAGGGCGTGTCCCTGTCCTGGATGTCAGATCCGTGCAGATGCCCATGGCAAGGGTCGATACCGCGCCGCTCCCAGTCGGCGATGACAGCGCTGGCAGCGCGGTATAGAGGGCTCGTCGGCCGCCACCTGTCCGAGATGTGCTCGCGGACCAGCGGGCTCGTGGTCACGCCGTCGGCGAGAACCACGTGCTCTAGGGTGATCGCCCCGCTGCTGACTGCGCCGATTAACGCCTCGCGGAAGGCGAGCGGTATCCACCGGTCCAGCTCCTCGAACTGAGGCAGCATCGCATCTCGCGCTGCGCGGCCAGCCGCCGGGTCCGGCTGGATCGCTCTCAAGCGATCGAGGGCCGTCTGTAGCGTGTCGCCCTGGCGCCAAAGGAGCGTCATGCCGAAGTCGGCACGATCCCGGAAATTGAACTGAAACTGGCAGCCTCGCTTGCCTCCGGTCAGCGTGCGCTTCATCGGGCCGTGCGGGTCGCGTCCATAGGCTAGGCATCCCGCGAAGTGAGCACCCCATTCCAGGTCTGGCTCGAACTCGATGTCCACGTCCACGTCGTGCGGCTCGAGTGCGCCGCGGGCAAACGAGCCGAAGACGTACAATCCAGTCACCAGGTTTAACGGCCACTCGGTCTTGCCTTGGTCGAGTGCCTGCAGAATGTGCTCCACGAGCAGCACCGCCTGTTCGCGCTTCACGATGCCAGTGTCTCATCGGCGCTGTGCTGGTAGCTGGCTGACGAAAGTCGTTCGGCATGGTGTCCCAGATGCAGGCCTCAGCCGCGCTTTATTGTGGATCCGTCGAATGAGCCACAGCCTGGGCCGGTGGCTCTCACGACCGCTGGACGAGTACTGGAGGGCTGCGTGGTCGGGAGCGCTGCCCGCGGGCCGGCCGGGTTGTACCAGCGGCTCGGGTTCGTGCCGGCCGGCGAGCTCGACGGGAACGGCGAGGTCATCGT
>WNFB01003358.1_pt1 | contig 14099 bp, 18 predicted proteins | sample 5400501 | NCBI WGS metagenome assembly WNFB01 (sample SAMN13153341, study PRJNA577476) | soil metagenome | isolation source: 200 cm saprolite under Douglas fir tree site 2 hole 1 | place: USA:California | collected 2015-04-18
TCCGCTACTCCTACATCTTCGTGGAAGGAGGTTTCTACGTCGCCGCTGACGATGTCTATCACGGAACGACAATCGATCACCTTTTTTCAGATGGTCGATTTAAGCTTCAACCTTTTTGCTACGACATTGCGACAGCGCAAATGGTTCCGCCCTCAGATTTCCTATGTCTGGGGGCCAACCAATTGAGTTGGATTTTCTACTTTAATACCACGCCTTTGATCGCGGCCCGCAATCATCCGATTGTAGAGCGTGCACTGCTGAACGCCACGACATCGCTCGAACAAGACTTGAAAGGCGAGTTGCCCGAAGTCCAGGCAACCACTGGCCCCGGCAACCTCACCAGATCTGTATTCGAAGTCCTCGCCGATGAACGCTGCCCAGAGAACGCGCTGCTCGTTGTTCGCGACTGGGAGAAGACTTCCACTAGTAAGTGGCCACTCAGTTACCGGAGTGATACGAGAAACTGGAGGCTTTCGAATCAGCGAGCGTATCGGGCCTCGCGGGGCGCGGAGGAGCTATGAACTTGGCGCGCCCGCCACTAGCAGGCTGCGGAAAAACCCGACTTTTGAGGCCGGGGCAAGCCGACAGGTCGGCTACGATGCGCGTAACCCTTCCGCGGGAGGTGCGCATGCGTGGCGATGACCGACAGCAGGGGGCGATGTACAGCTATATCTCGCCGGAGGCCCGAGTGCCTCACGACCACCCGCTCCGAGCGATCCGCGGGCTGGTGGATGACGTGCTGCGTGAGCTGTCCCCGCGCTTCGAGGGGCTGTACGCCCGGGTCGGCCGGCCGTCGATCGCGCCGGAGCAGTTGCTGCGGGCCCAGTTGCTCCAGATCCTGTATACGATCCGTAGCGAGCGGCAGCTGATGGAGCAGCTCGACTACAACTTGCTCTTCCGCTGGTTCGTTGGCCTGAACATGGACGAGCCGGTGTGGGACCCGACCGTGTTCACCAAGAACCGCCAACGGCTGCTGGACGGTGAGGTCGCCACCGCGTTTCTGGAACGCGTGGTGGCGCTGGCGCAGCAGCGGAGGTTGCTCTCGGGCGAACACTTCACCGTCGACGGCACCCTCATCGAGGCCTGGGCCAGCGTCAAGAGCTTCACGCGGAAGGACGGCCCGCCCCGCCCGCCCGACGACCCGGGTAATCCGACCGTGAACTTCCATGGGGAGCGCCGGAGCAACCTCACCCACGCCTCGACGACCGACCCGGAGGCGCGCCTGGTGCGGAAGGGCGTCGGGCAGGAGGCCAAGCTCGGCTACCAAGGCCACGCGCTCATGGATAATCGCCATGGCCTCGTGGTCAACGCCTGTGCCACGCAGGCGTCGGGTACGGCCGAGTGGGAAGCGGCGGTCCAGATGGTGACCGCGCTGCCCCGCCCGGTGACGCTCGGGGCCGACAAAGGCTATGACACGCGCGAGTTCGTCAAGGCCCTCCGGGCGCTCGAGGTGACGCCGCACGTGGCCCAGAACACGTCGAACCGGGCCAGTGGGATCGACGGCCGCACCACGCGCCACCCCGGTTATCTGGTGAGCCAACGGAAGCGCAAGCTCGTCGAGGAGATCTTCGGCTGGCTCAAGACCGTCGGACTGCTCCGCAAGACGCGGTACCGCGGGGAGCGGCGTGTCGATTGGATCTTCACCTTTGCCGCGGCCGTCTACAATCTCGTGCGGATCCGGAACCTGACATGCCCGGGTACCTGACTGGACCGCCGCGGACATCAGCCCTGAGCCCACCGGGCAACGGAGACACCCCGAGCGAGGCCGCCGCTCTGCCCTTACTTCGCGCCGTGACATCAATGCGTCGCCCTCTTTCACGCGGTTTTTCCGCAGCCTGCTAGAAGGAACTAACCCGGACTAGGAATGGTGGCCCAACCAGGCACGGTCAGGCCGAGGCGGGCTGGCTACCTCAAACTTCGGGACCAATCGAGGCGGGGGTGCAGGCGGTGGAGCGGCCGAGGCGGCCTGGTACTCAGACCCACTGAGCAGCCCCGCGGGAAGATACCGTCTATTGGAGCTGAGCCAACGCGGATAGGTCCGCGCGCGCCCGCGTCGCCGAATCGCGAGCGACGCGTCCCCTCGCCACTACTGGGATGGAGCCGGCGGAGCGGCCGGAGGCGCGCTCGGTGGATTCGGAATCCATACCCACTGGTAGGCGGTTGTGATGCCGTCGCCCCGGAGCACGTAGCGGCCGTGCGGATACTGAACAACCCTCGGCTGCACCGGTGCCGGCGCAATATAGGCCGGGTTCGCGTAAGCGCGCGGCAACGTAAGCCGGCGGCGCTCCATACGCGGGCGGCGCCGCGTAGTAGGTCGGCGCGGACGCGTAGGAGAGGGGTGGCGGACCAGTGCGGCCTTCCAGAATTGCCCGACGCCGATGCCGATGCCGATGGGAGACGCGACGCCCAAGCCGGTCACGACGCCTCGTGGTGTCACGGTCGATCTCTCATGATTTCTCCTTGACCAGTTCCACGGGCCGGGAGACGAATCCGCACGCCTGAGCTGCCGGATATCACGGTCCGATGAATAGCAATCTTCCCTGCGGGCTGCGCCCCGGCGACGAACGGCGCGGCGAGGAGGCTGCCAGCCACGGTACGCGGGAACGCACGTCGGTCCACAAGGAACCCCCGCCTGACCGCCCGTCTAGGAGGGCCCACGCGAAAGGGACGGCCAGGCGGGGTGAACTTACACCCGCGCTGAGGGACTCCGCTAGGACTTCCTGTCGGCCTTGAGGCAGGTACTCATGAAGGCCTGACACTCGCCGCCCTTGAGGGACTTGGCGCTCGCGCCGGCACCACTCGCTGGAGCGATGACAGCCATCAGCAGGAGCATGATGAGCAGGAGCGTCGGGGTCATCGCTTCAAGCCTGGGCCGGGGAGCGTCCCGATTCCGACCCGATTCCCGTCCTTGTCGTAGACCTGGACGTCCCCGGACTCCCGGGTGATCGTCCCCCACCCTGTGCGCTTCGACTTTGTGTCGTAGGTGTCGAACCGCTTGGTCTTCGGATCGACGATGATGTAGCCGGTCCGGTTCGCCTTCTCGTCGAAGAGGTCGATTCGGTCCGCGGCGATCACAAGCTGCCCGCCGAGCAGGAGGCCCGTCCCGACGCCAAGGATGAGGCCGACGAGGCGTTGAGTCATTGTTCGCTTCCTTTCCTTTTCCGGTCGTCGTCACAGCTGATGTGCCATGCGTTTTCCGAGGGCGCAGGCCCGATTCCCCCCTCCAAGAACGCGACAGCATCTTGGAACAAGTACGTGTTCACTTGGCTCTCACTTTGTGGGTGAGCTGCTCGGGTGGGCTACGCCGCCCTGCTCGCAGACTGCAATCTACGAGATATGACATCCTAGTCGGGCATCCTGGCGATCGGCAGCTTCGGAACTTCTGGCGGTGTTGGGGGAGGCGCGGTAGCCGGGTGGGCGATTTGCGCGCCGCAGGAGCACCCTAGCCAGATGTATCCGCTGTCTCGGCCGCCGTCCAACTCGCCGCAGCGCTGGTGTTCGTCAAAGAACGCTGTCAAAGCCACGAGAAGTTCTCGCATGAGACGGCGGCCTCCTTTGCCTTCGGGCGCGTGCCGATCGACAGATGACGCCTGACTACGTAGCGGCTGGACTGCCTGCCGCAAATTCCGTGTACCGACAGACCCGGCACACGACCACTGAGACAGTGCGGCCCAATCGCGTGAAGCGGCGCAGCGTGTGAACCGCGCCTCCGCATCGCGGGCACGTCTTCGCTCTCTCGTCCATAAATAAGTGGCCTCCTGTGAGCAAACCGTGTGCCGTAGTTCGAAAAGCAGAAAACATCGCCTCGATGGGGCGCCAGTAGCCGAGTACCACTCGGGCGCCGGGTGGGTCTCACCGTAACGGGTCGTTACTTCTTTCCGCCTCATCACGAAGTTACTCCCCGGGCGTTCCCGGTCGGGATGCCTGCCTGCCGCCGTTGGTTGGCGAGCCGCACAATCTCCGCCATCAGCGTCGCCCTGGCCATGCAATCCTGCATACGAGCATCCAGTTCTGCATCATCAGCACACTCCATGCGGTGAAGATGGGCCGCACAGAATAAAGGAAGATCGGCAGCACTGCAATAGTTATTCGGCGTCCCGCGTTTGCGAGCGTCGGCCACTACCTTGTCGATCCACTCCGTCTCTCTTCGGCGTCGTCGCACCTGACTTCTTGCTTTGCTCCGCGTTCGTCGGCGTCGTTTCGGTCTCCGAGTCACGACTGGAAGGCTGAGCGAACGACTGGCTATGCTCGTGCTATGGGAGGCTGGCGGGAAAAAGCTAAGAGAGACCCGGCAGGATCAGAACTCTCCCCTGGCAGCCTGCAGCACGAGCCAGGATCTCGTCAGCAGGAGCCGGCCACCCCCGCCACCCCTGCCCCGGCGCAGATCAGCTAGGTCGAGGCCCTGGATCGGCTCGAGGCGCTCTTGCGGTGACGATTCGGCTCCTCGCGACCGACCGGTGCTTTTCCGTGGATGAACTCGCGAAACTGAAGACGCTGCTGGGGTTCTACCGGGCTCTCGGCTGGCGCGGGAGTTTCATGCTCGAACCACGACCCGTGATCATGGAGCGCATCCCGTCGATCGCCTTGCCAATAGTGCACACGGAGTTGAATCGAATCGTACAGCAGACCGACCGGCAGGTTCGCACGTGGGAGCTCTGATTGCTCGCTGAGCGCGACACAACCTGTCCAGTCTTAGTAGGACAGGTTATTCGTGGACGCCAGGGAAGACGGGTAACAGAGGCCCGACGGGAGCGGCTGCACGCCAGCCGCGTTGATCCTCTGTCCGAGCTGCTCGGCCTAGAGGTCAGGCCTTGGGCTTGCTACTAGACAAGAGACCGAAGACGTCCGCCGCGGTTCTCCTCGCGCTAGGCTTGGACCTTCGGCTGCCGCAATCGGTGTGAGTCCGAACTCGCCGAGCAGGCGGCTGACCAGGAGGGTCAGGCGTTCGCTGCGTCGGATGAGCGGTTCTCGCGGAGGCGCCGGCGTCTCCTCCGTCTTCGTGCACTGGAATGCACTGGAGTGTGCCCGAGTTGGGCACAAATCTGGGCACAAAGTCAGTTCGAGAGAAATTCCCTGACAGGCAAGTAGCTGAGAAGAATGGTGGGCTGGGACGGGATTGAACCGCCGACACCAGGATTTTCAGACCCGCCTCCATCTCCCGGCTCGGACGGATGATCTGTTCGTATCCGTTATGATCCGTGAATTTCGGCGCGTCGACCTAACCTGAGCTTCCGGATCAGGACGGATAGAAACGCATGATTCGGTCCGAGTTGAGTTCGAGTCAACGAGAGCGGTGCGTACGGCTCGGATTCGTAGAAAGGCCTAGGACCCACCGGGCAACATGGGTTCAAATCCCTAAGGGGATGCGATCGCCGGTCCATTCCCGGTCCGCCTGCCCGTCCGCGGCACGCTCACGTTAAAGGCGGCGTGAGTGCCGTTCGGCGCCGCCCCTCTACTGCAGCGGCCCGTTCGGCGATCCACTCTACTCGACCAGCTCATCGGTCCTAAGGAGGAGCGACGGCGGAATCGTGAGTCCCAGCGTAGCCGCTGTCCTGACATTGACAGCGAGGTAGTACCTCGTCGACTGTACCGCAGGCAAGTCAACCGGTTTTGCACCCTTGAAAATCCGATCGATGTAGCGGGCGGCCTCACGGAAACCGTCCTCGAAGCTGGGCCCATACGACATTAGCCCGCCCTCACGGACGATGACACCGGACTCATACATTGCGGGAATGCGGTGCGTCGCCGCGAACTCGACAAATCGTTTACGGTTCATGTTCGTAAGCACATCCGCAACCACGAACATCGCGTCTGGCCTGCGGCGCGTCATCACTGCAAACGCGGCGGCGAACTCCTCGGGCTCGCGCACGCCGAGCGCCTGCACTTCTACACGGAGGGTGCGCGAAAAACGGGACTAAACACCGCTGGGACCCGCATAAACACTGGCGAAAATAGCTATTCTAATAACCGCTTAGCGCCCGGAATCGGGCGGCCTTCTCACTCTGGCTGATCGACATGACGTCTCTCCTTGCCGGCCCGGCGGCGCGCCGCGGCCCGAGGGTGTGGGCGGCGCGTCAGCTCGCCGGTCTGGCGGCGAGGTACTCGCTCATGATCCCGCCACACGTCCGGCGCTCCACGCGCTCGAACCCGCTCGCCTGCAGCACATCCAGGATCGTCGCGGGAGGCACGCATTCGTCGATCGTGTCCCAGTAGTACCGGAGCAGCCGGGCGGGTTTGCCGCTCCCGGTGGTGATCCGCACGAGCAGCGGCAGGACTTTCTGGAGGTAGATCCGGGCCAGCCAGCGGCCGAGCCCCGATCGCGGCCGGGTGATCTCCAGCAGGAGCACGCGACCGCCCGGTTTGAGCACGCGCCGGTATTCGGCGAACGCGGCCTCGAGATCGGAGACGTGACGCAGCGCGAAGCCCATGCTGACGAAGTCGAAGCGCTCGGCTGCGAAGGGTAGCGCCTCGCCAATGCCCTGCACGAGTGGCCCGGTCGCCGACTTTCTCGCTTCCTCGAGCATGCCGCGACTCGGATCGACGCCGATCACCACCCCGGAAGGGTGGACGATGCGCGCCGCTTCGCGCGCCACCTGCCCGGTGCCGGTGGCGACGTCCAGCACCGTCATGCCGCGACGCAGCCCGGCGCGCTCGAGGGTCCAGCGCCGGTAGTATTGCCCCGAGCCCAGCGCCAGGAACGCCTCCACCCGATCGTAGTAGCGCGCGGACTCGTCGAACAGCGCGGTGACGAAGAGCCGGCGGTCCCGCTCACGATCATAGTGCTTCTTGATGACGGGATGGGGTCGGGTCCGGGGGCCCACCGGCACGGCTCCGGCTACGACTTCTTGCGCGGGGGCACGGCGATGCGTTCGGCGCCGTCCCGCGCGGCAGCGGGCGTCTCGGCGATGACCATCGCCACCACCTCCCCCACGAGGCGCACGCGGTCGGCCGGGATCGGCGGGTGCGGGGCAATGAAGGACACGTCGCCGGGCCGGACCATCTCCTCGTGAGGATTCCCCGGCATCGGGCTATGGGTGAGTGGCTTCATACCGTCGGCGACGCGTCCTCCCCGGTGAGCACGGCGATTACCCCCGGCGTGGGGAGCGCCGCCGCGATGTCGATGCGCCCAATCCACGCGTGGGCGTGCGGCGAGCGCACGAAGCACGCGGAGGCCCGGCCGGGCAGGTTGACGTCGTCGCTGTAGCAGCCCGCACCGACGAGGAGGCGCGCGTCCTCCTTGCGCAGGACCGGCTTACCGAATCCTTCGCGGGCCGAGCGGGCTCGCGACTGGAGGAAGGACACGCGAGCGCAGGGTCAGGATGACGGATGAATCTAGATCCCGTGCATGACCACCGCGCTGGACACGGCCGTGCCGTCAAGCGCCCTCCACTCCGCCGCCGTCAGGACGACCACGTCGGTAGGCCGGCGAAGGGCATTGCCGCGCGCCAGTGACCCGAAGCCCCAGCCCTCCGAACCTCGGCCCCCGCGCACTTGTGTCAATCTTGTTGTCGTCGACATCTACTAACTCGACCTCGCCTTCTACAAGATACGGGCCATTAGGCCGTATGCTGATCTTGACGGCCATGACGCACGTCCCCCGCTAAATTTGAAGTCCGCGACATCCTAGCACGGCCGCAATGTCGCTTGTGCGGATCCGCTCCACCGTCATCCCATCTCCGCTTCGTAGTCTGGCTCACCAGCCTGTTCCCCATGGGGATCCTACTCTCTCTGTTTCTGGCGCTGAACTACGCTGATAGGTAGGCCGCAGTCGATATGAACGCCTCCGGCGGCGGGCGCCCGGCCGTGGCCCCCTCGGGCTGCCGTCACCGTGAGATAAGACGCCACACCCTGACGCTGGCCGCCCCACGAGCCGACGGCACAGCGCCGCCGATGCCCCAGCTCAGTTCGGGCGGATCGCTCCGATCGCACTGGCAAAGAAATCGGGAACCTTCCGGCGGATCCGCATGACATCCGGGACGAAACGTGTGTCCGCGAACCCAGCGGATTCGATCGCCCCCTTCCACTGGTCGGGGGTGAGGAATCCACCATTAGGACGGTAGACGGGATGCAGGCGCGGAGATCGGAATGTCTGGATTAGATTGAAAATGAACTCGGCATAGATGGCCTGGCGCGGGTACGGACGTACGCACTCGGATACGATCAACCAACCGCCTGGACGAAGTGTGCGCAGGATCTGGCCCAGCGTGAAATCAAGATCATGTGCTACGTGGAGTGTGTTCACCGCATAGACCGCGGTGACGCTGGACGGTGCGATACCCTGCGCCTCGAACGGGCGATTCATATCGAGGATGTCGAATCTGATGGGCACGTCTTCAGGCCAACGCGCCCGCAACGCCTGCTCACCGCGCCTCAGGAACGCGGGTACGAGCTCGGTGAACCGATACTCTTTGATTGCTCTAAGCCGGCCCGCCACCCCCAGGCGCTCCAGCACTGCGATGGCACCGCTACCTAACCCTCCTCCGAGTTCAACAACCACCCCCGCGTCCAGAGGGAGCCACTGCTCGACTGCCGCCGCTCCAATCCGGTTGTTCACGGCGTACAAGCCATTCTGGTTCGAAAAGAAGTCGACCCAGAGCCGAAGCCGCCGCGGCGAGAACAACACCTCCTCACCGACGACGTCTCCCCGCAGGAACGCGGGATAATCCTGTGCGACCGTCTCCGCGAGGACATAGGAAGGCATCCACGATGGATCGTATTGAAGCTGCTCATCGCGCACGGCGGCAAGATCTGTCGTCGGCAAGGGACCACGCGCACGGAACTCGTGAGTCGCCGCACCGGGGAACTGCTCCAGTACCCCACGCGCGGCCAGTAGTCGCAGCATCCAGTCGAGGGGCACGACGGCTTGGCCGACCTCGAGTCTCTCCCGTGCGGCGATCACCTCTGCGCTGCCTCCCTCCCGCATCGCCGACTCAAGCCCCGTCTCGCGGATGACCTTGAGTACCAAGCGGTAGACGAACTCGTCGTATAGGAGGTGCGACCGGAGGAACGAGGCGTCGATAACATGCAGGAGATATGGAGGGAGCATCTCCCGGAGCAACGCGGCGTCCGCTTCGGCTTTGGCGTGTCCTATGCCGATCGCCAGCGTGGCCCTGACCTCATCCATGGATCTTGCAGATTGCTCGTCGGTAGCGACGCCGGCATGACTTCCGTTGTCAGCGGTCGGCCAAGCGCGATCTGATGTACTCGACCAACGGACCTAGCGACTGAAAGTGTGCCTCCAGATCTTGCGCCTCATCGATCACGAACCCAAAGCGCTCCTCAATGCCAATCGACAGCTCGATGAAGTCGAGCGAATCAAGCCCGAGCGATCCCTCTATGTCCTTGGGTAGCACGGTGGCCAGGGAAAGGTCTGGGAGCCGGCTCGGCTCGAACTTGAGCCGCTCCACCATGATGTCCTTGAGCTCCTCGAGCACCTTGTCGATTTCCACCCCATCTCCCCTGGACGACAGTGGTCTTACTGGTCGAACGGCTCCCAGATGTCAAAGAAATTGAACCACTGAGTCGGGTACTCCCGCACGATGGCCTCGAGGGCTGCCACCCAGGTGCGCGCGGCGGCTTCCTCCTCGCCGCGCGCGGCGGTGAACGGCTCGGCTATTTTCACCACGTACCGATACTGCGCGTCGAGGACGCAGAAGGCCGGCAAGAGTGGGACCCCAACTCCGCTGGACAGCAGGAACGGCCCGAGCGGGAACCGGGCCGGTCGCCCAAAGAAGGGGACCTCAACGTCTCCCTTGGTACCGAGCGCCCGGTCCCCTTGCACGCCCACCACCTCGCCGCGTCGGAGTGCGGCGAGCAATTCCAGCGACACGGTGGGACGCGAGCGCGAGACGAAGCGCACCCCCTCGCCATCCCGCCGCACCCAGCGCTGTAGCTCTCGCGCCTCGTCCGGAGCGACGACCACGTGCGTCGGCCGGGCACTCCTTCCGGCGAGGAGCCGCCCGGCCAGCTCCCAGTTGCCCACGTGGGCAGTCAGCGAGATGAGTCCTCCCGACAGGCTGGCCAGCCGTTCGACGCCCTCCACGTTGCCGACATGGGAGGTGCGAAGCGCGGCGAGCTGTCGGTTTGTCGAAACCAAGTCACTGAAGCACATGGCGAAATCGGTAAACACGCGAACAGTGAGCGTGTCCAGCTGGGATCCGGTGACACCGGTGAAGCGCGCCATGGCCTTCTGGATTGCGGTCCGTTCGGTTGGCATGAGCGACGGGGCGAGACGCCCAATATGTCGTGCGAGTGCAAGCCGCAACCGGCGTGGCACCCAGCTCAACGCCGCCGCGAGCCGATAAAGATTCGGGCGATTGTAGGAGTGCGAGTACCAGCGCTGCTCTACTCTATCGATGCTCGACGTCATTCGTGCAGCCACGCGCAAGCCTAGCATGATCCGCGTAGAGGGCTCAATCGAGCTTTCGTGCGCCGGATAGCCCGTGGCTCGTGACCCTGACACACGTGCTCTACAGCAACGGAGAGCAGTACATTCGAAATGCCCTGAAGTAAGGAACATTCACTCCGCAGAGGGGTGCGGGCCGGTACCGGCGGTCCAGTCGGTCGAAGCGGATCACTCCGGGCACGGTCGGGTCGTTCGGGTCGTACACGCTGAAGTCCACCGCATCCGGATCGCTCGCACGGAAATCGAAGACGAGGACCGAGTGGTTGAGGCGGATACGAGGGAAGTCCGTGATCAGCAGCTGCACCGGTCGCCCGGCCTGGAGCTCGGCGACGATCTCCGCCGCGACGCGCTCCTGCTGAGCGCGTGGGCGCGGAAAGATCATGCGCCAGTTCGTCCAGTGCAGGAGGGTCCAGAGCCGCCTCGGGAGCCCCGCCTTCACCGCGGCCTCTGCCTCCCGCGTGAGCTCATGCAACGACTCAAACCCAGGAAGAACGACCCGCTCGGCCACTGGTAACGGCGCGCGCCAGGGGGCGCGGCGCGTGATGCGCTGAACCAGCGCGGTATACTCCGCCCCCGCGAGGCGCGGGGCTCGGGGCTCGAAGTGAGCGAAGCGCCGGAACTGGACGACGGCCCGCGCCAGCACGAAGCACCAGCTGGCGTAGAGGTCGGGCTTCCCCCGGTGATGGATCCGGCTGTCGTTCCGAAATGCGAATGTGTCCACCCCGAACCTGAGGGCAGGGCCCGGATGCGGACGGCGGAGACCGACGGCGAGGCGGGAGGGCATCGCGGGCCCGATTCTACCGCGGCTAGCCCTAAGCGCGGTGGCTCACGAGATCAAGCCGCGCACGCAGGAAGGCGACCCCCAGCAGTGCCGGCGCTACGCCACTCCGCCGTCGACGGCCAGGACCTGCCCCGTGATGTAGCTGGCTTCGTCGGATGCGAGGAACGCTACGGCGTTGGCCACCTCTTCCGGGGTCCCCGCCCGACCGCATGCCGTCAGCTTTATGATGCTCTCCGTGATCTCCGGCGGCAGACCACTCGTCAGGTCGGTGGGAATGTAGCCCGGCGCGACGGCGTTGACGGCGATATTCCTCCCGCCATATTCCTTCGCCATCGCCTTCGTGAAGCCGATGATCCCGGCTTTTGCGGCCGCGTAGTTCGTCTGGCCCGCGCCGCCAACTATTCCCGCGAGCGAGGTGATGTTGACGATGCGGCCGTATCGTTGCTTCAGCATCTGGCGGAGGGTGGCGCGGCTGCAGTTGAATACACTCTTGAGGTTCTGCTGGATGATGACGTCGAAGTCTTCTTCCTTCATCGTCGCGAGCAGGCCGTCGCGGGTCGTTCCGGCGTTGTTGACGAGGATGTCGAGCCGACCGTAGGCGCCGATGGCGGTCTTGACGACGGCCTGCGCGGTGGCGAAGTCGCTCACGTCACCTTGCACGGCCGTGGCCTCCCCGCCGCCTGCCTTGATGCGCGCGACGACGTCATCAGCCGCGGCGGCGCTCTTGTTGTAGTTGACAGCGATCCGGGCCCCCAGCGTTCCCAGCTTGATCGCGCACGCGTGGCCGATGCCGCGTGAGGCGCCGGTTACGAGCGCCACTTTCCCGCTGAGGGTCGTCACGACTGCACCGCGGTATCGCTCGCCGCCGCGTCGGCCCGAGGATCCTCTCGCAAAGCTATCGGAACCGGCGACACCCTATTGAGAGCTCCCCGAATCAATCGGTCCATCATGGTCCCCTTAATGTGCGCTGGAGTGTGCCCGAATTGGGCACAAGTCTGGGCACAAAGTCAGGTCGAGAGAAATTCCCGGCCGGGCAAGAGCTGAGAAGAATGGTGGGCTGGGACGGGATTGAACCGCCGACACCAGGATTTCCGGACCTAGGCCTTGGTCTCCGTAAGTGCGTGTAAATGTTTGCCATGAAAAGAGAGGGGCCCGACCGCGTCTGCGCTGGAGTGCGCTGGAATACGCTAGAGTGCGCCTGAGTTAGGCACAACTTGGGCACAAACTCGGGGTCTCTACTCAATCACCTGATCCGCCCGCTGCAGGATTGACTGAGGAATGGTCAGCCCGAGCGTCCTGGCGGTCTTGAGGTTGATCACCAGTTCGAACTTGGTGGGCTGTTCGACGGGGAGGTCGGCCGGCTTGGCGCCCTTGAGGATCTTGTCGACGAAGGCCGCCGCACCCCGCCAGATCTCGATGAGGTCCGGGGCATACGACACTAGTCCACCAGCTTCGACATAATATCGAAAGTGATACATGGCGGGCAGTCGATTCTTGGCGGCCAGCTCCGCGACTCGCCGGGAGTGCGGATCGAGGGCTGTGCCGGCAGCCACGAGCAGCGCGCCGGCCCGCGCGGCCGTCGCTGACCTGAGAGCCTCCTCGAGCTCGCCGACATCTCGAATCGGGAGCGACAGGAGTTTCCACCCTCGCCCTCGGGCAGCGGCTTCAGCCGCCTCCCACGCTGGGGGGTTGGCCCGATCCCAGAGGACCGCCACTGGCGCCGCAGCCGGAACGAGTTGAGCAGCTCGAGTCGCTTGCCGATCACCTCCAGGGACTGGAGGCTCAGCCCCGTGAAGTTGCCACCGGGTTGACTGAGACTCTTCATGTACCCGTGCCTCACCGGATCGAATGTGCCCGGCATGACGATGGGGATCGTCGAGTTTGCCTGCTTGAGTGCGGGCAGCGAGGCAGACACAGCGACAATTACGTCCACCTGGAGACCGATCAGCTCGGCGGCCAGACTAGGGTAGCGTTCGGGCCTGCCTTCGGCCCCGCGAGGCTCGGTCACGAAATGCTGCCCATACACGTAGCCGAGGTCGCGCAAGCCGCGCAGAAGCGCGGCGGCGAATGCACTCTTGGGTTCAGGCCCGACCATGTCGGAGGTCGTTGGCGTGAAACCGAGAACCCCGACCCTCCACACCTTTCCCGCCGGCTGCTCCCCGGCGGCGAGCGGCGCGGCGAGGAGACTCCCAGCGGCCATCGTAAGGAAGGTCCGCCGCTCTATCATCAGGTCAGGCCCTGCGCCACCAGCCGTGTCGGTGGTCCCCAGACAAGGGTCTGTTTTGTCTCATGCCGGTCGGCATCACAGAAGCCTCCGAAGCGTCTCTGGCAGTCGCCCCGCTCATGCAGGGTTCGGACGAAGACCGCCAGATCTGGCAAGTGCCCGGGCGGGATCTTGGAAGCGGTCGCCAGATGCTCGAGGCAGTAGGTCTGGATGGTCCTGGGCGGGCTGCTCCAGAGGATCGCTTGGACCCGGGCTTCCTGGGCGCGGGAGAGCATGGCCGGGCTATCGTAGCCGAACGGCACCCACGTGGACACGGCCATAACCAGGGCAGCGACACGAGGTGGAGCGGCGCGCCCTTTGCGCAACGCTTCCAACTGACAGTTCGGCGACCCAGGCATGCGCCGAGCGAAAATGTTACCCCTTGTCAAGCACGATATCCCAAACCACGATGAGCGAATCAGGCTCAACATCCGATGTCGGGGGCAGTACCTTCGCGATCAGGCTGTCCTTGTTCGCGCGGATGTTCTGCAGCAGCAGATCTTTGTCGTTAAGCGGCTCCCCGGGGAAATACATCTGCGTGATCACACGGTTGATCTTCCCCGTCACCTCGAAGTGGAGATGGGGCGGCCTCATCCAGTTGGCGGTAGCCGGATACGCCCCTGGCTTGATCGACTTAAACCGATAACGGC
>WNFB01004170.1_pt1 | contig 14093 bp, 7 predicted proteins | sample 5400501 | NCBI WGS metagenome assembly WNFB01 (sample SAMN13153341, study PRJNA577476) | soil metagenome | isolation source: 200 cm saprolite under Douglas fir tree site 2 hole 1 | place: USA:California | collected 2015-04-18
GCAGAGTGAGGTGGAAGGCTCGGCAACGGGCATGCGGCAGCGGCCATTGCCGGTGCGGTGCTGACAGCGGGATGTGACGTTGACAGTGCTGGAGTTATCGGTTCTGCGATGCATATTGGTCCTCGATTGTTTTCATTTGCTTGATTAGGAGGGGGGTACCCCCCATGTTTTTTTGTAAGAGCGGATTCTAAAGGACTTACGGGCGCAACTGTCCGTAAGAGCGGAATCTAAAGGAGTTAGTGGCGAGTGACGAGTGGCTAGTGGCGAGAAAGGGTGGAACGATAGAGCGATGGAGCAGGGTTCTGAACAACCTAGACGGTTTTCGGTCGAGCTCCTTCGACTGCGAGCCGATGAGTCCGGCACTCCGCTCAGGACTCGCATCCTTGCCGGATGCTCGGTTGGACGGCGGCGAAGAGGGGACTCAACACAGAGATTGACGAGGGCAGAGAGAATTGGAGGAGGAGAGGGGAGGCGAAGGATCGGCGTCAAGCTCATGGGGAATGGTAGGATTATATTTACTCATAGTCAACAGTAATGTACAGTTGATTCGAATGACAAGACGCATTCGAATGAGATTTGGGGAAAGTGGAAGGATGCAAAGGGGTTAGGTGTGCTGGAGGGGCGTGGAAAAGCTGTGGAAAAGGGGACGATTGCGACCCGCTAGGAGCGCAGGGATCGCGATGCGGGTACAGGTTTTCGGTCCTCCGCCACTCTGCTCACCCGCTGAACTGAAGTGTCTCCTGACAGGGCTTCGCTCTTATCGAGGGCCACTCAGAATCCTATTGGGGCCTCATAGGTCGGCCACGCGCCAGAAGGTTTCTCCCGAGACTCAAACCGCTCTGATCCGCCTCATGAATTCCCGGAAATAGGTGCACCTATTCCCAATCATCGTGAGATTCGCAAGGGCTGCAACTTCCCGGTAGACAACAGGTGTTGCCTGAAGCCCATATTGCGCTAGAACTCGAAGGAGAACATCTTTGTCCTCTTGAGAATGCTGCGGCGCGATGTCTATGTTTTGAAGCTCAACTTCTGCATTTTTCCGCCTGGTCCCGGCCACGTTTCGAATTGCCGTCAAATCGCTCAACAGCCAGCTCTCCAGCATGCACTGCGCCGCGAAAAATTCGACGCGGAACTTCGGTTTGAAACTGGAAGCACTCAGAACATCTTGGAGCTGTTTTTCAATTTGTTCGGGAGGCTTACAATCCGAGTCACGAATCACTAAGGCCGTATCGATGTTCCAGGCCGGGTTTCGCTGGAATTCTTCTAACCGGTCGAGGAACACATTTTTCAATCTGTGTTTCCCGCCGCACTGCCGGACTTGAAGCTCGCTTATGTCGTTGCGGATTCTCGGTATCAATCTGCGATAAGTTGCGCCATCGAATGTCCCTTCGACGACGATCCCAACGTTCATTCGGTCTCCCAGCCCAAGATCTTTGTCCTTGACCAACTTCTTGAGGTGCTCTTTGTCTGCAGGACGATAGGCCTTGGTCTCGCCATCCTTTTTTTCGACCCAGAGCATCTCGTCGAGTGAGAATTGGTCCAGAAAGTAGGGAGATTGCGTGGTGAATACGAACTGAACCTGGGGGTTATTTGAATCCTGGACTTGCGGCGCGACCTGACGAAGTAGCGCGACCAGCGTTTCCAGCAGCCTGGGATGTAGGTGGTTCTCCGGTTCTTCGATGCAGTACAGTGTTCCGCCGCGCTCAGGAGGAACGTAAATCAACGACAAAAGCCCAGTTAGCACAAGGAACCCATCCGAAACCTGCCAAACGTTGGTGGGCCGCTTAAGCCCCTGCTCTCTTAACGAGATATGTACGTTTCCGTCTTCGGTGGGGATAGTTCTGATTTGACCTAGCCCGGGAAACAAGTCACGCAACACTTCGTTCACTTTGCCAAAAGCTTCAGGCGAGTGCGTTTGCAGCCACATCAACCAAGCCGACAGATTATCACCTCCAGGCTCGTCGAGGTCTCGCCCGGAGGCCATTTTGCTCGATTCCTTCATCCTGGGGGGCAGGAAATGGTAAAAACGCCAAAGCTTGACCATTTCATAGAAACGATACCCGTCCCAAGCCGGCGAGGCATGTTGCAGGGCAGTTACACCAGATGAACCGAAGCCTCCAAGTTCCTTTCCATCGGCGTTCTTCAGCCAGAGAAGGCCCTGCTTCAAAGCAATTAAATCGTGCTCCACCCTGCCTCGAATTAGTTTTAGCGACTCATTTTGAGTTGTTACAAAGTCTCCGAGCCCGACAATAAGCTGGACCTCATATCTGTACTTTGTGTCCCCCTTAGCTGAGTCAGATGCCTCCAAGGCGATGGTAATAAGTCTGTCGTCGCCACCCTTCCACAGAACTTCGTTGACACCGCCGCGCTGGGCCATGGCAAACGAGACCCCATCAAAGCCTGGTTTTGGAAAGAAGACATCATGAAGAAAACGAAACACGTCGAGTATGTTGCTCTTTCCCGCCATGTTGGGTCCAACCAGAACGTTGATCGACCCAAGCTGCATATCGAGCTCTCGGAGGCTCTTGAAGTTCCGCACCTGTAATCGGGTGATCATGTAATCTCTGGCAAATAATACGCTTTATCCGCTGGTCTTCGCTAGTCCGTCGTTTCCATATTAGGAGCCGGCCATCCTTTCCGCCGGGGAAGGCGGGCGGCACAGGCTAGCGAGAGGAAAGGTCTTGGGAACGGCTGTTGCGCAGCCGACGCTTTTTGAAACCAGTTGAGCCAAGTCAAGCCGCCGGGCGGTTAATCTTTTGCGGGGCGGAGCTTCCAGAGGATTTGGCGGAACATGCCGAGCAGGATCGCGGCGTCGGGAGCGGAGAGGTTGAGGCGATGGATGAGACGGCGGACTTTATCTTCGGTGGGGGCAGCAGAGCGCTTTCCACTAGGAGCAGCAGCGCGCTTGCCGCCAGAAGCAGCAGAACGCTTCCCGCCGGGAGGAGCGGAGTGAGGCTTCACGTAGCCGCTGGCGCGCAAGGCGTCAAGCAGCATGGCCGCGATTCGCTCGGCGTCACCGGCGGTGGCGGGCTTGCGTTTTTCAGGCGGCGCGGCGGCCTTGGAATCACGCGCCAGTTCGTAGAGACAGATGGCCACGGCCTGGCCGAGATTCACGGAGCGGTGATCTTCGCGCGTGGGGATGCGCAGCAGCCAATGGCAATGGCTGAGGTCTTCGTTCGAGAGGCCGACCTTTTCTGAACCGAACAAGAGGGCGACAGGCTTCGAGCGGAGCCGCTTGCGAATAAGCCGCGCGCCGTCTTCGAGTCGCCGGACGGGATGCTGCAATTCGCGGCGACCGAGAGCCGAGGTTCCGACCACCAGCGTGCAATCCGCGACGGCTTCGGCGACGCTATGGAATTCTTCGGCGTTGGCAAGGAGCGAGGAGGCCCCGACGGCGGAGCGCGCTTCGCGAAACGCCACGTGGAATGGATTCACAACGCGGAGGCGAAAGAAGCCGAAGTTGCTCATGGCGCGAGCGGCCGCGCCAATGTTGAGAGGGTTGCGCGTGGCCACGAGGACGACGCGCAGACGGTCGAATTCAGATTGAAGAGGCAAGGGGCATTATTCTATAGCAGGCACGGAATAGGCATTCCATCACGCAACTGTGGGACGATCCCTTACGCGAGTGATCCGAAATTATTCTCGCGGTTTACCTTGGGGCCATGCGGCAGGAGCCTAAGAGAGATTCCTCGCTGTGCTCGGAATGACGCCTCGGCGGGCGGATGGCGCTGAGGAGAATGGAGCATTCCGACGCAGCCGGGACAAATGCGGCAACTCTACAAGGAAGCGGCCGCGTGCTATCATCCTTCCTGCCGCATCCGCGCCATAGTCCATCCAAGCCCCGCTGGAGGAAGCCATGAAACGCGCACTCCTCATTCTCGCTGTTGTTATCGGCGTTTTGGTTGTCCTGGTTATCGCCGCTCCGTTCCTGATCCCCGTCAACCAATTTCGCCCCGCCATCGAAGAGAAGGCCTCGGAAGCGCTGGGCCGCAAAGTCGGGGTTGGCAACATGAGCCTCTCGCTGCTCAGCGGGTCGCTCTCCGCGGAAAATCTTTCCATCGGCGACGATCCCAAATTCAGCAAGTCGGCGTTCCTCACGGCGAAATCGCTCAAGGTCGGCGTGGAGATGATGCCGCTTATATTGTCTCGATCTCTCCATGTCACGGGCGTCACCATCGAGAATCCCGAAGTCACGCTGCTGCGCAATTCCACCGGGCTGTGGAATTACTCTTCGCTCGGCGCGGCCGCGGCGAAGTCCCAGCCCAGGCAGACTGCAAAAACTTCCAAGCCGGATTCCTCCGGCGTCCCCTCCGATGTCTCCGTGCAGAAACTCGAGCTCAAGGACGGCCGCATCATCGTTGGAGCGGAGAATTCCCAGCGGCGCAGCACCTATGACCATGTCAATGTGACCGCCACCGATGTTTCTTTCACATCGAAGTTTCCCGTGACCGTGACCGCCGATCTGCCCTCCGGCGGAAAATTCAAGCTCGACGGAACCGCCGGCCCCATCGACCCCGAAGATTCCTCTCTCACCCCCATCGATGCCAAGCTCAACGTCACATCGTTGAATCTCGCCTCCACGGGGTTTCTCGATGCCTCGGCTGGCCTCGGCGGACTGCTTGATCTGGACGCCACTCTATCGTCGAAGAATGGCGAGGCCGAGACCAAGGGCACCGCAAAACTATCGAAAGCTCTCCTGGTTGCCGGCGGCTCGTCCGCTTCCGTGCCCGTCACCGTCAACTACCAAACCAGGTACAATTTGCGAAAGGGAGCGGGAATCCTCGAGCCCTGCACTCTCAAAATCGGAAACGCCGCCGCCCATCTCAACGGCACGTATGAATCCTCTGGAGAAGCCACGGTCGTCAACATCAAGCTCGATGCGCAGAATATGCCGGCCAAAGATCTGGAAGCATTTCTCCCGGCGCTGGGAGTTAATTTACCGAAGGGCGCGTCGATTCAGGGCGGGACGATGAACGCGAATCTCACCATCAGCGGCCCTACAAATAAACTCGTTACCACCGGCAACGTCGGGCTCTTCTCCGCAAAGCTTGCGGGCTTCGATCTCGGCGCGAAGATGGCCGCCATCTCCGCGCTCACGGGGGTCAAGACAGGCAAGGACCTCGACATCGAGAAGCTCACCACGAATCTCCGCATGGCGCCCAACGGCTTGCAAGCCCAAAACTTTCTCGCGGTGATTCCGTCGCTCGGCAATCTCGCGGGCGCGGGAACCATCGACTCCAGGAACAATCTAGATTTCAAAATGGTTGCGACGCTGATCAACGCGCAGAACACGGCAACGGGGACAACTGGCGGCACGGCAGGCGCCGCGGCGGGCGGGCTTGCTGGCCTTCTCGGAAAAGCCACCGGCGGCGGCGGATGCAAGAACGGCACCACCGTGCCGTTCATGATTCAGGGTACGGCCTCGGATCCCAAATTTGTTCCCGACGTCGGCGGCCTCGCCGCTGGACTCCTCAAATCGCAGCTCGGTTGCGCGGGCGGCTCCGGCAGCACCGCTTCCGGCGCTGCGCCGCAACAGCAGAACAACAATAATCCGATGGACGCTCTCGGCGGCCTCTTCAAAAAGAAAAAGCCTCCGCAATGAAGTGAAGCGGCAATGAATCGCCCGTGGAGAGCGCAGGCGGCTCCGAGGGTCTGCGAACGCGACTTAGTCCTTCCCTTGCAGGAGGGAATCGCGGACCGCGTGCAACTCTTTCTTCTTTGCTTTATCGACATCTGGGAAGGCCAGATGGAGCCCGCTTAAGGTCTCGATGATCGCCGAGGCCACGATCAGGCGCGTAAACCACTTGTTATCGGCGGGGACCACATACCACGGGGCGTGCTTCGTCGCGGTGTGCTGGATCATTTCTTCGTAGGATTCCTGGTAGTCGTTCCAGAAGCCCCGCTCGTTCACATCGGCCATGGAAAATTTCCAGTTCTTATGCGGGTCTTCGAGACGCTCCAGAAAGCGCTTTTTCTGCTCCTCTTTCGAAACGTGCAGGAAAAACTTGCGGACCACGATCCCATTCCGCGTCAGGTACTGTTCGAATGCGTCGATATCTTCATAGCGCTCGTCCCAGACTTGCTTGGTGACCAACTCGTCCGGAAGCTTCTGGGCCTTCAGGAAATTGGGGTGGACCTTCACGACCAGCACTTCTTCATAGTACGAGCGGTTGAAAATCCCGATTTTCCCACGCTGTGGAATTCTGGTGTGCGCTCTCCAGAGATAGTCGTGGTCCAGCTCTTCCGTGCTCGGCGTTTTGAAGGAATGGACCTCGCAACCCTGCGGGTTCACGCCGGACATAACGTGCTTGACGACGCTGTCTTTACCGGCGGCATCCATGGCCTGAAGAATTACCAGGAGCGCCCAGCGGTCCTGGGCATAGAGTTTCTCCTGCATGTCGTTGAGCAGGCCGATGCGTCGATCGACGATCTGCTGGGCGTGCCGCTTGCTCTTGACTCCGCCGGTGCCGGCGGGGTCGTAATCCTTCAGGCGAAACTTTTCGCCTTTGGTAACGCGATAGGGTTCAGCAAGGCGCGCGGCTTCCTTAATGAACTTGTCATATTTCATGGCGCTAGAAGTTTAGTACAGACGCGGCGCCTCAGAACAGCGTTCCGAGCGCCCAACCGAAGGAAGAGAAGCGGCTGTGCGCATGGAACAGCGAACCGTCTGGCAATGGTAGATAGCGGTTCAGCCGCAAGAGATTCACCGCGTAGTAGCCGCGCACGGGCACCTGGACTCCCGGGATCGTCCACCGCAGCTCGATTCCGGTGGAACCATGAAGGATTCCGTTCTTGGATTCCAGCAGCGAGGGGCGGGCAGCTCCCAGCCAGTTAGGCAGGAGCCGGCCTGAGCCTAGGTCGAAGAAGCCGGCCATTTCCGCTCCTCGACGCAGAGGCACGCGATATTCTGCATTTGCGGCGGTGACGAGATTTGCTCCTGCAGGTAAGGCGGAATAGGTCTGGTTTCCCGATGCATTCAGCGAGGAAACGACAGCGTAGGGACCGAGCTCACCGGGGTGAAGTCCGCGGACCAGCTCATCGCCCGAAAATAGCCGCGAATAGAGCGGCATATCGCCCTGATAGCTGCCCGCGCCGCTGAGAGTCGTTCGAAACGCCCACATATTCTGGCGGCTGAAGAACGGATCAGGGAAGAGACGAGCGTATTGAGCGGATGAGCGGAGCACGTTTTCGCTGCCGCCGAGCCAGCCACCCGATACGGAATTTGCCAGTGTGAACTGATCGCTGCCCGCGTCGTGACTCCAGGCTAGTCCCACGGACCTGCTCGAGGACTCGGCGTGAGTAAGGCTTGATGGAATTCCCGTCAGCCCGACAGGCAAGGCAAGAGAGTAGTCTGTGTTTGAATGCGACAACCCGTAATTCACCGCCAGGGAATCCTTGTTGGTCATCGCATAAGACCACGCTGCGTTCAAACCTTCGCTCTGCGAAGTGAAGAACGGCCCTTTGACCGTGCCCACGAGATGCGGCCGCAAAACATTGTTGAACACAGAAAACGCCAGCGACCCGCGCGATCCGAGGAATCCATCCTTCGCGAGTGCCAGCGCGACCTGCAAACTTTCCGGCCCGCCTTCGAGCTGCGCGGAGAGAAGCTCCTCGCGTTCGAAGAGATCAAAGACACTGTAAACGACTCCCAGCGTGCTGCCGAATTGGGCGTGCCCTCCCACCAGAGACGCGCGCTGCTTGCCAATTTCCTGGATTCGAATGATTACGTCTGCGGTGTATGCAAGTTCGTCCGTTTGAATCTGGATGTCTTCCTTTCGAATCGGGCGAAAATAACCAGTGCGCGCCACCCGCGCGAGGCCCGCCTCCAGCAATCGATTATCGACCGGGCGTCCTTCATGCACAAGAATCCGCCGGCGCAAGTAACGGTCGCTGAAGCGGTGCAGCCCCTGAAACTCGATGCGCCGCACGAGATAGGGCGGGACATCGCTGAAGCCCACATTTGCCCGGACGGTGCGAGCTTCTGGATCAATAATTCGCTTCGCTTCCACGTTGCGATACATGTTCGACACGCCTCGCGCGTGCTTCGGCTGGACGGATGCAACCCAGGCCCGCCGCAGATTCTCGATTGCTTTCGCCGAATATGGCTGACCGACCTCCGCCGCAGCCAGGCCCGTTAGCTTCGTCCCGCTTCGCCCCGCTGCTTCGGCGAGTTCTTCGGAGACATGGACCGAACCGAAGCGATACAAAGCCCCGGCTTCGACGGGAATTGAGACAGCCAGACGCGTCTCCGTGATGCGATGCGGCCCGGGAAACCATCGACGCGCTCTTTTCTCGTAAGTGGAAACTTTGGCATCTCCGATGCGCGCTTCCGGATAGCCATGATTCTGGTAATACGCTAGGATCCGTTCGCGGTCCTCTTCGAACCCTGCGCGCGTGTACGCGTTCTTGCCGCGGAGAGAGGAGAAGACCGCGCCCGGCGCAATTTGCCGCATCTCCCGCCGCAAAATCTTTTCGGCGACTGCGGGATGCCCTTCGAAACGCACCCCGCCAACCACGAGATGTGGGCCGTCTCTTATTTCGAACCTCACTTGGACTGTGGCGTTTGTTAATTCGTCGCGATTAACTCGAACACGCGATTGCGGATGGCCCAATTCCGCCAGAGCGGATTGAATCGTCAGAGCGATGCGCTGGAGATTTTCTGGGGCCGCTGGCTGGCCTAGTCGCGGCTTTAGTTTCCTTTCCTCCAAAAGCTTTTCAATCTGCGCGCGCGAGAGCAGACGTGATCCCGCGAATTCGAACTTCGTCAGGTAAGGCAGCTCTTCAAGATGGAACACGAGTCGCACTCGCCGGAATTGCAGTTCATTCGCCGAAGAGTCGGCGTCCGCATCTTGCATCTCTACGTGAATCCCGCCGAACCATCCGAGCTGCGAGAGTCTTCGCACGTCTGACTCGATTCGAACCGAATCTAATTTCTCCCCCTTGCGCGTGGAGATTTGCTTTTGCACGGCGGCGGGAGCGATCCGGCGCAAGCCTGAAAAGATAATTTCTTCGATGAGCGGACCAGGGGATTCGAATCGCGGAAGTACGGCAACGTGAGCCGCGGAGGAAGGCAAGCTTTGCGGAGTTGCTCGAATTGCGCCTGCGAGCAGCATTCCGCAAGCACATGCGGCGACAGGCCAACGCGCCATCATCGCTCCTTGCACCAGGAGATGGAGGAACGGATGGCACGAAGGCGTCGCGGGTTGTCCAGCGCTTCAGAAGGAAAAGACCCGCCGCATAGCAAATGCGGCGGGTCGAGGGGATTCCCATGTAGGCTGCGCGTGTTAGCTAGAGATGAATGCCGCGTCGAAAATGATAGAGGCGGCGGGGAAGCCGTATAGAATCGGGGCGCGTCCTCCGCCCGATGAAAACGCTTGCGCGCAAACTCCGCCTCGCCGACTACTTCGCGCTGGGCTTCGGCACCATGGTCGGCGTGGGCTGGCTAGTACTGATGGACGACTGGCTCGGCCGCGGCGGCCCGCTCGGCGCGGTTCTTGGCTTCGCCATTGGCGGAATCATTTTGCTGCCCGTCGCCTACGTTTACGGCCAGTGGGTGCAGCGATTGCCCGACGCCGCCGGCGAAGCCGCTTACACCGCGCAAGTCTTTCCGCCGCTCGTCAGCTACTTCACCGGATGGATGATGCTGCTCGCGTACTTCATCGTCTGTCCGTGGGAAGCGGTGGCTGCCGGAAAAGTCGCGGCGTACATTTTTCCTTCGCTCAATTCTTTCCAACTGTACAGTATCGACGGCCAGCCGGTATTTTTGCCGCGCCTGCTGCTGGGGATTGCCATGACGGCCTTTCTCGCGGTGCTCAACTACCGCGGCATCCGTCTCAGCGCCACGTTTCAGAACTGGACCACGTCGATGGTGCTGCTGCTCTTCGTCCTCGTGGTGTGCATCAGCGGCGTGCGCGGCGCCCCCGCCAATTTTCATCCGGCATTTCATGCGGCGCCATTCGTCTCGATTCTGCTGACGCTGCAGATCGTGCCGTACTTCATGACCGGTTTTGAGTCCGTCCCCAAAGTTGCCGAAGAAGCTCATCCGGAATTTCGCTCGCAAGGATTTTTTCGAGCGATCGCCATGGCTGTGCTGGTCGGCGCGGCGTTTTACGTTTTGAGCGTGGCTGCGGTCGCTTACGTCGCGCCCTGGCAAAGCCTCCTCGGCAAACGCTTTGCCACCGCCATTGCGTTCGAGCAGGCGCTCGGAGCGCGCTGGCCGGTGCGCCTGATTCTCGCCGTCGCGCTCTTCGGCCTCTTCCAATGCTTCAACGGAAACTTTGTCGCTTCGAGCCGCCTGCTTTTTGCGTTTGGGCGCCGCGGAACGATCCTTCCGCGCTTCGGCGAGGTGCACGAAAAATTCCTCACGCCGAGCGTTGCCGTGCTGGGCATCACCGCCGGGACGCTCGTCGCGCTCTTTTTCGGCGACGCGCTGCTGGTCCCGGTTACCGAAGTTGGCTCGATGGCCTCCGCCCTCGGTTGGCTCGCGGCCTGCGCGTCTTTCTGGCTCGTTGATTCTCGCCCCCGCATGAGGGTCATCGCCGGCCTGGGTATCTGCGTCTCTCTTCTTCTGGTGCTGATGAAGCTGCTTCCCGCATTTCCAGGCCACTTCACGCCCTGGGAATGGCTCGCCCTCGGACTCTGGCTCCTCCTCGGCGCCCTACTCCATCGCCGTCCGCGTGCGTAGTTCTTTCGTCCCTCATCCGGCCTTCGCCGCTTTCAGTGATACACGGCCTCGTCAAACAGGGCTTTCAGGTCGCGCCCGCTCGCTTCTTCCATGGCTCGCTGGAAATCGCGCGAATCCACTAACCTGCCCGCATTCCGCGACGTGTACAGCGCAATCCCTTTCCAAAACTTCTCCGGGCCCAATTCCGTCCTCAAGCGGTCCAGGAACAAGACCCCTTTCACGTAGGGAATCGCCCCCAGCGCGTCATGCGCGTCTTTCCAGCCCTCCCAATGCAGAGGACGATCCTTCCCTTGTTCACGAAGCTCCGAGAGTCGCGCCCGGTTCTCCGCGATTTTTTGCTCGTAGGCCGCTTTCCCCTGATGTTTTTCCAGATACGCCGCCGACATGAACTCCGCCATGCCTTCGTTCAGCCAAAAATCCGACCACGAACGAACACCCACCAGCGCGCCCCACCACTGGTGTGCCAGCTCGTGCGCCATCAGCGCAACATCATCTTTTTGCTCGAGATCCGAAAGATACTGCTCGGACATCAAGGCGAGCCCGGCCGCCTCCTGCCCAAACCCCGTCGGCAGCGGCAGAAACGCCTGGCCGTATTCGCTATTGATCGGATCCACGCCGGCTTTGCTCCGCAGAAATGCGTATGCGTCGGACGTCTTGGCCAGCGCGGCTTTGTGATCGGCGCTTTTCGCATAGAGCTGGTATTTGCCCTCCGCCGAAACGTCCAGCTTTGCGGCCGCGAAACTGAAAAGATACGTCTGCGCCGGCGCGCTCTGCTCGAAGACGAAATGCACGCCTTCCTTGTCTTCAAACTGCTTCGTTAGTTGCCCGGGACCCGCGGCGCGCAGGCCACTCGCCGCCGGCAAGACGATCTCCAGCCTTAGCGTTGCGCGCTGAGCAGGAGAATTGTCGCAGATCATCCAGGTCTCGCAGTAAAAAGCGGTGGCGAATCCAGCGCCGCCATCGAACCAGCGGATGCCACGAGCAGCGGCGGCCGTGTACTCAAAGCGCGCCACATGCTTGCCGCTGGCAGCCAACCGCACTCTGACGCTTGTATCGTCTGAGGTAACTTCTCCGTCGGGGCACTTCATGCCGCCAACTTGCAATCCCGGCTGCTTCTGCCACTCCAGGTTCCCGGCATCGTGCTCAAACTCGATCTGCTCTTCCCCGCGCATGACGCGGTGCTCGAAGTCCGGCGTAAGCTTAACCGAATAGTGAGCGGCGCTGCCCGCAGTAGCCGCAGCGGAAGCGAAGTAAGCGAATGCGAAAATAATTGCGGAAAGCATCGCCACGGCCTACACGAGGCTGGCCCGGGCGGGGAAGCTCTCGAATGCAGGTCTCAGGCTACCTTTTTTCACGCGGCACAGTTGAGCGAGTAGCCGCGGAGCGATTAGGATGCGGTCAGTGTGTCTCGAGCGTTAGAAGTGGAACCGCACGCCGAATTCGAACTGGCGCGGATCATACGCCTGGCCCTTGATGACGCCAAACTGGCTGGGCTGGCAAGTGCTCGAATCCTGATCCAGGCAGGTGGTCGGGTCCGAAGGCTGAAAGTGATTGAAGACGTTGGTCATCAGAGCGTAGAAGCCAATCCCCACACGCTCGTTGATCCTGGTCTCCTTGTTGATAGATAGATCCATGTTCCAGCGTGGGAAGCCCCGAATGCGGCCTGCTCCACTGGCGTTCGTGTCCACACCCAGCACCAGACGGCGGAAGTGGCTATACACGGACTGCGGGTCGGCGTAGGCATTCAGCCCCACGCCATTGCCCCCGCTGCCAGCACCCGTTGAGGTGACGCCGTAGTGTGAGGACATGCCCGGAATGGAACCGATGAGCACGGAATTCTCGTTGGTGGTGTTCGAGCAGCTCGATTCGCCGAAGGACTGGCAGTCGCCATTGACATCGACGAACTGAGGGAAGCCGCTCTGAGCGGTGAATAGCGGCGCCAGGCTCCAGCCGCCCAGGGCGCGTCCCAGCACGCCGTGCTGCGATTTGAAGAATGGCAGGTGATAGACCAGGCCAGCGTTGAACAGGAAACGGATGTCATAGAACTGCGGGCCGTACATCGCGCCCAGGTTCCACGGGTCGACTACCGTGTAGCCGCTGGTGGATTGTGTAGTAGCGCCGGTTCCGAGCGCCCGTGCCCAAGTGAAGTTAGCCTGTCCGTCGAGGCCATGCCAGTTGCGCATTCTCAGGGTACTGAAGGCCGCGTGGTAGTTGCCGTAGCCATTACTCAGGCTCATGGCCAGCGAAGTCAGTTGACTGCAAACCGGCGAACCCACAGGGCACGCCGTTGTCCCCGGAACCCTAGAATCAGGGAGCGTGCGTCCGAGGGCCGGGCTCCAGGAAGCGTCACGAGACAGAGCTGTCCACATGCTGTAGACCGACCCGCTCTGGATGTTTGCGGCTTGCTTAGAGGCAACCGCAGCGGCGCAACTGCCGAAGCCGCTGCAGTAAGCCGAGGTCGCACCGCCCAGAGCCTGCTCAAAGAACGGCTGGGCACCGCCGGTGTAAGCATTCTTCGCGCAGCCAGCGTTCAAGCCGCACATGGCCGTGTATAAGGTGGCATAAGCCTGAGCAAAGCTCTGGCCACCTAACGTGGTCATGTAGGGCACCGCGTTGATGTCCAGATCCACCAATTCGTGGCTGATGAAGCGGCCGATGTAGCCAACCTCGATGGAGATCTTGGGGCTCAGCTCACGCTGAATGGTGAAGTCGACCGAGTGTATCTGTGGGGGGCGGTAGCTGGGGTCAAGCGCCAAAGCGTCGCCCGATTGCGGGAAGTAGTTGGTGTTGACACACCCTGCGCCGGAACAGCCGATGGCCCCGGGCAGGAAGGGCTGCGGTATGGTTTGCGCTGCGGGCGGCAAGGGTGCAGTCGTACCGTCCAATCCGATGCGGAATGCGGTGATGGGCGTAGCACCGCCCGTGCCAAGGCATTGGTTGCCGCCTTGGGCGTTAGCCGCGTTCACTGCGCCCTGGCAGGAAACGGCCTGCAAGAGGCCCGGCGCCAGCAGTGGGGTCAGAATATTGATGACTCCATTCATGCGGCCATAGCTAAGGCCCCAGCCAGCGCGCAGCACGGTCTTGTTGCGGCCGAAGAGCGACCCGAGAATACCGCTGTCAAACCGCGGGTTCCAGGCAGCAGAGACGCGCGGGCTAAACCCACCATAGAACGGGTCGTAGGGGTATTTACGCCCGCTGCCCACGTTCTTGATGGTGGCGAAGCCCAGAGTCGGGTTGTAAACCTGCCCGGCGAGCGCGGCGCGCTGGCGAGCTGCCAGGTAGTCTTCCGTGCGGATCGGATTTCCGGCCGAATCCACGACCATGACCTGTTTGCCGTCGGTCTCGTACGGCGGCATTTCCAACTGATAGCCGAGACCATAGGTCAAAGTGAAATCCGATCGCAAGTGCC
>WNFB01003363.1_pt1 | contig 14092 bp, 12 predicted proteins | sample 5400501 | NCBI WGS metagenome assembly WNFB01 (sample SAMN13153341, study PRJNA577476) | soil metagenome | isolation source: 200 cm saprolite under Douglas fir tree site 2 hole 1 | place: USA:California | collected 2015-04-18
GATTGAGGACTTCACCTTGCACCACGCGAATCTCGGCCCCCTGCGGACCGAGGATCTGCCGCTCAGATTTGTAGAGGCCTGCCGCGCGGATTTCAGCGAGTCGTTCTGAAACAGTTTTTTTGAGTGAGTGGTAGGCCATCTTTTTCGTAAGGCGTGAAACGTGAGGCGTGAGAGGACGGCAAGGACGAACCGCTAGTTTCCTCTCACCTTACGGCTGACCCCTCACCCCTCACGGAAATAGAACCACTTTCCCGCACTGGCCTGAGTTGATCAACTCGAACCCCCGCGCGAAGTCTTTCATGGGAAACGTATGGGTAATCACCGGCTTGATGGTGAGTCCGGCCTGGAAGAGGCCGGTCAAGCGATACCAGGTTTTGAAGAGTTGGCGGCCTGTAATGCCGTAGACGCGAATCCCCTTAAAAATAATTTCATTCGCGAGATCGCAATTGATCGGACCGGTTGGAATGCCAAAGAGTGTCACACGTCCGCCGTTCTTCACGGCACTGAAGGCTTGATGCAATGCCGTAGGGTTCCCCGACATTTCGAGCGAGGCGTCGACGCCTTCGCCGGCGGTGATCTCGCGAATGGCGGCGGCGATGCGGTCCGCTGTCTCGGTCTTGGCGTCGAGCAGGTGATCGACGCCGACTTGTTTGGCAAGGTCCAGGCGGTACGCACTGACATCCGTGGCGATGATCATGGCGGCGCCGGCCGTTCGTGCGACGGCGGCCGCGAAGAGTCCGGTCGGACCACAGCCGGTGATCAAGACCGTCTGTCCTGTGAGGTCTTCGACTAAGGCGGCGTCGACGGCGTTGCCGAGCGGTTCTTGGACGCAGGCGAGTTCCGGTGGAATGGTGAGCGAGGTCTTCCAGAGCACAGTTTCAGGCAAGACGACGTATTCCGCGAACGACCCGTCGCGATCGACGCCGAGGACGCGGTAATTCTTGCACACATGCGCCTGTCCGGTGCGACATTGGAAACAGTGACCACATGTGATGTGCGACTCGGCGGCGACGTAATCGCCCACCTTGACGAGCGTAACATCCGAGCCTACCTCCACAACCTCGCCGCACATTTCATGGCCAATGATGCGCGGCGGGTGGATACGGCTGTGCGCCCAGGGATCCCAGTTGTAAATATGGGCATCCGTCCCGCAGAGAGAGGTGGCTGTGACGCGGATGATCGCATCGGTGGGGCCCGGTTTCGGATCCGGCCTGTCGGTGGCGGTCAACCCTGGTTGTGCCGATGTCTTGACGAGCGCACGCATGGGCCCATTGTATACCACGGGCTCGATCCCGCCTACCCTTAGCCCGTATTATTCATGAACACTTCTGCTGCAATCGCGGATTCGCCGCTGCGACGAGTCTGGACGCAGTTGGCACGGCGTCCAGGCAGGCGGGCTCGCCGTTCGGTCGGTCAACATACTGTTTCAAGTATGCCTCCCTCCCTCGCGGCTCCGCACGCCTGTCTCGCTTGGGGACTAAGCGATTTCGCGACGAACCGTCATGAACAATACGGGCTACAGGAAAAACGGGTTGCACAAGGGTTCGCGAGATCGGTAGGATGCAAGATATGAAAGCTCTGCACCACCGAGGACTTGTGCTGTTGGCGGGGATGTGTTGTGTGGCACTCGGCTGTCCCGGCCTCATCGTACCAGCGCACTCCGCATCATCGCCACAGACGGCTTCTTCGTCCGGCTTCACAAAGCGGTGGGTGCAGTTCGAGTTGAGCCAAGCGGAGTCGATGGGGGATCCGCAAAACGGCAAGCCCGTCACGCTGACGATTTTTCTTGGAGGCGTGACAGCGGGTATGACTCCAGTGGTGGCGATCTGTGAATCGATTATGTTTCAAGCTCAAACGGTCACGCTTGAGCCGGATGCAGAGTCGATGGCGTTGAAGGGGACGGTGACGCTCGAACCGATTCTGATGAGTCGGACCTCCGTGCCACCCAGGGCGGCGCGAGTCCAAGTGACGTTTGCTCGATCCCGCCAGGAAAAACTCGAACGGTTCATGCGACGCGTTGTGTATGTGACCATGGATCGTTTGGAGCCGGCCAATGAGAGTAGTGAATTGCCGCCCGTTCGTCCGGAGGAATCGCAGAGCGAAGATGTCATCTTGGATGAAGAAAAACCGGCCGTGGAACCGGTCTCAACCGGCGCCTTAGCCGAGGAAGATCTGGTCCCGTTTGCCTCTCCAGGGGAGGGGAAGGCGTACTGGCAGCATGTGAGTCATCTCATCAGCCGGAGTTGGGCCCGCCAAATCCGCGGAATCCGGCGTGCGCCAAGCAGCGAAACGGTGAAGGTCCGTTTTAAGATGTTTCCCAACGGCCGCGCCCAGCTGATCGAGATTGAAAAAGGTTCCGGCGCGCGCGAAATCGACGAAGCCGGAATCTATGCGGTGGTCAATGCCCAGCCGTTCCTGCCGTTTCCCAGCGAGTTGGAGGAGGATGCGGTGGACGTGCATGTCCGGATGCGAACCGGTAGTCGGGGACGGTCTCGCGAGGTGCAGTCGGTCGGGAGTCGTTCAACCAGCAAGCCTGATGCGTCGGGCCAGCCTTCGAAGAAGTAGGTTATAACCCATTCAAACCCTGGCTGCGATACGTCTAACCCAGGAGAAGTGATTCATGCTGAAGAGAAGAGGGTGGAATTGGCGCGTGCTCTTGCTGTTCGGAGCGATGGTCTGGTTCCCGTCGGTGGTTCACGCAGAGTCAGCCCGTTGGAACCTGGACCCTGAACATTCGACGATCGAGTTTCGCGTCACGCACATGGTCGTGTCGAAGACCACAGGCCGGTTCATGGACTATGCCGGGTTTATCGACATGGATGCCGAAGCCGGCACTGTGAAGGCCATTGAGGCCACGATCAAGACCGGGTCGGTGAATACGAATCACGAAAAACGGGATGCCCATCTGCGGAATGCCGACTTTTTCGACGTGGAACACTATCCGACGATAACCTTCAAGATGAAGAGCTACAAGAAAACCGCAGAGGGCTATATAGCGGTGGGAGACCTCACGCTGCACGGGGTGACCAAGGAAGTTACCCTGGTGGGCCAGTATAACGGGGCGACGAAGGACCCCTGGGACAATACCAGGGCCGGCTTCAGTGCCGAGGGGAAACTCAATCGTAAAGACTTCGGTATGGTCTGGAACAAGATGTTGGATAGCGGCGGGCTCGTCGTTGGCGATGAGGTCCAGATCCGGCTCGATATTGAATGTATCAAGGCGAAACCTTAGCAGGATGCTGAAAAAGCCCGCCAGCGTCGTTCTCGCATCGTTCAGACCCTCAACGTACCCAGAGGGTACGCCTCGGTCCTTCACTCGCTGCGGCCTTGCCTGGGACAAGGCGCGTCTTGGCGCGCCAGGGTTGGGCGGGTGAGAAAGGTCGCCTTTTTGAGCATCCTGCGTGGTCTCGGCCTGCTAGGGCGTTGTTGTTCATCGGCTCATCTTTCTGAGAGCAATCAATGATGAAGGCGATGGTCCTGGCGCGCACAGCGGACGTGGGAACCTCCCCGCTACAGCTTCGCGAGCTTCCAATGCCAGAGCCGGGCCCTGGGGAGGTCTTGGTTTGCATCACCATCTGCGGGATCTGCCGGACGGATCTTCACGTCATCGAAGGCGAGTTGGCCAACCCCTCGCTTCCACTCATTCCCGGCCACCAAGCCGTCGGGGTCGTGAGTCAGGTTGGTGCCGGCGTGAGTGAGCGGACGGTCGGCGAGCGAGTGGGGATCGCCTGGCTGCAGCACACGTGCGGCATCTGCGAGTTTTGCACGAGCGGGCGCGAGAACCTGTGCGAGCGCGCCAGGTTTACCGGTTATCAGGTCCATGGCGGATACGCAGAGTATGCGCTCGTCCCGGCAGCATTTGCCTATCCGATTCCACCGGTCTTCAGTGATGAAGAAGCGGCACCCCTCCTCTGTGCCGGGATCATCGGCTACCGCGCATTGCGCCTGAGTGGAATCCAGCCGGGCCAACGGCTCGGTCTCTATGGATTTGGAGCGTCCGCTCACATTGCCATCCAGATTGCTCGTCATTGGGGCTGTCAGGTCTATGTCAGCTCGTTGAAACCGGAGCATCGACGTCTTGCACGTGAATTGGGCGCCGCATGGGTCGGCGGGGCGACCGACAGGCCGCCGGACAAGCTCCACGGCTCGATTATCTTTGCGCCGGCCGGAGAATTGGTCCCGCCGGCCTTGCGCGCATTGGAACGCGGCGGCACGCTCGCTCTTGCCGGCATTCACATGACGCCGATTCCCTCGCTCGACTACGATCGCGAGGTCTTTGGAGAGCGGGTCATTCGAAGCGTCACGGCCAATACGAAGCAGGACGGCCTCGATCTCCTGCGGGAGGCCGCTGCGATTCCCATCAGACCCCACACCCTGTCATTCCCTCTCGCCGATGCCAACCGTGCGTTGCAAGAATTGAAAGCCGGAAGCTATTCGGGAGCCGGTGTACTTGTCCTCTCGTAACCGATCAAGCAGGCTGTGGAAAAATTTTGGCACAGCAGGACTTCGATGGCTCACACGTCTGGGACAAGAGGAAACCCCTCCCGCAGGATGCTCAAAAAGGCCGTCCAGCAAGGCCGCAGCAAGCGAAGAGGCGATGCGTACTCTGTTCGGTACGGGGAGCATCTAAGCGAAGCGAGAACGATGCTGGCGGACTTTTTCAGCATCCTTGCCAGAGGAAAGCGAACGTAGCTCTATGGTAGGATCGCCCGCGATGCGTCAGACCTGTCTCGTCCTTTTGTGTGCTTGTAGCCTGTTGCTCGTCGGCCTGCCGGGCTGGGCGCTGGAGTTTACTGCCGATCAAGTGACGAAGATCGATGGCCGAACGCACAAAGCGAATATTTATTACCGCGATACGATGTGGCGCATCGAACACCAGTCGATGGGGCCGGTCAACGTGAGCATCGTGCGCAAGGACAAGCAGGTTGTCTGGTTGCTGCTCTCGCGGATGAAACATTTCAAAACGATGCCCTATGGTCCGGAGCAGGATCTCAGGGTAAGCGAAAAGTTGGACGGAGAAGTGTCGCGGCAGGAGATCGGCACGGAAGTGCGCGAGGGGCATCCGACCATCCTATACGAAGTCACAACGAAGCAAGGGGAGCAGGTCGAGGCGTACTATCAGTGGGTCGCCACGGATATTCATTTTCCGATGAAGCTGGCGAGGAAAGACGGGAGTTGGATTGTGGAGTACCAGCATGTGAAGTTGCGTTCGGTCTCGGACTACCTCTTCAACCTGCCGGTTAATTTTCAACCGCTTGAAGACTTCGATAAACAAGAGACACCCGGGCAGGCCGGGCCGGGCATGTAACACAGCAAGGAGGATGTCACGTGCGAGTATTCGGAATCATCGCGGGCACTGTGATGACAGGACTGATTGCAATGGGCGGATTGGTTCACGCGTTGGACGTTGCCGACGTCGTCCGGGAATGGACCCCCGATGGAAAGAAAATTGCCGCCGAGCGGGTGAAGTTGCCGGCTCACGACGAGATGGTCCTCATCCCGGCCGGCTCATTCATCATGGGAAGCGACAGGAAGATAGACCGCAATGCCTATCCGGCGGAGTTCCCACAGCGGACGGTCTACGTGGACGCGTACGAGATCGATAAGTTCGAAGTGACCACCGTGCAGTATCTGAAGTTCATCCTCGCCAAGGATCTGGCGCCGCTGATCGACTGGCAATATGACGGCGGCAACTTCCAGGAGACGATGATCAACCATCCTGTGATGCACGTGTCGTGGGCCGATGCCGATGCCTACTGCACGTGGGAGGGCAAACGACTCCCGACCGAAGCCGAGTGGGAGAAGGCGGCACGCGGGGAGGATGGGCGGATTTATCCCTGGGGAAATCAGCCGGCCGGCCTGTCGCGTGCGAACTTCGGTCGGACCGGTTTGTCAGGTCCGGTGCGCGATCGTCCCGAACGGCTCTTGCTCTATCCACCGATCATTTCCGTGGACAAGTACGACAATTCTGTGAGCCCGTACGGCCTCTTCCAGATGTCCGGTAACGTGGCCGAGTGGGTGGCCGACTGGTACGACCCCAAGTACTACGCGACTGCGCCGGACAAGAATCCCAAGGGACCGGAGAAGGGAACGCAGCGGAGCTTCCGTGGCGGCGGCTGGATCGACAGCACGCCGAGCGTGCGGGCCGCACAACGCAACGGCACCGATCCCAACACCAAGATGAATTGGATGGGGTTCCGTTGCGCGCGGGACGTGAAAGAAGTAGCGGGTGCGCAGGGCTGACGCGCTCATGTCTCCCGAAGCGACCCTTTCGGGTTCCGGCGGGCGGAAGCCTTCGGAAATTCCCTCGGGGACTCGGTCAGTTTCCGCTTTCCTTCCCGCCGGAACTTCGAAGGGTGCCCCGCTTCTCCGGCAAGGTTCGCGTCGAGCCCTACGCACCCGATTGAGTGGTGGATGAGTGAATGGATGGATGGATAAGTAGAGGCCCCACCGCTCCGGCGCAAGCACCGCCTGAACCTACCGCCCGTCACTTTGTATTTTCTAGTTGGTCCAAGGAAGGTCTTCGTGAGGAGGTTCGTAGGGGCCTAAGGCTCTTGAGGAGAACCTTACCCGTTCCACCCTGTGATGGGTGATCTCTTCCGGAGTGCCGGCTTCGGGATTGAAGAGGACAACGTTATATCCCGGTCCCATAGCGCTGGGATACGCAATGCCATCGAACCCCCCTTCCCTGATCACATCGCACAAGTGTTGGGTTGGTCGATACAAAACGTCGGCCTCATGCGGCATCACCGGACGCGAAAGCTCTTCCGCAAACCTATTCAATAGCCCATGGGCTTCAAGTCGCCAACCGAGATTCTCATGGAAAAAAGGACTATCAACGAGGTAAGGCTTTCTTAGATCAAGAATGCGAAGTCCTTGTGTAATCCTCATTTTTGCAACGCTAGCCGGAGCTCCCTTCCAAGCTCGGACTTCCGCTAATGCAGTGTCTATATCACTGGCCATGTAAAGCGCCGGTTCCCCGGTCCGGTTAGCTCGTTGGGCTGGAGTCTTGTCAGGTGGAGGGGCCTCCATTTCTTCAAGACTAAATCTCTCAGTTCGGCCACGAACTGTATAGATGCGGGCTCTGAACAGTACCGAATCATCTGGGTAGGTGGTACCACGATCTTCAACGGCAAATGAGATTCGATCGATTTCTGAGATTCCATCCTGGGAGTCGGGTTCCTCAAACTCCGATGGACCATCAGGAGGTTCATCTTCGGCTTCCTGCTCCCAGATTTCTTCCAATGTCGAATGATATGGATTACAGCTATGGAACAACCCTCTATAGTCAATGCCTGAAGCCATTAGGTCTTTCGGGTCAACACCTGCTTCCATGATGGCTCCAACCAAATCTCGTGCGAGGCCCTTATCCATAATTCGATCGCTGAAAATCTCCCAGTCTCCCTGGAGCAGATCGGCAAGACCGTCACCCTGAGGCGAATCGCTGGGGTGATATAACTCAACAACTGGCTCAAACCATTCGCCAAGGGAATTCAAGGGGACAACATAAACGTTGCGTGCACTGCACCAAGAGCAGTTTCCCTTTGTGTCTTGCTCCTTGATCCACTCAACAAGTTGTTTATCAGCAAAACAGCGATGACACGCAAAAGAGGGAGGGTGTGGGTAATATCGACTCACCATGATGTGGGCACTGAAAAGCAGTCCAGTTACCTTCTCTTGATTTCTAAGAGCTCGGTTGCTCGCTCACTTGTCTCCTTGACCAAAATCCCCATCTTCGGATGGGAGGGTTCGAAGTCGATGGGGAGATCGTAGTGGCGGAGGCGTTCGCTGGCGGTGGGGCCGATTGACGCGACGACCATCTTTTTGCACGCCTCTTTGAACTGCGCGGTTGTGCCTTCCTGCTGGAGTAATTGCATGACATGATCGATCTGCGCGGCGTTGGTGACCAACATCACCTGAATGTTCCCCGCGATGATCTCGCCGAGCACCTGTTTCAACGGGCCTGTGTTTTCCGGGAGCGCCCAACGGTAAATGGGCACGGGAAAGACCTCTGCGCCACGTTGTCTTAGGGCCTCCAAGAGTTCCGGATTTGATGTGCCATATTCTTGGACAGCGACGCGGAGACCCTTGACGGGACGGTACTCGTCGAGCGTGGAGACTACCTCTACCCATGTGTTCGGTTCCGGCACGGTGAGAGTCGGTGTGATGCCAAAGGGCTTGAGTGCCGCCACCGGCTTGGGGCCACGAGCGACGGTTGCCGTCTGCTTGAGCCCCGCCATGATCGACGACATGGGATGGCGCGAACGTAGAATTTCGAAGAGGATGGTTGTGCCGATGCCCGTCATGAGGATGAGGATATCGACCTGTCCGTCGATCAGTCTGGCGCCAAAGCGCAACGCAGCGGGATTGTCCTGGATGGGAATTTCTCGGAGGGCAGGAGCCACAAGAGGTTGGCCGCCATAATGCTCGATCAGCCTGGTCATCTCCCTTGCCATACGGCTTTCGAATGCCGCGATGCACAGGCCACTAAACCCTTGCGCTGCTGTCATTGTGGCCTTGAAGGCAAAAGTAAAAATGAAAAAGTAAAAAGTTTCATGTGTTTTGCTTTGTTCGAGAGACGATGGCTCCAAGAATGTTGCAGAGTTCAGCAGCTTCCTGGATTAGGGGACTCATGGCGGTGGGGTCTATGATTTTAGCTTCCGTTATGAGGCGGAGCCAGTAACGAGTTTCCCGAATTTCTTTCAGTGCGATGGAATACTTGCTGATGAAATCGGCTCTACTCTGTCCCGCCTGCGCCTCTTCGACATTTGCTCCAACAGACGTTCCAGATCGAAGAAGTTGTAGGGCAAGGGTCTTTCCGATGCTGGGCTTGCCATCGAGCTGTTGGCACAGACGGATCATGCCTAAAGCAAAAGAAAAAGTCCGCTCTTGTATGTCCCGTCGGCCATCAGGATTTCTCTTGTTCGCTTCTTTATTTGCGCACACTTTTTCCTTTTGACTTTTTACTTTTTACTTGCCGCATCGGCTGCGCACCGGAACCCGGTCGATTCGTTCCGAATCGTCGGATCGCTGTCCACGCGGGTAAAGATGCGGACCGTGGGAGTCTCGTTCTGCCATCCTGCTCCCCGAATGACTTTTTTGATACCGCTGTCCGGGCCTTTGGGATTCTTCGCCGGGCTCTTCTCATAGTACCGGGCGTCGTACCAGTCGTTGACCCATTCCCATACGTTGCCGGCCATGTCGTAGGCGCCGAACGGGCTCTTGCCCGCTTCATAGCTCCCGACGGGCATGAGGGTCTTCTCGCCGATCCACCGTTGATTGAAGTTGAGATGTTTCACGGTGGGCTCGACATTACCCCAGGGGAATCGTCGATCGGCGGTCCCCTTTGCCGCCTTTTCCCATTCGGCTTCGGTCGGGAGTCGTTTGCCCACCCAGGCGCAATAGGCCTCGGCGTCAAACCAATCCACATTGATCACGGGTCGATCGGCCAGTGAGTCAGGGATGGCGTCTCCTTGCCAGAGGTTTCGCGTCGGATTTTTCGAGTTCTGTGGGACACGATGGCCTGAGGCTTTGACGAACTCCAGATAGCGGCCGTTTGTCACTTCGAATGTATCGATAAAGAAGGTGTCCACAAACACGTCATGGCGTGGATACTCATCGCGTCCGCCATCCCGGTCGCCTTGTGGAACACCCATGGGAAACGAGCCGGCCGGGACCTCGACCATCGGCGCACCGTCTTTGCCCGTCGATGGCGTGAGCAGGACCTGAGGCGGTTGGTCGGCTGCGAAGAGCGGGGACATGTTGAGCAGGACACAGAGCACAGTCGAAACAAGAAATGGTCCGACAGACATCGTGGCGGGCTCCTTGCTCAAGATCGGAAGCGTGAGGATCGTACCATAGCCGGGAGTGAAAGCGCAGCCACCGGCCCGATCAGGCGAGTCGGGCCTCACTCCGCATCCTAGCAGGCTGCGGAAAAACTCTGTGGGCACGCGAGAACTTCGATGGTCCGCAAATGTGGCACAACAGTAGAAGACTCCCGCAGGATGCTCAAAATGGCCAGACTTCTCACCCACCCAACCCCGGCGCGCCAAGACGCGCCGTTCCGCGGCAAGGCCGCAGCAAGTGAAGGCCCGAGGAGGTACAGACCGCACTTCGTGTGGGCCGTTCGCCCGTGCAACGGGTCCTGGCGAACGGAAAAACCCCTTCAGTTCTTCTGAGCCCGATAATCTTTTCTGGACGTTGAGGGTCTGAACGATGCGAGAACGATGCATGGGACAAGGTGCGTCTCGGCGCGCCGGGGTTGGGCGGGTGAGAAGAGCGACTTTTTCAGCATCGTGCTAGGGATTTTCAATTGACGGAGCCGAGGTGGCTCCCTACTATACGGACACGATTGAGGATGACTATGAGTACTCCGCTCCATCGAGGATTACGCCATGTGGCGTTGCGCGTCACGAATCTCGCGCGTTCTCGCACGTTCTATGAGCAGTTGCTGGGGATGAAGGTGGTGTGGGAGCCCGACCCCGACAATGTGTATTTCAGCTCCGGATCGGATAATTTCGCCTTACACCAGATCCCGGCGTCCGAGCTCACCGCGTATCAGCCCTTGGCGGGGCAATCGTTGGATCACGTCGGCGTGATCCTTGAGAGCCCTGAAGCAGTCGACCGGATGTATCGGGAGATCGAACCGCGTCTGCCGCAGCTGGGCGGGCGGGTCGTGAAACCGCCGAAGCAGCATCGCGACGGCAGCTATTCCTTTTACTTTTCCGACCCCGACGGGACTGTCATTCAAGCGTTGTACGAACCTACGATCAGCAAACTAGAATTCACACGTAAGGGGTAAGGCGTGAGGGGTGAGGCGATGGTTAAGAATAACGAGGTCAAAGACGGAAGGGCGATCCCCTTACGCCTTACGCCTCACGCCTTACGAGTATGAAGATCTGGGACAGTCTGCCCAAACATCAATATCTCAGCCTCGCGCCCTGGGCCTGGGTTCAATTGGAGAGCGCGGACCCTCCTGGGCCCTTTCCCTTTGTTGCAGGGGTGGCCCCCGAAGTCGTCGCGAGTCTCAGTGAAGCCCATGGCCTCCTCTCCAGCGCGATCGATACGGCCATCAGCGATGTCTTTTCCAAGCGGGCCCCGCTCGACGATCCTGATCGTCAACGGCGATTGGAGGATGCCTATGCGGAGGTGATCAGCGCCCGCCCCAATCTGCAGCAGCATATTCGTTGTGGGCGGAAGCCGGACGGTACGTTTCAATGGGAGTTTCCGACCGATCCCACCAAATCTGCCACGGTCACCAACGGCGGGCTCCGGATCTTCCATTCCGTGAAGCGGCAGGCGATTCCGATCGGGTTCGACCAAAGACAGTTGGGGCTGCTGGTGGGAAAGGTATTGGGATTCTTGGACGGTACGCATCAGACCGACGAAATCAACACGGTGGTGGCGACCTCGGGGCGAGATGGAGAACGCATGCTCACGCGGTTGATCGAATCCCTTCATCAGCATGAGTGCTTGGTCAGCTCGAGCACCTCCTCCGTCAGATCCCGCTGGTTCGAAATGCTACAAGATACAGACACGGTCCATCTCGGACATGCCGCATTGCTGTATCGGCAAAGGGACCAGGTACTGTTGTTCGATCCCTGGCTGCTCCCCTGGTTTGCGGAATCCTCCGTCCCGTCGCTCTGGGGATCGCTGCTGCCCAAACCGGCTGCCGTCTTCTTGACCCATGATCACGACGATCATGTGGATCCGCGCACGCTCTTGCACCTGCCCAAAGACACGCCGATCATCGTGCCGAGCCGAAGGAATCGGCGGACGCTCTCCTACGATTATCTGTCGCTCTTGCGAGAACTGGGATTTGGCCGCGTGATCGAATTGGCGCATGGAGAAAGTTGGGCGTTCGAAGGAGGAGCCGTGTACTCCGTGCCGTTCTACGGCGAAGATCCCTGCGATCTGGAGATGCCGCGCAACTGCTATCTCATCGCCGATCGCGGCTATAACGTGCTCGTGCATGCGGACAGCGGGCCGACGAATAGCGGGAAGTCCCCCCTCAAGGACGGAGTGATCCAGTCACTCGTGCAGAGGCATGGGCCAATCCCGCTGGTGTTTGCCTCGCAACAACAACTGCTCGAAGTCCGTGGCCATGCGGCCCACGCGCCCTTGTCTCATCCTGGGAAATGGCTCGACGTGGGAGAAAACGGCTATCTCACGAATGCGTATCTTGCCGATGTGTGTGCGGCGGCGCAGGCCAAGCTGTTCGTGTCGTATGCCACCGGCGGTGCAGATTGGTATCCGGACCATCTCTCGTTCATGTTCAGCCAACGGAATCCCGCTCGCACAGCGCTGCTGACGGCCCACTGGGAACGGCCGGAAACTCTCAAAGAACTTCTCGTCAAGCATGGATGCGGGTATCATTACGGTCATGCGTTGGATCTGTTTCGTCGCACGACCGACGGGCTGGTGGAACCGCTGACGACCGGGGAAGCCCTGACGCCCCTGTCGCTCTACCGGCTTGACCACGGCGATCCTCCGTTTATGAAAGCCGGTAGCCGCACTACACCATCTCGCTAAATCGGCAAGGACCGCCTATGACCACGCGCAAGACGCAGCAAGCCCCGATCCTCGTCACCGGTGTCGCCGGATTCATCGGCTTTCATACAGCGACCAGGTTGCTGGAGCGAGGCGAGCGGGTGATCGGACTCGATAACGTCAACGACTACTACGACGTGCGACTGAAGAAGGCGAGGCTGGCGAAGCTGAAACCCTTCAAGCAGTTCGCCTTCACCAAAACCGATCTGGCAGACCGAGTGAAAATGCGGCGGCTCTTTGCCACTCAGCCGATTGCGAAGGTGGTCCACCTGGCGGCGCAAGCGGGTGTGCGCTATTCGCTCGTGAACCCGCATGCCTATACGGACAGCAACATCGAAGGGTTTCTGAACATTCTGGAAGGCTGCCGGCATGCGAAGGTCGAGCACCTCGTCTATGCCTCGTCGAGTTCCGTTTACGGCGGCAATACCCAGATGCCGTTTTCGATTCATGACAACGTCGATCATCCGGTCTCTCTCTATGCGGCCAGCAAGAAGGCCAATGAACTCATGGCCCATTGTTATGCGCATCTCTATCGGATTCCCTGCACGGGTCTGCGGTTTTTCACGGTCTATGGGCCCTGGGGGAGGCCCGACATGGCCCTCTTCATCTTCACGAAGGCGATTTTGGAGGGGAAACCGATCGAGGTCTACAACCACGGAAAGATGCGCCGGGACTTTACCTATGTCGATGACATCGTCGAAGGAGTGATCCGGACCCTCGATCATCCGGCCACCCCGAACCAAGCCTGGTCCGGTGACAGACCGGATCCCGGAACCAGCTCAGCGCCGGCCCGGATCTACAATATCGGTAATCATCAGCCAGTCGAGCTGCTGCGCTTTATCGAGGTGTTGGAGAACGCGTTAGGAAAGAAAGCGGTGAAGAAGCTGCTGCCGATTCAGCCGGGAGACGTGCCGGCGACGCATGCGGACATCGAGGACCTTACGCGGGACGTCGGGTTTGCCCCAGCGACGCCGATCGAAGAAGGTATCGCACGCTTTGTGCAATGGTATCAGGAGTTCTACAAAAAATGAAGGGCGCCAAGCCCTTCAGATAGCCTGGCACCCTACTGTCTCTCGCCTGAGCCGACTCGTTACTGACAGCCGACCGGGACGAATCCTGTTCCAAACATTCTCGATAGAGTCACGAAACGCGCATTGTCGTAGAACGAATAGCTCGGACCCCGCTGATTTCTTCCGGAAAGATCTCCGCCATACGAGGGATCTGTCCCATTAAAGAACCCGCCACGAGTTTTCTGAACGAGGTGGAGCCACTCTCCATACATGGAGCAGACTTCAGCTTGAACGGACCCGGACGAGGCGATGGTGGCGTGCCAATCTTTGGCCCAATCGGGGACGGTCTGTCCTCCGCCGGTCATACCAGTCTGATTGCGGTCGGCGTACGGAGGAATATCGTAGTGAGGAGCCGTGGCCAAGGTGGGGCGATAGGTTGGCATGTCGTCCAGCGAGGGCACGACCGACAGTTCTTTCAGCGTCATCAGTTTGCAGCCCGGCAAATCCTTGTTGGTGTAGAGGGTGCTCCCATC
>WNFB01003364.1_pt1 | contig 14090 bp, 19 predicted proteins | sample 5400501 | NCBI WGS metagenome assembly WNFB01 (sample SAMN13153341, study PRJNA577476) | soil metagenome | isolation source: 200 cm saprolite under Douglas fir tree site 2 hole 1 | place: USA:California | collected 2015-04-18
GTGGCGCCCAATCCGGACGTCGCCTGCTCCACGGACTTCGGCAACACCGACACGTTCGCGGCGAACGTCAGTTACTAGTTGAGTTGATGGCTCGATAGGCCGGCGCGTGCCGGCCTGTCGGGTTCATCGACAATCAGGCGGCCAGGTAGCGTGCGGCGGCTGCCGTAACGACGCGCGCGGCCCGGACGATCTCGTCGACGGCGATCCACTCGTCGGTCGAGTGCGCCTGCTTGATGTCGCCCGGGCCGTAAAGGATCGCCGGCGTCTCCGCTTCGTGAACCAGCAAGCGCATGTCGGAGCCATACGGGGCGCCGTCCGGCTCGGGCTCGACACCGAACTCTTCGGCATGCGCCGCCTTGAGCGCCGCGAAGGCCGGTAGCTCGGCATCAACCTCGACCGCATCGAACTGGCCGCCGGTCCACTCGACCTGCGGCGGGTGATCCATCAGCCACGCGTCGCGCTGCGCGACGTCGGAGATCGCCGCCGCGAACTGGCGGCGCACCTCCGCGGAGGCCACGCCAACGGGAACGCCGACCCGTCCTTCGCACTCCAAGTCGTCCGGGACGGTCGACGACCACGAGCCGGCCCGCAGCCGTCCGATGCTCAAGGGGTACGCAATCGGGTAATGCCTGAACAATCGATGCGGCTCCTGGTTGAGCAAGCGCTCCAGTTGCCGAAGCCGGGTTTCGACCAGCTCGAATTTCTCGATCGCGCTGATGCCTTGGTAGCGAACCGAGGCATGGGCCGACTGCCCGCGGATGCGCAGCTTGAACGACAGCGCCCCGGCCTGCGCCGGAATGATGCGAAGACGCGTGGGTTCCAGAACGTACGCGGCATCTGCCCGGTAGCCGCGCTGCGCCATGGCAAACGTGCCGATGCCTCCGTCCTCCTCGCCCACGACACTCTGCAGGATCAGGCGCCCACGCAACGGAAGGCCGCTTTTCTTCAAGGCCGCTGCCGCGCTGATGCCGACCGCCAGCCCGGCCTTCATGTCACAGGCGCCCCGGCCGTAGAGGCGACCGGCCTGGATGTGCGCCGACCAGGGGGACGCGTGCCAGGCCTGCCGGTCGCCCGGTGGCACCACGTCGACGTGGCCATTGAGGATCAGCGAGCGCTCGCCCTTCTGCCCCAGGATGCCCGCCACCAGCACCGCCTCGGTGCGCTCCACCTCCATGCCCGGAAAGCGCGGGTGCGCCTTCAGCCGATCGACGTCGGCCTCGAAGCGATCGATCTCGAGACCGGCCTCCTCGAGCATCAGCGCGACGAGGTCCTGCGCCGCGCGCTCGTCACCCGTGATGGATGGAACGCGCACCAGATCCTGCGCCAGCCGGATGCAGCCATCGGTATCGAGCGACTCCAGTGCCCTGGCTTCTGCCCGCTCCCCGATCACGGGCTGAGTGTAGTCGCGTCAGGCGGCCAGGTTGAGGGCGCCGTCGCAGCTGGGGTAGCGAACGCAACTCAAAAAGCCGCCGTACTTGCCCTGTTTAGGCTCGACCGATGCCCGGCACTTGGGGCAGTGCCCAAACATGACCAGGAGATCCGCGCCATCGATCAACTCGAGCTGGGGGACCTTCTCAGCAAAATCAGTGGCCTCCTGCGTAAAGACACCCGACGTCACGAAGAAGCCCTTCATCAATTTGCCGGCGGTAATCACGCCCGCGAACTCACGGACGTCGCGCGCTTCAACGTATCCGCCGGGAAATCGCCGCTGCTTGCACTGGACGATCGCCCGCTGTTTTCCTTTCCGAAGGAAAAGGTCGGTTCCACCGTCGGGACCGCGCTGGCCCACGAGCTCAGCTGACCAACCCTTCGCCGCGAAGCCGGCGGCGACCAGCCGCTCGAACTCGCGCCATGACAGCGAGCGGATCGTATCGAGCGATCGGTTTGAGTCGAGCAGTCGCCACCAACCCAACCGTTTCATCTGTGCGGCCACCGCCACGATCGCAACGAGATACCCGGGAATGAACGCAAAGACAGGGACGGTGATGGCCGACCATTCCCATCGCACGAATGAGCCGGTGCCACCAAAGCCCTGGAGGATGATCAGTTGGATCGCGAGGTCCACGACGAGGAAGACGGCAATCGGCATGGCGACGGCGACGACCAGCGGAACTCGAGAAACAAGCCGATCCAGCCAGGTGAAGACGCCCATGACCGCCTAAACGCCGGCCGCGCTAAGAAGTTGCGGCGAGATTCAGGGAAGGAACTGCTGGTGGCCGAGGAAAACGAGGTCCGGTGGGATGCTCAGCAGGCTGGACAGACCGTAGACGAAGTTCGAGAACGTCGCGCTCACGGGTCCGCCCTGCCACAGCAGAAAGAAGAGCACGAGGAGCGGCAGCATCCCCAGGCGGTTGGCCAGGATGCGTAGCTCGATCGAAAGCCAGGGCGCAATGATACCGAACCCGTCGAACGGCGGAATCGGGATCAGGTTCAGGACCACGGCGCTGAGCTCCACGAACACGAGGAAGGCGAGGGCGGCCCAGAATTGCTCGTTGCCGAACGGCACGGTGCCCTGGAACACGAGGAATGGCCAGCCGATCAGGATGGCGAAGAGGAGGTTCGATACGGGGCCCGCGGCCGACGCGAAGCTACGCCACCGATTGTTGCGAATGGCCTGCTCGTTCAGGTAGACCGCGCCTCCGGGGATGCCGATGCCGCCGAGCAGGAGGAACACGACCGGCAGGCCGATGCTCAGCAGCGGATGGATGTACTTCAGCGGGTTGAGCGAGAGATAGCCGGCAGAGGCCACGGAGCGGTCGCCACCGAGGTAGGCGATAAACGCGTGACCGAACTCGTGGATGCACAGCGAGGTCACCCAGCCGCCGACGACGAACAGGATGGTGAGCGGCAACGTCAGGCTTGGTAGCGCCCCTGACCACAGGCCGACGCCCCCCACGAGCATGGCCCCGACCGGAATGCCAAAAACCGGGCTGACGCGCACCGCGCCGTCGAGCCTGGGAAGCGGTCGCTGGCGCGCCTCCTTCGGTGTTGACCCGGGCGCCGTGAGGTGCTGCCGGATGGCGTAGATGCTCAGGCCGGCCGTCTCGAGCCGCTGCGCGGTCGTCGTCGAATCCTTGTAGAGCAGGGCCAGGAGCAGGTGCAAGGCGTCCACCCGGTAGTGACCGATCTGCTCCGCCTCGCGGTGGGCGTTGATCAGCAGGTAGCGGGTAGCCGGACCGATGGGCGCCGGTGCCACCGGGCGTGCCGGGTCCAGATCCCGCCATTCCGATGCACTGCGGAGCGACTCCAGGTTGACGTTGAGCGCGACCAATGCCTTGTGCGCCGGGTTGCGGGGCGAAAGGACGATCGCCGCCAGCACGTGCGTCGGCTCGGTGCGCGCCACGCCACTGGCGGTCGCCAATTGCTGGGCGAGCTCGATGACCTCTCGGGCAGACGCCGTCAGCGGGATGTCGTTCGCAATCTGCTTGAGTGTCCAGCCCTCGGTTGCGCTTCCCCCAAAGGGTTGCGGCGAAGTAGCCACGATGCCTAGAACGTCACCGGGCGGCGAATCCGGTCGACCAGATGTTTGCGATCAGGTCTTGACGGTGCCAATCCGCATCCGGAGGCGCCCTTCGATCTGACCCAGGAGCCAGGCGGCAAACTGCTCGTGCGTCGGGTGCTGCTCTTTGACCACTTCGAGAACCTCGTCATGAATGCGGGTGAGCAGGTTCAGGAACTCGCTCTCGTCCATTCCCCACCTCCTGGGCGGCCAGCATTTATCGGCGCGGCCGGCTGGGGAAATTGTAGACGCCCTCAGCCCATAAAAAAAGCGGCCCGCCGGCCGCTTTTCCCTCCGCGACGCGCCCGGTCAGACGTCGTGCTGCTCGACTTCCGTGACCTCAGTGGTGTGGTGGTGATGGCCGGCGCCACGGGACATCCCGCCCGCGAGCAGGTTATAGAGAACACCCACGATCGCGAGCAGCAGCAGCAGGAAGATCAGGTTGCCACCGACGCCGCCGATCAACCCGAGCAGCCACAGGACGACGAGGACGGCGACGATCGCCCAGATCAGACTGGTCATGAGTTCACCTCCCCGATGGACAGATGCGGTTTCCGAATGAACTTGATACCAACGGTATCATCTATCATGAAACGAAGGTGACTATGCGTCAAGGGGTCGAATGGCCCTAGCCCTGTCGCAGACATGGCAACCGCCGGCGCGGTCGATGCGGCTGAGCTAGTTGATCCGGTCGAGTCGGCTCGGGCGGCCGGGCTGCGGTACGTCTCCGATCTCACCCCCGGCATCCGCCGGACGCGGGCGGGGAAAGGTCTCCGCTACACCGGGAGCGACGGGCGGCCGATCCGCGACGTCGAAAACCCTCGCGAGGATCAAGCGGCTGGCCATTCCGCCCGCCTGGACCGATGTCTGGATCTGTCCGGATGCCCGCGGCCACCTGCAGGCGACCGGGCGAGATGCGCGCGGAAGGAAGCAGTATCGCTACCACCCGCGCTGGCGCGAGGTCCGCGATGCCGTCAAGTACGACCGCATGCTCGCGTTCGCCGAAGCGCTGCCGACGATCCGCGAGCGCACCGACCGGGACCTGGAACGACACGGAATGCCGAGGGAAAAGGTGCTGGCGACGGTAGTCCGCCTTCTGGAAGAGACACGCATTCGGATCGGGAACGACGAATACCGGAAGGAAAATGGATCCTACGGGCTGACGACGCTGCTCGACCGCCACGTCAATGTCATCGGCTCGGAGGTGCGGCTCAGTTTCCGCGGCAAGAGTGGCAAGCACCATACGGTCGAACTGCACGATCGACGAATGGCACGCATCATCAAGCGCTTCCTCGAGATCCCGGGACAGGAGCTCTTCAAGTACGTCGACGAGAACGGTGAGGCGAAGGCGATCGATTCCGCCGACGTCAACGACTACTTGCGCGGGATCACCAGCGAGGATTTCACCGCCAAGGATTTCCGCACCTGGGCCGGCACCATTCTCGCCGCACGATTCTTACGCGAGACGACCGAGGTGGCGAACTCGCGGGGGCTCAAGAAGCAGCTGGTTCGCGCCATCGCCCGGGTCGCCGACGAGCTCGGCAACACGCCCGCCGTGGCAAAGAAGGGCTACATCCATCCGGCGGTGATCGCCGCTTATCTTTCAGGAGGACTGACGCCGATCAGCGAAAAAGAGGACCCCGACCCTACCGGCTGTCGGCCGAAGAGCGAAGCTTGCTCGCCCTGTTGGCGAAGGCTGCCTGATGCCTAAGTCGCGCTCAGGATGAGATAACCGGAGATCGACAGTAGGACGAAGAGGGCAATGATGCCCACCGCCGCGAAGGCGGGAAGGGTTGTGCTCTCGGGGTTCTGCGCGTCCATGACATTCAATCCTGCGGGCTGAAGTTGAAGCCCTCATGAGCGTGTCATGTGAGTTGGCTAAGACGGAAGTCGTTAAAAACGATGAAGGCCGAACGAGGGCTAGTACCAATAGTTCGAGCCTTCGGCAGAGGCTGAGCCGGTTGGCGCCGGCTCGTCGCGGAGTAGACCCTTCGGCCCGGCGAGCGTCCGGACCGCTTGCTCGACGCGGGCGACGAAGGCGTCGTAGTCTTCGCCCGGCTCCGGGTAAAGCGCATCCCCAAATTTGATACTCGCCGCATGGCGTCGTGGTATCCGGCGGAAGCGGGGGAAGACCTCGTAGAGACCATCGATATAGGCCGGCACGATCGGCACGCCGGCGTCGATTGCCAGGATGGCCGCGCCTTTCTTGAAGGTCCCGATGTTGCCCGTCCGCGACAGGGTGCCTTCGGGAAAGATCACGACCGACCAACGATGGGCGAGATGTTGCTTCAGACGATCGAGGGCAGGCCGTGCGCCGCCCGCGCGGGGAATCGGGAAGGTGTTGATCATCAGCTGGGTCAGCATCGCCTCCCATTTTCGCTTGAAGATGGAGTCGGCGGCGGCGACCACGAAGGCGCGGAAACGGAAACGGTTAGGGAGCGCCTGCAGCATGACCACGGCATCGAGGGCGCTGCTGTGGTTGGAGACGAAGACGGCACCGCCTTTGACGGACTTGACTCGATAGCGGTCGATGACGGTGAGGGGGGAGAAGGCGCCCATCAGCGGAAAGATCAGGAAGGTCTGCATCACGGCCCGAATGCCGCGGATCGATCCCCATTGAGTCCACGTTGGGACGGTCGCCGGCGGCGGGCTCGTGGTTTCCAATTCCCTCCCCTCCGGCGGTCGCCCAGCTAAAGTAGGTGCGGGGGTGCCATGCCGGAACACCGCAAGCGTAGCAACCGCAGGTCCACGGCGAAAGGTCCATTGAGACCGCTCCGGGCGCTCTGATGGCCCGGCCACTTCGCGCCGAGAGCGTCTCGGCTGAGATCAGCCGCAACCTGGCCCTCGAGCTGGTCCGAGTCACCGAAGCGGGAGCCCTGGCCAGCGCGCGCTGGATGGGCCGGGGCGATAAAAACACGGCCGATGGCGCCGCGGTCGATGCCATGCGTCGCGCGCTCGGCATGGTCGCGATGGACGGCGTGGTCGTCATTGGCGAAGGCGAAAAGGATGAAGCGCCGATGCTCTACATCGGGGAGAAGATCGGCACCGGCGAACCGCCGCAGGTCGATGTCGCCGTTGACCCGATCGACGGCACCACGCTGCTTTCGAAGGGATTGCCGAACGCGATCTCCGTGGTGGCGATGGCGGCCGGGCGTGGCTCGCTCTACGATGCCAAGCACGTCCATTACATGCACAAGATCGCGACCGGGGCCGATGCCGCCGGCTCGCTGAACATCGATGATCCGGTGGCGGTCAACCTGCAACGGGTCGCCCGCGCCAAGCGGATGCGCGTCAGCAATCTCACCGTCATCATCCTCGACCGTCCGCGCCACGAGGGACTGATCAAGGAAGTTCGCGACACCGGCGCCCGCATCAAGCTGATCAGCGATGGCGACGTGGCCGGCGCCGTCATGACGGCGATCGATGGCAGCGGGCTCGACCTCCTGATGGGGATCGGTGGATCACCCGAGGCGGTGCTCGCGGCTGCCGCCCTGAAATGTCTCGGGGGCGAGATCCAGTGCAAGCTTTACGCCCGCAATCCGGAAGAGAAGGAGAAGGCCGAAGCGGCTGGGGCGAAGTTCGATCGCGTGCTCGCCATCGATGACCTCGTCCGCAGCGACGACGTCTTCTTCGCCGCCACGGGTGTCACCGACGGCGAGGTCCTGCAGGGCGTCAAGTACCACATGAACTGGGCCGAGACCGAATCCCTTGTGACCCGCAGCCGATCGGGCACCCTTCGACGGATCTATGCGCGACATCACTGGGGCTTCAAGCAACGCGAGTGGCTGGGCCAGCCCGAAGAGGGCTAGGGGTACCCCTGCAGACGCAAGCGATAAATGAGGTAGGGGCCGAGACTCAGGAAGCCGCAGGTGATGGCGGCGTGAACCAGCACCGGCGCGAGTAGCGATGGCGGCGACGGCTGCAACAGGTAAATCAGACCCAGGGTCAGCCCTGCGGCTGTGGCGCCTGCTACCGGACGCCAGCCCCAGCGGTCGAGTAAGTGGTACCCGCCGAAGACCGCCGTGGCCACGAGCAGGGCGAGCAGCCGCGCGTGCCACCATCGAGCCAGACCGCCCTGAAGAAATCCGCGAAAGAACCATTCCTCGACGGGGGCGTTGAGGACCAGGTAGTAGGCGCTCTGCAGCCAGAGGTCTGGTTTGGTGGGAACGAACCAGCGTCCGCTGCGCCGCGAAAGGTAGGCGGCAAAGGCGGCGGCGATCGCAAACGCCGCCACGCTGAGGGGGATTGCCACCAGGAGATCGCGGAGTGGGTGGGTGACCACCAAACCGAAGCTGCGCAGCGGCGTTCCCGTCAGCCACGCGAACAGCAGGGGAATCAGCGTCAGCGGCACCAATCGAAGAAGAAGGTCCAGGCGCATCCACGACCAGCTGCTCGCGACCGTCGTCCGGACGACAGTCCTCGTCAGGGCAGGGTCAATCCGGGTGTTCGATGACGCACTGGATCGCCTCGCGCTGCGCCACCAGCGCGAAGTCGGCATTGCCGTCGTGGACGCCGAGGTCGCGACCGAAACGGTACGACAGGATGCATGGGATCTTGGCGGGGGGCTGGTGCAATGCGGCCTCGACTTTGGAGACCTCGGCCGCGGTGGTTTCAGGCTTCCAGCGGAAGAGGGCGACGCGACGCAGCACGGCTACGAGCGGATCGAGATCCCGGGCAGGACCGTTCGATCCAGCTCGATGAGCTCGGACTCATAGGCGTCCGCGGCCTCCTGGGCGTGCTCGAAGTCCTTCGGTGTGACGTGGCCCTCGCGTCGGCGCAGGCCAACGATCTCGTGCAAGAGCCGGACCCCGAAGGCGATCAGGAGTGCGCTGATCCCGCCGAGAAACAAGAGCCGAAGTACCGTCCGTCCGAGCCCCATTAATCCGAGCTTACCCCAAGGGGCATGTCGCGCCCGAGCGGCTCGAGGGCCTCGGCGACGGCCGTGAGTTGGGCCGGCGAGAGCCGCTTGGAGAAATGCTCGCGAATCCCCCGGAGGTGAATCGGCGAGGCCCGCCGCAATCGTACTTTGCCGGCCGAGGTCAGGATCGCGAAACTGCCGCGTCGGTCGGAGGCGCACCGTCCTCGCTTGACCAGACCGGTGCGGACCAGGCGGTCCACCAGGCGGGTCAGACCGCTGGGGCTGAGGCGGACGCGGTCGGACAGCTCGGTCATCCGCAGGCGGTCGTCGGGGGCGAAGCTGAGCTGGACCAGGACATCGTATTCGGCAAGCGTGATGTCCTCCTCCTTGACGAGGTCATCCCCGAGACGCCGAAGTAACGAGGCCTGGGCATCGAGGAAGGCGCGCCAGGCTCGCATTTCGGCGGGTTTGAGCTTTCGAGCCATGTGGAATAGATTCTCGCATCAAACTGTTAGCCGTAGAGGTAGTTGTATATGCAACAAATTTGTGAGAGCGGGAGGAATCTAGAAAAATGAAGTGGGCTTTTGACGTTTATCACAGCAGCGTCACATTTACCATCCGTCACATGATGTCGAAAGTGCGCGGCCAGATGAAGATCAAAGAGGGCTGGCTCGAGGTCGACAACGACAACCTGAGCACGGCCACGGTCGATGTTGTTCTGGACGCCGCGACCATCGATACCGGGGTCGAGATGCGCGACAACCACCTGCGCAGTGCCGACGGTCATTTCGACGTCGCGAATTATCCCACCATCACCTTCAAGAGCAAGCGCGTCGAGGGCAAGGACCCGGCGAATTTCAAGGTGATCGGTGACTTGACCATCCATGGCATCACCAAGGAAGTGGCGCTCGACGCCAGCTTCAACGGCGAGGGCAAGGATCCGTGGGGCAATCGCCGCGTGAGTTTCGACGCGGAGACCAAGCTGAACCGCAAGGACTACGACCTGACATGGAACCAGGGCCTGGAGGCCGGTGGCTTCATTCTTGGCGACGAGGTCAAGCTCGAGATCGGCGTTGAGGCCGTTCCGGCACCGACGCCGGCCGAGGCCCAGAAGGAAATCGAGGCCGAGGCCGCGCTCGAGTCTCGCTAACCCGAACCCCCTTCATCGACAGCCCGCCAGGATTCTGGCGGGCTGTTTTTCTATCATCTCCCTCCCCCTTGCGGGGTGGGAGGTCCAGGTAATGGGATTCGGGTAGGGTCGCGTTGCTCCAGTGGGGGTCACCTTGAGCCGGGCTGTCTGCCGCACCTGCTGGACGTGGTATGCGAACGGCGAGTCCGTCTGCCCAAAGTGCCACGCGCGACTGGTCGGGGCGGATAACAGGGCCTCAGCCTTGGCGGCCGATGGCGCCGGAACGGTTGCCCCGACTCCAAGCCCCACGATTGCGACCCCGCCATCCGCCCTGATCCAACCAACCGCGGACGCGCCGTTTCCGGCGCCCGCCCAGTCGCGCTCCTTGGGCATCAGCTGGCCGGTGTGGCTCCTGATTGGCGGCGGCGCCATTGCCCTGATCGCCGTGGTCGGCCTTACGGTGCTTGGCCTGCAGCTCACCGGGGCGCTCGGCCCGGTGACGTCGTCCGATGGTGTCTTTTCGGTCAAGGTTCCAAAGGGCTGGGCACAGGGCAGCGCAGTGACGACAACCATTACAACGCCGGTGCTGGCGCTCGCGAAGCTCAAAACGACCAACGGCGTGAAGCCGGAGTTCGTCGTTGCGGACCTGGGTCAGTCGGTTCCCCTCGCGGCGATCGAGGCTGGCTGGGATCCAGTCCTGCGAAGCGGTCGGGTCACGGTGCCCGGCACCCTCGGCGGACTCACGCGGACCACCGTCGCTGGTGCGCCGGCGCTGAGCGTCGAGTTCCACGGATCGAAGTACACGGGCCAGCTTCTCTTCGTCGACTACGGCAGCAAGACCTACATCGTAGAGATGGCGTCGGACCCGACCGACTTCGACAGCCTGCGCGACAGCGATTTCTCGGCCATCCTCTCGTCCTGGCAGTGGCAGTAGAGTCGATACAGTTAGCGGGTGATCGATGACGTCTGGGCCTTCAAACCCGCGTTGGAGCAAGCACGCGCCATCGAGGAGCGGCGCATCAAGCCAGCTGAGCTGGTTGCGCTTTACTACGAGCGCATCGCCCGCATCGATCCGGAACTCAACGCCTACGTCCTGCTGACCCGGGAACTGGCTGAGAGTCAGGCGGCGGCTACCGAAAAGCGGATCACTCGCGGCGAGCCATTGGGCCTTCTCGATGGGGTTCCGATTTCCATCAAGGAAACGGCATCGCTCGCCGGCTATCGCAACAGCCTCGGGTCGCTTCACTTCGAGAAATCGATTGCACAAGTCGACGGGTTCGCCATCGGACGATTGAAGGACGAGGGCGCCGCCATTTTGGGAAAGACCAATGCGCCGGAGTTCGGGACCCGCCCCGTTACCGAGGGTCCGATGTTCCCGCCCGCCCGAAATCCGCTCGACAAGACCCGGACCGCGGGCGGCTCTAGTGGCGGCGCCGCGGCCGCGGTCGCCGCCGGCCTCTGCGCGCTGAGCCACGGTGGCGACGGTGGTGGGTCGATCCGCATTCCTGCCTCGTGCTGCGGCGTGGTCGGCTTGAAGCCATCGCGCGGACGGATCTCCAGCGGCCCGATCCTTGGTGAGGATTGGGCGGGCCTCGCCACCAGCGGCGTGATCGCGAGAACGGTCGCTGATGCGGCGCTCGGTCTCGATGCGATGAGCGGCCACCTGGCCGGCGACCCCTACTGGGCCGAGACCCTGGAGCCCTTCCTGCCGGCGGCCCGGCGGGACGCGCCCGGCCTGCGGATCGGCTGGACTATCGACGCGCCGGCGCCTGTCGACGCCGAAGTCGCATCGGCGGTGGAGTCGATGGCGGCCGAGCTCGCCCGCCTCGGGCATCGCGTGCACCGCCTCAAACCGGACCTCGGCGGGTTTCGCCCACTGATCCAGATCCTCGCGGTCACGTCGGTCGGCACCCTGCCGGTCACGCAACCGCAACGGCTCGACCCCCTCAACCAGCGCATGTTTGAGGCGGCGCCCATGTCGACTGCCGTGGATTATCTACGGGCCCTGACCGAACTGCATCAGCAGGCCCGCAAGTTGATCGCGACCTGGGACCAAATCGATGTGCTGCTGACGCCGACCCTGACCTACCCGGCGCCGAAGATTGGCGAAATCGGCCAGGACGTCAACACGGCGTCGACTGAATTTCTCGACTGGCTCAGCTTTACGCATCCCTTCAACTGCACGGGACAGCCCGCGATCAGCCTTCCGCTGGCCACCTCCAGGGCGGGACTCCCGATCGGCATCCAGCTGGTCGGCCGCCCCCACGATGAATACAGCATCCTGTCGCTCGGCGCCCAGCTCGAGGCGGCAGTCAGGCCACCGGCGGCCGTCGGCACCTCGGGGTAATCGGCATGGCGACCGACTGGCTGCTCATCGACGGATCGAGCGTGATGTTCCGCGCCTACTTCGGTATCCCGGTCACCGCCTTCAAGGCGCCGGACGGCCAGCCGGTCAACGCCGTGCGCGGCTTCCTCGACATGCTCGGGCGACTGGTCACCGATCGCAAGCCGCGCGCCATCGTGGTGGCGACCGATAAGGATTGGCGTCCGGCGTTCCGCGTCGATGTCCTCCCCAGCTACAAGACGCATCGCCTGGTGCAGGGCAACATGCCGCCGGAGCTGGAGCCGCAGGAGCCGATCATCCATGCGGTGCTGGCGGCGATTGGCGTCGAGGTGATCGGCGCCGAGGGTTTCGAGGCCGAAGACGTGATCGCCTCCCTGCTGCCCAAGATCAGCGGCACGGTCGAAATCGTCACAGGAGACCGTGACCTCTTCGCCTTGGTGCGCGATCCGGACGTGCGCGTTCTCTACACCCAGCAGGGGATCGGCCGGTTGCTGGTCGTCGACGAGGCGGAGGTCGAGCGCCGTTACGGGATCCCCGGTCGTTCCTACGGCGACTTCGCCGTCTTGCGCGGCGATCCCTCCGACGGGCTCCCGGGGGTTCCCGGCGTGGGGGAGAAGACGGCCGCGCAGCTCGTTCGACGATTCAAGGATCTGGACGGCATCGTGGCCAGCGGAAAGCTTGGCGAAGCGGCGAATGCCTATATCCAGCGAGCGCGGCGAGTGGGTGTCCCGGTCAGCGTCGCGCCGGTGCCAACCCCGAAGGGAACCCGTCCGACCAAGGCAACCGATCCCGCTGCACTCGCGAAGCTAAACGGGACATACGCGATCGGCAGCGTCACCGAGCGCCTGCTGCGGGCGCTGGCGGGTCCACCGGCGGCCGTCCGCACACCCTGAGGTTGATGCCCCGACGACGCAACGCTTCTATACCCCTCCCGCGCTTGCGAGGGAGGGCAGGGTGGGGGCTGGTCGTTCCCGCCATGAGCCTTGCCATCGGACTCGCCGGTTGCGTCGGCCCGACGGCCTTGCCGTCGCCAACCCTCCGGGCGGGGCTCGTGAATCTTCCCGACCTGCCTGGAGCGGCGGCCGCCGAGGGCGATCGTCTCAGGATCGCGGGCTATGCGGCGGGACGGCTCTATCGCGTCAGCGGCACGCCACGGCTCGATGTGCTCGCGATTCCCATCGCGAACCCACACCTCTTGCAGCCCGCCTGCGAACCGGGAACGGTCCACGATGCGCCGATGGGCTCCTTTCTGCCGCGACGGTGCGACCTGCCGAGCGGCATAGCGGTCGGCGCCGGCAGTGTCTGGATCGGACGCAATGACCGCCAGGCCGTGCTTCGCCTTGACCCGGCATCCGGGCGGATCGTTGCAACTATCCCGGTCGGCTTTCACGTCTTCAACCTGGCGGCCGACGCGACCTCGGTCTGGGTCGTATCGTTTGAAGACAACATGGTGGCGCGCATCGATGTGACAACGAATGCCGTGACGCTGCGCCGCTCCATGCTGCATGCGCCCTCCGGGGTGCTGATCAGCCATGGCTCGGTGTGGATCTCCCGGTCAGGTAATGCGACCGTGGTCCGGCTCGATGCGATCACCGGGGCGCAGGAGGCCGAAATCGCGGTCGGGCGACGGCCCCTTCCCTTTGCGGCGGGCAACGGCGCAATCTGGGTCCGCTGCGAGCAGGACAGCACGGTGTCACGCATCGATCCCTCGACCAATCGCGTGGTGGCGACTATTCCGGTCGATCCGTTTTACGGCCTGGATGGGGTCGACAGCATGGTGGCCAACGCCGGCGGCGTCTGGATCAGTGGACTGACCCTCCAATGGATCGATGCGTCCAGCAACCAGGTCACCCGCAGCCTGCCGCAGTCGGGACGTCCGTACCAGGCCGACGCGGGCCGGCTCTGGGTGCTCAGTCTTGGGGGACAGGTCTCCCGAGTCGCGGCATGAACCGGTCCAACCGCGACGGCGCTTCCGTCCTTACCGACCCCATCACGTTGCAGCGCCTCGAAGGCGGTGTGCTGCTCGTGCTTTCCCTGGTCATCTACTGGAAACTGGCTGGACCGTGGCTGTGGTACATCCTCCTGATCCTGGCGCCCGATCTCTTCATGCTCGGGTACCTCGGTGGAACGAGGCTTGGCGCCGCCGTCTACAACCTGGGCCACACCTGGCTTCTGCCCGGCGTTCTCGCCGCGGTCGGGATCATTGGCGGGGCGTCATTCGCCGTGGACGTGGCGGTGATCTGGATTGGGCACATCGGCG